>OIWK01000032.1_pt1 | contig 112741 bp, 93 predicted proteins | sample 1587401 | NCBI WGS metagenome assembly OIWK01 (sample SAMEA3888911, study PRJEB22519) | human gut metagenome | biome: human gut; feature: human-associated habitat; material: faeces | place: Denmark | collected 2009 | reverse complement strand
ATTTTAGGCGCATAAATGAATACGCATATAACCAAGCAAAGAAAAATGGTTGGTTGCCTGAATTAGGTTTAATACAGGACAATCCAGGAAGGAAATTCTGGACTAAAGAAAAGGTATTTGAAGTAGCTCGAAACTACTCAAATAAAACGGATTTTGAAGAAAAAGAACCAGCAGCATATAGTTGGGCAAGTGAGTACAAAATCCTTGATAAATTTGACTGGATGAAGCCGCGTAGTTATGACGAAATGAAAGAAGAGCATAACTCAACTGTGTACGCCTATGTTGATGAAAACGATAAAGTTGCATATATAGGTCTGACAATAGATAAAAATAGTAGAAAGAAAAGTCATAAATATGGTTCTAATAGTGCGGTAAGAAAATACTTTGGCAAAAACATCCCAGAACCAATTAGTTTGAAGGATGGACTGACTGTATTGGAAAGTCAATACTACGAGGATTATTACAAGAAGCAATATGCAAATGATGGTTATACCCTTTTGAATGTAGCAGCAACAGGAAAAAACGTTGGTTCTATTGGTGGTATCGCTAAGTGGACTTCAAAAGAAAAAGTTTTTGAAGAATCAAGGAAATACCATAGTAGAAGTGAATTTCAAAGAGAGGCTGGAGGTGCGTATAATCATGCTAAGCATAACAAATGGCTTAAAGAAATGACTTGGTTAACAACACCTGAAAGAAAAATTAAATGGACTCACGATGCTGTTATTGAAGAGAGCCACAAATACGAATATAAATGTGACTTTAGAAAATATGCATGTGGAGCACATCAGACCGCAAGTGAAAACGGCTGGCTTAAAGAAATGACTTGGCTTAAAGATAAGCATAAGCCACATAACTATTGGACAAAAGAAAAGGTATTTGAGGAGAGCCACAAGTATTCAAACAAAAAGGATTTTGAGAATAAAGCCAAGACAGCTTTCCTAAAAGCCATGAGTAATGGATGGCTACCTTTGATGACATGGTTAAAGCCTCTTCCTTTAGGCAAAATTTCGAAATGGACAAGAGAAGCAATCATTGAAGAATCAAAGAAATACACATCAAGAACAGAATTTGCAATAAATAGCCCGACAGCATACCAACATGCATGTGAAGACAAAACAATATTCAAGGAAATGCCGTGGATAAAAGAGAAAAAGAAGCCAGATGGCTATTGGGATGTAAAAGAACATGTAATGGAAGAAGGTAAAAAGTACAGAAATCGCAAGGCTTTTTCAGAAGGGGCTTATACCGCATGGAAAAAGGCAAAACAATATGGATGGATTGACGAAATAGAATGGGTGAAAGACTGAACAACAAATAACACCACTAAACATCTAATTTAGAACAGGAACATGACATCACTCGGGTTTTCTGTATTTTTAAAAGTCGGAATCATCCTTCATACAATCCTCTACGATTTCTCTTTCACCACATGTAATAGCCACTCACAGGCTGGAAACGACCTATGATAACTGCAATAGCATAGAGAATCTGCTGATTGCAAGTTAGATGGAGACGCAAGCATGACTTTCGCAAGTTCGGATAATTACATGATAAAACCTGTTGGCGGAATTAATTTAGTGATACTTAATTCTGCCAATGAGCTTGTTGTTAATGAAGTTTACGTATTGCAGAATGGTAAGTGCACTAATTGCCCTATCCGCAACGTCCTTGCGCGTGTAGGTGACAAATGGTCGCTCCTTGTGCTGTACAACCTGCAGCACAAGGAGCCTGTGCGGTTTAAGGAACTGCAACGCCAGATTCCCGACATATCGCAAAAGTCTCTAACACAGACGCTCCGCACCCTTGAAGAGGACGGATTCGTAAGCCGTGAAGTTTTCCCAGAAATCCCCCCACGTGTGGAATACAGCCTCACCACACGCGCCCATTCCTTCCTGCCGCTCGTGGAAAACATCATCAACTGGGCCAAGGAGAACATGGAAGATATAATGGCAGACAGAGCGAAGAACAGATGTTAAATAAGATAATTCTTGTTAAACGAATCATATCTTACCTCTTATGTTTATACCTTTGCGAACAATTTGATAATCTAAAGGATAACATTGTTTAATTAGAAAGAGAAAAACATGAAAGAAGATACAGAAAAATCGGTAGTCTGCAACCATCATCAAATAGGATTATTGGGATTGCTCGTCACTTTAGGCATCGTGTTTGGCGACATCGGAACATCACCACTCTATGTGATGAAAGCCATCCTCCATACAGGCGAGACCATCAATGAGAGCACCATACTGGGCGCATTATCCTGCATCATCTGGACACTCACCCTACAGACCACCATCAAATACGTATGCGTGGCTCTGCGAGCCGACAACAATGGCGAAGGAGGCATTCTCGCTCTCTACGCCCTGTTGCGCCGACTCAAGAACAAGTGGATATACATATTGGCTATCATTGGCGCCAGCACCTTGCTAGCAGACGGAATCATCACACCTGCCATCACGGTTACTACAGCCATCGAAGGACTCGAAAGCATCAGTCCCAACCTGCCTGTCATCCCCATCACACTTGCCATCATCACTATCATCTTCTTCGTACAGCGGTTTGGCACAGAGAGCATAGGCAAGTCGTTTGGAGTATTCATGCTGCTATGGTTTCTGCTGCTGGGCGTGGTGGGAGCCGTCAGCATCACGTCTTACCCCATGATACTGAAGGCTTTCAATCCCTATTACGCAGTTGTTCTGCTAACACAATCGCCTGAATGGTTCTTAATCCTTGGCGCCGTGTTTCTCTGTACTACCGGTGCCGAGGCTCTCTACTCCGACTTGGGACATTGTGGCAGAAAAAACATCACCATCAGTTGGGCATTTGTAAAGACCATGCTCATTCTCAACTATCTGGGACAGGGCGCTTGGGTGCTGAACCATGTGCCAACAGCCTTGTCCGTGAATCCGTTCTTTTCCATAATGCCGCAGAGCATGTTGTTCTTCGCCATCATCATGGCCACGGGTGCGGCTATCGTGGCAAGTCAGGCACTTATCAGCGGCACCTTCTCTATATTGAGCGAAGCCATGAACCTGCACTTCTGGCCGCGTATGCGTATAAAGCATCCTACTCATGTAAAAGGACAACTCTATATCCCGATGATCAACCTTGCCATGTACATCGGCGTGGTTCTCATCATCCTTCTCTTTCGCGACTCCTCACACATGGAGGCTGCGTACGGACTCGCCATCACTATCACCATGCTGATGACCACCCTGCTGCTAGGTTTCTACCTGCACAGTAAGGGCGTGGCACGAGTCTTCACGCTGCTGTTTATGGGCGCATACTGCACCATCGAAGCCATCTTTCTGGCAGCCAACCTGTCAAAGTTTCTCGCTGGAGGATGGTGTACGATGCTCATTGGCGGAATCCTGTTCCTGATGATGTATGTATGGGTTAGAGCCATGAAGATACGACGCCATTATGTCTGCACCAAACCGCTGGATGACTATTATCAGATTATCTCCGACATCAAAGCCGACGAGAGCATCCCCAAGTACGCCTCCAATCTTGTCTATGTAAACCATGCCAGCAAGGAAGGCGCCGTAGACGACAAACTGCTCTATTCCATCATCAACAAGCAGCCCAAGCGTGCCGATCATTACTGGTTTATAAATATGGAGTTTGTAGATACTCCAGACACGCTTGAGTACAGCTGCAAAACTCTGGTGCCAGACACTCTCTATAGTGTGACGATGCACATAGGTTTCCGCATTGAGCCTCGTGTGAGTCTATATCTGCGACAAGTGGTGGAAGACCTTGTGGCAAGCAAGAAGGTAGATTTAAAAAGCACCTATCCTTCGCTTCGTAAGAACGGAATACCTGGCGATTTCCGGTTCATCATCATTCATCGTGTATATTATCCAGAGAGTTCCGCCAACCGTCAGCAGAACTTGTTGATGAGTTTCTACGCTCTTATCAGCAAGATAGGCATCGACGAGCCTAAGGCATTGGGGCTCGACACTTCTATGGTGGTCGTAGAACGTGTGCCGCTCATCATCAACCAACGCAACAGAAGCATCAGGCGCATAACGCAGATTGTGGACAAAAAAGAAAAACAGAAAGAAAAAGAATGTTTCTAATAAACTTTCGCGAACGATTTGCGTCTAATTGAATGTGTGATGTTTGAAGATTTCTGTCCGCTTCAAGAACGAGTAGAATTTACTTCAAAACATCAATCATATATTTATAACTTTTAATTTGTAGCTTTATGAAAAGAATTATGAGAATTTTGATTATTGCCGTTTGTTGCATGATGTCATTCAGTTTCGTAGCAAATGCCGGCAACGACAAACCTATCAATGTTAAAGAACTCCCTGCCAAGGCCCAGACCCTGCTTAGCAAACACTTCAAGGGTCAGAAGGTCATGCTTGCCACGATTGAGTCCGGCGTTCTCAGCAGAAGCTATGACGTCGTTCTGCGGAATGGCACAAAGCTGGAGTTCGACAAGAAAGGCAACCTTACCGAGATTGACAGCAAACAAGGCATCGTGCCCAGCCAGCTCATCCCGCAACCCATCAAGAACTACCTGAAGGAGAACTATAAAGGAGCAGCCGTGAGAAAGATTGAGCTGAACACGAAAGAATACGAAGTGGAACTGACAAACGGAATTGACCTCACTTTCAACCGCCGCTTCCAACTCATTGATATCGACTGATCGGCAGGATAAATATGGGCATGGTCAACCATCACGGTCGTTCATGCCCATTAACGTCCATTATGATTTATTCAATAATTAATCACGTCTATTTTAGCTTCTTGTAACCGTAAGCAGCGTTATCCCCCAACTGCTCCTCGATACGGATAAGCTGGTTGTACTTTGCCATACGGTCAGTACGGCTCATCGAACCGGTCTTGATCTGACCCGAGTTTGTTGCCACAGCGATATCAGCGATAGTAGTATCCTCGGTCTCACCAGAACGGTGTGATGTAACAGTTGTGTAGCCATGGCGGTGAGCCATCTCTATCGCATCCAAAGTCTCGGTAAGCGAGCCAATCTGGTTCACCTTGATAAGGATAGAGTTCGCAGCACCCATTTTGATGCCCTTCTCCAAGAACTTCACATTCGTAACAAAGAGGTCGTCACCAACCAGCTGGCAACGGTCGCCGATGGCAGCCGTAAGCTTCACCCAGTTGTCCCAATCATTCTCGTCAAGACCGTCCTCGATGGAATCAATAGGATATTTGCTTATCAGTTCTTCCAGGAACTTTATCTGCTCTGCAGCCGTGAGCTTCTTGCCGTTGGGATCCTTCTTCTTGCCGTCCTTCAGCTGGCGATAATCGTAATACCATTCACCATTCTCCTGAACAGCAAACTCGCTGGCAGCACAGTCCATTGCTATCTTCACATCCTTTCCCGGCTCATAACCGGCATCCTTGATTGCCTGACAGATGCTCTCAAGCGCATCCTCTATACCATTGAGTGCAGGAGCGAAACCGCCCTCGTCGCCGACAGCAGTAGAAAGACCGCGACTCTTCAGAAGCTTGGCCAAGGCATGGAATACCTCTGCACCCATACGGATGGCCTCTCTCTCATTAGCAGCGCCCACAGGACGGATCATAAACTCCTGGAAAGCGATTGGTGCATCAGAGTGAGCACCGCCATTGATGATGTTCATCATAGGAACGGGAAGGCTGTAAGTGTTGCAACCGCCGATATAGCGATACAACGGGATGTGGAGATACTCCGCAGCAGCATGAGCCACTGCAAGCGATACGCCAAGAATAGCATTGGCTCCCAGGTTTGACTTGGTCTTGGTGCCGTCCAACTCCAACATCTTATGGTCGATAGCACGCTGCTCCAAGGCTGAGAAACCGACCAAAGCCGGTGCAATCACGTTATTCACATTCTCTACAGCCTTTAATACTCCCTTGCCACAATAGCGGCTCTTGTCGCCATCACGAAGTTCCAAAGCCTCATTCTCACCTGTTGAGGCACCAGACGGAACTGATGCGCGACCAACGATGCCTGACTTTAATGACACCTCAACCTCTACTGTTGGATTGCCACGAGAATCCAAGATCTCTCTTGCATGAACATTTTCGATAATCATAATACAATAATCTTTATAATTATAAAACTTTTATATAAACCGCATGAACACAACCATCGGTCGTGTAAATACGATTCTTTTCCAAGTGCAAAAATAGTAATCATAAGCGAAACCACCAAATTCGGAGCGTCATCAAAAATAGGTATTATACTAACAAAACAGAAATTCCACGGCATTTAGTTAAAGAATACCAACATCCTACATCAAAGGAATAAAAATACCCACAAAATAGATATCTTTGCGCAGTAAATGATACATTTCATGGGCTTAATCATATTATATTTCTTAGGTGCTCTGTCACTATCCTTTCTATGTTCCGTCCTCGAGGCGGTACTCCTATCCACTCCTATGTCGTTCATCTCGATGAAGGAGAGTCAAGGCAACAAGACTGCCGCTTTGATGAAACAGTACAAGAACAACGTGGACCGTCCCGTGGGCGCAATCCTTTCACTCAACACCATTGCCCACACCATCGGTTCGGCAGGTGTCGGCGCGGAGTCGATGAAGCTCTTCGGCGAAGAATACTTCGGATTGATATCAGCCATTCTCACGCTGTTGATACTTGTGCTTTCCGAAATCATCCCCAAGACCATCGGAGCTTCCTACTGGCGCTCGCTCGCCATGCCTTCCACCAAGATTATCCGCGTGCTCATCTTCATCACCTACCCGCTCGTTCTGCTCTCAGAGCTAATCACAAAAGTGTTCACCCCGAAGGCGCATCAAGCTTCCGTGAGCCGCGAAGAAGTGTCAGCGATGGTTGACGTAGGCACCACGGAGGGCATCTTCCGCGAGTCAGAAAGCAAGATTATCAAAAGCTGCATCCGTCTGGCTGCCGTTAAGGCACGCGAGGTGATGACACCATCCATTGTGGTAGAATCAGCCAACGTGAACCTTACCATCAAGGAGTTCTACGAGCAGCAGACATGGAACTTCTCACGCATACCCGTCTACGACAAGAGTAAGGAATATATCATCGGCTACGTTCTGAAAGACATGGTGCTGAAGAAGTTGTCGGACGACAAATTTGAAACCAAACTCTCCGACCTCATGCGCCCGATACTTTCCTTCAACGAAGACGATTCGGTATATCAAATATGGGAGAAGATGCTGGAGAAGCGCGAACACATTTCCATCATCCTCGACGAATACGGCTGCCTACGTGGCGTGGTCTCAATGGAAGACATCATAGAGACCATGACCGGCGTAGAGATTGTGGACGAGGATGACGTGGCTGTGGACATGCAAGCTTTCGCAAAAGAAAAGTCGCGTAAGATGTTGCAAAAAGGAAAATAGCAAGAATCCATGCCACAAGTAAACATCCAACATTAAGAGCGCAAAGAGTTTGCTCATCTCAGATTGAATACATATCTTTGCAACATAAAACAAAACAAAAATAAAAACAAAAACAACCCAATTATGAACATAGGAGACAAAATACCCGAAATTCTTGGCATAGACCAAGACGGACGCGAAATCAAGGCAAGCGACTATCAAGGTCGCAAAATCGTACTCTACAGCTATCCCAAGGCAAACACCAGCGGATGCACAGCCGAGGCATGTTCCCTCCAGGCACACAAAGAAGAGTTGGCAGCTGCCGGCTACGACATAATAGGCGTCAGCAAGGACAAGCAGACCCTGCAGAAGAAGTTCGCCGACACTCAGGGACTGCAGTTCCCGCTCATCGCCGACACCGAGACAACACTCTTGCAGCAACTTGGTTGCTGGGGCGAAAAAGTAGCCTGCGGCAGAAAAACCATCGGCATCCTGCGCACAACATACCTCGTTGACGAAAATGGCATCATCCAGAAAATCTTCACACCCAAAGAGATAAAGACGAAGATTCACGCCGAACAGATCCTGCAATACATCAATAAAGAATAAAGAATAAAGAATAAAGAATAAATATCAAACCCGAAGCTCCGCTGGCACGAAACTTCGGGTTTTCTTTATATGATCTCTCTTTACAATCTACGCTTTGAAAGATTTGCCATCATCACCGCACTCAGACCCGCAGTCTCCGTACGCAAACGACTCCTGCCAAGCGATATCGACTCGTAGCCATGCTCCATGGCCAACCTCACTTCATCGATAGAGAAATCACCCTCCGGACCGACAAGCACCGTGACCGGCGTCTCCGCATCCATCGCAGAAAGCTCGTCGAACAAATCCCGACGTGCCACCTCCTCATAACAATGAGCTATAAACTTACGACCCTCGCGCTCCCTCGCAACAAACTCCCTAAAGCCACACATCTCGTTCACCACAGGCTTACAAGCCTTGTGACTCTGCTTCATAGCCGAGACAACAATACGCTCCACCCTGTCCGTACGCAACGTCTTGCGCTCAGAGAACTTACAATCCAAGAAGCTAATCTCGTCGAAGCCAACCTCAGTAGCCTTCTCCGCCATCCATTCCATACGATCCATCATCTTCGTAGGCGCAATGGCAAGACTTATACGTCCACGCCACTCACGCTCATACGGCAGAGTCTCCAGAATGTTGTACAGGCAATGCTTGCCCGATGCCACACTAACCTCAGCATCAAACAATCCCCCCTCACCGTCTACAAGCACCATACGGTCGCCACTTTGAAGGCGAAGCACCCTGACAGCGTGCTTCGCTTCCTCCTCCGGCAGTTCACCAACGCTCGCAGCATTGGGAACATAGAAATATCTGATTTCCTTCATGCCCTAAGCCTTAACCTCCTTCTTCGTTCTGAACATCACAAGGAACAGCAATGCCACAACAAGTGCATAACCAGCAAAAATGAACCAACAAGTCTGCCAATCGCCCAGCAGATAACCACCCTCTGTCCAATGGCAATAATGATTAATAACCTGACCAGCAAGCAACGTACCGACCGTTGCGCCCAAACCATTTGTCATCAACATGAACAAACCCTGCGCAGAAGCCTTCACATTCTCATCACACTCTGCGTTCACAAACAATCCGCCCGACACATTGAAGAAGTCGAACGCCACACCATAAACCACACATGACAACACGAAGAGCAGCACACTCGGCATCATCGGGTTACCCAAACCGAAGAAACCGAAGCGCAGCACCCAGGCGAACATCGCGATGAGCATAACCATCTTTATGCCATAACGACGCAGAAAGAATGGAATAAGAAGAATACACAAAGCCTCTGCCACCTGACTGATCGAAACGAGCAGCGTAGCATTGTTGGCAGCGAAAGAGTCAGCCATCTCTGGTATACCCTTAAAACTTGTAATAAACGGCGTTGCATAACCATTCGTCACCTGCAGCGACATTCCGAGCAAACCAGAGAAAATGAAGAACAAAGCCATACGCTTAGTCTTGAACAGCTTGAACGCGTTCAAGCCGAACGCCTCCACAAGCGACTGCGCCTTCTTTGCCTGAAGCTTACACTGCGGCAGCGTCATACAATAAACAAAAAGCACAAAGCTCAACACACCCGAAACAAGAAACTGCAAATGAGTATATTGAAACTTATTAGCGTTATCAGCAAGTGTCAAACCAAACGAGCCACCATCTACGACAGCACAATTCACAAACCACATCGTAGCGATAAAACCAACAGTACCAAATACACGTATCGGCGGAAAATCCTTAACCGTATCAAGACCATGGTTAGTAAGAATAGCAAAAGCAGCTGTGTTAGACAACGCAAGTGTAGGCATATAGAAAGCCACACTCAACGTGTACAACGACATAAAGAGCGTCTTGTCCGGAGTCGCACTATTCATGCCCATCATAAACAGACCAACCATAAAAACACCAGCAAGCAAATGACAGTAACCAAGCAAACGCTGAGGTTGTATAAGGCGGTCAGCCACAATACCCATTAAGGTAGGCATAAAAATCGAAACGATACCCTGTATCGCATAGAACCAAGAAATCTCGGCACCCATACCAGCATTTCCGAGATATTGACCCATACAAGTGAGGTAAGCACCCCAAACTGCGAACTCCAAGAAGTTCATTAATGCCAAACGCACTTTAATATTCATAATTGTAATAGTATTTGTTTTCTGATTATGAGGTTAACGACCCAATTCGTAGCCGTATATTTCGCAAAGGTACAATCTTTTTTAAAAATACAACAAGAATGAAGAACAAAATACACGCCACGCATAAGTTTTGCATATTTAGATTTGTGTGTATCGGCAAAAAATCGTACCTTTGCAGGGTTTTCGTAACCTTTGCGAAAACAGACATCAGTTTATTACGCGTAAGAAAGTTTAGGTATATAAGATGAGACAACTTAAAATTCAAAAAAGTATTACAAACCGTTCCAGTGAAGCACTTGACAAATATCTTGTCGAAATTGGTCGTGCTCCGCTGATAACCATTGATGAAGAGATTGAGCTTGCGCAAAAAATCAAAAAAGGAGGTCCGGAGGGCGAACGTGCTAAGGACAAACTTGTAACAGCCAATCTGCGATTTGTGGTATCTGTTGCCAAACAATACCAGCACCAAGGACTTACCCTTACCGACCTTATCGACGAAGGCAATATAGGTCTGATAAAAGCTGCTCAGAAGTTTGACGAGACTCGCGGTTTCAAATTCATCTCATACGCCGTATGGTGGATTCGTCAGAGCATACTTCAAGCCATTGCAGAACAGAGTCGCATCGTACGTCTGCCACTCAACCAAGTTGGTTCATTGAATAAAATCAACCACGAGATTAACAAGTTTGAACAGGAAAACCAGCGACACCCATCTGTTTCAGAACTTTCTGAAGCTACAAACATAGACGAAGAGAAAATCGGTCAAAGCCTCATGGCAGACGGACACCACGTAAGTATCGACGCTCCTTTCCAAGATGGCGAAGACAACTGTATGCTCGACGTTATGCCGAGTGGCGAAGACAGCCGAACTGACCGTCAAGTCGACCACGAGTCAATGGCATTAGAACTCAACTCGGTGCTTAACAAAGTGCTCAAGGATCGCGAAATCACAATCATTCGCGAGTGCTTCGGCATCGGCTGCCACGAGAAAGGTCTTGAAGAGATTGGCGACCAGCTCGGTCTGACACGCGAGCGTGTACGCCAAATTCGCGAGAAGAGCATTGCGAAACTCCGCGATAGCGGTAACGCAAAGATTTTGATGAAGTATTTAGGTTAGGCTAAATTTTAATTGTTCAGTAAGTGGCGAACAGTTAGCTTCCGAACTGATTGTCACTTATAAAAGTGCCCTCGAAAAAAGCAACCGCTTTATTTCGGGGGCACTTGTCTATTCATTTCACAAGCGAAGCGAATTATCTTAGTGTACAGAACGTGCAGACCCACCAAAAACAATTTAGGCGGCAAGTCTCTTTATTATCAGAGACTTACCGCCTAACTCGTTAGTTACGAGGGCTTATCTTATTCCTCTACTGCAGCCTGCGCCGCTGCGAGACGTGCGATAGGCACGCGGAATGGAGAGCATGAAGCGTAGTTCATACCAACCTTTGCGCAGAACTTAACTGATGAAGGCTCACCACCGTGCTCACCGCAAATACCGGTACGGAGGTTCGGACGAGTAGCGCGACCATTCTCAACAGCCATCTTGATAAGCTGACCAACACCTTCCTGATCAAGAACCTGGAACGGATCAACCTTCAAAATCTTCTTCTCCATGTATGCAGGGAGGAATGAAGCAATATCGTCACGAGAATAACCGAAGGTCATCTGTGTCAAGTCGTTTGTACCGAATGAGAAGTACTGAGCCTCTTCTGCAATCTTACCTGCAGTAAGGGCTGCACGTGGAATCTCAATCATTGTACCAATCTCAAACTCTACCTCTACACCATACTCAACGAACACCTCCTTAGCAGTAGCAAGGATGATAGACTTCTGCTGCTTGAGCTCCTGAACTGTACCGATGAGTGGCACCATAATCTCAGGACGTGGGTTGAAGCCTTCCTGCTTCAACTGGCAAGCTGCACCGAGGATAGCACGAGTCTGCATTGCTGTAATCTCAGGGAATGTGATACCAAGACGGCAACCACGGTGACCGAGCATTGGGTTGTTCTCAGCCAAAGAGTTTACGCGCTTCTTGATTTCCTCTACGCTTACGCCCATTTCCTTAGCCATTGTTTCCTGACCAGCCTTATCGTGCGGTACGAACTCATGGAGAGGTGGGTCAAGCAGACGAATATTTACGTGGCAGCCATCCATAGCCTTCAAAATGCCGTAGAAGTCAGCCTTCTGATATGGGAGAAGTTTAGCAAGAGCCTTCTCGCGACCCTCTACAGAGTCTGCCAAAATCATCTCACGCATAGCAACAATCTTCTGATCATCGAAGAACATGTGCTCTGTACGTGTTAAGCCGATACCCTTAGCACCGAATGTGCGAGCTACCTTTGCATCGTGTGGAGTATCTGCGTTGGTACGGATTTCCATCTTTGTGTACTTATCGCAGAGGTCCATGAGTTCCTTGAAGTCGCCTGAAAGTTCAGCTGCCTTGGTCTCAATCTGACCTGCATAAACCTGACCTGTTGTACCGTTCAAAGAGATGTAATCACCCTCCTTGTACACAACTCCTTCAATCTCTACGGTCTTAGTCTTGTAATCAACATTGATAGAGCCAGCACCTGAAACGCAGCATTTGCCCATACCACGAGCAACAACGGCAGCGTGAGAAGTCATACCGCCACGAGCTGTAAGGATACCCTCTGCTGCAGACATACCTGCGAGGTCCTCAGGAGATGTCTCGATACGAACCATGATGACCTTCTTGCCATCCTCATGCCATACCTCAGCATCGTCAGCGTGGAATACGATCTGACCACAAGCTGCACCTGGAGAAGCAGGAAGACCCTGTGTAATAACCTTAGCTCTTGAGAGTGCCAACTTATCGAATACTGGATGCAAGAGCTCGTCGAGCTTCTGCGGCTCACAACGCAAGAGGGCTGTCTTCTCGTCAATCATACCTTCGTGGAGAAGATCCATCGCAATCTTAACCATAGCAGTACCAGTACGCTTACCGTTACGTGTCTGGAGGAACCAAAGCTTACCCTCCTGAACGGTGAATTCCATGTCCTGCATATCGCGATAGTGCTTTTCGAGCTTATCCTGGAGTGAATCGAGTTCCTTGTAGAGCTCTGGCATTGCTTCCTCCATTGAAGGATAATTTGCTACGCGCTCTTCCTCTGAGATACCAGCACGCTCAGCCCAACGCTGTGAGCCAATCTTTGTAATCTGCTGCGGAGTACGAATACCTGCAACAACGTCCTCACCCTGAGCATTAATCAGGTACTCACCATTGAAGAGGTTCTCGCCGTTACCTGCGTCGCGGCTGAAGCATACACCTGTTGCAGATGTCTCGCCCATATTGCCGAACACCATAGCCATAACAGAAACTGCTGTACCCCACTCGTCAGGAATTCCTTCCATCTTACGATAGAGAATAGCACGCTCGTTCATCCAGCTGCGGAACACAGCACAGATAGCACCCCAAAGCTGCTCCTTCGGATCCGTTGGGAAGTCGCTACCAGTCTGCTCCTTGATAGCCTTTTTGAAGAGCTCAACGAGCTTCTTCAGCGACTCTACAGAGAGGTCCTTGTCAAGAACAACGCCCTGCTCCTCCTTCACCTTTTCAATAATAGCCTCGAACGGATCAATATCCTCTTTATTCTCTGGCTTCATGCCAAGAACAACGTCACCATACATCTGAACAAAACGGCGGTAGCTATCATATACGAAGTGTGGGTTGCCAGTCTTCTCTACCATACCCTCAGCAACCTCGTCGTTCAAACCAAGGTTGAGGATGGTATCCATCATACCCGGCATAGAAGCACGAGCACCTGAACGTACAGAAACCAACAGAGGATTCTTCGGGTCACCGAACTTGCAATTCATCAGTTCTTCAGTGTGAGCCACAGCTGCGTCAACCTCAGCTGTAAGCAGCTCAACAATCTTATCCTGACCTACCTCATAATATTCGTTACAAGTATCAGTTGTGATTGTAAAACCAGGAGGCACAGGAACACCGATGTGGTTCATCTCGGCAAGGTTTGCACCCTTACCACCGAGTACCTCACGCATTGAAGCATCACCTTCGGCTTGTCCATTACCGAAAGTATAAACTCTTTTTTCGCTCATAAATAGTAATTATATGTCTAAAACGTTAATATTTTTTCTTGATATTACATCATATCTTTCTGCCAAAGCAAGCGTTTGCATATCGTTTTCAATACGATTGAGAACGTTTGCATTATCTAACTGCAAAGATAATCTGTATTTCGCAAAACGCCAAAGTTTTTCAACTAAATTTGCTAACTCTATGTTGCATTTCATATTGTTTACGCAAACACATCAGTAGCAATTTGATTTTTTATGCACGCAAATAGCCGTTGTAGCCCATTGTCTATATTTAATTATTTACAAAATGATATTTAAGCAAGCCTTCAAGCGGACTTTTTAATATTTTTCCCAATCGATAACCCTGTCTGTTTGCAGCCTGTTCCAATTGTTTGTGATATAGGTAAGCCACGCTACCCACAGCATTTATCACTGGTTCTGCATACGCATAGTTTTTAACATTATTAATTATAAAACTTTCAAAGTTCCGAACGACAAGTGCTTCCAACTTTTCATTACTAATGCGTGGCAATATAAACTTAGAAAGCGATGCAAGAAAACGGTTAGGTAAAGCAGAATGATACACATTGTTTATAATATCAGCTTGGCTTGTATGATACTCTTCAAAGAACTCGTCACGCAACTCTTGTGGCAGAGTGCCTTTCAATATACCATTAATAAAAGTGCGTCCCAGAACTGCACCACTACCCTCGTCACCCAAGATATATCCTAACGCAGGTGTATGTTCTTTGATTTTATCACCATCAAAGTAGCACGAATTAGAACCGGTTCCTAATATACATGCTATACCAGGATGCGTACCACAAAGCGCACGTGCTGCTGCCAACAAATCGCTCTCAACATAAACCGAAACACTTTCACCAAGAGCCGAGTGCAACGCCTTTTCCACAATATGGCTATGCTCAGGTGTACAACCTGCTCCGTAAAAGAACACATTCTCCAAAGATGCCACATCTATAAATTGCTGCTTAGCGCGAGTAAGCATTTGATCTTGCACAACAGACACGATCTCATCGAATGATTGCACAATGGGATTTATTCCGTCTGTCTGCACTAATACATATGTATTGGAAGATTGCGCAAAGCACCAGTCTGTCTTGGTACTTCCGCTGTCTACAATCAACTTCATCTGAAGGCTAAATGTTGTGGGGTTAAGCAATAAACTTGAAATACATGAATGCTATAGCAGCTAACACTACAAGTGCTATTACAACTTTTATCATACAACTTGTAATTTTCTTAACTACCAGAAAGCCGACCACTGCAGCCAATATACATAAAAGATAATAAAAGAAATGATTTTCCATTTTCTTATTTATTTGTTTTATTTGTTCCAAAATGCAAAGTTAGCAATTTTAATTTGTATTTGAACACAACACATCCATTAATCATTTTTAGGTATTTGAAAAAATGTACGACATGAAGTTATTTCTTTTTCATTTTTTATGTGTACTTTTGTGCCCTTATAAGACATCGTATATTAATAACATTCACTTTCAAGAGGGATAATATCATCGAACAAATATTGAAACAATATGAAATTATCTGAATTAAAGACTGGCGAACGCGGAGTAATTGTGAAGGTCATGGGACACGGAGGCTTTCGCAAACGTATCGTCGAGATGGGATTTATCAAAGGAAAAGTCGTTGACGTGCTATTAAATGCGCCACTGCAAGACCCCGTAAAATACAAGATTCTGGGCTACGAAGTTTCTCTTCGTCGCTCTGAAGCAGACATGATAGAAGTGATTTCGGTAGAAGAAGCAGCCGAGATAGAAAAGAATAGACCCAAGATTTCAGAACCACTTGAGAAAGATAGCGATAGCTTGAGCGACACACAGCTACGCGATGCCGCGATGAAAAAGCGTCGCACCATTAACGTAGCATTGGTTGGCAACCCGAATTGCGGAAAGACATCGTTGTTCAACTTCGCCTCTGGAGCTCACGAGCGAGTTGGCAATTATTCAGGAGTTACTGTTGACGCAAAGACGGGACACGCCTCTTTTGAGGGTTACGACTTCAATATAGTCGACTTGCCTGGAACATACTCGCTCTCAGCATATTCTCCAGAGGAGCTTTATGTGCGCAAAGAGATTATTGAGCACACGCCTGATGTTGTTATCAACGTGATTGATGCAAGCAACATTGAGCGCAATCTTTACCTCACAACCCAACTCATAGACATGCACTTACGCATGGTTTGTGCTCTAAATATGTTCGACGAAACAGAGAAGCGTGGCGACAATGTCGACTATGCGAAGCTCGGCGAACTCTTTGGTGTGCCAATGATTCCCACAACGTTCACCACTGGCAGAGGTGTCGAGTTGCTTTTCCACATTATTATTAATATGTACGAGGGCCTCGACTTCCTCGACGACAAAGGCAATCTCGACCCTGAAGTAGCTGAGGGCATACGACAGTGGCACGAGCAATACCGCAAATCGGAGAAGGAGGATGCAGAGCACGAGGAGGACTTTGCAAGCGGTGTAAAGCCCAAGCACAATGTGTTCCGTCATATCCACATCAACCACGGTCCATACGTAGAGGAAGGTATTGAGGCTATACAAGCCGTACTAAAACAGGAGAACGATTTGCGACATCGCTACTCCACTCGCTACCTCGCCATAAAACTCTTGGAGAAAGACAAGGAGACCGAGCATCTCATCGTTTCATCAACAAGCCGTGCAGAAGAGATATTCTCTGTGCGCGACAAGGCTGTTGCTGATGTACAGAACTACACCCATGAAGACTGCGAAACGGTCATCATGGACGCGAAGTATGGCTTCATTCACGGTGCGTTGCAAGAGGCAGGCTACCAAACTGGCAACAAAAAGGACACCTACCAGCTGACACACCTCATAGATCAAATTATCACCAACAGATACGTTGGTTTCCCCATCTTCATCCTTATGATTTGGATAATGTTTGAAGCAACATTCTCCTTGGGTCAGTACCCTATGGGGTGGATTGAGAGTGGTGTTGAGTGGATTGGAACAACAATAGCCGGCACCATGCCAAGCGGTCCTCTAAAGGACATGCTTATCGACGGTGTCATCGGCGGTGTTGGCTCGGTGATTGTCTTCTTGCCACAAATCTTGATACTCTACTTCTTCATATCTTTCATGGAAGACAGTGGATACATGGCTCGTGCTGCTTTCATCATGGATAAACTGATGCACAAAATGGGGCTTCATGGCAAGTCATTCATACCGCTCATCATGGGCTTTGGCTGCAATGTGCCAGCCGTAATGGCTACACGCACCATTGAAAGTCGCCGCTCACGACTCATAACTATGATGATACTTCCACTTATGAGTTGTTCTGCACGCTTCCCTATATATATAATGATTATAGGAACGATGTTTGCGCAGCAATATCGCTCCAGTGTGATGATGTCTCTCTACGTCGTAGGCATAATCATGGCTATACTCATGAGCCGTCTCTTCAGCAAGGCGTTGTTCAAAGGTGAAGACACTCCGTTCGTTATGGAGCTTCCGCCTTATCGCTTCCCAACAGCGAAAGCTATCGGCAGACACACTTGGCAGAAAGGCAAAGAATATCTGAAGAAGATGGGTGGCATCATCCTGGTTGCAAGCATCATAGTGTGGGCTCTTGGCTACTTTCCACACAACGAAGAACTTTCGCGCGTAGAGCAGCAGGAGCAGAGCTACATCGGACGCATCGGTCGCGCTATAGAACCCGTTTTCCGCCCACAAGGCTTCGACTGGAAGCTTGATGTAGGTCTTATTTCAGGCATCGGTGCAAAGGAGATTGTAGCCTCTTCCATGGGAATTCTCTACCACAACGACGATGTGGTAGAGGAAGGAAGCGAAGAGTCTTATTCTAATCTGCGCAAGCAGATGGTAGCCGACGGCATCACTCCGCTCTCATCATATTGCTTCTTGCTGTTTGTTCTGCTCTACTTCCCTTGCATCGCAACCATTGCTGCAATAAAAGGCGAAACTGGTTCATGGAAGTGGGCATCATTCGCAGCTGTTTACACAACAGCATTAGCATGGATTGTATCGGCTGTGGTCTATCAAATAGGAACTATGTTGGGGCTATAAAAACAATGGAAATAACACTTCCAATATAAGACAAATATTGTAAAACGATATTAAAAACACCATACAAAGTACGTCCGTTTACTTAAATTATATTATTTTCAATGTGTTATTTTAGAACAACACTTGTCTATATTATAAATTCAGACTATCTTTGCAACGTGTTTTTCATGGTATTAGATTATTAAGGTTAAGAAAGCATAGGTTGTCGTGAGACAATCTATGTTTTTTGTTTTATATCCAAATGAAATATTCTTGATAATACAACTCTGAAAATAGTGAAGCAGACTAAATCACTTTTTAATCCGCTTTATAAGTTTACCATTAAACTCTACAATAGATTCTACCATATAGCTTATTGATGTCTCTGGCATAGCAAGAACAGAGAAAAAATGTAAACCTTCCGCATCAATACGATCAAAATACAAATCGCTATAAACTGCTTGTTTTAGGAACTGTTCTGGCACCTCATTGACGAACGCCTCCTTACGCATATCGGCAGAGAATAAGCGTTTATTTCCATTGAACACCGTTAGGTTAACAATATTGTCATAATACACATTGTCCACCTCTACTCCGTCATCATTAACAGATGGCTTCACCACCTTATATGTTGTTGGATTAATCTGTATGTAGCAATGATACTTCTCATCGTTGAAGAAGACAACACTATCGCGTTTCACCACTTTCTTTTGATTAATATTCTGCACCGCCTTTGGCACGAAAGCATCCATGTACGACGCGTCGTTAGTCTTGTAAAGCTTCACAATCTCACCACTTTGGTTCTTAAACTCGAACACATTTGGTGTCTGCTTCATTATCTTATACTTAGTAGTCTTGCCTCCTATGAGCACAAACGAGTGGTTCTCGATGCGGAAATACGTAGGTACACTGGTCGAATCGGGGAAATAAACAGAGTCGCCCTTCACACGAAAAGCCACATCTTCCCCATCCTCATCAAGCCATATTCCTTGCAAATCATGCTTTGCTGTTAAATCTTCTGTCGGCTCTACCGCCTTATTCTGACGATTTCCACACGCACTTACCTTGAGGACAAGCAGCAGAACAAATAAAGTTTTTGCTATATTTTTATACATAATTATTACACGTTACTCAATGCTGATTTCACAGCCATAACACTTGCAAAGTTAGCATATTTCGCAAGAAAACCAAAACAATAAGCATATTTTAATCTTTTCCACTCACTTTTTATTCATTTATATCAAAGTTATAATTAAAAATTCGTAAATTTGCAGATATGAGATATTTGGAGAAACATATAGCAAGGTTACTGTTGAACAATGATTGTGTCATTGTTCCGGGCTTTGGTGGATTTATGGCTCACAATATTCCTGCCAAATACGACGAAGAGAACTGCATCTTTATTCCTCCGATGCGCATTGTTGGCTTCAATCCGCAGCTGACTATGAACGACTCGCTCTTAGCCCAGGAATATGTCAACACATACGACATCAGTTTCCCTGAAGCACTTAAACAGATAGCAACAGATGTTGAAAGTCTCAAACGTCACATCGAAGAAGAGCACATATACGAGCTATTAAGAATCGGTAAATTTGTCATCAACGGCTCCACATTAGAGTTCATCCCCGAAGAGACTGGCGTTATCACTCCTGCGCTCTACGGACTTGACGCTATCAACATACGCCCTGTGGCAAATACTGTTGAGGAAAAAGCCATAGCTACAGCAAAAGTAAGCGAAACTATCGAGCAGACCGAAACAGAAGAGGACGTGGCAGACGAAACACTATCTGTACACATTCCGTTGCGCTACATAAAACATGTGGCTGCAGCTTGTATTGCCATCATCTTCATGCTCACAATGCCTGCCAAGTTGGGCGATTCGAGCAAGCCCAACATCAACCAAAGTGCTATAAACGCAAACTGGTTCTACGAGATTATGCCAAAAGACATAACCAGTGGCACGCCCGATAAACTGAACGACATGACAGCAACCGAAGCGGCAGAAGAAGGCGCAACAAACACTGACGCGAACACAGCAAATAACGCTGAGAACAAAGAAGTTGCAACAATAATCAACAACACCAACGAGCAAACATCAGAGCGATACTTCAGCATTGTGCTTGCAAGCCGTGTAGCAAAAAAGAACGCAGAGGAGTATGTAAGCAAACTTCATCGTAAAGGCATGAAAGAAGCTCGTGTCTATATCGGTGCCAATGGCCACGTAAAGGTGATATATCGCAAGTTCAGCACTCGCGAAGAGGCAAACAAAGCAAAGAACATGCTGACAGACAACATCGAATTTGAAGGATCTTGGATAACAGAAATAAAATAAATGAAAAGAGTAAGATGCCCAAAATGTGATAACTTCATCACATTCGACGAGAAGAAATACACCGAAGGACAGTCGTTAGTATTCCAATGCCCCGACTGTGGCAAGCAATTCGGCATACGCATTGGTGTTTCAAAACTGCGCAACACGCAGAAAGAGGATATTCCTGAAGAAAATGCAGAAGGAAGCGAGTGTGGCTACATCACCGTTATCGAAAACGTATTCCATTACAAGCAGGTCATTCCGCTACACATGGGTGTGAACGTCATCGGACGCTACATGAAGAATAGCGGTGTAAACTGCGCTATCGAGACAAACGACCCGAGCATCGACATCAACCATTGTTCTATCACAGTAAGCCGCGACAAAAAGGGCGACTTGAAGTATGTGCTTAAGGACGGACCGAGCTACACTGGTACCTTCGTCGACAACGTTATTCTTGGCGACCGCGAGCAACGCGTTATCGAGGACGGCACATTGTTCACAATTGGTGCTACGAGTGTCATTCTGCACACAGACAACATCAACGACACAACGCAAGAATAGACAACATTACATCCACAAAATTACGCTGTGAGTTTGCCACGCTACGGCAACATTGTTGTCGCGCTACGGCAATTAAGTTTCGGTAGCACAACAACAATGTTGCCGTAGCGTGGCAAACTCGCGGTTATAATTTATTGACAATTTCCTTGCCCATTTGCATTACGTAGGTAAGGTTTATATCCTTGTCGTAGACAACGATATCGGCATCCTTACCCTCCTCTATTGAGCCTTTGCGGTCGAACACGCCCATAATCTTTGCAGGTGTCTCGCTTGCCATACGGAACACATCTATCATCGGTATTTCTGCCTTTTGTATGCATGTGCGGATGAGCACATCCATAGTGGCAATGGAGCCGGCAAGCACCGAGCGGTCGGCGAGTTTACACACACCGTCTTCCATAATCACACGAGCCTCCGGAGACACATCACCTTCGCTTGCTGCATAAGCCAAAGAGTCGGTGATGAGGGCTGTTCTTTCTACGCCTTTTATCTTATATACAATATTAAGCATTACTGGTGGCACGTGTATACCATCGGCAATCACCTCTACCGTCATATCCTGCAGCGCATAAACACTCTCCACGGTGCCTGGCACCTTAAACTCGTGCTCCTTGTACACTACGGGCATTGCGTTGTAGAAGTGCGAGGCATGTGTCATTCCGGCATCATGCGCTTTCACCACATCCTCATAGGTAGCACGTGTGCAGGTGAGAGCAGAAAGCACGCCATGCTTGCGTAGCTCTTTGATAAATCTAACCGAGCCGGGCAACTCTGGTGCCTCATCCCAACGCTTGATGCACTTATACTTTTTGAGCAGCGTCTCATATTCATATATAATAGGTGCCTTTATCAACACTGGGTTTTGTGCACCAGCTTGCTTTCTATTGATATACGAACCTTCGATGTGCAATCCAAGCACTGGGCTATCTTTCTCCGCCATGAGCTTCTGACACACGTTGCAGGCAGCCTCAATGGTAGGTATTGTCGACGACGATAATGTTGGGTATATTGCGGTGGTGCCATGCTTCAGATGAGCATTGACACCTGCACGAAAAGCATCCTGCGTGGCTTCAATGAAGTCTCGACCGCCTCCGCCATGAGCGTGCATATCAATGCCGCCTGGGACGATATAGCCTCCTTGGACATCGATGATTTCAGCTCCCACAACATGCAAGTCGATGTTCGAGACGGCTCTGATTTTGTTGCCGTCCGTCACTATGGAGCCGCCATCAAGCCATCCTTTAGGTGTTAGGATGCGACCATTGACAAATTGTTTCAACATATTATTTCTTTTTAGAGTTCGTTAGTCACCTCGTTACCCATCTGCATTACGTAGGTGAGTTTAAGGTCTTTGTCGAACATCATGATATCTGCGTCCTTACCGTCCTCGAGCGAGCCCTTACGATCGAACACGCCCATAATCTTTGCCGGTGTCTCGCTCGCCATACGACATGCGTCCTCCATCGGTATGTTTGCCATCTGCACACACGTGCGGATGAGACGATCCATTGTGGCGATAGAACCAGCGAGGGCTGAGTGGTCGGCAAGCTTGCACACGCCGTCTTCAAGTATCACGCGTGGGTCGAACGCCACGCCCTCTTCGCTTGCAGCACATGCTAACGAGTCGGTGATGAGGGCAGTCTTCTCTACGCCCTTTATCTGATAAACCACGTGGAGCATCACTGGGGGCACATGTATGCCGTCGGCAATCACCTCTACGGTCATATCCGGAAGGGCGTACACGCTCTCCACGGTGCCCGGCACCTTGAACTCGTGTTCCTTATATACCACTGGCATTGCGTTGTAGAAGTGTGTAGCGTGCATCATACCAGCATTGTGTCCGGCTACGACATCTGCGTATGTGGCACGTGTGTGACCGATAGATGCCACTACGCCGTGCTTACGACACGACTGTATGAACTCCACAGAGCCTGGCAGCTCCGGAGCTTCGTCCCAACGCTTAATGCATGGATACTTGTCGAGCAATGGTTCGTACTCTTCCGCCAACGGTGGCTTTATCCATTCGGGTATCTGTGCGCCTGCCTGCTTCGGGTTGAAGTATGGACCTTCAAGATGGAGTCCGAGTACGGGGCTATTCTCTTCTTCCATGAGTTTCTGACAAGTCTCACAAGCTGCCTCAATCATTGGCACGGTAGAAGACGAGAGGGTTGGGAATATAGAGGTTGTGCCGTGCTTCATGTGTGCTTTTATGGCTACACGGAACGCCTCCTCTGTGCCCTCCATGAAGTCGCGTCCGCCTCCTCCATGCACGTGCAAATCTACTCCGCCTGGTACTACATAGCAGCCTTTGGCGTCGACAATCTGAGCGTTAACGATGTGCAAATCACTGTTCGATACGGCTAAAATCTTATTACCGTCAATGATTACAGAGCCGCCTTCAAGCCATCCTTGTGGAGTAAGAATGCGACCATTAATTATTTGTTTTAACATAACTGAATGATTAGTTTGGGGACTATTGAGCAGCACATCCTGCTTGTGCAGATTGTGTGTGCAAAGTTCCGTCGTCCATTAGTAGGTTTTTTCACAAGCAAAGGTACATATTATTTTTTATTGCAGCCAACAAAATAACAAAAAGAATTATTAACTTTGTAACAAAATCACAAAATACAACAAATGATAACAGGCGAGATAAAAAACAAAATCGACCAGATATGGGACACGTTCTTTGTGGCTGGCATCACTAACCCCATCACCGTACTTGAGCAGATGACGTACATCTTTTTTATGAAGATGCTCGACGACAAGCAGTTGCAAGAGGAGGAGAACGCACGCGACTGGGACTGTGAGGTAGAGAACCCCACATTTCTCAACGGACAGCTGTGGGTAAATCCGGAGGCTGTGAGCGACGAGGAGCGAGCAGGTGTACCCTACGAAAATCTGCGCTGGCATGTGTTCAAGAACTTCGGTGCCGACAATATGTTCAAGGTGGTTCGTCAGAGCGTGTTCGAGTTTATCAAGCACATCGGCACTGGCGAGGAGTCTGCCTATAGCCGCTACATGAAGTCGGCAATCTTCCTCATCCCCAACGCTCGCACCCTTGCCAAGGTGGTGGACGGTGTCGACTCGCTCGATATGAACAACCGCGATGCCATGGGCGATGTCTACGAGTACATCTTGGGCAAGATGGCAGCCAGCGGCACCAACGGACAGTTTCGCACACCTCGCCACATCATACGCATGATTGTGGAGCTGATGGAGCCTACCCCACAAGACTACATCTGCGACCCTGCGATGGGTTCGGCAGGCTTCCTCGTAGAGGCTGTGAAGTACATCAAGGAGAAGCACGCAACAGTGATGTACGTAAGCGAGGAAGTGCAACACATGAAGACATCCATGATTAACGGCTACGACACCGACCAGACCATGCTTCGCATCGGTGCCATGAACCTCCTGCTGCACGACATAACCGCTCCCGAACTGGCTTGGCGCGACTCGCTTTCTGAGCAGAACGAGGACCAGAGCTGCTACACGCTCGTCATGGCGAACCCTCCATTTGCAGGCAGTCTTGACAAAGGCAACGTGAACAAGCGCATCCTCAGCTACGCCAACACCAGCAAAACCGAACTACTGTTCCTTGCGCAGTTTGTGCGCTCGTTGGAGATAGGCGGACGTTGCGCCAGCATCGTGCCCGACGGCGTGCTCTTCGGCACCAGCAAGGCGCACGTGGCTATACGCAAGGAGATTGTAGACAATCAGCAGTTGCGTGCTGTCATCTCCATGCCAAGCGGTGTGTTCAAGCCCTACGCCGGCGTGTCGACAGCCGTACTCGTATTCACCAAGACCAACTGCGGAGGCACCGACCGCGTGTGGTTCTACGACATGCGAGCCGATGGCTTCTCGCTCGACGACAAGCGTGCAGCCATCAACGACAACGACATACCCGACATCGTCGAACGCTTCCACAACCTCGCTGCCGAGGAACAGCGCACACGCAAGGAGCAGAGCTTCTTTGTGCCCGTCGACGAAATCCGCCAGAACGACTACGACCTCTCCATCAACAAATACAAAGAGATAGAGCGCGAGCGCGTAGAGTACGAACCGGTGAAGGACATACTCGCACGATTGGAGCAGAATGAAGCGGAATACGCCAAGGGGTATGAAGAGCTGAGAAGCATGTTGGAGGAGTAAAAAAAGTATGGCACAATCACTTTGCAAAATATACCTGCACATAATATTCCACATCAAGACCACAAGTCCATGTATTCTTGATGACGACCTCAAACGTGTGCACGCCTATATCGGCGAAATCATCAACGACTCGAAATGCACGACTATTTGGGTTGGTGGTGTTGGCGACCATGTACATGTGTTGTGTCTATTAGGGCGTGAGGTATCGATAGCGCAACTTGTGGAGACTATGAAACGCAATAGCAGCCGATGGATAAAATCGCTATCACCAAAATATTCATGGTTTGCATGGCAGGGCGGTTATGCGGCTTTGTCAGTAAGCCAGTCGGTTGTAGACAAGACAGTGGCGTACATCAAAAACCAAAAGGAGCATCATAAGAAAACGTCATTCCAAGATGAATACAGGCAGTTTTTGAAATTGTATAATATTGAATATGACGAGAAGTATGTGTTTACGGATTAGCAAGGACGTGAAACCAATAACGTTTGCAAAGACGTGAAACCAATAACGTTTGCGCAAAGACGGGAAACCAATAACGTTTGCGCAAAGACGTGAAACCAATAACGTTTGCAAAGACGTGAAACCAATAACATTTGCGCAAAGACGGGCTGAAAGCCCAATGTTTCCATAGCCCAGGGCATCGCCCTGGGTAAACGAGCACAAACGCCAAGCGCCCTGTAAGGGCAGCTATAAAACAACAAACTATTAGAGCTGCCCTTACAGGGCGCATAGCTCATAATCACATCATACCCAGGGCGATGCCCTGGGCTATGGAGAGGTTGCCCCTCCGGGGCGCACAGCTAATAACAATAACGACAAGGAAGAACAATGAAACAAGGATGGGAATATAAGAAGTTGGGAGAGATATGTACAATTGAACGCGGAGGTTCTCCTCGCCCAATCACCGACTACATAACCGATTCTGAAGATGGAATAAATTGGATTAAGATAGGAGATGCCCAAGAAGGTTCCAAATACATAACATCAACTAAAGAAAAAATAAGACCAGAAGGTATAAAAAAATCACGCTTTGTACATAAAGGCGATTTTATACTTTCCAATTCTATGAGTTTTGGAAGACCGTACATCCTTAAAGTGGATGGCTGTATACATGATGGATGGCTTGTAATACATGATGATAATGAGGTATTCATAAAGGACTATCTTTATTATATCTTGTCAAGTTCTATCATGTATGCAAAGTTTTCACAACTTGCTGTTGGCGGAGTGGTAAATAATTTGAATTCGTCATTAGTAAGAAAGGTTGCAATCCCCATTCCTCCCAAGTCCACCCAACTCTCCATTGTCTCTGAACTTGACAAGATTAACGAGTTGATTCGTCTAAAGAAGGAGCAACTGAAAGATTATGACAACCTCGCACAAAGCATCTTCTATGAGATGTTTGGAGACCCCGTGGAGAATGAAAAGGGATGGGAAGTGAAGAAGTTGGGAGAGGTATGCACAATTGAGCGTGGCAGTTCCCCTCGACCAATAACTGCATATATTACAGATTCTAAAGATGGTATAAATTGGATAAAGATAGGAGATGCCCAAGAAGGTTCCAAATACATAACATCAACTAAAGAAAAGATAAAAGCTGAAGGTCTTAAGAAATCACGCTTTGTTCATAAGGGAGACTTTATCCTTTCCAATTCTATGAGTTTTGGAAAACCATACATTCTTAAAATTGATGGTTGTATACATGATGGTTGGTTGGTAATACATGATAATAATAATGTATTTATAAAGATTTATCTGTATTATCTTCTAGCAAGTTCTATAATGTATGCAAAATTTTCTAAACTTGCAGTTGGTGGAGTTGTAAATAACTTAAATTCTTCATTAGTAAGAAAAGTAGATGTATCAATCCCCCCTCTCCCCCTCCAACACCTCTTTGCCCAGCGCATAGAGCAGATAGAGCATCAGAAGTCAGAGGTTACGAAAGCGATAACCGACCTTGAAACCCTCCTCGCCTCTCGCATGCAGTATTGGTTTGAGTAACGGAAACTTAGGAGGGTAGGGCATCCTTGCCCTACCCACTCTGCCTAAATTTGCAGTTGATCGAGTGGGTATAGCAGGGATGCTATACCCTCCTATAGATAGCCAGCTGCTTGCACAGGCTACGGCGAGGACGCCATAGCCCCCTACGCTTTGCATCAACCATCCATATTATAGACGACTCTAAAAACTTGAATATATGGCAAAGAAATTTGAAATACGAAATAGTACAGCCGAATTCCTTATCTTCATGGCAGAGGGTAAGGAGGATGGCGTTCAAGTGGTTTATAAAGACGAAACCATTTGGTGTACGCAGAAAGCTATGGCTACGCTTTTTGATGTAGGAGTTCCTGCTATCAGCAAACATCTTAGTCACATCTTTGCAGATGGCGAGCTTGACAAAGAAGTGGTTGTTTCCAAAATGGAAACAACCACTCAACATGGTGCTATTGAAGGAAAGACACAAACAAAAGCAACCGATTTTTATAATCTCGATGCTACCATCGCCGTAGGCTATCGTGTCAACTCTCGTCGCGCTACCCAGTTCCGCCAATGGTGTACCTTCGTACTTCGCCAATACGCCATCCGTGGCTACGTGATAGACAAGAAGCGTATGGAGAACGGCTCGTTTATTGGTGTTGACTACTTTGAGCAGCTCTTGGAGGAGATTCGCGAGATTCGGCTGTCTGAGCGCAACTTCTACCAGAAGCTTACCGACATCTACGCCACAGCCATCGACTACAACCATGAAGCTCCTACCACAAGAGACTTCTTCAAGAAGGTGCAAAACAAAATGCACTATGCCGTACACGGTCATACTGCTGCCGAACTAATAGTAGAGCGTGCCGATGCAGACAAGGAACACATGGGACTAACAACATGGGCAAAGGCTCCAAGCGGAAAGATCCTACGATCGGACGTGAGTGTAGCAAAGAACTATCTTAAGGAGAACGAGCTGCAAGCCCTTGGACGATTGGTCAACGCCTATCTTGATATTGCAAAGGATATGGCTGAACGACATATACCAATGACCATGGAGGACTGGGCTAAGCGTATAGACAAATTTCTTGACGCAACAGACAGAGATATCCTACAAAGTGCAGGAAACATTACTGCAGAATACGCCAAGCAATATGCCGAAAGCGAATTTGAGAAATATAGAGTGATACAAGACAGATTGTTCCGTTCGGACTTTGATCTGCTTAACGAAAACCAGCCTACAATACCCTATGAAGAATTTTGACTTTATCAAGAAACTGGCGGAGATAATACCCGACTTCGTCCAGTTACACGAATACTGCGACAAGGCAGAAATATTTCAAAGCACATTCCCAGAGGAGAGTGCGAGCAATGCGCGTAAGGCATTGGAATGGTTGGTGAAGAACCACCTTTCAATGGCAAACGTAACCTTAGACCCTTACGAAACGCTCAGCCAAATGATAAAACGCCCACAGATAGACGCGTTCATCAACGACGACTGGAACTTTGAGCAACACATGCGCACGGTGAAGAAGATTGGCAACTACGCCTCGCACATTGGTTCGCAGCCGGTGAGGAAGAACGATGCCTTCGTCTGTCTGCGTGCCTTGTACTATGTTGTGAGCGGTTTCCTATTCCGCTGGCAAGCCATAAAAGAAATTAAAGCCTTCGATGCTACGCTTGTGCCTACTGGCTTCAGTGGGATGCACGTGGCTGACCAGTCGGAGCCTACCGTGTCGTTGCAGGTGGTAGACAGCGTGCCGGCTGAGGCGATAGAGCACCCAAAAACACCTGAGCAGGAGCCGAAGGAGTCGCTCGCGAGCGAGGCAATCACACGCAAGTGTCTCATCGACTATATGCTAAACGAAGCCAAATGGGAGATCCTTAATGTGAAGGGCGACATACAGGGTGGCAAGGCTGCCATCGAGGTGAAGATTGACGGCATGGACAAGGCTACGTATCCATCGGGCGTTGGCTACGCCGACTATGTGTTGTACAGCAAAGGCGGCAAGCCACTGGCGGTGATTGAGGCGAAGAGCACCATACAGAGCGCAGACAAAGGACGCAAGCAAGCTATGGAGTATGCCGACGGACTGGAGAAGAAGCATGGTGTGCGACCTGTGATATACTATACCAATGGCTACGAGACCAAGGTGATTGACGGCTTGGGCTATCGGGATCGTGAGGTCATCTCGTTCCATAGCGAGGACGACCTTGAGCGTATGATACAGAAACGTGGACGTGCCGACATCACCGACCTCACCATCGACGACGAGATAACCAACCGTCCGTATCAGAAGACAGCTATCAAGAGTTTGGTGGAATGGCTCAACAAGAAGCATCGCCGTGGACTGCTTGTGCTTGCTACCGGCACGGGCAAGACACGCGTGAGCATATCGCTCTGCAAACTGCTCTCGAACAACAACTGGATAAAGAAGGTGCTTTTCCTTGCCGACCGCACCGAACTGGTAAATCAGGCACATGGAAAGTTTGAGGAGTTTCTGCCCAGCGAGTCGATGAGCTGTCTGTCGGAGGACGAAGACCCCGACTTAGGTGCACGCTTCATCTTCTCTACCTATCAGACGATGATCAACTACATCAACGCGGTGCCGGTGAAGTTCTCCGTGGGACACTTCGACCTCATCATCATCGATGAGGCTCACCGAAGCGTGTTCGGCAAGTATGGAGCTATTTTCCAATATTTCGACTCGCTCCTCATCGGATTGACAGCAACGCCACGCGCAGAGATTGACAAAAACACATTCAAGCTGCTTGAGCTTGAGAATGCGCCCAACTACGAATACACATACGACGAGGCTATCGGCGACGGATATCTCTGCCCCTACCGTCAGAAGAACTGCACATCGAAGATGATAAACCGCGGCATTAAGTATGAAGAGCTGAGCAAGGAGGAGCGCGACGAACTGGAAAAGGTGTGGGAATACGAGAAGGCTCTGAAGGGCATACCGAATGCCCAGGAGTATCACCGCGACATACAGGGCAACGAACTATTCCGCTACCTCATCAACGACGACACCATCGACAACGTGCTCTCGGAGCTGATGACCAACGGCTTGAAGATTAATTGTGGCGAGGATGTGGGCAAAACAATCATCTTTGCATACAACCACAAGCACGCAGAGCGCATAGTGGAGCGTTTTCGTGCGCTTTACCCAGAGCGTGGTGCCGACTACTGTCAACTGATAGACAATCAGGTGAAGCATCATTCGGCTATCATAGCCGACTTCAGGGAGGCTGAAAAGATGCCACAGATAGCGGTGTCGGTGGATATGCTCGACACCGGCATCGACGTGCCGGAGATTCTTAACCTCGTGTTCTTCAAGATAGTGAAGTCGAAGATCAAGTTCGACCAGATGATTGGTCGCGGCACACGTCTGTGCCAGGGCATCTTCGGTCCAGACCAAAACAAGAAGGAGTTCTACATCTTCGACTGGTGTGGCAACTTCACCTACTTCTCGAAGAATGGCGACGACATAGCACCGACAAACATAAAGACACTAAGCCAGCGACTCTTCGAGCTGCGCGTAGACATTGCGAAAGAACTGCAGAGTGCCGAACATCAGGAAAAGCCGTTCGACAAGCAACTGCACGACGATTTGAAAACACTGCTGCACAAGCAGGTGGCTTCCATCGGCAAGGAGCGCAAGGAGACGCGACCGTTCCTGGGCATCATTGAGCCGTTCCGTGAGAAGGACAATTGGACATATATCTCGGAGGTGGGTGCCCTGCAACTAAAGAAGATTAGCCACCTTGTACCGGTAGAAAAGGACGAAGAGGAGACAAAGAGGTTTGACGTGGTGATGCTTCACATAATGCTGGCACACATCAACACAACGGTAAGTGTGGGACAATTCCGCCAAGTGGTGGTGAACGTGGCTGCAATATTGGAGAAGAAGGCTACTGTGCCGGCTGTAATGGCACACATCAACACCATACGAATGGTGCAGACACCACAGTTTTGGGAGAACGAGTCGCTTGACGCATTGGAGGGTGTGCGCAAAGAGCTGCGCGAAATAGTGCACTTGCTGAAGGAGCAACGCCAAAACAAGAAGTTCATCATCGACATAGAGGACGAATACACCATCTCCAAAGCCCCCGTCAACGTGGTTATACAGACTACGTACAAGCAGCGAGTAATCGATTACTTGGCAGAGAACAGCAACAACGAAACACTGCGAAAGATACAGAACTTTGAGCAGCTCACCGCTGCCGATATACAGGAGTTGGAGCGCATCTTCTTCGAGGAGCTGGGCACCAAGGACGAGTACAACGCACTCACCGAGGGACATCCGTACAAGAATAATGTAGCTGCCTTCATACGTGTCATCAACGGCATCGACCACAAGAAAGCGTTACAGATATATCAGCAGTTTGTAGATGGCTATAATCTTACTTCGGAACAGGAGCAGTATCTGAAGAATATCATCGACTACGTAAGTATGAATGGCGATATTGAAACAAAAAACTTTATGGAGTATCCGCTGAAACAATACAACTGGCGTACTATCTTCGGCGACCATTTTGTAAATCTAAAGGATTTCATCAAGCAGATTCATGAGGTCATCTCTGCATAAACAGAAAACAAGTTAAGTGTTTTTTGAAAGAAGATGGTTGTAGATTTTCTTCACGGCAATGTGGTAGCTTGCTTTTAAGGAGCCTTCTGAGGTGTTGAGCAGGCTACTCATTTCCGAATACTTCATTTCTTCGTAATAGCGAAGATTGAAGACAACGCGCTGCACATCGGGCAGTGTTGCAATAGCTTCTTGCAAAGCTGCTTGCGTGGCATCGCCGTCAAAATATTCGTCGGCAACAAGGTGCGAACCAACTCCATCGGTAAGATCGGAGTCGTAAGCTACGAAGTCGCGCTTACGGCGTAGAAAGTCGAGCGACTCGTTGATGGCTATACGATAAAGCCAGGTGGATGGTTTCGAACGCTCTTCAAATTGATCAAGGTTGTTCCATGCTTTTACAAAGACATTCTGCATTACATCGTTGGCATCGTCGTGATTGAGCACAATACGACGTATCGTCCAATATAGTTTTTCGCTATATTGGGCAACCAATTCAGTAAACAGTTTATTCTTTTCTGTATCTTTCATTTTGCCTTGAACATCTTGGTTAAAGATACTTTTGTATGTTGTCGTAGATTATACTGTCATAGCCATATATGTCGTCATAGCGAACAAGATTGCCATTGCTATCAGGATAGAGCGTATAATAGGTGATGTATATCGGCACTAATGGTTCTACCTTCAAGCTACGCACCATCTTTGAACGATTAGGACGTTCTGCTTCTGGCGCATCTTCGCGTGGCCGTTCGCTAAAATCGGCAGCCATAGTACTTCATCTTTTCCATCAGCTTCTCGTTTTTATCGTTCAACATGAAAACAGCCAACTCGTAGGGTTTCTCTACACGTATGCAACCATGCGACACCATGCGGTTATTACGGGCGAAGACTCTGGGCGAGGATGTGTCGTGCAGGTATATGCTATAATTGTTGTCGAAACGGAAAATAACTCTTCCAAGCGCATTGCCACGCCCACCCCACTGCACAACGGAATAGTTGGCACTAAGGAGCATGTCGCGTGTAATGTTCTCAGGTGCTACAATCTTACCCGTGTTGCGGTCGCGCACAAAGTAATTGTTATTATCGAAATATGAGTGATTGCCGACATGGTGTATTACGTTTGTCTTCACTATGCTTTTCGGTATTATCCACTGCGGATTGAAGTCCATACGTTTTATCTTGCTGCTTAATAGCGGAGTCTTCGTCTCAAGACTACCTACAGCCACCTTCATAACCAGACGTTCGTCACCATCATGGGCAAACAGATACAGAGCGGGCACGTTCACAACCACATACTTCTTGTGCAGCTGTGGGTAGTCGCCATCGTTTTCCCAACGACAGCGCTCTATATTGCAAAGCAAACGACGGCGATAGTCCTTGTCCCTGGTCTTGTTCAAAGCAGAAATGTATTTGGCGTATAATGGATTGTGGGGCTTCGACTTTGCGAGAAAGTCTGCAAACTTATCCATATCACCCTTTATCACAGCACAAGCGGTTGCAAGATAGGTGTCATTGGGCAGACTTGTATGCCAACCATAAAGTGAACGATATGTGACGTGTAGGGTGTCGTCTTTACGCTGATCGAGTCGATTGAACGCTTTGTAAGGGTTCATAAAGCCAAAACGCTGCCCCTCTGTGTAGCGCAAGAAGGCTTTTGTAAGATAATACTCTAAGCGTGCGAACACTTTTACAGCCGAATTGTCGGCTGTTTTAATAGAATCGAAATCAAGGGTGCGTACACGTTGTAAATCTTCTTTCAGTAAGGAATAATAGAATTTGTCACGAGAGAAGCCCAATGAATCGACGCGAGAGATGTAACTAAGTAAGGTGTCTGCTTTTGAAGAAACATCACCACGCGTTATCCACAGCATCTCCATACTGGTGTTGTAGTGCTTGCGAGCGTGTATGTCGGCTGGACTGTTAGACTTGTCGGACAGAATGAGTGTGCGGATATTAGAGAATACTCTATCCGCAGAAATATCGTAACGGGATGTTCGCAATGTAGCAAAATCGTCTAACGATACATACATACGTTCTTCTTTCTTATGACATGAGCATAAAACAAAAGCCATAAGAAAGAAGAGAAACAATGAGAACTTGCTAATATTCAAATTGGATATTGACAAAACTTGTTACTTAATCACAATTTTACGTGCTATCTTACCAACTTTAACAATGTAAATACCCTTTGGCAAGTTCAAATCAAATCGTTTGTCCTGACTATCAATCTTTACAGACATAACTGGAGCGCCTCCTGCCAAATTATAGATGCTCATTGTCATTCCAAAAGCATCTGTGACACGCACAACGTTATCCTCTATGGATATGACGGGCTTCTGTACATTGTCAATGAGCTCAATTTCTGGCATACACTCAGCCATTGCTGATTTTGGAGCACCTACCATAAAGATAGCAAGTAATATAACGAGTATATATTTTGTCATAAGCTAACGTTTTAATGTAATGATTTGTTTTTGCAAAGATACAAAAACTTTTAATACGACAATAATAATAGTGTAAAAAAACTGAGTTGTTCAGTTTTTTTACACTATTTATCGAGATTATTGCATCACAAATGTCAATGTTCCACCTTTCAGAATATCTTCATGCGAAATGTTCGTGCTACGAAGTCGCTTACCATTGAGCAGTACTTCCTTTACAAGATACTTCTCTGGCGAATAGCCTTCTGCCTCGACCTTAAACGTATTACCATTCTCCAAGTGGATTGTTGCGTTGCGGAAGAGCGGTGAACCAATCTCGTACTCGCAACTAACAGGATTTAATGGATAGAAACCTAACGCACTGAAAACATACCAAGCAGACATCTGTCCGCAGTCTTCGTTTCCACAGAGTCCGGCAGGTGTGTCATTGTAGAGTTCTGTCAGTATTTGGCGAACATACTTCTGCGTCTTGTGGGGCTGACCTATCTTGTTGAAGATATATGCAGCATGGTGACTGGGTTCGTTTCCGTGTGCATATTGTCCTATCATACCCGTACTAAACAATGGCAGTTCGGCATTGGCAGTTGGCGTATAAGTGAAGAAGCTATCAAGTTTTTCAGCAAAACGTTTCTTGCCAACAAGTTTCTCAAGTCCCTTTATATCATGCTGCACCGACCACATATAGTGCCATCCATTGCTCTCACAGATGTGCGCTGTATATTCGTCAGGCGAGTAAGCCGGCTGGAAACTGCCGTCGGAATGGCGCGGTTGCATGAACGTAGAGCCCTTACAGTACACATTGCGGTAGTTCTGCGCGCGCTTGCTGAACTCTTTATAGACGTCGATCTTGTTCATCGATTTGGCAAGCTCAGCGATGCATGCGTCGTCATAGGCATACTCAAGCGTACGCGAAAGCGACCAGTTGTCACCGAGTGTAGGCTCCTTCACATCATAGGGTACATAGCCCAACTTCTTATAAAGTCCGATACCTCTATAGTCGTCTAAGTTGGCTGTCTTCACGCATTCTGCTAAAGCCTCTTCCTTGTTGATATTAGGCACACCTTTCAGAATAGCTTCAGCAATAACAGAAGCGGCATGATATCCAATCATCATATCCGTCTCCGACGACCACATATTCCAAATTGGCAAACGTCCGTTCTCCTTACTAAACGCAATGAGCGAATTGACCATATCGCTGGCACGTGTAGGCATTAGGATATCATAAAGCGGATGGGCAGCACGATAGGTATCCCACAACGAGCAAGTCTCATAGTTGAACCACCCATTCGCCTTATGCAGCTGACGATCAGCACCAAGATAGCTGCCGTCAACATCGCAGAGCAACGTAGGCGCAGACATGGCGTGGTAGAGTGATGTATAGAAAACTGTTTCCTGCGACTGCGAGCCTCCATCTATCTCTATCCTACCCAATTCCTTGTTCCAGAGGCTTTCAGCCTGTCTTCTCACTGCGCCGAAGTCGTCAGACACAGCTTCTGCCTGCAGGTTCTTTTGTGCTCCAGCAAGGCTTGTTGGCGAAAGAGCTGTTGTTACCACAAGTTTGTCAAAACCCTCTGAAGCAAACTTAAAGCGAGCAATGCAGCCTACTCCATCCCGATTATTCTTCAACGCTTTACTATCAATCTCTACAGATTTGATAGGTTGTGAGAAACGTGTTCTGAACCAAACGCGCTGATTGCGAGCCCAACCATCCGAATAACGATAGCCTTCAATGGTGAAAGAGTCAACAACGCTTATCTTGCTGTCAACCGTTGCGTCCCAATTCATCGCCTTGTTCAAATCTAAGATGACCATACGTTCCTTGCCATCATTAGGGAATGTATAGCGCTGAACTCCACACCGGGGCGTTGCGGTTAGCTCTACGTTAATGTCGTAGTCTGTTAGACGCACTTGGTAATATCCTGCATGTGCCGTTTCGTCCTTGTGAGAGAAATGCGAGTGTATGCCCAACGGCTCTTCAGCCTCGTTGTACGGCAACGTTACGGGCATAAACGAGATATCATACAAATCGCCAGCACCCGTTCCTAACAAGTGAGTATGACTAAAACCGGCTATCGTACTATCTGGATAGAAATAACCAGCAATACGATCCCATCCTGGTAAACCGTTGTCTGGACTTAGCTGCACCATTCCGAAAGGCACCTGTGCTCCAGGATAAGTATTACCGGTATAGTCGGTACCTATAAGCGTATTCACTTTTGAAGCATAGTCCTTGGCATACGTAGTGGTATGTAAGGTACAAGCAGCAAAAAAAATAATAGAAATTAATGTCTTTCTCATCATTATAAAATATGAAGATTTGAATTGAAAAGATGAAAGATAAAAATAAAGTCCACTTAAGGAATGTCCAATTTGGCCATATCTTTAAGTGGACTTATCTATTATTATATATTCAAATTGCAACTTCCGAGGAAGCAGTGTTTTAATTAGTCAAGATGAAGCGACTTCTTGATTGCCTCAATCTTCTCGTCGGCAGCCTTGCTGCAACGCTCGTAGCAACCAGCGCACTTGAACGACGGATCCTTAACCTCAAGATAGAACTTAATCTTAGGTTCTGTACCCGATGGGCGAACGCTAACCTTAGTGTTGTCGTCGCAGAACCACTGGAGCACGTTGCTTGTTGTAGGCATATCGAGCTTCTCTACAGTGCCGTCGGCCTTTGTAGATGTGAGAGCCTGATAGTCCTTCCAGAGAATCACCTTGCTACCACCCAACTCCTGAGGAGGATTGGCACGGAAGTCAGCCATCATCTGCTTGATTTCGTCAGCGCCAGTCTTGCCCGGGCGAACTACGTTCACTGTGAACTCCTTGCTAAAGCCATACTCCTGATAAATCTGCATCAAGAGGTCGTAGAGAGTCTTGCCTTGGTCCTTAGCCCAAGCAGCGATCTCGCAGATAAGGCAGATTGAAGCTGGAGCGTCCTTATCGCGAACCTTGTCGTAAGGCAGGAAGCCGAAGCTCTCCTCGCCACCACCAATGTAGTCCTGCTTGCCCTCAGAGATAGCAATCTCACGTGCAATCCATTTGAAGCCAGTGTAGCAGTCGCGAAGTTCCACGTTGTTCTTCTTAGCGATTTCAGCAATCACCTCTGTTGTAACGATAGTCTTAACAAGGAAGTCTGTCGGCTTCAGCTTACCAAGCTTCTTCTTATTCTCAATGATGTAATAGCAGAACATCATGCAAGTCTGGTTACCATTGATAATCATCCATTCGCCCTTATCATCACGGCAAACGATAGCAAGACGGTCTGCATCGGGGTCAGTAGCAACAACCAAGTCGGCATTGAGCTTTGTACCAAGCTTCATACCTAATGTCATTGCTTCTGCATTCTCTGGGTTTGGAGAAACGACAGTTGGGAAGTTACCGTCAACAACCATCTGCTCCGGAACAACATTTATGTTCTGGAAGCCCCATGAACGCAAGCAGAGAGGTACAATAACACGACCAGTGCCATGCATTGCAGAATAAACGATATTGAGATCCTTCTGGCGGTTGATAACATCCTGGTCAATCATTGCAGAATGAACAGCTGTCATATAGTCGTAGTCCATCTCGCCACCAATAATCTTAATCTTATCCCAGTTAGCCTCAAACTTAACGTCATCAATAGTCACCTTGTTAACCTCATCAATGATGCCCTTATCGTGCGGAGCCAATACCTGAGCACCATCGCTCCAATAAGCCTTATAGCCATTGTATTCCTTCGGGTTGTGAGAAGCTGTTACGTTTACACCTGCTTTCGCACCGAGCTGGCGGATAGCAAATGAAATCTCTGGTGTAGGACGGAGTCCCTCGAACAAATAAGCCTTAATGCCATTTGCAGAGAAGATAGCAGCAACAGTCTCAGCAAAGAGACGAGAATTGTTACGGCAGTCGTGACCTACAACAACAGAAAGGTTCTCCTCGCCTGGGAACGCCTTTAATATATAGTTAGCAAAGCCCTGTGTTGCCATGCCAACGATGTACTTGTTCATACGGTTTGTACCAGCACCCATAACGCCACGCAGACCACCAGTACCAAACTCGAGGTTCTGATAGAAAGCATCGATAAGTGCAGACTTGTCCTCTGCCTCAAGCATTGCCTTCACCTCGTTACGTGTTTCCTCGTCGAAAGCAGGGGTAAGCCACTGCTGTGCTCTTTCCTCACACTGCTTTATGAGTTCTCTATTGTCTCCCATAATATAAATGTATGTTAACGTTGTTAATAATTTAAGTTTCTAATTAATATTACAAAGTTAGTTATAATAAATGAAACAATAACCTTTCGCCACTTATTTTTCACTTAAATTATTCTAAAATCTTTGTCATATTCAGCTCCGTAATTCTGCCATCAGGATTAACCTTGGCATTAAAACGAAATCTTGTCTCGCTTGAACTGTTGTCTGTATGTTCCACTTTCTGCAACCCAGAGAAGACAACAGTGTACTCATATTGCTGATCGCCAACTTCCTTTTTCGTTATGGCGTAATCCTCAAGCGACATCCAATTCATCGAAGCCACGTCACTTTTGTAGATTTTGTGCATAAACGTAACTACGTCGCTGCGTGTGGCGTTTGCCTTTCCAAGAAACTTTGCAATCAGCGGACTGAATGAATTCATCAATCCATTTTCATCTCGGTTGTTTAGACTTTGGAACAATCCATCAAACACTGTTCCTACGAGTATTTTATCCTCTGGGGTCACCGTGTTTGCATTAAGCATTTTCATCTTATCTGTAGCTTCATCGAAGTGCTCACCATCAGGATGCTGCTCCAAATAGAGTTGTACAGCCTCAAGGGTGTTCGCCGCATCAGCCCTCGACCAATCAATAGAGTCAATCTTGTGTTGCGCAACTTGGCAGAACGGAGAGTTTGGATGTTGCTCGATGTATCGTTGAAAGTCGCTTTTTGAACCACTAACAACAACATTAGTCCAATCGCGGTCAAGCTGTGCAAAATATTCCAAATGTGCAGAAATAGAATCGCGATGAGCTTCAGGCGCATCTGTGTATGTATTCAGATAGTTCTGCAACACTTGGGGATCGTTGCTCGAAAGGGCGAACTCATACGCAGACTCCTCCTTATCGCTTTGAGCATTTCTATAGAAAGCGTATAAAACAGCACCCAGAACCACTACAACCAATGACACAACTGCTATTACAATACGATTATTGCGTAAGCCCGAAGCCTTTTGATTGACTTTACAATCACTCTCGTCTCCACACATTGTAGTATTATCAACTGTGGTTTTATGATGGCATTGTGGACATTCCGCATTGCTATTAAAATACGTAAACCCACATTGCGAGCAGGTTGTAACATGTCCTGCAATAGGTACTCCACATGAAGGACAGACTGGGGCTTTGTCACTAATTTCCTGATTACACTCAGGACATTTAATTATTGCCATGATTTTAAATTAATTATATTATTCTATTAAACACTTTCATCTACTGATGCAGCTGTCATTTATATATTTTTCACTCTCAACGTCTTTGGTATTTAAGTTCGCGCAAACTATGTCTACCCATAAAGCGACTTTTATCTACATAGCCCTTAATGCCATCGATGTATCCCTTACCAGTATACTGCCATAATATATAGTCCTTATCATCTGCCAATATTGGTTCGTTTTTAGAATATTGCGCAATCATCAGCTTGTAGTCATCTAACACTCCTACAAGATATTTGTTATAGAAATTGGTACCTGTGTACACAAGAGGTTTCTGATGATAAGCCTTTTCTACCATAACAAGAAACTTCGCAACAGAATCGCGGAATGCCTCTGTGCTCATCCCTTGCTTTACTTCGATATCTATCATCGGTATCAGATCTTGTTGGCTGGGACGGCACTGGGTCTTAAAGTTTGCTAACTGCTTTGAGAGGTCGGTCTTTGGTCTGAAAAAATGATACGACCCTACCTTCAAGCCATACTTATGTGCTAAATCAATATTCTGCTCGTACATGTGATCTATACGATCGCCACCTTCAGTAGCCTTTAGATAGACATAAGCCATTTTTGTATTATTGCCTATTACTTCCCAAAACACCTCGCCTTGATAATGACTCAAATCGATACCATGCACATGTGCACAGGTGTCTTCGCATTGCACAAGATTGTCTTGAGAAAATACGGGGCAAGAATAAAACAGTCCTAATATGATATATATATATATGTAAAAAATCCTCTTCATAAATGCAAAGTTACTGTAAAATAGACAAAGAGGCAAAAAATCATTACATTTTTAAATTGTATTAATACAACGCAAAAAAGACCGTCCTTGTACAAAAGTGTACAAAAACGGTCTTTGCTATAAAATAATAATCGATTATTCTTCTTCCTCTGCCTCTGCTGCGTGCTCCTCAATAAGCTTCTGCTGCAAATCGTTCGGAACAAGCTCATAGCTTGCGAACTTCGTTGTGAACGAAGCACGACCACCTGTCAAGCTACTCAACGAGATTGAATAGTTGCTGAGCTCCTTCAATGGTATTTTAGCCTGAAGTTTCTGATAGCCAGCCTCACTATCCATACCCATAATGAGCGCGCGACGACCCTGAAGATCAGACATTACGTCACCCATATAGTCGCTCGGTACGTAAACCTCGAGATCGTAAATAGGCTCCAAAATCTTCGGACCTGCCTCCTTAAACGCTGCCGAGAATGCATTGCGTGCCGCCAGCATGAATGAAAGCTCATTAGAGTCAACCGGGTGCATCTTTCCATCATAAACGATAACACGCACATCACGTGCATAGCTACCAGTCAATGGTCCGTGCTCCATGCGCTCCATAATACCCTTTAGGATAGCAGGCATGAAGCGTGCGTCGATGGCACCACCGACAACAGAGTTGATGAATACGAGTTTGCCGCCCCATTCCAAGTTAATCTCTTCGCGACCCTTGATATTAATCTTAAACTCCTGTCCGTTAATCTTGTATGATGTAGGATCGGGCATTCCTTCTGCATACGGTTCAACGATGAGGTGTACCTCACCAAACTGACCTGCACCACCCGACTGCTTCTTATGACGATACTCAGCGCGTGACATCTTTGTGATAGTCTCACGATAAGGTATGCGTGTCGGCTCAAACTTGATAGCGAGCTTCTCATTGTTCTCAAGACGCCACTTCAATGTGCGGAGATGGAATTCGCCCTGACCACGTACGATAGTCTGACGCAACTCCTTGCTCTGCTCGACGAGCCATGTCGGATCCTCCTGATGCATACGCAGCAATGCCGACATAAGTTTTTCTGTTTCTGCTGTATTGACAGCCTTGATTGCACGTGAGAACTTAGGGTTAGGATATTTGATAAAGTCAAAGCGCCATTCGCAATCTTTACCATTGAGGGTGTTTCCTGTCTTTACATCTTTCAACTTAACTGTGCAACCGATATCGCCGGCAACGAGTTCGTCCACTGGTATTCTGTTCGCACCAGCACAAGCGAATATCTGACCGATACGCTCCTTTGAGCCACGATCAGCGTTTGTCAAGTCATCACCCGACTTAATCTTGCCGCTCATAACCTTGAAGTAGCTTACCTCACCAATATGCGGTTCCAAACCTGTCTTGAAGAAGTAAACAGACTCCGGTCCGTTTGTATCAGCAACAATCTCCTCACCACGTGTATTGTGAAGCTTCGGCATTTCGCTTACGAAAGGTACTACATTGCCCAAGAACTCCATCAAACGACGAACGCCCATATCTTTGCCTGCACAAACACAGAACACGGGGAATATAGAACGTGTAACGAGTCCCTTGCGGATGCCTTCACGCAATTCGTCCTCAGAAAGAGCTCCTTCCTCAAAGAACTTCTCCATCAATGTCTCATCGTTCTCGGCTGCTGCCTCAACAAGAAGCTTATGGAGTTCCATTGCCTTATCCATCTCTTCTGCAGGGATGTCAACGATAGTAGGCATACCACCTTCTGGTCCCCATGTGTACATCTTCATCAAGAGCACATCAACGATAGCATTAAAGCCTGCACCTGTGCTTACCGGATACTGAATCTGAACACACTTAGAGCCGTAGATAGCATTCATGTTTACCATGACATTGTCGAAGTCGCACTTATCAGAGTCCAACTGGTTGATAAGGAAAATGACTGGCTTATGAAGTTTCTCGGTATAACGGAAGTTGTTCTGTGTACCAACCTCAGGACCATACTGACCGTTAATAAGGATAACAGCCTGATCGGTTACGTTGAGAGCCGTGATTGCACCACCGATAAAGTCGTCAGAACCTGGGCAATCGATAATGTTGAGTTTCTTGTTGTTCCACTCTACATGGAAGACTGTGGGGAACACCGAGTAGCCATACTCATGTTCTACCGGGAAGTAGTCGCTTACCGTGTTCTTTGCTTCCACCGTACCACGGCGCTTGATAATACCACTACCATAAATCATAGACTCGGCAAGGGTGGTCTTGCCGCTACCCGCACTGCCTAAAAGGGCAATGTTCTTAATCTCATTTGTTTGATAGACCCTCATATTCTTCAGGTTTTAAATGGTTAATAATAAATTCAGGCGGATTGACTTTGGGGCGGGTGTCTATCCGTCTACTAAATTATATATTTATATGGTATTTCCAAAAGAATTACACAAAAACTAATCAAAATTTTAAACTTATTAGTAAATTTGTAGCCATAAAACATAGTGTGACACTATGTACACCTTATTATATAGTGAATGAAAGCAGGAATATACGTACATATACCATTTTGCGAGAGCCGTTGCATCTACTGCGGCTTTTATAGTACAACGGCAAAAGACTGGCGTACTCGCTACGTAGACGCACTTTTGAAGGAGATGCGTATGCGCAGCGATGAGTTACGCAGCCTTTATCCTGACAACGAATGTACGATTGATACTGTTTACATTGGCGGCGGAACACCTTCTACACTCTCCACTGAAGACATCGCACGCATCATAAACACTATAAAAGAGGTTTATCCTTGCACTACACGCGAGACAACGATGGAGGTGAATCCCGACGATGTTACGCCCGAACTCATCACCTCGGTACGTACGCTTGGCGTGAACCGCATCAGTCTTGGCGTGCAGACCTTCAGCGATGAACGCCTGCGCTTCATCCGTCGTCGCCACAACGCTGCGCAAGCCGTAAAAGCCGTTGAGACAATCCGGCGTGCAGGCATCGATAACATTAGCATCGACCTTATGTTCGGCTTCCCAGACGAAACATTAGATGATTGGCAGAACGACTTGAACACAGCCTTGAAGCTACGCCCAAATCACATATCAGCATATAGTCTGATGTACGAAGAGGGCACTCCACTCTATCTGCTGCTTCAAAACGGCAAGATCAAACAGACCGACGATGATACTTGCCTTGCTATGTACACCATGCTTATGGACACGCTTTCAGCCAATGGTTACGAACATTACGAGATAAGCAACTTCTGCTTACCTGGCTATCGCGCCATACACAATAGTAGTTATTGGAACGATACGCCATACTTAGGTTTTGGAGCAGCTGCCCACTCGTATAACTTACTGACACGCAGTTGGAACGTTGCTGACATTAAAGAATATATTAACACCATCAAACGTGGCAAACTGCCGTCTGATAGCGAGCGCATTGACGACGACACTCACTACGACGACATCATCACGACTGCCATGCGAACCCACGAAGGCGTAGACTTGAAACGTCTGAAACCTGAGTATCGCGACTATGCTCTGTGTTCTGCAAAGAGCGATATCGACGGCGGACTTCTCGAACTCACCAACGACCATCTGCGACTCACACGTAAAGGACTTTTCGTTAGCGATATGGTGATGAGCAACCTTATGAAAGTCTGATAAAGGTAAAAAAGTAAAAGAGTAAAAAAGTAAAAGGATATATAAATCACATATTAATTATAATCAACAAATAAGAACATGGAAAAGAAACTTCGCACCGCTTCACTTTGTGTGCAGGGCGGTTACAAGCCAAAGAATGGCGAACCTATTGAGGTACCAATCATACAGAGTACTACATTCAAGTACGACAATTCAGAGGAAATGGCTATGCTCTTCGACCTCAAGAAGGAGGGCTATTTCTACTCACGATTGCAGAACCCTACAAACGACGCTGTAGCCAATAAGATTGCGCAACTTGAAGGTGGCATAGGCGCAGTGCTCACAAGTTCTGGTCAGGCAGCCAACTTCTACGCTGTATTCAACATCTGCGAGGCTGGCGACCATATCGTAACATCTAACGAGATTTATGGCGGAACATACAATCTCTTCGGCGTAACATTGAAGAAGCTCGGCATAGAGTGCACTTTCGTTAATCCGAACGCATCTGAGGAAGAAATACAGAAGGCATTCCGCCCGAACACAAAGGTTGTATTCGGTGAGACAATCAGCAACCCTGGTTGTGCTGTGCTCGACATCGAGAAGTTCGCACGCATCGCTCACAAGAATGGTGTACCTCTCATTGTTGACAACACCTTCGCTACACCTATCAACTGTCGCCCGTTTGAATGGGGCGCAGACATCGTTACACACAGTACAACAAAGTACATGGACGGCACAGCGAGCCAGGTCGGCGGCGTAGTTGTAGACAGTGGCAACTTCGACTGGATGGCTAATGCCGAGAAGTTCCCAGGTCTTTGCACTCCCGACGAAAGCTACCACGGACTCACTTACGTGAAGGCGTTCGGCAAGATGGGCTACATCACAAAGCTCGTGGCTCAACTCATGCGCGATCTTGGCTCTATTCCAGCTCCGATGAACTCGTTCATCCTCAACCTCGGCTTGCAATCACTCCACCTGCGCATGAAGCAACACTGCGAGAATGCACAGCGTGTTGCCGAGTTCCTAAAGGCTGACGAGCGTGTGGCATGGGTACACTACTGCGGTCTGCAGGGTGACGAGTACCATGAACTTGCACAGAAATATCTTCCCAACGGTTCTTGTGGCGTAATAGCGTTCGGACTGAAGGGCGACCGCGAGACTGCTATCCGCTTCATGGACTCGCTCGACATGATTAACATCGTGACCCACGTGGCTGACGCTCGCACATGCGTGCTCCACCCAGCAAGCCACACCCACCGTCAGCTCTCCGAAGAGCAGCTGCGCGAGGCAGGCATTGCGCCCGACCTTATCCGTCTCTCTGTAGGCATTGAGGACCCTGAGGACATCCTCGACGATATCAAGCAGGCTCTCAACAAGATGTAAACCGACATGAGCATGACAAACAACGAAGACAAGGAGCAGCTTTTCCGCGATGACCTCCATCAGTTTCTACTCTCTGTAGACATGATTGATGAGCGTCTGCCGGAAGCTCCCGACCTCGAAGAGTTGTGGCAGCCAATAGCTCAGAGCTACATGCCCGATGCCATACGCGAGTTCAACGGTGAATATCCGCGTGTGGCGTTCGGCTGGATAATGTACGTGGGCATGGCACTCGCAAAGTATTGGGACGTGGAATGGTCTACCTACTCGAAGGTGACAGACCTCTATGCCTATCTGCGCGACCGCATCGACTTCGACCACATGGACGACTATATCTGCGAGAAGGTGCTGTGCCTCGATGCTAAAGAGCACGAAGTGGTGAACAACGTGGTGGGCGAATGCGCTGCACGCACCTACACCAAGCTCTGCCGTATGCACCTTGAGGCAGGATCAAAAGAGGCGTTCCGCACCTTTGTAGCAGCACTTCACCAGATGTATCTGATGGGTATTGCCGTAGAGTTGCGCAGCCTTGGCTATCACATGACAAAAGTACAATAGCATGACTGACAGGGAATTTGAGACTTACTGGAAAGAAAATCGCATGACGATACTCGAGAAAAACGACGAGTATCGCCATGCGAAAGAGAATTTCAAGATACACTCCGGCGCCGACCTTATTCTGTTTGGCATACCCGTAGTGGCAGGCATAGTGTCTATAAACAACGTGCCGCTGCAGAACGAGCTACTCAAATGGATTGTGAGTGCGGTTATCACCATTGCCTGCTTCGCCCTCAGCGTGTGGGTGAAAAGTTTGATAACCGGCACGGTGTCGCCCGACGAAGTGGAACAACGCCTTAAGGAGGCAAAGAGACGCGAGTTGGTGGAATAGTGCTTACTTTCCACCACCTTCTGCGCTCTTAACGTCGTCGTTAGAGATAGATCGCGCCACCTTCTTAACGCCCGACGACAATTCGCCGATGCGCCAGCTCACGTTTATGCCGACGCGCCACGGATTATACGACGAGTCGCTATGCGTTATGAAGTTCGCGCCTGTGACCGTCGATTTATAATGGCGCTTTGCATCAAGGAAATTACTTGCATACAAGTAGAAGTTGAGTCTATCCTTGAGGAACGACTTCTGTACATTCAAGTTATAGTTGTATATGCCCTCCGTCTTCGATTGAAGATTGGGGTTGCTCGTACAACCATAGAAACCAACATTCACTCTCCAACTCTTAGGCAGCGTCTGCTGCACACCTACATACGCTGAACCGTAATAGCCATAATTGTGCAGCGACTGACGGTCGTTGTAGTCGGAATAGTCGCCCCACAGGTTCATGGTCAGGCGTGTGTTCTTGAAAATGTTCCAATTGACATAGCTCGACAGCGACGCGGTCTGTGTGCGTCCGATGTTGCGGTACGTGGTGTAGCTGACGAGCTTGCCCGTCGGATTCTTCACGCTCTCGATAGTATTGTCCTCCACGAGCGACGTAACGCTTGAAATATTGTTGTTCGTGAAGCTGTAGCGCATGGTGCAACTAACGGAGAACTTAGCAGCAAAGTAGCTGTAGGTCAATTGCACGTTGTGATTCTTCTCGCTCACCAGATTAGGGTTGCCCTGCTGTAGCGCTTCGGGGTTAGTCTGATTGAGATACGGATTGAGCGACCAGATGCCGGGGCGGTAGATACGCATATTGTAGCCGAATCGCAGATTGTTCTCGTCGTTTATGCGATAACCGAGACTTGCCGACGGCACCACATCATCGAACCCCGTAGAGAAGTTCTCGCCCTCGCCCAACTCATACTTTATCTTCTGGAACGTGTGCTCGTAGCGTGCGCCGAGTCGTCCCGACAGATTGCCTAATCTTAAGCCATAGCCCAAGTAAGCGGCGAGGATGTCGTTCTCGTGACGATAGTGCGACGAATACTGTTCGTCGAACGTGTATTCGCCGTCGGTTCCGTTCGGACGCACATAGCGGTCGTCGTCCGAACGGTTGTCGCGCAATATATATTTTGCACCCACCTCCACGTTGTGCGCCTTGCCGATAGGCGTAGTATAGTCTGCCTGCAACGTGTGCTCCATGCTTCGTCCGCTGCTTTCGGTATGCTCATCAGACAAGCGCTTCACGAACGGCAGCCACTCGTCGGTAGCTTCAGCCACATCATAAGACGAATAGTTGTCGCCGCCATTGGTGCCTCCGCTTATCTTGTAGGAGAACGTAAGCATACGACCATTCTGCTTGAAGAGGCGCTGATAGTCGATGTTGCCGTAGAGATACGTATTATCCGAGACGCCGCGCCCATTGTTTGCATACGAATAGAACGTTGCGCCAGACAACAGCGCAGTGGCGTTGCTTCTTGACAGGCTGTGCGAATGTGACCGATTAGTCCAAATGCCGAACGAGGCTGTGACGAGTCGCAGCGAGTCCACATCGTAGCTCGCCTCGAAGTTGCCCGAGTGCGAGTGGTTATACGAACGGCTGTCGCCCGTCTGATAGCGGTTGGAAGCAGAAGGCGTTGCTGGGTCGCCCGTGAACAGACGGCTATAGCTGTTGTGCATATTGCGTCCGTCGTAGTAGTTGTACGAGTAAGTTCCGCTGACGGTGAGCTTACCCTGCTTCACCGTAGCATACATGCCCGCATCAACATCGGTATTCGACACTCCGGCGTTCGTCGTAACGGTGTAGCCCTCAATGCCCTTGCCCACGGTCACGATGTTTAGGATGCCGCCCACGCCCTCAGCGTCGTACTTCGGTCCTGGGTTTGTAATCACCTCTATCTTCTTTATCGAAGATGCCGGCATACTCTTCAGCACCTCCTTCGGGTTCTTCGACATCATGTTGTTAGGTCGTCCGTTAACGTACACCTTGAAGCCCGAGCTGCCGTTCACCTTGATATTGCTGTCGCCGTCTACCGTCACCATCGGCACCTTGCGCAACATTTCCAGTATGTTGTTAGTCTTCGAGTCGGGGTCTTCCTCTATGTCGTACGTAATTTTGTCGATGTCGGCTTTCACGAGCGGCTTCTGCGCCACTATCTCAACGGCACCCAGCACGTGCGAAGCCTCTTTTATATATAATGTATCAAGCGACACCGTGGGTTCGCTGTCAGACACAATAAAGTTGCGCACGATGGGCTGCTTGCCCATTGCGTTGACAAAGAGGCGATAGCTGCCCGCCTTCTTCAGAGTCATGCTGAACGTGCCGTCGGCTTCTGACACGGCGAGTGCGGCGGTGGATGTAGAGTCGGTTTGCGATGTAATTTTCATGGTGGCGTACTGCTCGCCTTCCTTCGTAGCGGCATCAGCCACTACACCCTTCACCACGAAACGCTTTGCGGTCTGGGCTGTTGTCTCGGTCGCTGCGAACAATAGTGGAGTTACGACAGTGGCAGTCAGAAGAAACTGACCTTTGAAACAAGTCATATATTACAAGATTATTGGTTCATACTTACATTAAAATACAGAGGACTTACGCCACTCTGCGCCATTAAGGATTCAAAGTTAATTATTATGTATAAACCAAGAGTTGTTTCGTGTGTTCTTTTAACAATTCTTACACTAACCGCACCTCATATTGCGGAAGCGGAACATCTCCGCAACACTTAATTGTCACTAATGCCACTAACGGCGGCTTCCGAACGGGTGCTTCTCATACCGGTCGTCCTTATCGTATTTACGATGCTTGTCGTGCTTATGGTGTTTGTCGTGCTTATGGTGTTTGTCATGCTTATGGTGTTTGTCATGCTTGTCATACTTATGATGTTTGTCATGCTTGTCATACTTATGATGTTTGCATGGCTTGCACGACTTGTAGTGCTTATGGTGCTTACAGGGTTTCGACTCGTGTACGACAACCACTCTGTTTGGATATTTTGCATATATATTGTGTACGTAAGCGTTGCTGCGCCAGTCGATAGGCTGATAGAAGTAATAAGACTCCTTGTAGCGTTTCCATTGGCGGTCGCTCATCATTCTGCGCAACTCCTTGTTGCGGTGCTTCCATGCCTTGCCGTTTATGTCGCGATAGCTGTTAATGGCGTCGAGATAGCTGAGATTGAGCTGCAGGATGTTGTTGCGCTGCACATTTGAGAGTCCCAGTTCGAGAGCCATCTTGTCGGTTATAAAACGTGCCTCCACCTGAATATTGGCGAGTCGCTGTGCGCTTGCTGAGAGTGCCGTTACGAGAGCTACGGCGAGTGTCAATACTAATCTTTTCATAATCGTAAGCTGTTAAGTTATTAACTATTGTTTTTCGATGTTGCAAACATTACGCCAAAGAAAACATAAAAGCAAGGGATTTTTCATATAAGAGCATAGGATTTACCCTATAAGTGCTTAGTATTTTCCCCATAAAACATCAAAACAAGCAGACGGACAGCGGACGCAATCTGATCGGACAGCGGACGCAATCTGATCGGGCGGCGGACGGAGCACGATGCAAGAAGCAGAAGAAACGACAAATAAACTTAATTATTTTACACAACAAAACAACAATGTATAAAAAACTTGCACGCATGAATTATTCTGTATAATTTCGCAACAAGTTTCCCGAGATTTCGTCGTAGATGCTCTGAAAGGACTGCAACAGGAGACCGATAACACACACATTATTATATATATGTATGAGAAAACTGATTATAACACTTATGCTTGGCATTGCAATCGCACACAACACTACCGCACAGACACGCTCCGACCTGCGCGATAGTCTTTCGGCAGCGGTGCAGGTATTGGCGTTCCACCCCGACTCGCTTGAGCTACGCATGAAAAAGGCGGCTTGGAACATAGAACTCGAACAATGGCGATACGCTCAGGAGGAGTACGACTTTGTGTTGAAATGCGACGAGCGCAACATTGCCGCTCTATTCTATCGCGCCTACGTAAACGAACGCCAGGGTAGATACAAGTTTGCACGTCTCGACTACGAGACCCTGCTACGCATCGTGCCCGGACATTTTGAGGCTATGCTTGGGCTTGCGCTACTCAACCAGAAGGACAACCGACCGACAGAAGCACTCAACCAGATAAACATACTGGTGGCGCAACACCCGAACAACGCCGTGGCATATGCCGCACGTGGCGGAATAGAGCAGGAACGTAAGATGTACACACCGGCAGAATATGATTTTTCGCGCGCCATAGAGTTACAACCAACAAACACCGACTACCGCCTAAACCGCGCAAACATACGCCTTCTGACCAACCGAAAGAAGGAGGCACGTGAAGATTTGGATGCTATGGTACGCCTCGGAATACCACGCGCAAACCTTAACGAATGGTACAAAAAGTGCAGATAAAGCGGTGTTCGTTTTGCCATTTACACAAAATGTTGTAATTTTGCCCGATATTTGAAATACAACAACATTTAGAAATGGCAGAATATTTAAGCTCAAGTAAGAAGAAAGTAACTGCACCCCTGTTTTTTGAAATGAAGAAATGTGGTGAGAAAATCTCATGGCTCACAGCCTACGATTACACCACTGCATCCCTCCTCGACCAAGCAGGTATCGACACCATACTTGTAGGCGACTCTGCATCGAACGTGATGCACGGTAACGCTACAACACTCCCTATCACCGTTGACGAGATGATTTTCCACGCTCGCGCCGTGGCTCGCGCCGCAGAACACGCCTTCGTAGTGTGCGACATGCCCTTCGGTAGCTACCAGATTTCAGAAGAAGACGGCATACGCAACGCAGTACGCATCATGAAAGAGGCGGGCGTAGACGGTGTAAAGCTCGAAGGCGGAGCAGAGATAGCCCCTATGGTCAGCAAGATTGTGGCTGCAGGCATCCCCGTATGCGGACACCTCGGACTAACACCGCAGAGCGTTCACCAGTTTGGTGGCTATGGCTTGCGCGCAAAGGAAGAAGCTGAAGCCGAGAAACTCATCGCTGATGCGAAGGCACTTGAGGCAGCTGGATGCTTCAGCATTGTACTTGAAAAGATACCTGCAAACCTTGCCGAGAAAGTAAGCGCAATCATAAAATGCCCGATTATTGGCATCGGAGCAGGCAATAAGTGCGATGGACAAGTGCTTGTATATGCCGATATGCTCGGCATGAACAAAGGTTTCAAGCCGAAGTTCTTGCGCCAGTACGCTGACCTTCACTCTATCATAACCGACGCCGTAGGCAAATATGTAGCAGACGTAAAGTCGTCGGACTTCCCTAACGAGAACGAGTCATACTAAGACATGGACACTCAATACACACCCACTTACAACCGATTGTGGAACCGCGAATTCACGCTGCTCACAATAGCCGAGCTATTGTTGTGCATATCGTGCTACATGACAATACCGCTACTACCGTTCCGCCTCACAACTGAGGAGCACGCAAGTAGTTGTTTGGCAAGTTTCACAATCGTCACTTTCATCATAGGAGTCTGTATATCAGGTTTTTTCGGCAGTTGGTTAATACAAAACTACCGACGCAACAAGGTTTTCCTCGTATCGGCAATATGTCTCGGTGCTACAATTCTCGGACTCTCTGCTTTTGAATTTCAAGAGCAACCGATAGTGCGCGAGATAGAAGAATACACACTATTAGCAATCTGTTTCGCAAGCGGAGCTGTTTTCGGCACAGCCAAGCGTGTGCTCTCATGTACGCTCCTGATAGACAAAACAGAATCGTGTCATCGCACCGATGCCAACTACACGGCTATATGGATAGCACGCCTAACGGTGATAATAGGTCCGATACTCGCCTTACTATTGCGCGAAGAGTTACGTGGCTCACTGTTCTACATCGTTGGAGCAGCCATGTCGCTCGCTTCAGCCATGCTCGTAATGTGCGTAAAGTTCCCATTCCGTGCACCAGAAGAAGGTGTGCATTTAGTTTCTATCGACCGTTTCTTCTTGCCACGTGGCGCAACAATAGCACTTGTGATAGCACTTATCACCGCCTCGCTCGGCATAATGATGACCACACGCCTAACGATAGAGTTCTGCACATCGGTGATGGTAGGCTTCTTCTTGGCTGCATGTGCGCTACACATACCAGCCATAAAGAACGCACGCTTCGCTTCTGCCGTAGGAAACACATTGGCGATAATAGCTATTCTCACAATGTTCGCACACGACGACATTCTGGACAGCACCCTAAAGCCCACGCTCTTCGGATTCGGCATAGCACTCAGCTCGTCAGAGCAACTCTACAAACTGCTCGGTAGCTGCGACCACTGTCAACGCTCTACAGCCGAAAGTACCTACTTCCTCTCAAGCGACGGAGGATTGTTCCTCGGCATTGCAGCCGGATGGCAGCTAACAACAGCCGTGAAATCAGCCGAAGAAATAGCATTGGGACTACTCGTCGTAGCAACGATAATATGCTCGCTAAACGTGCTCATAAAGAAAAAGCAAGCAAAACATCATGCATAATAATTCTAAAAAAGGAGGTACAATATGATTATCGATTTTGAAAAAACAGAAGAAAAGGTAGTCGAGAACTTCAAAGGTGGCAACGGCACACTTATCATGCGCGCTGCCGACGATGGTAAAGTGAAGATAATGCGTAACACACTGACAGCTGGCAGCTCGATTGGTATGCACACACACGAAGGCAACTGCGAGGTGATGTATATAATAAAAGGTGAAATCACCTTCGTATGCGACGGAACAGAAGAGATCGTGCACGCCGGAGAGGTTCACTACTGCCCATGCGGACACACCCACAGCGCAGAAAACCGCACAGCTGAAGATGCCGAATTCTTCGCCATTGTGCCCGAAATGAAGTTGTAGTTTTCGACAATTAGCCCTACCCCACCCACCATCCGATGCTTAACAACGTGAAAATTAATGAGTTCGGAGGGCAAATATTATGATATAACACAAAAAAGTTACTAAGAAATTTTCGTATAACACGAAAAACTTGTATCTTTGCACGTCCTTAGAAAAAGGTAATAACAAAAGAAATAATAATATAATACATTCAAATGACTAAAGCAGATATCATCAACAAGATTGCAGAAAGCACCGGATTACAGAAAAAAGACGTATCAGTAGTCGTAGAAAGCTTCATGGAAAATATCAAAAACAGTTTGTTGACAGAGAAAGAGAATGTGTACCTGCGTGGATTTGGAAGTTTCATCGTTAAGCATCGCGCCGCTAAAACAGCGAGAAACATACTCAAGAAGACAACAATGAAAATCGGCGCACACGACCAGCCAAGCTTCAAACCGGCGAAGTGCTTCATTGAGGAGATGAAGAACGCCACAATGGAGAAGTAAGGATTGACCAACATTCATTTGAACAAAAAGAGAATATATCATTAATATTAATATTAAACAATAAAAATTTAAAGCTATGCCAAACGGAAAGAAAAAAAAGGGACACAAGATGGCTACTCACAAGCGTAAAAAGAGATTACGCAAGAACAGACATAAGAGCAAGTAAGAAAGCCTGCCCATAAGGGTCAGTTCCGATATGGGGGCGCGTCAAAAACCCATTGCATCAGCAATAATTTTGATGCGCCCCCATGCTTTTATATCATTATTTAAAGAAAGTTCCTAAATTAGAAAAACAAAAGAGAAATGACCAGCGAAGTTGTAATCGATGTACAACAGAATGAAATCTCCATCGCGTTGCTTGAAGACAAGCGACTCGTGGAATATCAGACTGAGCCAAGGTCTGTTTCATTCTCTGTTGGAAACATCTATGTTGCAAAAGTAAAGAAGCTCATGCCTGGACTGAACGCAAGTTTTGTTGACGTGGGCTACGAACGTGATGCCTTTCTCCATTATCTTGATTTAGGCAACCAATTCAATTCTTACGAGAAGTACCTAAGACAGGTACAAAGTGACAGAAAGAAACTTTATCCTTTTGCCAAAGCTACAAAGCAGCCCGACCTCAGAAAGGACGGAAGCGTACAGAGCACACTAACAGTAGGACAAGAGGTATTGGTTCAGATCGTGAAAGAACCGATATCAACAAAGGGTCCACGACTCACGGGCGAACTTAGCTTCGCAGGACGCTACTTAGTACTCATGCCTTTCGGCGATAAAGTTTCGGTATCGACAAAAATCAAAAGCGGAGAAGAGCGCGCACGACTAAAGCAACTCATCAATAGCATCAAGCCAAAGAATTGCGGTGTTATTGTGAGAACGGTAGCTGAGGGTAAACGCGTAGCAGAGCTGGATGCAGAGCTCAAAGTTCTGACAAAAAGATGGGAGGACGCACTCATAAAGGTGCAGAAAACCCAAAAACGTCCACAGTTGATCTTCGAAGAGACAGGTAGAGCTGTAGCCCTATTAAGAGATTTGTTCAATCCAACCTACGAAAACATATACGTCAACGACGAAAATGTTTTCCATGAAGTAAAAAACTATGTTTCACTCATCGCCCCAGAGAAAGCAAACATCGTTAAGTTATACACAGGAACAGTTCCCATCTTCGACAATTTCAACGTCACGAAGCAAATTAAATCCAGCTTCGGCAAAACCGTCAACTACAAACATGGTGCTTACCTGATTATTGAACACACAGAAGCACTGCACGTTGTAGACGTGAATAGCGGCAACCGCTCACATTCGGACAACGGTCAAGAAGCAAATGCTCTCGACGTAAACCTCGGAGCAGCCGATGAGTTGGCACGCCAACTGCGCCTGCGCGATATGGGAGGCATCATCGTGGTCGACTTTATTGACATGAACCTCGCCGAAGACCGCCAACTGCTCTACGAGCGTATGTGCAAAAACATGCAGAAAGACCGCGCTCGCCACAATATTCTACCCCTAAGTAAGTTCGGACTAATGCAGATTACGCGCCAACGTGTCCGTCCTGCTATGGATGTGAATGTGGAAGAGATATGCCCCACCTGCTTCGGAAAGGGTAAGATTAAGTCGAGCATTATTTTCACCGACCAACTGGAAAGTAAGATTGACAGGCTTGTCAACAAGATTGGAATAAAGACATTCTATCTTCACGTACACCCATACGTGGCTGCCTACATCAACAAGGGACTCGTCTCGTTGAAGAGAAAGTGGCAGATGAAATACGGATTGGGCGTACATATCGTTCCATCACAGAAACTTGCGTTCCTGCAGTACGAATTCTACGACAACAAACGCCAGTTTATCGATATGAAAGAAGAGATAGAAACAAAGTAGAAAAGAACGAAAAGTAACACCATAAGAAGAAAGGATATGTAGCATTTCGCACAAAAAGCGAGACTATGTATCCTTTTTTCTTGTAAAAGAGGCTATTATCTGCTGTTTAGAACGAAAATAAGCAGAAAAACATTTCGACATTCAAAATAAACTTAGTACCTTTGCAGTCGCTATTACGAGATAGTAGCATAATTCAAACCACAAATTAAAATTAAATTTTAAACAATGGCAACAAAGATCAGACTTCAGCGCGGCGGTCGTAAGAGCTACGCTTTTTATCGTATCGTAATCGCTGACGCAAGAGCACCACGTGATGGTAGATTTACTGAGAAGATTGGTACTTACAACCCTAACACCAATCCTGCTACTGTAGATTTGGATTTCGACCGTGCACTCTATTGGGTAGAAACAGGCGCACAGCCAACAGCAACAGCTCACAACATCCTCAAGGGCGAGGGCGTTTATCTTATGAAGCACCTCCGCGGTGGCGTTAAGAAGGGCGCATTCGATGAGGCTACAGCACAGAAGAAGTTCGACGCATGGAAGGCAGACAAGCAGAAGGGCTTGGACACCGTACGCGAGAACGAGGCTAAGGCTAAGGCAGAGGCTGCTGCTAAGGAACTCGAGGCAGAGAAGAAACTCAACGAGGCTATCGCTCAGAAGGTAGCTGAGAAGAAGGCTGCTGAGGCTGCTGCAAAGGCAGAAGCAGAGGCTGCTGCTAACGCAGAGGCTACAGAGGAAGCTCCAGCCGAGGCTTAATCAACGAAAATTCCGTCACAAGACACATATAAATCCCAAGAGCACCAGTTCTTGGGATTTATTGTTTTATAATCATACTGCTTCAACCACAACAACTACCCCACTCACATTCTTCCTAAAAACACAACTTATTGTGCAATAAATTCTTAATAAGAAAGAATTACATTAAAAAAACAAGCTCATAAATGGGGTAAAGCAAAGAAAACAAGCGTTTTCTGAGTTTTTTTTTGTAACTTTGCACTTGTGCTTATGCGTACACTTTGACGAACAAAACCATAAGTAACGCAAACTACGCACATATTAAATATCAAAGCATGGCAAAGAAAGTACTTTTTATCAATCAGGAGATTGCTCCGTATGTTCCCGAAACAGCACTCTCAATCATGGGAAGAGACCTTCCAACCAAAATGCAGGAAGAAGGTTTTGAAATTCGCACGTTCATGCCCAAATGGGGAAATATCAACGAGCGCAGAGGACAACTTCATGAGGTAATCCGCCTTTCAGGAATGAACCTTGTCATCGACGACACCGATCATCCGCTGATAATCAAGGTTGCGTCTATCCCACAAACACGCCTTCAGGTGTATTTCATCGATAACGACGACTACTTTATGAAGCGTAAGATGGCTCTTGACGAGAATGGTGAGGAATACGACGACAACGGCGAGAGAGCTATTTTCTTCGCACGTGGCGTACTGGAAACTGTAAAAAAGCTCAGATGGTCGTCAGAAATAATACATTGTCAGGGTTGGATGTCATATATCGTACCACTTTTCGTCAAAGCTGCATACAACGACGAACCGACCTTCACCGACACCAAAATTGTTACATCAATATTCAAGGATGGTTTGTCTAAGAACATCGGAGATAACTTCAAAAATTGCCTTGAGTTCAAAAATATCACTGTAGATAGTCTTAGTGACTACAAGGACGACTTCGATTTTATGGAGTTCTGCAAGTTGGCGATAGATAATAGCGATGCCGTAATTGAAGCAGAAGAAAACGCCAATCCAGAATTGATGGCATATGCCGAGAGCAAGGGCCTGCCAATATTAAAATATCCAGGAGAAAACTATACTGAAGCCTACAGAGATTTCTACGAGAAGCTGTAGAGTGGAGAATTCAAATTAATCAATTTTGAATATGAAGCTAAAATATTTGGCAAGTCTCATGCTTGCCACCTTAATATTCACATCGTGTGACGATACCACTGGCGACATCGGCAGTGGTACGCTCATTGATGGTAGCGACAACTTGAATATAGTTACTGATACCTTTGAAGTGAAAACACGCTCAATTGTTGCAGACTCAGTTTTGGCAAGAACATACACCAGCTACATTGGTAAGGTGCGTGATCCGGAAACAGGTGCATACCTCAGCAGCGACTTTATGACACAGTTCTACATGCCCGAAGGTTTTGATTTCCCGAACAAGGATAGCATAAAGATTGCCAACAAAGGACAAATCAAAGCAGATTCTTGCGACATACGCCTTTACTACAAGGAATTCTATGGCGACTCATTGGCACCTATGAAATTGACAGCTTACGAATTGTCTGCGCCCATCCCCGAAAAGGTCTACTATTCGAACTTTGACCCAAAGAAGGAGGGATTTGTGGACGAAAGCACTGCTGTCAATAAGGTTTACACGCTTACCGATCTAAATGTAGACGCATCTGTACGTAATGGCTCAGACTACATCAAGTCAATATGTATTCCGCTTAACGATTCGTTCGGTACAGAGCTTATCAATCAGTTCTATGACCACAAAGAGGACTTTAAGGATGCCTACACCTTTATAAATAAGGTTACACCTGGCTTCTACTTTAAGACTCAAAGCGGACTTGGAGCTATGGCGCACATATATCTGAGCCAGTTGAATGTCTACTTCAGACACAAGACAACCACAACAAAATCAGACGGCACCAAACGAGATACAGTCATTATCTCTTCGGCTTCATTCCCTGGCACAGAGGAAGTGTTGCAAACAACGAATATCATCAACGACAAAGCCGCTATTAAGCGACTCGCCGAAGAGGACACATGCACATACATCAAATCGCCTGCAGGCATATTCACCGAAATGACAATCCCTGTAGACGACATATTGCGAGGACATGAGAACGATACAATCAACACCGCAAAGGTCAGTTTGACACGTATCAATCCAATCGCAAATGGCGATTATGCGCTGAATGCACCTACTACGTTGCTGATGATTCCGAAGGCAGAGATGTATAGCTTTTTCGAGAACAAGCAGGTGGCAAACTATAAAACATCGTTCCTTGCTACATATAGCAGCACGACGAACCAGTACACCTTCAACAATATAGGTAGCTTAGTACGCTATATGGGCGAAAATCGCTCAAAAGAAGATTGGAATAAGGTGGTGATAATACCTGTTACTGTTACAAAAAACACATCGGGTGAGCTGACAAACATAACCCACGATATGTCAATTGCAAGTACAAAACTGGTCGGCGGTAGTAACAATCGCAATGGAGCTATAAACATCACTGTCATCTATAGCAAATTTAAATAAACACGCCAATGGCAGACAATTTTCTTGAACGCCAACGACGCGACTACGAAGAGCGTAAGCAACAATGGCAGAAATCGACTAAGAAGGTTGCAAGCGTGTCTGAGATTTTAAGAAAGGCGCGTGAGAAATTCAATAACGACTAATTTGAACACTTATAAAAGCCGTTCCATTATATGGAGCGGCTTTTTGTATTAAAAACTTTCGAAAAGTTTTGGTAGAGAATTTATTTTGCTTAACTTTGCGAAATAACTAATAACTTAATAAATTAACCTAACCGACAAAAAACTTTATGGCAACAGAAAAGAGAAATCTCCTTAAAGGAGACTTTAGCAAGAAAAACGCCCTACTCTTTGCTTTAGCTGTTCTTGTAACAATTGTGTTATGGAATCTGCCGACAAGCAGTTTCGGAATCGAAGGTCTCACCGTTATCCAGCAACGCATTATTGCCGTGTTCGCATTGGCAACAATACTGTGGGTGACAGAGGCCATTTCGCCTTGGGCAACATCCGTGTCGCTCATCGGCTTACTGCTTTTCACAACATCAGACAATGCGTTCCACTTCTTCCGATCAGGCATTGAAAAAGAAGAACTGCTTGACCACAGCGCACTAATGGCTACATTCGCCGACCCTATAATCATCCTCTTCCTCGGTGGCTTCATACTTGCTATCGCAGCAACGAAGTCAGGACTTGATGTGCTCTTAGCACGTACACTGCTCAAACCTTTCGGCAATAAGAGCGAGAACGTACTACTCGGTTTCATCCTCATCACTGGTGTATTCTCTATGTTCGTCAGCAACACCGCTACAGCAGCGATGATGCTCACTTTCCTTGCCCCCGTATTCAAGGCTCTTCCCCCAGAAGGTAAAGGACGAGTTGCTTTGACACTATCTATCCCCGTGGCTGCTAACATCGGTGGTATGGGCACTCCTATCGGCACACCTCCTAACGCTATCGCACTGAAATATCTCAACTCACCAACAGGTCTGAACCTTGGTATTGGTTTCGGCGAATGGATGATGTATATGCTTCCACTCACCGTGATATTGCTTCTTATCGGTTGGTTCTTACTGAAGAAGTTCTTCCCATTCAAAAAGCAGACAATCGAGCTTGAGATTGAAGGCGAAGTGCAGCACAACTGGCGCACAATGGTAGTTGCCGGAACATTCATCGTTACTGTATTGTTGTGGATTTGTGACCGCTGGACCGGTGTTGGATCTAACACAGTTGCTATGTTACCAATCGTTGTGTTCGCATTCACTGGCGTAATCAAGGCACGCGACTTGGAGGAAATCAACTGGAGCGTTATCTGGATGGTAGCCGGTGGTTTCGCACTCGGACTTGCACTCAACGAGTCGGGTCTTGCAGAAAATGTTATCAAGAGCATTCCGTTCAGCTCATGGTCGCCGGTAGTTATCCTGCTTGCTTCAGGTATTATCTGCTACCTTCTCTCAAACTTCATCTCAAACACCGCAACAGCAGCACTCCTCGTACCAATCCTTGCCGTTGTATGTAAGGGTATGGGCGACTCACTCGAGAGCATCGGTGGTACACCGACTGTACTCATCGGTATAGCTGTAGCAGCATCGGTAGCGATGACACTGCCTATATCTACACCTCCAAATGCCATTGCTCACTCAACAGGCTTAGTAAAACAGAACGAGATGATGAAGATTGGTTTGACAATGGGTATCATAGGTTTGGTGCTCGGTTACTCACTACTCTTCTTCCTCGGCGAGATGCACGCATGGCAATAGTACATGCATGATTATATATTGCGTGCAATAATATCATAAACCATATTATTGCACGCATAATAATATAAGGATATAAAAATGTCTTTTTCACAGGAAACCCTCTACGCTATAGCGTTGACCCGCATTAGCTATTTTAACATTGCCACATGCTTACAACTATATCGCAAGCTTGGTTCGGCAACAGCTATCATGGAGAATCGCAATAACATTAAGGATGTTATCAGCGATGCTTCTCCAAGATTAGTTCATGCACTAAGCGATGTTTCTGAAGCCTTGCATCGTGCAGAGGCAGAATTAGAATTTGATAACGCACATGCCATTCGTCCATTGACGATGGCATGTGACGATTATCCAGAACGTCTACGCGACTGCGATGATGCGCCTATTGTGCTTTTCTATCGCGGCAACGCTGACCTCAACCAACGTCGCATTGTGTCTATTGTAGGTACACGTCATTGCACAGCATACGGCCAAGACATCCTTACAAAATTTTGCCATGACCTAAAAGAGTTGTGTCCTGATGTGCTCATCGTAAGCGGATTAGCCTATGGGGTTGACATCTGCGCTCACCGAAACGCTCTGAGAAATAGTTTTGACACTATTGGCGTTTTGGCTCACGGTCTGGATATGTTATACCCTTCTGCCCACAGAGACACAGCTAAAGATATGCTCTCGCATGGCGGACTACTAACGGAGTTTCTTACAAACACGAACCCCGACAAGATGAATTTCGTAAGGCGAAACCGCATCGTGGCAGGCATAGCAGATGCTACCATTGTAGTGGAGAGTGCGGCACGTGGCGGAAGCCTCATCACTGCAGACATTGCACAAAGCTATGCTCGCGACGTATTCACCTTTCCGGGCAATGTAAACTCGACATATAGCGAAGGCTGCAACAACCTGATTAGAGACAATAAAGCAGCACTCATCACCTGCGCAGAGGACTTTGTTAAAGCAATGGGTTGGGAACAAGACAACCAAGTAAAGGAAGCACGAGCAAAAGGTATCGAACGCCAACTATTCCCCGAACTGACCGCAGAAGAGACACGTATTGTCGAACTTCTTCAACGTAACAACGACTTGCAGCTGAATATCATCGCTGTACAAACAGGATTGCCGATTGGCAACATCTCTGCACTATTATTCAGCCTCGAATTGAAAGGTGTTATCAAGCTATATGCAGGAGGAGTTTACCATTTGCTGGGTTAATATTGGAATTTTTAGGTTAAAAATTTTGCACTTACTCCTATTTGTCGTAACTTTGCATTAAGCAGTAAGAAAAAGTATAACATAAAATAAACGCAAATGCCAGAAATTTCAACACGAGGACTTGAAATGCCCGAATCGCCGATTCGCAAATTAGCGCCTTTGGCAGTAGATGCCAAAAAACGTGGTGTGAAAGTCTATCACCTCAATATCGGACAGCCCGACCTTCCTACTCCAGAAGTAGGACTTGACGCATTGAAACACATCGACCGCAGTGTGCTCGAATACTCTCCGTCACAAGGTTATTATTCATATCGCGAGAGACTGACCGGATATTATAAGCGTTTTAATATTAATGTATCGCCTGATGACATCATCATTACAGCAGGTGGTTCAGAGGCAGTACTCTTTGCATTCATGTCGTGTCTAAATCCGGGCGATGAAATTATTATTCCAGAACCAGCCTACGCCAACTATATGGCTTTTGCTATCTCGGCTGGCGCAAAGATTAGAACTATCGCAACAACAATAGAAGAAGGCTTCTCGTTGCCTAAGGTGGAGAAGTTTGAGGAACTCATCAACGAGCGCACACGTGCCATCTTGATTTGTAACCCAAACAACCCTACGGGCTATCTCTATACACGTCGCGAGATGAATCAGATTCGCGACTTGGTGAAGAAATACGACCTCTATCTGTTCTCAGATGAAGTCTATCGCGAATACATCTACACTGGTTCACCTTACATCTCTGCCTGCCACTTGGAAGGTATCGAAGATAATGTGATACTCATCGACTCTGTGTCGAAGCGTTATAGCGAGTGCGGTATCCGCATCGGAGCCTTGATTACAAAGAATTCGCAGGTGCGTGCAGCCGTAATGAAGTTGTGTCAAGCACGTCTTTCTCCTCCACTCTTGGGTCAGATTGTAGCCGACGCATCGCTTGATGCGCCCGAAGACTACTACCGCGATGTTTACGAAGAGTACGTGGAGCGCCGTAAGTGTCTCATTGACGGACTAAACCGCATACCGGGTGTCTACTCACCAATTCCTATGGGAGCCTTCTACACAGTTGCAAAGTTGCCAGTAGACGATAGCGAGAAGTTCTGCCGTTGGTGCCTTGAGGAGTTCCAGTACGAGGGTGAGACCATTATGATGGCTCCTGCTGCTGGTTTCTACACCACACCAGGTGCTGGTATCAATCAAGTTCGCATCGCTTACGTACTGAAGAAAGACGACCTTGAACGAGCACTCATCGTGCTACGTAAAGCACTGGAAGCATACCCGGGCAGAGTAGATAGCAACGATTAAAACTGTCCAATACTTTTAGGATATAGAGATTGAGGAGCTAAGAAGTTAAGCCAATGGTTTTACAGCAGATGCTACAAGCTATAACAACGGCTCAACTTCTTAGCTCCTTCTTTATTAACTACCAAACAAAAGATAATGAACTTTCCTCTTTTTGTAGCTCGACGCATATATTCAAACCAAATAAGCGACCGACAAAAGGTATCGAAGCCTGCTATCCGCATAGCCACAATGGGCGTAGCAATCGGATTGGCGGTGATGATTATCAGCGTGTGTGTGGTGCTTGGCTTTAAACATACTATACGCGACAAGGTCGTTGGCTTTGGCAGTCACATACAGGTTGCCAACTTCTATGCGCTACAATCGTCAGCCACAGACCAACCGATTATTATCAACGACTCATTAGTAAAAGTGCTTAAAGGCATTAACGGCGTGAGTCATGTGCAACGCTTCGCACTGAAGCAAGGCATCTTGAAGACCGATAACGACTTCTTAGGCGTTGTATTCAAAGGCGTAGACGAAGCCTTCGACACAACCTTTATCCATAACAACATGGTCGAAGGCTACATACCACAATTCTCAAGCGAGAAGAGCAGCAACAAGATACTCATATCGAAGACGATGGCTGACAAGCTGCAGACAAAGTGTGGCGACCGCATCTTCGCCTACTTCATCGACCAAAACGGAGTGAGGGTACGTCGGTTCACCATCACTGGAGTTTATCAGACTAATCTCAGCCAATACGATAAGACAATCTGTTTCTGCGATTTATACACAGCCGTTAGACTGAATAACTTCAGTGAAGGACAAGTTTCGGGTGCCGAACTCACTGTGGCTGATTTCAGCAAGCTCAATGAGACGGAGGACATAATTGTGCGCAAAGTGAACCGCACAATGGATAGCAATGGTGCCACCTACTCATCAAAGACAATACGCGAACTATCGCCTCAGATATTCTCGTGGCTCGACTTGCTTGACCTTAATGTGTGGATAATTCTCGCAATTATGACCGCCGTGGCAGTGGTAACAATGATTTCAGGACTTCTCATCATCATTCTTGAACGCACAACCATGATTGGTATACTCAAAGCACTCGGAGCCCGCAACAGAACTGTGCGCCATACCTTCCTTTGGTTTGCTGCATTCATCATAGGTAAAGGATTGCTTTGGGGCAATTTATTGGGTTTGGGACTTGTCATACTACAACACTTCACAGGTTTTGTTAAGCTCGACCCTGCTACCTATTACGTTGATACCGTTCCCGTAGAAATCAACTGGTTCTTCATTGTCGCCCTTAACGTTGCAACTATGTTCATAGCCATCGTGGTACTCATAGCTCCGAGTTTCCTCATTTCGCACATTCACCCTGCGCGCTCTATGCGCTACGAATAATAAAAACACAACTCATAAAAAGAAACATATACAATATGGATATAAAGAAATCAGAATTTACAATATCGTCTGCAACCGTAAGCCAGTGTCCGAAAGACACAAAGCCTGAGTTTGCATTCATCGGACGCTCGAACGTAGGCAAATCGAGTCTCATCAATATGCTGTGCAACCATAAGGGGCTCGCAAAGACATCAGCTACACCAGGCAAGACCCTACTCATCAACCATTTCATCATCAACAACGACTGGTACTTGGTTGACCTCCCGGGCTATGGTTTCGCTAAGCGCTCCAAGACCGTGCAGAAAAAACTCGACCAGATGATTACATCATATATACTGCAGCGCCAACAACTGGTAAACACCTTCGTACTCATCGACATCCGCCACGATCCGATGAAGATTGACACCGATTTTATCAACTGGCTCGGCGAGAGTTCAGTGCCCTTCTCCATTATATTCACCAAGGCCGACAAACTCGGACCTGTGCGTGCAAAGCAGAATGCAGCGAAGTGGATGAACTCGCTGAAGGAACAATGGGAGGAACTGCCCCCCTACTTCATCACAAGTTCGGAGAAAAAATTGGGACGTGACGAGGTGCTCGACTATATTGGAAACATATTGAACGAAATTAAAGCAACTGAATAAATGACTCCATTACTTGACGTTCAAAACATATCAAAGGCGTTCGGTGCGCATGTTCTGTTCGAGAATATCTCGTTCTCAATTGCCGAAGGACAACACGTCGGACTGATTGCAAAGAATGGCACGGGCAAGTCTACTCTACTCTCTCTACTCTCAGGCAAGGAGAGTGTCGACTCCGGAAGTATCATCTTCCGCCGTGACATAAAAGTTGGCTTTCTCGAACAACAGCCTAAGTTCGACCCAGAGGAGTCAGTGCTCGACGCTTGCTTTAACCATCAGGGCGACCCCGACCGCATATTGAAAGCGAAGCAGATTCTGACGCAGTTGCACATCACCGACCTCACACAGCCTATGGGTCAGCTGAGTGGCGGACAACAGAAGCGCATCGCACTGGCTAACGTGCTCATCACCGAGCCCGACCTGCTCATCCTCGATGAGCCTACAAACCACCTCGACCTCGAGATGATAGAATGGCTTGAGGGGTATCTGCAACGTGGCAACAAGACTCTGCTCATGGTGACACACGACCGCTACTTCCTCGACCGCGTATGCAACCTCATCCTCGAACTCGATAACCACACTGTTTATTCATATCGTGGCAACTTCCAGTACTACATGGAGAAGCGTCAGGAACGCATCGACGCAACACGCGCCGAGATTGAACGTGCTAACAACCTTTACCGCCGCGAGCTGGAGTGGATGCGTCGCCAGCCACAAGCACGCGGACACAAGGCGCGCTACCGTGAAGAGGCATTCTACGACCTTGAGAGCAAGGCGAAACAGCGTATTGAGGAACGACAGATGCGTCTGAAATCGAAGAATGTGTACATTGGTTCTAAGATATTCGAGTGTCAGTACGTATCGAAGGCGTTCGACGAGAAAGTGATTCTGAAGGACTTCTACTACAACTTCCAGCGTTTCGAGAAGATGGGCATCGTGGGCAACAACGGCACGGGCAAGTCTACCTTCATCAAGATGCTGCTCGGTGAAGTAGCTCCCGACAATGGTCGCTTTGACGTGGGCGACACCGTGCGCTTCGGTTACTTCTCGCAAGACGGCATGAAGTTCCGCGACGACCAACGTGTCATAGATGTGATAGCCGACATCGCCGACTACATCGACTACGGCGGCGGCAAACACATCACCGCGACGCAGCTCTTGCAGCACTTCCTCTTCACGCCCGAACAGCAATACGATTATGTTTACAAACTATCTGGTGGCGAGCGACGCAAACTGTATCTGTGCACTGTATTGATGCGCAACCCCAACTTCCTCGTGCTCGACGAGCCCACCAACGACCTCGACATACAAACGCTTGAGGTGCTTGAAGAATATCTACAGGACTTCCCCGGCTGCGTGATAATCGTGTCGCACGACCGCTTCTTCATGGATAAGATTGTAGACCACTTGCTCGTGTTCCGTGGCGAGGGCGAGATAAAGGACTTCCCCGGCAACTATACTCAGTTCCGCGAGTGGGAGTCGCTGAAACCAAAGGAACTTGCCGACAATAAGAACAACACTTCAGACACAGAAAAGAAAGAGAAACGCGAGTTTGTTGGCGAACAACGCCGCAAGAAGACATATAAAGAGAAGTGCGAGTTCGAGCGTTTAGAGAAAGAAATCGCTGCACTTGAAGAGGAACAGAAAATCATCGAAGAAGCGCTGTGCAGCGGTACGCTCCCTATCGACGAACTAACCGAAAAGAGCAAACGCCTCCCCATCATCAAGGATGAACTTGAAGAAAAAGAGATGCGCTGGCTTGAACTTTCAGAAATAAACGGATAGAAAAATGAATATCTTTAAGAAACTATTTGGTAGTCAGACTACCTCCAAGGAAACCAAACAAGAGGAAAATAAAAACTTCGATGTGTTGAAATATGACGGAGTACGCGCCCTTCGTATGCAGCAGTTTGAGTATGCTGCAAAATGCTTTGTACACGCCATTGAACTGAACGCTGACGATCTTGAATGTCGCGATTATCTTTCACAGGCATACATCTCACTTGGCGATTTGGAACATGCTTACGAACAACTACAAGAAATTTCAGAGAAGCAATCTGACAACATCGCCGTGTTGTTACGTATGGCAGAGGTGGCATATATGATGGAAAACTACTCCACAATGGCAGATGTATGCGAAAAAGCCCTGCTACTTGACGACAAAAACGTAATGGCATATTATCTCTATGCCAAAGCTTATCACGGACAGGGCGACCTTAACAATGCAACATCAATGCTGACAAAAGCAATCGAGTTACGCGCAGACTTCGATGTGGCTCGCTTACTACGTGGCAACGTGTTGTTGGAGAATAAAGCTATCGAAGAGGCTGCACTTGATGCCGACTATCTATACGAACGCATAGAAAGCAACGAAGATGTATTGTTGCTTAAAGCCCGTGTGGAGAAAGCCAAGGCGAACCTCAAAGAAGCTGAAAAAATCTATAGCGAAGTAATTGATTTCGACCCATTCTCAATAGAAGCTTACAAAGAACGCAGCGAGGTACGTAAAAGCCTCGGTGATATCGTTGGGGCGACTGAGGATGAGGAGAGAGCTAACGAAATGGAGACAGAGGCACCACAATCCTCAGAAGGAATTGAGCAGAATATCAAAAAGAAAATGCAACAAATGGATCCTTACAAGGTTTTTTATAATAGCTACACCTTCTAACCACCCCATCATCCTTTTACTAAACAGCAGTAGTTTTTATAGCTATCCCCACCATCCGCGTCGACCGACGCAGATGCTCGTAACGACCGACGCGGATGCTCGTATCGACCGACGCGGATGCTCGTAACGACCGACGCGGATGCTCGCAACGACCGACGCGGATGCTCGCAACGACCGACGCGGATGCTATGCTTCCACCACTAGCGATGATAGCATTTCGGATATTAAAGATAATTATGAGAGCGAAGGCGGTTGCAAGGGGATTATTCATCTCTGACTACATAGAACCGACGGCACCGATGCCTTCGATACGCTCTATATCGGCTGCGAGAAGTTCCCACAACACGATTTGTACCCAATTTGCGTGGGTGGGGTGAGACAATATGTGTTAAAATCATGGTTAAATAATGTATAATTGGGAGGGGGAACAAAAAAAATATTAATTTTGTGAAAATTAATTTATATACAATGCATATAACGAACTATATATTTACTTTTTAAATTTGCAAATATGAATAAAAGATTTTTTTTATGCACATTGCCAATCGCTTTGTCTACTACATTCTTATTCGCACAGAACGTTGACTTCAAAAATAAAAATTTTGGTTTCATAATCAAAAGCGTTCCAAATAAGACTGTTGCGATAACAACTGTGGATTATTGGGGCGACAACTCTGTCGTCATTCCACAGACAGCAACGTATAATGGGATTGATTTTTCTGTGGAAAGTATTGAATTTTGGCTCAATAACAATCCGGCATCTTGGGCAACAAGCATAACCATACCACAATCTATTAAGAACATTGGTTTTGATTCGTTTTATAATTCAAATTTCACAATTACGGATTTAATCATAGAGGACTCTAAAGAAGAATTGGATTGTACGGCCCTTCAATATATCAATGATTGCAGGATAGGTCAATTTGCTCGTACAAGGCTTAAGAACTTATACTTAGGTAGAAATCTTACATATTATAAATATTTTTCTTATTCGGCATGGACAAAATTTCCTCCATTTGAATGGGTGTCATACTCTAAAGGCGGAGAGACTGGTCTTGGTACAGCGGGTTTGGAAAATGTTATCATAGGGAAATATGTCACGGATATTTCTCATTTCAGTCAGTTTTACAACTATAAAAAACTGAAAACAATAACACTAAATTGCACAACTCCTCCGAGTTTACCAGAACCTCTATCATCAACGTTCAATAATTTACAATACATTTCTCTTCAGATAATTGTACCTAAAGGTTCTTTGGATGTTTATAAAGAAACTTATCCATGGAATCAGTTCCTTAATATATCAGAAAAGGAGGTAACTGCAATTGAGAACATTGAAAATACGTATGTTTTACATTCCATTTCAAATGGTTCTCTTAGATTTACATCACCATGTGATTTCTGCATTTATCAAATGGATGGTACTCTTTTGTACAAGGGGTATTCCAGCTACTATAAATTTCCTCAAAAAGGCATGTATATAATAAAATATTTAAATGGCTCATACAAAATAGTCATTTAGAAGAAATTTTGGTTTCAATAAGCTTTATATATATTGGTATTTCACGCCGCCTAATCCACCTTCTTTTTCAGCCTTTGTCTTGCACCCAACCATCGTGAGACAAGGGCTTTTCTTTTGGGCTATGCTTCTGTCTTCGCCACCTTTCCGCTTCGCTCCAAGCACCTATGGCTTTTGCTATCTCCTGTCGTGCGAAGCATTTCTTTTTTTGGCGATGCCCAATCCTATATCTTATAACAGGAGCAAGGCAAACCACACCGCCTTTCCGTCACTTGTGCATCCTGCTTGTCATGTCGGCTCTCGCTTGTTCCACCGCCCCCATATTGTTTATGGAGAATCGGCTTTTTCTTTTTACCAAAATGATATAGTATTCATAGTTTTTACATTTTCTATGACGTTTCACATTCCGCTTAGTGAATGGGCTTCAATACATCCGATGTCGTAATATAGGTGTTCCGCAGCGTTCCGCCCATACACTTGCCTTTTTACCGAACGCCTTTCGCCCCGATTTCATTCAGCATAAAATGGTTGCCGTCCTCACCTATGATGACAACAGATATTGCACAATTCATATCACCAGTCTTCTTCTTTTATTATTCCGGAGTAATATTCTGAAGTGGTGTTCTTTCGTACCAAATCATTTCATTTGTACGAGCGTTCCACATAAAATGCTTATAATTTTGCAAAGTTAGCGCAAGCGGCATTCTGAAAGGGTCGCGCTCCACGCTTATCCTAAGATTTTTTCAAAAGTTTTTGAGGCAGGTTTGCCTCATTCCAAAATCTTTCAAGCCCTGAAGGATGAAATAATCTTGGCTATCCCTTGCATTTACATGCCTTCTCCTTGCTGCTCCTTGTATGGCACGTAAAAATTACAAAATCCTAAAGAAACAGTCTTCCTTTTAAAAGAAAAGTATTACTTCTGTTCCGAAAAAGTGGAACATGTACCACTTTTTCGGAATGTATGATAGTTAACAGAAGCACTTATATCGACCAATAGATTCGTTCTAAAGGCAACGTATTGATTAAAATTATAACAGGATTAAGACGTTCGGGAAAGTCTTTCTTGCTAAAGAAGCTTTTCCGACAGCACCTGTTGGATGATGGAATTCTGATTATCAGCATCTATGATTTCTTGCTTGATTTGTCTTCGACAGATTAATATGGCTCACCCGACAAAGTCCGTGGCAGGGCTAACCAAAACACCAACGATACCCGATAGAAAAAGAACGGAATGTCCCTTACCCCACGCAGTTGGCTTCTAAAATATCACTTATATGATGAAAGGCAAAGATTATGAACAATACCAAGAAGTCTTAAAAGAGATACATGAGTCAAGGAATTCTGATTCTGAAGAAGAGTAAGCTTCGCTATGCGCCATACACTCGACTATATACAAGCCAAGTAACAATATACTCTTGACAGATTGTTTCGCTTGTTATGTATTCCTGCATAACGTCACCAGCGACACCGTGCATCCTTTCGGGCTTCAAAGTAATAATACGTTCATCTCAGTAAACATTTGTTGACCACCTCCTCGTCGGCAGGCAACCATTTCACCGAGCCTAGCTGCTCTTTTGTGAGCCAACGTGCAGCCTCGTGCTCAAGCAACGTAAGACCACCATTTACCACCTCACAAAGGAAGCAATGCATGGTTAGATGAAACTTAGGATAGTCCCACTCCACAGTTGTCTCCCTTTATAGTCTATCAAACAGTTTTATTTATGTTGCATAGATTACAAATCATGCTTTTGATAGTCGGATTGTCTAATTTCATTCCTAATGGTTTTGAAATATCCTCATTTTCGTTTAAATGAAGAGGATGGTTGTATATTATTCCAAGCAAGAAATAGAGATCTGACACTAAAACGCCATGTTCTTGGGCATAGTGTAACTTTTCATTGGTTGTGTGAGTCACTAAGAATTCTTGCTTTTCCTCATTATTCTTTAGTTCATTGTAAACCTTTTCTTCAATGTAAGTTCTAATGAAAATGCATACAGCCAAAGGATCGTATTGTTTTTCACTTTCAAATAAGTATGTACGGAATATTCTGCCGATTTTCTTCTTAAATGCAGATGGCTTCCCCCAATCCTTATTCAAGGACATTTGCTCAAAATCACGAGTGAAATCAAGGCTGCCAATATTGTCATGATAGTGGAAATAATATTTGTCGATGATATCTTTTATTGATTTTTCATCACGAGAAATAACCACCTTCTTTAGTTCATTTGTTATCTTTGCCTTGGAATCTTGCAAATAGCAAATATTCATTTTCTTATCATTGAAACAGAAATGCTTTAGATAATTTGGATCCAAATGAGTTAGAAGAATTGGAAATAATAACTGTTTACGCTTTCTAAAACGTTCTATTAACGATGATACATAATATTGAAATGCTACAACATTGGCATCATCTAAATAATCGAAAAACTCATCAATAATTAAAATGCTATTTTCACCAGCTTGAAATTCACATTCCATTAACTTTGCGATAAACACCAAGATATCGCGTTGGCCACTTGATATTAGGTTTGCTTTTGGCCATTCAATAACCAACTCTCCTTTTTTCTCTTTTGACTCTATTTTAAATCTATCCTTTACAGGATTCAAATTTGCCAAAGTTATATCCAAGTTATTCCTTCTACTTTTGTAAAGGAGGTACTTTTGAGCGAATTTAAATTCAGAATTCATGTCAAGGTGAAGTTTGATGTATTGCCATGATATGCAAAAAGCATCAAAGTCATCAATCAGGGAGATATGTTGTAACATAATCTTCATTATTTTGCCAAACTGCTCATCATCAATGACACAAATTCTCTGGCTTTTAATTTCTTTTTTTAGTTCTTCTGTGTTTTTTGATACGATGCTGTTTATTGAAGACACTACAGAGTTGAGTCTTGCTTGAAATGTTTTTAATTTGAAATGATTAAAATCAACCTTTTTCTCAATCAATTCAACGATAAATGAATTTTGCAACAATTTAGATATGTCATTTAATATCTTGCCATTATTTCCAAAATCTCTTTTCATTTTTGAATAAGAGTATGCAAAATTGACCTTTCTCGGAATCGTTTTGTATATAATCGTTGGAGCTATGTTTAAAGATGCTTTGGCTGTAACGATTTTTCCAAATCTTTGTGCTTTGGCATTTGGACGTAGTTGACAGTTAACAACGAAAATGTCGAATTTTTTACTTATGTTATTTTCGGTGTTTGTAGCAATAAATTTTTCCTCTTTTTCTTCACAAGTAGTAATCGCCAACAGTGGAGATAGTGAATTATCTCCATTTCTTATTTCGTCATCTTTTATTTCAATTCGTTTTGAATTCAAAGAGCCAAATGAAGTTGCAAATGAACTCTTTCCAAATCCATTTGGAGCTACCAAAATGTTAGGGCGGTTAGCAAAAATAGGTTGGGAAAGTACAAGTTTTTCCAAACCTTTTATGTTTTGTATCTCTATCTCTTTTATATGCATTTCGTGTTGATTATTGAATCAAGGGAACCTTTATTTCAAAAGTTCCCTCGATAATTCTACATTGTGTATTTTGCCGTTTCTTTTAATCTTGATATTGTCGTGTCTGTAAATGCCCTCCAAATATCCAAATGCACAGGGACATAATCATCAAAGTATTGTCCTACATATTCAATTTCAAAGACAAGTCTGAAATCATTGTCATCGCATTCAGGATGCACTTCTTTCTTTGTTCCTACTCGTGCAATCTTTATCATATAGAGGTCTCTCACTCCCTTACGCTTTATGTATGGCATAAAATAATACAACTTGTTTAGCGCAACAGTTGATGGGAATTTCTTTCCTGTGTAATATACTTTTGCAGAGCGGTCAAGGTACTGCTCCATATTATCAGCCTTTACAAGACTAATCAATACATTTTTATCCTTATTATAGGAACATCTATCAAACGATATTCGAGGAACTGCTACCACCTTTTTGTTTTCAACAATCGTATTGGGGTATTCCGCTTTCACGTCCTCAAAATCCACTTGGTGAACAATTGTCACCTTGTGGAGAGAACGAATGACATGCCACATCAATACAGGAGGAACGGCATTACCTATTGCCTTGTATTGACGAGCTTGTGAAACTGAGTTGAACCTAAACGTATCAGGAAAAGATTGAATTCGTGCAGCTTCACGAGTCGAGAATCTACGATAACGTTCGCCCACCATAAATACAGGGTCTGTACTATTGAGACTCACCTTTGCCAAATGGGCACTTACGGTATTACAAGGCTCATCTAATCTCATAGCACGTCCTTTGTTCATTTTCTCACGCACAGCCATCATGCCAGCCACTGCTCTTTCACTGAAAAACAGACTTTCGTCATTATTGGCTTCTTCCATGATTACATCTCCAAGAACTTTCCTTTCTGACAATTTTGATTTTATCGGGAACTTGAATTTCAAATAATCATCCTCGTTCTTGAAACCGACAATAATGACACGCTCACGCTTTTGTGGCACACCATACTCGGAAGCGTTCAAGAGTTTATATGTAACCTTATATCCTGCATCCGTGAACTCTTTAATAATCATCGGGAATGCCTTGCCTTTATTGGCTGACATAATACCCTTTACATTCTCTGCAATAAAAAATCGGGGCTGACGTTCTTTGAGAATCTTTACCATTTCAAAAAACAACATGCCTCTTTCATCCTTATAGCCTAAACGAGGAGGGTTTTGAGCTGAAATAGAAAACGATTGACAAGGAAAACCTCCAATAAGCATATCGAATTGAGGCAATTTGTCTATTTCTATATTTCGTACATCCTTAATGATACACTTATGGTCAAAATTGTCATTGTAAATTTTTGTGCAATAATCATCATTGTCTACCGAATATACAATATCGAATGGATTTTCACCATACTCTTTGCCCAAGTATGTGAATCCACCTATTACACCTAAGTCCATTCCACCACAACCGCAAAAAAGTGATGCAACTCTTATTCTTTCCATGTCAATAATTCTGTTTTGTCAAACGTATCTGTAGAAAAAGAAATCTCCATACCATTGCGTGGTTCAGCTTCGATTTTATCTTCTTTGTACAGTGCTACTGGATTTCGAAGAATATACAAAATACGGTCTTCTTCGCTAAGCATAAGACGATACACACAATAATGTTCTTTTATTGTGTTTGCAACTCTCCATTCATTTGTGGACATATGGAATCCGTACAATTGTATTTTCTTCTTGCTTACTGTTGTTTTCACCTCTATATATCGGTGGTTTTCTGTTCCATCTCCCTCAAAACTGTCTATGTCAAAGCCTGGATGGTATGAGGGGCTGTCAACAATTTGCACAAGACGTACAAACTCATCATATCCATTTATCTTTAGACGCATCTTCTCGTGTCCACAGATAAGTGCTTCTCCCAGATTTCCGATGTCTTTAGTCGTTCTGTCTCCAGAAGTAACGACATCTTTAATCCTTGTTTCGACAACAACATCAACCTCACCAGTATTAGCCAAAATAGTTTTGATGTCTGACTTGAACAGGTCTGGTTTCATGGAATCTTGGACGTAATCAAACCATGCTGGCTCAATCTTTGAAATATCTGCCGTAACCAAACCTTTTTTACCATATATGCTATCATATCCATTGAACCATGTATTGTCGTCAGCATATGTTTTCAATGCAACAAGTTCATTTCCTTTCAGATAGAAATATCCGTTTCTCTTAATCAAGAGATTTGCTATTTCCATATAGTCAAGAATGTCTCCTGCATATCTGGTCATATCCCCTTTTGTTCTTGCAGTACCTGTTAAAGAATAGCTCTGAATGTCTTGGGGATTATAATATTTGACTCTTTGTTTTCTGTTCTCTAAGATTACTTTTGCAACATCTTCTGCTGAAACTTTGGCAGTTGTGACCCTTAAATCATTGAATATGCAATATGTAGCTTCTTCCGCAGACAATGACATTTCTTTCTCAGTGCCGTTATCGTTGAGAATTTTATTTCCTGCCATAAGCACTTGTATGATTGTGCGTGCTGGCTTAAACTTAATGCCATGCTCTATTATTTCTTTGACATCCTTTCCTTTCATGTGTCCACCAGGGAACTGAAAAGAATATAAGAAAATGCGCAAAAATTGGGTCAAATCTTGATTTTCGTGTAGAAATGTAGCCATACTTGATGTTTCCGTTACATCCGATTTCTTGTCTTCTGTATAGAAACCAAACAAAGCAGGAATCTCTGTTCTCCAATTATCAAGTGTTTTCTTCTTCATGTCAATGTTTCCCGGAAACATCTTTATGGCATTATAATAACGCTTACTATACTCGCTGCATGAACATTTGGGTATTCGGCAACATTCATTAGCCATGTAGAGCAACACATTTTCAATGTTGCCCTTGAAACGTGGTCTTACAAAATGTATTCTAAACCAATCCTTGTCTGGGATTCGATAGTATTTCATCTCTTTTTCTGCCATTACAGTTGCTTCTTTAATTGTTCTGCTATTGCTTTCGCCATTAGTGGAGGAACAGCATTACCCACTTGTTTGTATTGACTGGTTTTACTACACAAGAATATAAAGTCATCAGGGAAAGACTGGATTCTTGCACTTTCCCTTACAGTTGGCACACGATTCCATTTATAATGGAAATGGTGTCTATGTCCTGTATCAATAGTGATGCTTGGTCGCTTACTATTCAAACGAGTCCATGCAATATGAACCTTTCTTGTTTCTTGGAACTCCTTTGGTAAATCCTTATAATTTCCACCATCTGGAACCATTGAGATTATTCTTACAGTCTGTTCATTATGTTGTGTCACCTCATGGTTGTAAACTCCTATACTATTAATACGCATAAGTTTTTGGTATCCAGAAGTACTCTCCACAGAATACTTACCTCCATCTTCTATGCTTTGCTCTGGCAAATCGGACAAGGCTTCTTTTGTGGTTACCTTTTCTGCGACCATAGGTATATCAAAATCAAAGTTTCCTTTCGTCAATCCAACAAATACCGCACGTCTTCGATTTTGTGGAACGCCATAGTCAGAAGCTGTCAAAACTTTAGTCTCTACGGTGTAACCAAGGCTCTTAAAGTCATTGATAATAGTTTCTCTTACCGCACCATCACCTATCGAGAGTATGTTTGGCACGTTTTCCATAACAAAGGCTTTAGGCTTGAAATATTCAACCATTCTGACAAATCCCTTGTACAGTTTGTTTCTGTCATCATTAACAATCCGTTTTCCTGCGATAGAAAAGCCTTGACATGGAGGACCACCAATAATGACATCCACGCTATTGTCACCGATAATGTCTTTCACATCCTCACCATGGAGTGTTGACATATCAGCACACAAGGTCTTACTATGTTTATGATTGTAAGCGTATGTTTTTAAGGCATCTTCCCAAATGTCAATGCCCAACAATACGTTATAACCAGCTTCCTCAAAGCCAAGAGAAAGCCCACCACATCCACAGAATAGATCTAAAACATTATATTTCTGTTCTGACATTAGTCTTATTACTTATTCTTAAGATTATCAACAACTATTGAGAGGTAATTCTCTTCATCCTCAAACTCTTCACCGAATTGTGTCCGAAGAACAGTGAGGACTTCTTCTATTTTATTTGTTTGCTCTTTGAGCAATTCTACTTTATTCTTTTCCATTATCTTACGACTTGTTTCTTGTATAAATACTAAATCCGTCAGCCTTTGCTATCTTTACCAATTTGTCAACACCCTCTTTAGTCCACTGTGTATTCACATAGAAAACAACACCATCCGAGGATGTCAACCTGTGATTCTCCTTGTTAGGCTGATAACGCTTTTCTTTGTACTTATTGTTCCATTCGTTATATTCTTTTTCTGTACAGAGAAACCCTCTAAACTTATATCCTTTTGCGCAAAGCCTGTCTGGATATTTGCCTTTCAGTTCTTTGTATGTCAATTGAGGATGATTCTCCATGTACTTTCTCACCAATGTTACGACAAACTCCGATTTTGAAAGAAACTCGGTTCCGTCAAACGAATACTTTGTATTGTCGTGGTTCATGTTTCTTGCCTTGGCACTTTCATCTTCTTGATTTACTTGATCAAGTTTTGTTTCAGCCTCTATGTCAAAATCATCGTCATTCGTTTCTTGGTAGGATGGCCATATCTTTATTGCAATATTTGCCAACCATTCTGCACGATTCCAAATGTTGTCTTCATTCCATTCTGGGCAAGTGACAACACCTTTCATCGTCACAAGGTCTGATGCAAAATACGATATACCCTTTCTTGTTCCCTTACCATTCTTTTTAGTATTCCAATCAGCATTGCTAACAGAAGAGTTTAACTTTTGTGGTAACATTGCCATATTACCCAACGTATTTATCATCATTCTTCTTGTCTCCTCATCATATCCATCGTTAAGTGGCCAACTCTTTTCGTATTTTTTCGGCATGATATGCTCCAAACTGTACTCCGAGAAAGACAGTATCTTTGTGGCATGAGGCTGATTGTTCCTAACCCTTGACTCCATCAGATAGAGTATTGCCAATGCACGTTTGTTGGGCTGCTCTATATCATGGAAACACTCTTGCATCTTTTCATCATTCGGAAATGCCAAAGCCATTTCGTCTCGATTTTCTATAAGGCTCTTCAAGTCCTCAAATGTCTTTATCTCATTGCCGATGAGAATTTCAGAGAACAAATCGCTGAAGCTATTGTTCTCACTTTTGCATATTGCACGGCGCACCACGTATGATTCCAAGTAGCCAAATATGTCATTTCGCTCTTTTTCATTCTTCACATTTTTCAAAACGTAAAGAATGTACGGAAGCATCGTAGAACAGTCAAGAGTAAATATCATAAAATTGATTCTTTCTACACAAGATTTGCTTGGTATGTCTGATTCCACGACATCCGAATTTATATATTTGGCATATAGCTTCGCATATTCAATAATTTCTCGATACAATTCTTTCTTGTCAATGTTGTAAGTGGCTATTAAATCCTTGTAACTGGCAAATATAGAATCTACACGGCGATACATATTCTTATGTTCGTTGTCAACCCCAATTTTGCGGTCTTGGATTTTGATGTTGAGAAATGCTGAGAAAAACGCATCAATGTTATTTCTCTTCAGTCTTCCTGCTGTTATCTGGGAATTCCAATATTCTGATGTGCCCTTGTCTTTTTCAAAGATTGGCACCCATAATTCTTGGTATTCCTCAAGCGTACTTTCTGTAAAAAAATAGTTTTTCAAAAGTTCGGCTGTAGTCAACCGAACTCCAAGAGAGTTGATTGTATCGAATATAGCTTGTTCATCGTCGTTGGGGTGTAACTCTATATCGATAAATATGAGGTGACTTAGCAACTCGTCAATATCTACTTTATTTATATCAATCTTCTCTTGGAAATAATTGTATGCTTGTAATATACTGCTGTTGCCGGCATTGTCAATTGGCTTATCTTCTGTTAGACTTACTACTTGTTCAAAGTCCTTTCTGTCATTCATGCTATGAAACAAAGCACATTTTTTTGTACCTTCTTTTTTGTTGCGAACCATGAAATATCTATCGAACTCATCCAATTCGCCTGTCTTCAAGCATAATGCTTTACAGAAAATAACAATAGTAGTGAAACGTTGCTGATCATCAATTACAGTTCTGTGATCAGCCGTAACACCCATATTTAAATTCTGCTGCTTTAATATCGCAGAACCCAAGAAATAATCTTTCGACTCTATGGAAACGAACTCCATATCTTCAAGAAAACGCTCCCATTGCTCTTTCTTCCAAACGTATGAACGCTGATAGAAAGGGATGTCAAATACACGGTGTCCAGTGAATATACTTGCTAAAGGTTGTTTTGTCGCTTCCATATTAATTGTTTATTCTACATTGTTGCTTATAAGAAGGTCGTTGATGTCAACAGCTAACAATTTAGCTGTCCTCATAATACTTTCTATATCAGGCTGGTTGGAATTCGTACACCACTTTGAAATCGTGGTTTGGTCTTTTCTAAGTTGCTCGGCAAGCCATTTGCCTGTTTTCTTCTTCTCAACAAGCCATAGCTTTAGGAGATTCAACTCTTTGTGTGCCATAACATTTTATTTATACCGCAAATTTACTAATTATTATCAACAAACTTGCAAAAACAGCCTTATTTTATCCTATGCCCTCAACAAGTTGAAAACTATTCAATAGGTTTATGTCTTTTCCGAGGATTGAGCTACAATATATCTTTGCCCTAAAAAAGCAGATATGAGCGATTTTTCATTCATTCCACCTACATCCGTTGCCACCATCCCCGGCACCCACGCCTCCGCTGCCTTCACCGCCAAGACATCTGAAGTCTTCAAGGAGGAGCACAACATCGCACCAATCATCATCAACGACAAGATGAAGTACATCCCGTGGGGAGGTGACAACCAGATGCCGTACAACATCATTGACCTCATCGAGTCTGACGAGACGATGAGCACTTGTCAGATGTTCAACGCTGAAGTCTGCTATGGCAGCGGACTTGTCTATGACACAGAGCTTGCCACCGCACAAGTGCAAGCGCAAGTGGATGACTTTATGCTGGACAACGACCTCGCAAGTTACTTCCTCGGTGTGTGTCAGGATTTCAAGCACTTCGGGTTTTGCGTCAGCGTAATCATCCTCAATGAGGATGCCAATCGCATTGTCCGCATCGTGCGCAAACAGGCGTGCTATAGTACCACATCGAGATTGCAAACTCCTTTTGGAACAACATCTTCAAAGTCGAGGGCATAACTGACCGTGTCAAGCAGCAGGAGCGTGTCAACGAGGAGAAGGACAACATCATCAACTTCCTTACTGGCATGGAGAACAGCGGTAAGGTGCTTTTTTCTACGTTCTATGTTTCGCCCAACGGTGAGGAGCAGCACGACGTTGTCATCAACAAGATCGAGACGGACAAGGAGGGTGGCGACTGGGCGACGGACATTGTCGAAGCCATCAACATGATGTGCTTCACCATGCGAGTACACTCTAATCTTGTCGGCTCAGTGCCAGGCAAGTCGCAGACCAACAACTCCGGCAGCGACAAGCGCGAGCTTTACACCATCGCACAGGCTCTGCAGAAGCCGTACCACGACCTCCTTTTTTCGGTTCATCGACTGATTATACGTTTCAACAAGTGGACAGCGGTCAAGCCGGACTGCCCATTCATCCAGCTCACCACGCTCGATGAAAACAAGGATGCTAAACAAGTTTCAATCAATAAAGACAATGACAATGGCAAATCTGATAAATGACAACGATACCTTAAAGAAGTACGTCCCCAACACCCTCAAAGCGGTAGCTGGTGAGCTATCTCTTTTTGACAAGATACAATATCACCTCTTACAGGCGGAGCAATGGCTTACCGACACTTTCGTTTCGCCCGACACGATGAGTCGCATCCGTACATACTCTGACAACACACCGCTCCTGCACTACTGCCGTATCATCACGGCTGCAGAGGCGATGCTGCACGCTGTGCCACAGCTTGATCTCATACTTACGCCTAACGGAGTTCTTCAGTCCGGAACTCATGGACATGCTTCGCACGGCCAACGCTATCAACAAATGGGATATGACTCTCGACACCGCCCAATACAAGCGGATGTATCAGCGCATCTCTGCCATCGAGTTCTCTATCCTCCGTATCGGTGAATACCCGATACCAAGCATCATCGACATCGTGAACAGCATACGTTTAGCCAAAGGCAACGTATTCGCTGAATGGAAACAGTCAGACACCGCCAAACTCTTTGAAGACCATGGTTATAAAAATAAAAAGGAGTCAAGTGGTGATGTGACCCCGAAAAGTTGCATTTTTATGTAATATTCAAAGAAGTTGTGCGTTTTATAATAAAAGCCATAAAATATATAACAAATGAAAAAAAGACTATTTGCAACCATGTTGCTTTTTACTTGCATCTTATCATTAACTTCATGCAGCAAAGACGATGGTGATTGGGATGCCATGAAATGGGAAAAAAACAATTATGAAGAAGCACTGACACCAAGTTTTGGCAAGGCTATTGGCGTGCCAAAACTTGGCGGTACATATACTTTCAAATGCAAGAATTACAAGAATTTTTGGATTGAATACGTTAATGAACAGGTGCGTGATAAAACCATTAAATACGTTCCTGCGTATGATGACAAACTTTATTCCGAAATTAAAGGCAGCTATACGTCTTCAAAGGTAGAAGGAAATACGCTCACTGTTACATTTGCGCCAAACGAAACACAGGATGGACGTTATGTTCGTGTAGCCGTTTCTGCAGGTGATATTTTTGATAAAATCATATTTGTGCAGAAACCAGAATAAACAACTTGTCTTTTCCCCCATACAAATGCTTCCGTACTTTCGCAGTATGGAAGCATTTTTTAATTTATCTCTCCCCAAGTCGTGGGCGGACTTGTCCGACCCACAACTCCTCTTCCTTCTTCTGCATGACCTCCTCGCCATAGAAGTGAAGACTGAAATTGTCCATGGTCATTTCCTCGTCAAGGACATCCATAGCCGTTACAATCTTCTTACACTTGCGGAGCAGCTGCGTCACCTCTTCTGATGCAGCCAATGTTTCTTGTAACGCAAGCACTCAAAATGTGTAACGCACGTTTTGCGTAACGTGTAACGCAATGTGTAACGCATTTTTGGCACATCGTGTCACATTATGTCCTCTTCTGTACTCTTAGCGGAATTCCACCGTGATGTTAGACAATAATGTTAACCTCTAAATAACCTAATATAGAAAATAGATTTTCTACTGAAAATCAGCCTATTATATGCGAAAGAGGACTTTACGTTATGTAAAAGTCCTCTTTCTTTCAATTTGAAATTTCGTTTCTTGGTGACCCGCATGGGGTCACAAAGTGATTCCGTTGGGGTTCGAACCCAAGACCCACAGCTTAGAAGGCTGTTGCTCTAATCCAACTGAGCTACGGAACCTTCAAATCGACTGCAAAGGTAATATTTTTTTTTTCAAACACAATGCTTTTTTGTAATATTTTATTGGGTTTCATATAAAAGTTTATGATTTTGAGTTTGCAGATTGTGTGTCACACATATATTTAATAAAAAGATGCTAATTTGTCGGATATATTTTTTAAATTTGCAAAAAGAAATCTTAAATCTTATTTATCACAATGAGTCTTTTTCAACATTCTATATAAAAATGGCAACAGTAGACGACAAGAAAATTATTTTCTCTATGGTTGGGGTGTCGAAGATCATCCCACAGAATCGTAAACAGATATTGAAGGACATTTATCTCTCGTTCTTCTATGGTGCAAAAATAGGTATCATCGGTTTGAATGGTGCAGGTAAGTCGACATTGATGAAGATTATAGCCGGACTGGACCAACCTACTCAGGGCGAGGTGGTGTGGAGTCCGGGCTACTCGGTCGGTTATCTGCCGCAGGACCCACCGCTGAATGAGGCGAAGACGGTGAAGGAGAACGTTATGGAGGGGGTGCAGCAGGCGTATGATGCTCTGAAGGAGTATGAGGAGATAAACGAGAAGTTTGGCCTGGAGGAGTACTATGGTGATCCGGAGAAGATGGATAAGCTGATGCAGCGCCAGTCGGAGGTGCAGGACATCATTGACGCGACGGACGCATGGAACATGGACTCGAAGCTGGACCGCGCGATGGCTGCGCTGCGTTGCCCGAAGGGCGACTTGCCGGTTACGCATCTCTCGGGTGGCGAGCGTCGCCGTGTGGCTCTGTGCCGTCTGCTGCTGCAGAAGCCGGATGTGCTGTTGCTGGATGAGCCGACGAACCATTTGGATGCGGAGAGCATCGACTGGTTGGAGCAGCACTTGCAACAGTATGAGGGTACGGTTATCGCTGTGACTCACGATCGCTACTTCCTGGATGATGTGAGCGAATGGATTTTGGAGTTGGACCGTGGTGAGGGGATTCCTTGGCATGGCAACTACTCGTCGTGGTTGGAGCAGAAGACTACGAGAATGATGCAGGAGGAGAAGCAGGCTTCGAAGCGTCGCAAGGCATTGGAGCGTGAGTTGGAATGGGCACACATGGCTCCGAAGGCTCGTCAGGCTAAAGGCAAGGCTCGTCTGAATGCTTACGAGCAGATGCTCGGTGAGGAGCAGAAGGAACGTGAGGAGAAGCTGGAGATATTCATCCCGAACGGTCCGCGTCTTGGCAACAAGGTGATTGAGGCGCAGCATGTGAAGAAGGCTTTCGGCGAGAAGGTGCTGTTCAAGGACTTGAACTTCATGCTTCCGCCTAACGGCATCGTGGGTGTTATCGGTCCGAACGGTGCGGGTAAGACTACGCTTTTCCGCATGATTATGGGATTGGAACATGCTGACGGCGGTACATTTGAGGTTGGAGAGACTGTTAAGTTGGCTTACGTGGATCAGCAGCATAAGGATATTGACCCGAAGAAGTCGGTGTACGAGACTATTTCGCAGGGTAACGAGACGATACGTATGGGTGGCAGGGATGTGAATGCGCGTGCCTACATCTCGCGTTTCAACTTTGCGGGAACGGACCAGAGCAAACTCTGCGAGACTCTTTCGGGCGGTGAGCGCAACCGTCTGCAGTTGGCGTTGGCACTGAAGCAGGAGGGCAATGTGCTGTTGCTCGACGAGCCGACTAACGATATTGACGTGAACACGCTGCGTGCTCTGGAGGAGGGTCTTGAGGGTTTCGCTGGTTGTGCTGTAGTGATTAGCCACGACCGTTGGTTCCTTGACCGTATATGTACGCACATTCTTGCTTTTGAGGGTGACGGCGAGGTGTTCTTCTTTGAGGGAAGTTATTCGGACTACGAGATCAACAAGGCTCGCAGACTCGGAAATGAAGAAATAAAGAAGGGTCGCTACAGAAAATTGATGGAGGACTAACCCATTTATAATACGCCACAATGTTTCTGAAAGAATTCTTCTATATGACCAGAGCCGACAGACGCACTTTTATATGCTTATGCTCTTTAGCGTTGGTTGCAATCATCTTCTTTGGTGCGGTGTCGCTAACTGATGACACCAGCAACAAGATTGAGGAGAGAAAGGAGACTGCCACGGTAAAGGACGAAAGCCATGAGAGTGCTGACGGGCAAGGTTATGCTGTGGAAGAGACGAACAAAGGGTCGAAGTTGTTTTACTTCGACCCGAACACTGCGGACAGTACGCAACTTCTTCAATTGGGGTTGCGTCCTTGGCAGGTTCACAATATATATAAGTACAGGGCGAGGGGCGGTGTGTATCAATGCAAGGAGGACTTTGCATATGTCTATGGACTGACTGTTAAGGACTACAAGCGTTTGGAGCCGTATATACGTATCGGTGCGGACTACTTGCCTGCGAGTTCGCTGGCAGAAGTAAGAAACCGCAAACGAGGATACGAACGCAGCTGCCGATACGCATCGGATAATGGCGAAAACGCACCGAACGTGGAACATAAAGCCTATACACCTAAAATACGCATTGGAGAACACATTGAGATAAATGGTGCTGATACTACGGAACTGATGAAGATACCGGGTATCGGCAGCTATTACTCGCGACAAATTGTAAGGTACCGCAACCAATTAGGCGGTTTTGTAAGTAAGGAGCAGTTGTTGGAAATAGAAGGTTTCCCAGAGGATGCTGTCAAATACATCAGTATTGACGAGAGTAGCATCCGTAGATTGCGCATAAACCAATTGACGCTGTCACAACTTAAGCGACATCCGTACTTGAATTATTATCAGGCTCGCGCTATAAGCGACTACAGACGTTTGCGCGGAAATATCCGTTCGATATCGGAGCTGAAACTGATGAAAGAATTCTCCAGCCATGACATTGAACGGATAGGTCCGTACATTGAGTATTAAAACGTTGTGCTTTGAACGTTGCGGTAAGACAAGGCTGCACCAATGGCTGTGCAGAATTCGGAATAGCGTGGTATGCGGAACTTTACACCGTACAGACGTTCGGTTGCGGGGAAGACATGGCGCACCTGCGGAAGAAGCGTAAGATTGCCTATCATCACAAACTCCTTTATGCCGCTGCCCAACGACGAGAGAATCGTTGCGCTACAAATTGACTGTAGTACCATCCAGATAAGTCCGAGGGCTATGTCTTCGCGAGAGGCATTCATTTTGGCGTTGCCGAACAATGAGGCAATGGCATCCATCGGAAGTCCCTGCAGAGGGTTTGTGCAGATATCCTTGATGAGCACATTGATATGCGAGAGATCGCCCTCTTCTGCCAACGCTGCCACCTGTTTTATATCGTCGGTCTTCAGTAGCAGGCGCGACAAGCCCTGCAACGTACCGCCGCCGATGCCGATACCTCCGATATGCTTGATGTCGTCGCCGTCGCACTTCACAATGGATGTGCCGGTGCCAAGGCTGACGACGAGCATACGATCGAGATGGGTTTCGTAGCGAGCACCCAAACCGTCGGCGAGGAATTCTTCAGCCTTGTCTGTCGGCAGCCCGTACACCGGCTCGTTGATGTATGCGCTGCCTACACCGGTAAGCATCACTTTCTCTACATCATGTAACTGGATGTGGTTGTCGTGCAGGTACTTTCCGAATGCGCCATAAAGCGAGGTGACGGGATCGGTAGCACGTATTCGGATTGGGGACACGACATCGCCTTCCTCGTTGATACCTACGATTTTTGTAGTGCTAATGCCTACGTCTATACCTATTACTATTTTCATATTCTGAATGTATGGTTTCTACATTATTACTCTAACATACTGAGGAACGTATCCTCGTCTATTATCTGCACGCCCAGTTTTTCGGCTTTCTGCAGTTTCGACGGTCCCATATTCTCGCCTGCAAGAATGAAGGAAGTCTTGCCACTGATGGAGCCGACGTTCTTGCCTCCGTTCTGCTCTATCATAGCCTTGTACTCATCGCGACTGTGCTTGGAGAAGACACCACTGATAACTATGCTCTTACCTTCGAGCTTGTTCGTTGCGCTTGCTATCTGTTCAGAAGAAAGCTGCATCTGCAGACCATAGTCGCGCAAACGGTTGACAATCGCTATGTTTGCAGGATTGTGGAAGTAAGCCACTATGCTCTTGGCTATCACCTCTCCCACTCCATCTACCTCCATCAGCTGCTGCAACGAAGCATTCTGCAATGCTTCCATCGTTTTGAAATGGCGAGCCAGTTGGCGTGCTGATGTCTCGCCAACAAAGCGTATACCGAGAGCGAAGACAACGCGCTCGAAGGACACTTGCTTGGAAGCCTCTATGCTTGATACTATCTTGCGTGCCGAACGCTCGCGATTACCGCTGCCATTAATATCCTGCACTTGTATGCAATACAGGTCGGCTATGTTATGTATTAGTCCACGACGATAGTAGTCGTCAACTGTTTCGGGACCTAACGAGTCAATATTCATTGCTTTGCGAGCAATGAAGTGCTCGATGCGTCCTTTTATCTGTGGCGGACATCCCGTGTCGTTCGGACAATAATACGCAGCCTCCCCCTCGTAACGCACAAGCGGAGTGCCGCACTCAGGACAGCAATCGACAAACTCTACCGGCTGTGCTTCAGCAGAGCGTTTCGTCACATCAACGCCTACGATCTTGGGGATAATCTCGCCCCCCTTCTCAACATATACATAGTCGCCGATGTGTAAACCGAGATTCTTTATGAAATCTTCATTGTTAAGCGTGGCACGCTTGACCATTGTACCGGCAAGTCGCACTGCATCCATGTTAGCCACCGGTGTTACGGCTCCGGTGCGTCCCACTTGGAACGACACGCTTTCCAGACGTGTAACCGCCTGTTCTGCCTTGAACTTATAAGCGATAGCCCAACGTGGCGACTTTGCCGTGTATCCCAAGTGCTGTTGCTGACGAATAGAGTTCACCTTTAGTACTATTCCGTCTGTTGCCACGGGTAAGTTCTTGCGTTCTGCATCCCAGTAATTAATAAAGTCGTAGATCTCCTGAAGAGTCTTTACCTTACGCATACCCTGTGAGATTTTAAATCCCCACTTCGCAGCCTCAGCCAGGTTCTCGTAGTGTCCGTCGGAGGGTAGAGTTTCGCCAAGCAGATAGTAGAGGTAGCAATCAAGATGACGGTCGGCCACAAGGCGTGGATCCTGGCTCTTTAATGTGCCACTTGCTGCATTACGCGGATTGGCAAACAATGGTTCTTCTGCTGCCTCACGTTTTGCATTCAGATCGTCGAATACGCTCCACGGCATAAGTATCTCGCCACGAATTTCAAACGTCTCAGGGTATGCAACGTTCTCATTGAGCACAAGCGGTATGCAACGGATAGTCTTCACATTAGTTGTCACGTCATCGCCATACACTCCATCGCCACGTGTGACACCACGGACAAGACGTCCATTCTCGTATGTGAGCGATATCGACAATCCGTCGTACTTCATCTCGCAGCATACCTCGAACTCCTCGCCTTCAAGTCCACGCTTAACCGACTCGTACCAATCCTGCACATCCTGCTCATTGTATGTATTAGCCAATGAGAGCATCGGATATTTATGTTCGACCTGCGCGAAGCCCTGTGTAAGATCGCTACCCACACGTTGTGTCGGCGAATTGGAGTCGTAGAGTTCAGGATGTTTTTCTTCAAGCTGCTGCAATTCATGCATCAAATCGTCGAACTCACGGTCGGTGACCGTGGGCATATTCAGCACATAATAGTTGTGGTTATATTCATGCAGCAACTGACGTAGCTGTTTAATACGTTCTGTTTCGATCATAACGAGTAGCTTTTTCTTGATATTACATATAATATTATTGGTACACCCAAGAATGGTGTCACCGCATTCAGCGGCAGTATTCCGCCATTGCTTGGCAGTACGCATACGAAATTGCACAGTAAGGCGACCAAGGCACCAATAAGGATTGTGGTTGGCATAATAAGCCGGAAATCGTCTGTACGTAACAATAAGCGAGCCAGATGCGGAACAGCCAAGCCAATGAAGGCTATCGGCCCGCAGAAAGATGTTGACAAGGCGGTCATTATTCCTGTCAGCAACAGTATCGTCGTCCGCAAACGCTTTATGTTTACTCCTAAATTCTCTGCATATCTACTTCCAATAAGCATCAGATTCAAGGGCTTCACAAGTAGGGATGAGACAACTATGCAAATCATGGAAACAGCAGCATATAATGGCAACATCGTTTCGGATACGCCCGAGAAATTGCCCATTCCCCATTGGACGTAAGCTCGTATTCCATCAGCCGACGCAAAAAAATTCAAGAGCATAACCACAGATGACGTGACATAACCGAGCATAACGCCAGCTACCAAAAGCAAGGCATTATTACGAATAACACTTGAAAGAAAAAGCATTATAAACGTGACAGCCAATGCGCCCGAAAGAGCTGCAGCAAACACTGCAGCGAACCCTCCAAACGACAAACCGCCTATATACAAGCCTCCACCGAACAACAGCATAACGCAAGCCACGCCCAATCCGGCTCCACTGCTTATGCCAAGAATAGAAGCGTCGGCAAGCGGATTGCGGAATATAGCTTGCAACATCAGACCACATACCGATAACACGCTACCCGTAAGCAACGCCGTAAGAGCCTGCGGAAAGCGATAGCTCATAACTATGTACTGCCATGAGACGTTGGAAGCAATGTCTCCTTTTAATATTCCTAACACTTCGGATGCTGGTATTTTAACTGCTCCGTAAAAGATATTAACAAGAAAGATTGCTAACAACACTATGCATAGCGTAGGAAATATGATAGCCTTGTGTGTCAAACCACGTTAATGTTCGTACAGCAAAATGCTGTGAGTTATATTTTCAGAGTTTTCAGTATCTCTGTCATCTTCTGAAGAGTTGTGATACGTGTCGGAACAAGCGGTAGACGCAACACGTTCTCTATAAATCCCATTTCATGCAGCAGTGCTTTCACACCTGCCGGATTTCCATCAATGAAGAGCAACGAGTACAACTCGGTGAAACGATGATGTATTGTGCGTGCTGCCTCATACTCACCGTTAAACTCTAAGCGAATCATACGCGACACTTCCTTGGGCAAGGCATTGCCTATAACGGATATGCTACCGGCAGCCCCGCTCGCCACCATAGAGAACGTGAGAGCATCGTCACCGCTAATCACGTCGAAACGAGCCGGCTTGTTCTTTATAATCTCGTCAACTTGCTCCAAGCTGCCGCTGGCTTCCTTGATTGCAATGATATTCTCACAATCGTTAGCCAAACGAACTGTAGTATCTGCCTTAAGGTTCACACCGGTACGTCCTGGTACATTATAAAGAACAACCGGCAGCGGACTTGCCTCTGCTATTGCCTTGAAATGCTGGTAAAGACCTTCCTGCGAGGGCTTGTTATAATACGGACAAACACTCAACACACCATCTATGCCACGCCAATCACTATTCTTCAGTTCGTCAACAATAGCCTTTGTATTGTTGCCACCACATCCCATAAGTATTGGCAAACGTCCGCGGTTGATGTCAATCACATGTTTTTTCACCTCTTCCTTTTCATATGCCGACAAGCAAGGAGCCTCACTCGTCGTGGCAAGGATACATAGGAAGTCTGCGCCATTATCAATCAGATGTTCCACTAAACAGGTCAACGATTTAAAATCAACACTACCATCTGAGGTGAATGGCGTTATAAGTGCTACACCAAGTCCTTTAAATATATTTCGTGCCATAGATATTGTCTTGTTATATTACGATTTGCCTACAAAGTTAACACTTTATATTGGATTGCCGAATAATGTAATTACTAAAAAACGTAAATTCAATTAGTGCGAACCTATATACAAGAATAGCATTCCGAGTATAACAAACAGCATATCAACCAACTTGCTTGTCAGATTCTTCTCCTTAAAGAGCATCGCACCACAGAAGAAGCTTACTACCACACTGCCTCGACGCACCATTGACACGATAGATATCATTGCACCCGGCAAGCTCAAAGCGTAGAAATAGACAAAGTCGGCAATACTTAGGAACACACTTATCAGAATGATGCTCCAACGCCACTTGAAAGGAGTAGTTTTCTTGCGTGTCGGGTACCATATAGCAAACATCGTAACCCCCATCAAGCACAACTGATAGATATTGTACCAACTCTGCACCACCATTCTGCTTAAGCCGACTCCTCCATTCGCAGGCGGAGCCATGAGGTACTTGTCGTACAAACCGCTCACGGCACCGAGTATGGCTGCTGCAACAAGAAAGAATATCCAACGGTTATGCGAGAAATTAAGACCTTCTTTCTTACCGCTTCTGCTCAACAGAAAGAATGAAACAATCGCCAAGAGCACACCAATCCACTGCCATACGTTCAAACGCTCGCCAAAGACGAGCATCGCACCCACAAGCACCATAACCGGGCGCGTTGCATTGATCGGTCCAACGATGGTTATCGGCAAGTGTTTCATTGCAAAATAGCCAAACACCCACGATGACAACACTATACACGCTTTCAGAATAATATATTTATGTTCTGCCCAAGTGCTCGGCTCTACATAAAAAGCAGTACCGTCAAGCACACTTGTTCCCAACGAGAGAACAATGAACGGAATGAATATAAGCGAACAGATTACGGTGTTCAAAAACAGCACTGGAAGAACAGCATTGTCAAGCAATGCCTTCTTCTTGCATACATCATAGAAGCCCAGCAGTGCTGCTGAGCAAAATGCCAATATTAGCCACATAAGAAAAGGAAAAATGTTGTAGGGGTGAGATATTAGAATTCTAAATATTAATACTTTACATCCTCCAGGAACAATGCGTTACCGGGCATACTCTCACCTGCCGACGAGCGATTGCCACTGGCAACAACCTCGCGAAACTGCTCAAGCGTGAGCCGATGGCGACCCACTTCTATAAGTGTGCCCACTACGGCACGTACCATATTGCGCAAGAAGCGATTGGCAGATATACGGAAATGCCAAGCATTCTCACCATCGCGCACCCATACGGCTTCAGACACATCACAAAGAGTGGTCTTCACATCGCTATGAGCCTTGCAGAACGACCCAAAATCCTCCACTTCAAGTAAATAGCCAGCTGCCTTGTTCATCAAATCGAAGTCGAGATCATAGTGCATCTCGCAAGAATACTTTCGCAAGAACGGATTTTTCGAGGTATGTATGTAATAATGGTATGTACGGAGCGTAGCACTGAAGCGTGCGTGCATGTCACCGGCAACGGGGAATACCGAGCGGACGGCAATATCGCGTGGCAACAAGCGGTTCAACTTGTACACCAGCTGGATGCAATCAACTTCAGTGTCGGTCTCAAAATGTGCCGTCATCCGACGTGCGTGTACGCCGGTATCTGTACGTCCTGCACCTACAACGCTTATCGACTGACGCAATATTGTGGACAAGGCTTTCTGCAATTCTTCTTGCACCGAATTGCCATTGGGCTGTATCTGCCAGCCGTGATAGTCGGTTCCGTCATATGCAAACTCTACAAAATATCTACCCATCACTTCTTTTTACTATTCTTTTCCTTTACTTTACAGTTTTTATTTCTTCTGTGGTTTTGCCTTTCTAAAGCATTGTTTATGAAACTTTCGCTCTGCCTTCAATATCTTAAATACTTTCGTGGCTGGTAAAATGGTCAGAAAACGCTCATGATAGTTTTTCTGAAGTACCTTCAACTCTACCTCATTCTTGTCGCGTTTACGTATTGCCTCTGCACAAGCCTTCGCGTCCTTGGTATCCACTTTTTTAAAGCAACGCTCTTTCCTAAAATACGCCAACTGTTTCTTACGCATTTCGCGATAAACAGGAAAGAACTCGGAAGCTTCAGCGGGGGTTAGTTCCACTTCGGAAGCTATGAATTTTTCCAGATCAGCTTCAAATTTTACGGGGTCGAATGCTTGCTTTTTCTGCGCATTGACTGGTTGGCTACAAAACACAGCTATAGCCAAAAACACAAACACGCTACGTACATTCTTACAAAAAAGTGCTATCATTGTATCTATATCTTTAAAATCGGTTACTATAATGATTTTAATTATTTGCTAAAAACGAATATATATCGTCATTATCGAGCATTGTATAATCGGCATACTCATCGTCAGAGAAGTCATCATCGACCGTAGCATATCCGGCAACAGCCACATGTGTATCGGCAACGTCTGTCGTTTTTAAGCCCCAATAGGTAGCAAGCCCAACAGTAATCACACCCACCAAACATGCCGCAGCCACATAACCTCGCCAACGCTTCCAAAGAGGAATTGCTTTTGTGGTAGTGGTAGTTGTAGCATGTTGCATAAGTCCTGTGCGCAGACTATCGAAATAGCCGTCGGGCACAGTAAACGGGTTCTGCTTACCGTAACGATCGTATATATACTGTTCTTCTTTTTCCATAGCATCTTTGTTTTGATATTATGACGCAGCGCAGAGCTTTTGGTTTAAAACCTGTAAAGGAAAAATATTGATTTTAACAATATGAGGCTGCAGCTTCCACGTCGTAGAAACCACAGCCTCTTATATTCAACAGTTATATTCCTCCGGAATTACATTCCGAGATTGATTGTACGCGAAAGCACGTCAAGCTGCTGCTCGCGTGTGAGCTTCACGAAGTTCACAGCATAACCACTGACGCGGATGGTGAGCTGCGGATACTTCTCCGGATGCTCCATTGCGTCGAGCAAGAGATCGCGATCGAACACGTTCACATTGATGTGCTGTCCACCGGTCGGTGTGAAGTAGCCATCGAGCAAGTGGGTGAGGTTCTCTGCCTGCATTTCCTTTGTTTTGCCGAGAGCAGACGGAGCGACTGCGAATGTGTAAGAAATGCCATCGCGCGAGTGCTGGAACGGCAACTTAGCGACAGAAGCGAGAGCTGCCACAGCGCCCTTGATATCGCGTGCGTTCATCGGGTTTGCACCCGGAGCGAACGGAACGCCCTTCTCACGACCATCGGGTGTAGCACCTGTATTACGTCCGTACACAACGTTCGATGTGATAGTGAGCAAGCTCTGTGTCGGAATAGCATCGCGGTATGTACGATGCTGACGCAAATACTCCATGAATGTCTCTGTGAGCGACACTGCTATCTCATCTGTCTCGTCGCAGTTGTTACCGAATGGCACATACTCGCCCTCCTCTATCTTATAGTCGACAGCAAGACCGCTCTCGTCGCGGATGATGCGGATGCGACAGTTCTTCATTGCAGCAATAGAGTCGGCAACGATAGACAGACCTGCGATACCTGTAGCACGTGTGCGTTCTACGTCGCCATCGTGAAGCGACATTTCAAATGCCTCATAATCGTACTTGTCGTGCATGTAGTGAATGATCTTCAGAGCATTGACGTAAGTCTTTGCCAACCAACGCATCATCTGCTCAAATTTAGGCATGAATTCCTCATATGTGAGGTAATCGCCAGTGATAGGAGCAAAACGCGGAGCGATCTGTTCGCCCGACATCTCATCGCGACCACCATTGATAGCATATAGCATACACTTAGCAAGGTTTGCACGAGCACCGAAGAACTGCATTTGTTTGCCAATCTTCATTGGCGACACGCAGCAAGCGATGCCGTAGTCGTCGCCGAGGTCAGCACGCATAAGGTCATCGTTCTCGTACTGGATAGCACTTGTGTCGATACTTACCTTTGCACAATATTTCTTCCATGCCTCAGGCAGGTGCTCACTCCAAAGCACAGTGAGGTTTGGCTCTGGTGACGGTCCCATATTGTAAAGTGTATGGAGGAAACGGTAGTCGGTCTTTGTAACCATCGAACGACCATCAATACCCATACCTCCAATAGAAGCGGTAGCCCAGATCGGGTCGCCAGAGAACAAATCGTTGTACTCAGGTGTACGGAGGAAGCGTACGATGCGCAACTTCATAATCATTTGGTCGATAAGCTCCTGAGCCTCCTGCTCTGTGAGTGTGCCGTTCTTAAGGTCGCGCTGGATGTAGATATCCAAGAATGCGCAGACACGACCGAGCGACATGGCAGCACCGTCCTGGTCCTTAACCGCACCGAGATAGCCGAAGTAGGTCCACTGCACTGCCTCACGAGCGTTTGTCGCAGGCTTGGTAACGTCGAAACCGTATGCAGCACACATGCGTTCAAACTGCTTCAAAGCCTGGATTTGCTCAGAAACCTCCTCGCGATGGCGTACGATCTCCTCTGTAAACTCCTGGATATCGATACGTTTGAAATAACGCTTCTTCTCCTCAATAAGGTTTGCTGTACCATAAAGAGCTATACGACGATAGTCACCGATGATACGTCCACGACCATAAGCGTCGGGCAAACCGGTGATGATATGAGCATGGCGTGCAGCCTTTATATCATCATTGTAAGCCGAGAATACGCCTTCGTTGTGTGTCTTGCGATATTTTGTAAAGATAGTCTTTGTTGCAGGATCAAGATCGTAGCCGTAAGACTTCAAAGCCTTCTCCACCATGCGGATACCGCCCTTCGGGAATATACCACGCTTCAATGGCACATCAGTCTGCAGACCAACCACCACCTCGCTATCCTTATCTATATAGCCGGCACCATAAGTGTCTATACTCTGAGGCAACTTTGTCTCTGCGTCGTAAACGCCCTTCTCGCGCTCCACCTCGAACATCTTTGAAAGCACATTCCAAAGATGGTTTGTACGCTCTGTAGGACCTACAAGGAACGACTCGTCACCGTCATAAGCCTCGTAGTTAGACTGAATAAAATCACGCACGTCGATTTCGCGCTTCCAATTAGAACCTTTGAAATCGTTTTGCAAATTTTGAAGAATCATAAAATTTGTATTAAATGAATATTAGTGTGTAATCGATTGCAAAGATAGTAATTTTTCCAAACATACACAATACTATTCTGTTTTTCCTACTTCAAAATTGTCAATCTTGCGAATTTCATGAGCAGAGTCTTGGTTCCGGCGTTCTGAAACTCTATAGTAGCCTTTTCGTTCTCGCCCACTCCTTCTACGGCTATCACGCTGCCTATACCAAAGCGCTGATGTTCAACACGCGCACCTACATGTATCGTTTGTTTAGCAGAAAGATCACTCTGTGTACGCTGAGGCGTAGTCGACATCTGCCGATACTGCGATGTAGCGGTAGATATGCGACGAAATCCAGAAGGCGCTGAAGACTGATACGAACTGCGCAGCGGAGACTCTGGACGCTGTGAATATTGCTGAGCTGGCGACTGAAAGCCTCCAACATTACCCTCAACAATCAAATACTGCTTATCAATCTCCTTCAAGAAACGACTTGGCTCATTGAACATCATACTGCCATACTGATAACGACTCTTTGCACACGACAAGAAACAACGCTGTTCGGCACGTGTTATGGCTACATAAAGCAAACGACGTTCCTCCTCCAACTCTCTGAGCGATGAACTTGAACGCGGACTCGGGAAGATATTCTCCTCCAAGCCGACAACGAAAACAGAGTTGAACTCCAAACCCTTTGACGCATGTATTGTCATAAGCGACACACGCTCGTTAGAAGAAACATCGTCGCTATTTTCTTCATCGCTATCTGTAAGTAGAGCTACCTCTTGAAGGAAGTTGGCGATATACACCTCATCCTCGTAACCTTCCTCACGCTTGGTGTCAACAAAGTCGTGCAGACCCGACATAAACTCTTCTATGTTATCCTGTCGCTCCACTCCCTCCATCGACTTATCTGCAGCCAATTCCTGCTTCAAACCCGACTTCTCCAAGATGGCCTTACCCAATACGTATGCATCGGTTGTATTATTGTCGCGTATAAACTCGTCTATCATGGAATAGAAGCCCTGCACCTTCTTCTCCGTTGCAGCCGACACCCCTGCGTTATACATGCTCGGATTGCCTACAACGTTCCACAAGCAGACATTACAATCGCGCGATGCAGCGATAAGCTTTGACACTGTCGTATCGCCGATGCCACGCTTCGGATAATTGATGACACGCTTCAACGCCTCTTCATCATTCGGATTGGCTACTAAACGGAAGTAGGCTATCACGTCTTTTATCTCCTTATGCTGATAGAAACTCATACCACCATAAATGCGATATGGAGTATCCTGCCGACGAAATTCCTCTTCAAACAAACGGCTCTGCGCATTGGTGCGATATAGCACTGCGATGTCACCATACGCCACACCACAACGATTATGCAAACGCCGAATTTCGTTGCATACTACGCTCGCCTCCTCCTTGTCTGAATAAGTTATATTCAAATGTACCTTTTCACCATCGCCATTCTCACTATACACATCTTTACGTATTTGACGTTGATTATTGATAATGACACTATTAGCCGCTTTCACTATAGTTTGTGTAGAACGATAATTCTGCTCCAACTTAAAGAGGCGTGCACCTTCGTATATATTCTGAAACTTTAGAATATTATCAATGTTTGCACCACGGAAAGCATAGATACTCTGCGCATCATCACCAACAACACAGATATTGCGTCGCTCCTTAGTAAGGAGGGTCAATATTGACTGCTGAGCATAGTTTGTATCTTGATACTCGTCTACAAGAACATAACTAAATCGCTCTGCATATTTTTGCGCAATCTGCGGATTATCAGCAAAGAGTTTATAGGTAAAGAGAAGCATATCGTCGAAGTCGACTGCATTGGCAGCCTTGCAACGTGCGGCATAAAGAGCATATATCTGTCCCACTTTGGGCATACCCGAAACCTTATCGCGCTCCGCAAGATGTGGATCGGACATATATATATCTGGTGTAACCAAACTATTCTTTGCCGCCCCGATACGCCCTAAAACGGAAGATGCCTTGTATTGCTTATCATCAAGTTTCAGTTCTTTAATAATTGAGTTTACAACCGCACGCGAATCGCCATCATCATAGATTGAGAAGTTGCGCTCCAAGCCTATGGCTTCTGCCTCAGCACGCAGTATGCGCAGGAATACAGAATGGAACGTACCCATATTCAGATAACGCGCACGCTCCTCACCGACAAGGTCAGCGATGCGGCTCTTCATCTCGCGTGCTGCCTTATTTGTAAAGGTAAGAGCAAGTATAGACCACGGGGCAAGTCCCTTCTGCAAGAGATATGCTATCTTATACGTCAAGACTCTGGTTTTGCCAGACCCTGCTCCAGCTATAATAAGTTCTGGTCCATCGGTATATTCTACAGCTGCAAGCTGATTGGGGTTCAATGATTTAAGAAGAGTATCCACTATTTTTTATTCGTATTTAAATGCAATACTACAAAGTATTTATTAAGACTATTGAACGTTTATCAACAAAACTAATTATTCTTGTAAATTCCACCCGATGCTGTCGATGGATCATAGTCCTCTCCTTCTTTCGGAAAAAGCGGCATAAACTTCATCTCAAACTCAATTTTTCCGCGACGCGCACGCAAATAGGCTGTAGGATTACTACTATCAAACTTACGCGGATTAGGCAACGTAGCAGCAATCAAAGCACACTCCGAACGAGTGAGCTCTTCTGCCGTCTTACTAAAATGATACTTAGCGACAGCATCTGCACCATAAATACCATCACCCATCTCAATTGAGTTTAGATAAACCTCCATGATACGATGCTTTCCCCACAACATTTCAATAAGAGCCGTGAAATACACCTCAAATCCCTTGCGCACCCAACTTCTGCCAGGCCACAGAAATACATTCTTGGCTGTTTGTTGCGATATTGTACTTGCTCCATACTTATGCTTTGCTGCTTGCTTGTTGCGTTTTGCAGCCTGTTGTATGGCATCAAAGTCGAAACCATGATGCAGAAGGAAACGTTGATCCTCGCTCGCCATCACAGCAACCGGCAATGACGGTGAAATATTGTCAAGTGGCTTCCATTTATGGTGCATCGTGAGCGACTTTCCGTCTGTTATCTGTTCCACACTACGTATCACCATCAATGGAGTAACATACACTGGCACGAAACGATAAACAACTACAACGAGAATTGTGCTGCTAAAAAACAACGCCAATCCCCATCGCAAAATCTTATAAACCAATTTCAATTTAGTTTCCATATCATCATTTTTCTATTTAATATCGTGCAAAGTTATGTGTTTTTTTTCACATCATGCAGTTGTACCATTTTTTTTTTGTATTTTTGCACGCTATAAGAAGCTATTTACTTAAAGCAGAAAACATAAATACAACTTTATAAATTCAATGGCAAAAGAATTAAAACAACTCACAAAGCGCTCAGAGAACTACAGCCAGTGGTTTAACGACCTCGTCACAAAGGCTGACCTCGCTGAGCAATCAGCCGTACGCGGATGTATGGTTATCAAGCCTTATGGCTATGCTATCTGGGAGAAGATGCAGCATCAGCTTGATGTTATGTTTAAGGAAACTGGTGCACAGAACGCCTATTTTCCTATGCTTATCCCGAAGTCGTTCTTCAGCCGCGAGGCAGAACACGTAGAAGGATTTGCTAAGGAGTGTGCAGTGGTTACTCACTACCGTCTTCGCACCAATGAGGACAAGACTGGCATCGAGGTAGACCCAGCAGCAAAGCTCGAAGAAGAACTCATCATTCGTCCAACATCTGAGACCATCATCTGGAACACATACAAGAACTGGATTCAGTCGTACCGCGACCTTCCTTTGATGTGCAACCAATGGTGTAACGTTATGCGTTGGGAGATGCGCACACGTCCGTTCATCCGTACATCAGAGTTCCTTTGGCAGGAGGGTCATACAGCTCATGCTACAAAGGAGGAGGCAGAAGAGGAAGCAAAGAAGATGCTTCACGTTTACGCCGACTTTGCAGAAAAGTGGATGGCAGTACCGGTCGTTCAGGGCGTAAAGAGCGAGACAGAGCGCTTTGCAGGTGCGTTGAACACATACACAATTGAGGCAATGATGCAGGACGGTAAGGCTCTGCAGAGCGGCACGTCACACTTCCTCGGTCAGAACTTCGCAAAGGCATTCGACGTTACATTCCTCAACAAGGAGAACAAGCCAGAGTACGTATGGGCTACATCATGGGGCGTATCTACACGTCTTATCGGTGCACTCATTATGACTCACTCTGATGACAATGGTCTTGTGCTGCCTCCGAAGCTCGCTCCTATACAGGTTGTCATCGTGCCTATCACAAAGAACGCCGAACAGCTGCAGGCTATCTCTGAGAAGCTCGCTCCGGTTATCAGCCAGTTGCGCGCAGCAGGTATCAGCGTGAAGTACGACGACGCAGACAACAAGCGTCCGGGCTTCAAGTTCGCCGACTATGAGCTGAAGGGTGTGCCTGTACGCCTCGTTATGGGCGGTCGCGACCTCGAGGAGAACACCATCGAGATCATGCGTCGCGATACTCTCGAGAAGGAGACACGCTCGTTCGACGGCATCGTTGAATACGTTGAACAGCTCCTCGAGGATATCCAAGCTAACATCTACAAGAAGGCTCTCGACTTTCGCAACGCTCACATCTACGAGTGCGATAACTACGAGGAGTTCAAGGAGCGCATCAAGGATGGTGGCTTCTTCCTCTGCCACTGGGACGGCACAGCCGAGACTGAGGCTAAGATTAAGGAAGATACTCAGGCTACAATCCGCTGCGTGCCATTCATGTTCGAGCAGACACCGGGCGTAGACATGGTTTCTGGCAAGCCGGCTACACAGCGTGTACTGATTGCTCGCAGCTACTAAGCATTTGAAATCATACAATTCAAGACCGACATCGTTTACTGTCGGTCTTGAATTTTACATTTTAGTTGTCTATCACAATTGCTATTTCAAACGAAAGCCAAACAGAGTATAGAAACTATATAACACTATAATAAAGCTATTAAAACATTAAAACACTAAAAAATGGATTGGATAATCAACCTATTCACCAACACTGAGTCGATTGCCCATATCGCCCTGCTCTATGCCCTTGTCATCGCAGTAGGCATCCTGCTGGGTAAGATTAAGATTGGCGGCATATCGCTCGGTGTAACATGGGTGCTTTTCGCTGGTATCTTAGCAGGCCATGTTGGCTTCACTGCCCCCAAAGACACCATGACCTTTGTTCAGGACTTCGGACTTATTCTGTTCGTGTTCTGCATCGGTTTGCAGGTCGGTCCAGGCTTCTTTGAGAGCTTCAAGAAAGGCGGTGTAACGCTCAACCTGCTCTCTACCACAGCTATCTTGCTGAACGTAGGCGTTATGTTTGCATGCTACTATATCTTCTTCGACACTAATGTGAAGTCGAACCTCCCGATGATGGTGGGCACGCTCTACGGAGCCGTAACCAATACACCGGGTCTTGGTGCTGCAAACGAAGCACTCAGCTCTGTATGGCAACAGACCTACGGCGAACTGCCACAGATTGCGTCCGGTTATGCCTGCGCTTACCCACTTGGTGTAGTAGGCATCATCGGTGCTACTATCGCCATCCGTTTCCTAACTCGCACCAAGCTTGAGGAGGAGGAGAAGGCACTTGAAGCAGAAGAAGCAGAGAACCCACAGGCTAAACCGCATCAGATGCACCTCAAGGTGAACAACGCATACCTCTCTGGCCGTACAGTTGCAGAGATTAGCGACTTCCTCAACCGCGACGTTGTGTTCTCGCGCCTCTTCAAGAACGGCGAATACAGCATACCGAACAGCCGCACGGTCTTCGAAATGGGCGACGAGGTGCTCGTCGTGTGTGCTGAGGCTGACGCACCGGCTATCCAGGCGTTCATCGGTCCGGAGCTGGAGACTGAATGGGAGGAGAACGAAAGCAAGCAGCCGCTCGTTTCGCGCCGCATCGTCGTAACCAACTCGTCAATGAACGGTAAGACACTCGGCAAGATGCATTTCTCGTCTGTATACGGTGTAACCGTAACACGTCTTTCGCGTCAGGGCATGGACCTCTTCGCAAGCCGCAACTACCGTTTCCAGGTAGGCGACAAAATTCTCGTAGTAGGTCCGGAGGACAACGTGAACCGCATCGCTGAGCTGATGGGCAACTCTGTGAAGCGTCTTGATACACCGAATGTGGCAACAATCTTCATCGGTATCTTCATCGGTATCATCTTCGGTAGCATTCCGTTCGCTATACCAGGAATGCCGGTTCCGTTGAAGCTCGGTATCGCTGGCGGTCCGCTTATCATCGCCATTCTTATCGGTCGCTTCGGCCACCGCATGAAGCTCAACACCTACACCACGACATCGGCAAACATGATGCTTCGAGAGATAGGTCTTGTGCTGTTCCTTGCGAGTGTAGGTATAAAGGCTGGCGCCAACTTCTGGAACACGGTTGTAGAAGGCGACGGTCTGCTCTACGTACTCACTGGTTTCATCATCACAATTATCCCTATCCTGATTGTCGGCACTATAGCACGCATGAAGTACAAGTTCAACTACTTTACCATTATGGGTATGCTCGCCGGTACATACACCGACCCACCAGCCCTCGCTTACGCCAACTCTGTTTGCTCGCGCGAGGCTCCTGCTATCGGCTATTCTACGGTTTATCCGTTGAGTATGTTCCTGCGTATCTTCACAGCGCAGCTCGTTGTGCTGTTCTTCTGCGGATAATAACGACAAGACCATTGGTCGCAAAACAACAAAGGGTGTGTCAGAGCTCCGATTGCAGAGTTCTGACACACCTTTTTTTCATGCTTAAACATCAAGATAAATCATCATGCACCGAACGCAATCCGACTGGGTGGCGAACGCAATCTGATTGGGTGGCGGACGCAATCTGATTGGACGGCGGACGATACACAACGAAAAAAGGATGCACCGACAAGAACATTTGTCTGGTACATCCTCTTTTATTATGCTACATCATATAGCCGTTTGTACGACTACGAAGATGTTTTACTTCTCGAAGTAACGCTTGTACAAGCCCATGAAGCCAGCACAGTGGCGAGCCTCATCCTTTGCCATCTCGTGAACGGTGTCATGAGTAGCGTCCATGCCGGCAGCCTTAGCGTTCTTTGCGATGCGGAACTTGTCCTCGCAAGCACCGCGCTCAGCAGCGATACGAGCTTCAAGGTTCGACTTAGTATCCTTCAGAACGTCGCCCAAAAGCTCTGCGAACTTACTTGCGTGCTCAGCCTCCTCGAAAGCATAGCGCTTGAATGCCTCTGCAATCTCTGGATAGCCCTCACGGTCAGCCTGACGGCTCATTGCGAGATACATACCTACCTCACCGCATTCGCCATTGAAGTGAGTCTCGAGATCCTTAATCATCTCTGGTGTAGCCTCCTCATCGCGAGCAGCACCAAGAGTATGAACGGTTGCAAAAGCTGGACCCTCTGTCGGATCGTTCAGTTCCTTAAACTTGCTTGCCGGAGCCTTGCAAACTGGACACTTCTCAGGAGCCTCTGTACCTTCGTGAATATAACCGCATACTGTGCAAATAAATTTCTTCTTCATAATTCTTCTGTTTTAAGAGTTAATAGTATTTATATTAAAAAAGCCTTATCTATAAATTATCCGACTGCAGTTTCAGCCTGCTTTGCCAAGCATTCTTTACATACACCTTTATAATATAGCTGTACGTCGTCGATTTTGTGACCTGCCAACTCTTTGCGATTTACAACATCCGACACTTCGTCGAAAATGTCATACACCTTTCGGCAGCACTTACAGATGAAATGTGCATGAAGGCTCACATCGCCGTCATAACAAACACGATGTTCGTTGATTGTTATCATCTGAGCAGCATTGTGCTCTGAGAACATTCTGAGCGTGTTGTACACCGTGGTACGGCTAAGTGTAGGCACCTTAGGTAGTAAAGCCTTATGCACCTCCTCCACTGTAGGATGAGTAAAGTGAGTCATCAGATAATGCATGATCTGAATGCGCTGAACAGAAGGCTTGATGCCATGTTCTACAAGTCTTGTTACTGCGTCGTTATGTTTCATTGTCTATATTCTTTTCATTTTACTACTGCAAAGATATACTTTTTTATAATAATTACAAAATAATATTTGTAAAAATTACACTCTTTAATTCTTTTTCAGAAATTCAAGTGCTTTTACGCTGCAATAATACAATAAATCGACATTGTTTTCGTTATGTTATGTATGAAACTGAAATTATTTATACTTCAAATAATATGTCTCTGCGCCTTCATATCTGCGCAGGCGCAAACATTCACCTTGAGCGGAAGGGTCATTGACGAGAACAACGACCCCGTAGAATTTGCATCCGTATCATGCCCTAAACAAGGCAAGATGACAATGACCTCGCTTAAAGGCGACTATAGTCTGCAACTTCAATCTGCCGACTCTGTTGAAATCAGATTTTCAATGGTCGGTTACAAGACCAAAGTTCGCACACTGCGCCGTCCACGTGGTAAGCAGACAATGCAGGTTGTTCTGCACAGTAGCGACAATGCCCTGTCGGAAGTAACCATCACCGGCAAGCGCATCGAGACGGGACAAACGCAGGAATTGAGCAAAGAGCATCTGAAGAGTATGCCCTCCACTACGGGCAACGCCGTAGAGGAAATGATTCAAAGCCAGGCTGGCGTATCTACCCACAGCGAGCTTTCGTCGCAGTACAACGTGCGTGGTGGTTCGTTCGACGAGAATAGTGTATATATAAATAATGTGGAAATCTTCCGCCCGTTCCTTGTAAGAAGCGGACAACAGGAGGGCATCTCGGTCATCAACCCCGATATGGTGGAGAAGATTGGCTTCTCAACCGGTGGCTACGAGGCACGCTATGGCGACAAGATGTCGTCGGCACTGAACATCGAGTATCGCCGCCCGAAACGCTTCGAAGCGTCAGCCACAGCCAGTATGCTTGGAGCAAGCGCATTCGTCGGCATGAGCAACAAGAAGTTCTCGTGGAGCAATGGTCTGCGCTACAAGACGACGAAGTATCTATTAGGCTCGATGGACACTAAGGGCGAGTATCAGCCTACGTTCATCGACTATCAGACGTATCTTACTTACTCGCCCAACAAGCGCTGGGACATCAAGTTTCTCGGCAACATCTCGGACAACCACTATAACTTCACACCCGAAGATCGTGAGACGAATTTCGGCACGATGGAGAACGTAAAGGCATTTAAGGTGTACTTCGATGGACAGGAGAAAGACGTGTTCCGTACCTTCTTCGGTTCATTGGGCATCACTCGCAAATTCAACGAGAACACAAGCCTTTCGCTCATCACTTCTGCGTTCAACACACGCGAGCAGGAGAAGTACGACATACAAGGACAGTACTGGCTCACGCAGACCGAAACAAGCGAAAATCTCGGTGTAGGCACCTACTTCCAGCACACGCGCAACTACCTGAAGGCTCACGTGGAGAGTGCCAAGCTGCTGTTCAAGACGAAGCAGAAGAAGCACAACATTGAGGCTGCATTCACCTACAAGTGGGAGCACATTGAGGAGAACTCGGTAGAATACGAAATGCGCGACTCAAGCAAATACAGCATTCCGCACACTGGCAAGGATCTTTATATGATTTACAGTATGCGTGCAAAGAATACGCTTACAGCCAATCGTGTAGAGGCGTATGCGCAGGACACATACCGCTTCACCGGTTCGGAAGGCAAGACACTCTACACGTTGAACTACGGTCTACGTCTCGCCTACTGGAGTTTCACGAAGGAGACTATACTCAGTCCGCGTCTGTCGTTGGGCATCATTCCGGCATTCAACGAGAACATAACGATGCGCTTTGCCACGGGTTTGTACTATCAAGCACCTTTCTTTAAGGAGATACGCGACACCACTACAACGAACGGCATTACATACGCCTCGCTCAACCGTAAGGCGAAGAGCCAGCGTTCGATACACTTCATCGCAGGCTTCGACTACCGCTTCAAGATGAACAACCGCCCGTTCAAGTTCACAGCCGAAGCATACTACAAGGCACTTGGCAACCTTGTGCCTTATAGCGTGAACAACGTGAAGGTGGTGTATTATGGCGACAATATGTGCAGCGGACATGCAGCAGGCTTAGACCTCAAACTCTTTGGTGAGTTTGTGCCGGGTACAGACTCGTGGGTGTCGCTATCGCTGATGAACACAAGCATGAAGCTGAACGGCAAGTCTATCCCTCTGCCTACCGACCAACGCTATGCTGTCAACCTCTTCTTCACCGACTACTTCCCTGGCACAACACGTTGGAAGATGTCGCTCAAGTTGGCACTTGCCGACGGTCTACCATTCTCTGCCCCACACCGAGAGCTCGAATCGAACGTGTTCCGTGCTCCGGCATACAAACGCGCAGATGTTGGTTTGAACTACCGCATCATCGACAACAGCGACCGCCACAAGAAGCGCAACCCAATTCGCAACCTGTGGGTTGGAGCTGAGTGTCTGAACCTCTTCGGCATCAACAACGTGAACTCCTACTATTGGATTACAGATGTCACCGGACAGCAATACGCCGTGCCTAACTATCTGACGGGCAGACAAATCAACGTCAAACTGTCGGTCGACTTTTAAAGCAGAAAGACCACACCCCACAAATAGCAAACTATGAGAACGACCCTATTGGCATTAATACTCACATTGTCGGCATTTGTCGCCACTAACAGCTTTGCGCAATACAACGACATCAAGTCGGAGAATATTGCATCATTGCAGGTTGTGGCTGGCAAGGACTGGCTATCCATGCCTATAGCCACGCTTAACGGCGAACCGATAAACATCAGTTTCGACGACCTCACACACGAATATCATCGCTACGTATATCGCCTGCAGCACTGCGAGGCAGACTGGAGCGTGTCGGAGGGCATTTTCGACTCCGACTATTGTGAGGGATTTGCCGACGGCTGCACCATCGATGACATAGAAGAGTCGCTCAACACCAACACCCTCTACACCCACTATCGCCTTTCTATCCCCAACGAGAATTGCCGCATCAAAATGAGCGGCAACTATCGTCTGACGGTTTACGACGAGAACAACGGCGACACTATTTTCACGGCTTGCTTCATGATAGTGGAACCACTCGTAAAGGCAAGCATGTCCGTAACCACAAACACGGAGATCAGCATCAACAAAGCCCACCAGCAAGTGGGAGCAGAGATAAACTACTCTGCTCTTAACATCACTAATCCAAGCACCGAGTTGTACACCGTCGTCATGCAAAACGGGCGTTGGAGCACCGCCCGCATAAACCCTACGCCACAATACCAAACCGGAAGCGGACTACGTTGGGAGTACAACCGCGACCTCATCTTCGATGGAGGCAACGAGTATCATAAGTTCGAGATACTTGATGTCACCCACCCCACTCTTGGCATTGAGAACACATGGTGGGATGGTACTAACTACCACGCACAGATATGGACTGATCTGCCACGTCCAAACTATGTTTACGACGAAGATGCCAACGGCAGTTTTTACATACGCAACAGCGACAACATCGAAAACGACCGCATCTCGGAATACGTCGTCGTCAACTTCCGCCTACAAGCACCACGACAGAACGGCAGAGTGTTTATCAACGGCGTATGGACAAACGATCGTTTCACGCCGCAATACGAGATGAGCTACAACGAGCAGACAAAGCTTTATGAGGCAAACGTGCCACTGAAGCAAGGTTACTACTCCTATCAGTACCTTACGAAGCACAACGATAACAGCCTGCATCCGGTTTCAACAGAAGGCAACTTTTTCCAAACCGAAAACAGCTATCAAATGCTTATATATTATAAAGGTATAGGACAACGCACATATCGCCTCGTAGGTTATAGTAAAATTAGGAGCTAAGCACAAGTAAAAGTCGGCAAATTATAGAATTATTTTTAAATTCCGCAATTAATATAGCCGTTATATCAACTATATTCGCTATCTTTGCAAAAGGAAACGACGAAAAATGGTGATTAAAAGACTGTGTAAAATAATTTAAAACCTATTTTTCTACAAAGAAACTGTTAAACTTTAAATAATAAAATGAATAATAAGGATTTAATGAACCATGCGGCAGACAACATCCGACTGCTTGCTGTATCGATGGTAGAAAAAGCCAAATCAGGTCACCCTGGCGGTGCTATGGGTGGTGCTGACTTTATCAACGTTCTTTTCTCGGAGTTCCTGGTGTTCGATCCAGATCAGCCGACTTGGGAGGGCCGCGACCGCTTCTATCTCGATCCTGGTCACATGTCGCCAATGCTCTACTCAGCTCTCGCTTTGCAGGGCAAGTACACAATTGACGATTTGAAGACATTCCGTCAATGGGGAACCGTATGTCCGGGACATCCTGAGCGTGACATTATTCATGGAATTGAAAACACATCTGGACCCCTCGGTCAGGGACACACCTACGCTGTAGGTGCTGCTATTGCAGAGAAGTTCCTTGAGGCTCGTCTTGGCAGCACCATGATGCAGCACAAGATTTACGCTTACATCTCTGACGGAGGTGTTCAGGAAGAAATATCTCAGGGCGCAGGCCGTATCGCAGGTCTCTTCAAGCTCAACAACCTCATCATGTTCTACGATGCCAACGAGATTCAGCTCTCTACAGAGTGCGATGTCGTAATGCGCGAGAACACACGTATGAAGTACGAGTCATGGGGTTGGAACGTTCTTGAAATAAACGGTAACGACCCTGACGAGATCCGTGCAGCTCTCATCCTCGCTAACAAGGAAGAGCAGCGTCCTACCCTCATCATCGGTCACACCGTTATGGCTAAGGGCGCACGCAAGGAAGACGGTTCAAGCTACGAGCGCAGCGTGAAGACTCACGGCGCACCGCTCGGTGGTGGCGCTTACGAGAACACTGTGAAGAACCTCGGTGGCGACCTGAGCAATCCGTTCGTTGTATTCGACGACGTTAAGGAACTCTACGAAAAGCGTAACGCAGAGCTTCGCGAGGTTGTAAAGGAAAGACATGCTGCAGAAACAGAGTGGCGCAAGGCTAACCCTGAGAAGGCAGAGCAGATGGATGCTTGGTTCTCAGGCAATGCTCCGAAGGTAGACTGGAGCGAACTTGTTCAGAAGCGCGACGTTGCAACACGTGTTGCTTCAGCCAATTGTCTCGGTGTATTGGCAGAGCAGGTGCCTAACATGGTTTGCTCTTCTGCCGATCTCTGCAACTCGGACAAGACCGACGGCTTCCTCAAAAAGACTCACGAGCTTACACCTGACGACTTCACCGGAGCATTCTTCCAGGCAGGTGTCAGCGAGCTTACAATGGCTTGCGTCTGCATCGGTATGTACCTCCACGGTGGTGTTATCCCAGCTTGCGGCACATTCTTCGTATTTTCCGACTACATGAAGCCAGCAATTCGTATGGCAGCTCTCATGCGCGTTCCAATCAAGTTCGTATGGTCACACGACGCATTCCGCGTTGGTGAGGACGGACCTACACACGAGCCGGTTGAGCAGGAAGCACAGATTCGCCTCATGGAGAAGCTGAAGAACCACAAGGGACAGGACTCTGTACGCGTATTCCGCCCTGCAGATGCAGACGAGACAACAGTATGCTGGCAGATGGCTAACGAGAACATGGACACACCGACAGCAATGATTTGCTCACGCCAGAACGTGAACTCTCTGCCTGAAGGCACTGACTACTCTCAGGTTCGCAAGGGTGCATACATCGTTAAGGACGATCCTAACTACGACGTTATCCTCCTCGCTTCTGGTTCGGAGGTGTCTACACTCCTCGCAGGTGCCGAGTTGCTCAACGCTGACGGCATCAAGACACGTATCGTAAGCGTTCCGTCAGAGGGTCTGTTCCGTACACAGAGCAAGGAGTATCAGGAGAGTGTACTGCCGAAGGGTGCCAAGATATTCGGTATGACAGCAGGTCTGCCCGTCACACTCCAGAGCCTTGTAGGCGTAGAGGGCATGGTTTATGGTCTTGAGTCGTTCGGTTTCTCAGCTCCTTACAAGGTGCTCGACGAGAAATTGGGCTTCAACGCCGAGAACGTATTTAAGCAGGTGAAAAATTACTTATCTAAATAAACAGGCATAGCTTATGCAGAACTTCACGTTAAGTAAGAAATTCTGCATAAGCTTGCTTTATTAATAATCCAATAAAACTACAGTACTATGGAAATTAAGACAGTAGGCATTGCATGCGACCACGCAGGTTACGCATTGAAGAAATTTGTTGTTGAATACCTTGAGAGCCACAACATTCCGTTTAAGGACTACGGTACATACAGCGACCTTAGCTGCGACTACCCGGATTTCGCTCATGAGTTAGGCGAAGCTATCTCTAACGGTGACGTTTATCCAGGTATCGGCATCTGCGGTAGCGGTGAAGGTATGGCAATGACCCTCAACAAGCATAAGGGTGTACGTGCAGCATTGGTATGGAATCCTGAGATTGCTCAGCTCACACGCCAGCACAACGACGCAAACATCCTCGTTATGCCGGGTCGCTTCATTGACAACAAGACAGCAGAGAAGATTATGGACGAGTTCTTCAAGACTCCATTTGAAGGTGGTCGCCATGAGAAGCGTGTAAACAAGATTGACTTGTAGGAGGGTATGGCATCCCTGCCATACCTACGCAGTCAACCAGTTCTGTTGATACACCCTAACTTTAAACACATACAGGAGACTATGACCACACGCCATAGTCTCCTTTTTCATAAACCATAGGAGGGTATGGCATCCCTGCCATACCCACGCAGCCATCATTCACATACCCTCCTATAAGTGCACCAAAAAACTTTAAACGAGAATGAAAAAAATACTCATCTCTGCCTCCATATTCGCATTGAGCCTCACGGCGAATGCGCAAGGGCAATTCATATCCGACGCCAACTACCGCAACACAGTAGAGAACATCTTCAAGGAGCGTGTGAAGACAGTCGGCAAAACATTCTACAACACACAGAAAGAAAAGCTTACGGCTGACGAGCAGGAAGCGTTGAAGTTCCTCTATGCCTACATGCCGCTTGCCGATGTCACCGACTACCCCACTTCGTTCTTCGCCGACAATGTACGCATGGCGTTCAAGGCTCGCGAGGAGATGCCCTGGGGCAAGAACGTTCCGGAGTTGCTCTTCCGCCACTTCGTTGTGCCAATCCGCGTCAACAACGAGGCTTTGGACAATGCACGATCGGTGTTCTACAACGAACTGAAGGACCGCATCAAGGGTATGTCGATGACGGATGCTATCATTGAGGTGAACCACTGGTGCCATGAGAAGGTGACCTACCAGCCTTCAGATGCCCGTACATCGGCACCACTCGCTACGCTGAAGACCGCAACCGGCCGTTGCGGTGAGGAGAGTACGTTTGCTGTTGCGGCATTGCGCGCCGTGGGCATTCCTGCACGCCAGGTGTACACACCGCGCTGGGCACACACCGACGACAACCACGCTTGGGTAGAGGCATGGGCAGACGGCAAGTGGTACTTCCTCGGTGCCTGCGAACCGGAGCCGGTGCTGAACCTCGGTTGGTTCAATGCTCCGGCTTCGCGAGCAATGCTAATGCACACACGCGCTTTCGGCGACTATAACGGTCCGGAGGAGGTGATGCTGCGCACAAGCAACTTCACAGAAATAAACCTCACGTCCAACTATGCGCCGGTTGCTTCTGTAGACTTCTACGTCAAGGACAGCGAAGGCAAGCCGGTGGAGAACGCACGTGTCGAGTTCAAGATTTACAACTACGCTGAATTTTTCACGGCAGTAACGAAGTACACCGACGCAAAGGGCCACACGTCGCTATCTGCAGGTATCGGTGACTTGGTGGTATGGGCATCGAAGGACGGCAAGTATGCATATCAGAAGGTTTCGTTCGGCAAGGAGAAGGAGGCAACACTCACCCTCCCAGGGGGCACACTTGTAGGAGGGTATGGCATCCCTGCCATACCCACGCAGCCAACCGGTTCTGTTGGTGCACTTGAGACAAGTGCACCCCCTAAATGCACCTACTTAGACATCGTTCCACCGAAGGAAAACCCACAGCTGCCTTATGTCAGCGACGAGATGCACAAGGAGAATCAGCGCCGCTTTGCTCTTGAGGACAGCATCCGCAAGGCATACACAGCCACCTTCCCCACTATGGAGGAGGCGAAGCGCATCAGTGAGCGCGGAGCAGAGTATATCTTCAAGTCGCGCAGCAACAAGCAGACTATCGTCGACTTCATCAACCGCCACAGCGACAACGAAGACCGCGTGATGGGCATACTCGCCACACTCAGCGACAAGGACTTGCGCGATATCACAACCGAGATTCTCGAGGACAGCTACAACGCAACGACCGACCAACTCTCGCCACGTGTTGAGGACGAGCTGATTACAATACCGTTCAAGCAGTACTTCGAGAAGGCGTTCAGCAAGAAGACTGCCGACGCTTTCCGCGCCGACCCGATGAAGCTTGTTGAGTGGATAAAGAAGAACATTCGTCTTAACCCTGACAAGAAGGCTTTGCGCATCGCACAGACTCCGGTTGGCGTGATGAAGTCGAAGATTACCGACGAGCGTTCGCGCGACATCTTCTTCGTCGACGTGGCTCGCAGCCTGGGCATCGAAGCAAGGAAGGATGCTGTGACGGGCAAGATACAGTACAAATCCCAGGGGGTGCACTTGTCTCAAGTGCACCAACCAACCAATAAAGAAGTGCACAAAAAAACCAATAAAGGGGTGCACCAACCAACTTCTATTGGTGCACTTGAGACAAGTGCACCCCCTAAGGAAGTGCACCAAAAAACCAACGGCGAATGGCAGGATGTGAAGTTCGACAACACAGCCGAGAAGACATCTACTGCTGCCGCGCTTGGCACAATCGTGCTGACGTACGAGCCTACTAAGCTGCTCGATAATCCGAAGTATTACAGCCACTTCACAATCAGCCGCATAGAAAACGGCACGGCTCATCTGCTGAACTTCGATGAGGGTCAGGCAGACATGGGCAACGGCACAACATGGAGCAACACGTTCAAGAACGGCTACAAGCTCGACGCCGGCACATACATGCTCACCACAGGCACACGTCTTGCAAACGGCAGCGTACTCGCATCAAACCGTATCTTCGAGATTGTAAAGGGTCAGACAACAACCCTGCCTCTTGAGATTCGCCAGAACACCAACGAGGTGTCTGTAATCGGTTCGTTCAACTCGGAGAGTCTTGTAACAAAGGACGGCAAGGAAGTAAGCCTGCTCTCTCAGACCGGTCGCGGCTACTATGTTGTGGGCATTCTCGGCGTAGGTCAGGAGCCAACCAACCACGCTCTGCACGACATCGAGAAGATGAAGGAAGCGTTCGAGGCATGGGGCCGTCCGGTGGTGCTGCTCTTCGAGAGCGAGGCGGATGCAGCCAAATTCAACCACGACGAGTTTCCGGGTCTGCCGTCTACCGTGCAGTTCGCCCTCGACAAGGACGGATCGGTACGCAAGCAGATAGCCCGTGAGATGAAGCTGATGAACGAGAAGCAGATGCCGATGTTCATCATCGCCGATACCTTCAACCGCGTAGTATTTGTATCGCAGGGTTACACCATCGGTCTGGGCGAGCAGATGCAGGGGGTGTTTAAGAAACTGTAAAGTAAAGAGGTTTTCAACACTTCAGATACTAACAAACAAAAAGGGTGCTTCGTGCACCCTTTTTTGTTGTTTCTATGTTGTAATCACTTTATTGCTCTTTGTTTTTTAGGGGAGGATGTGTCAAAACTATAGAATTGTGATGAATGGCTAACTGTAGGAGACTACGGCATT
>OIWK01000030.1_pt1 | contig 113180 bp, 123 predicted proteins | sample 1587401 | NCBI WGS metagenome assembly OIWK01 (sample SAMEA3888911, study PRJEB22519) | human gut metagenome | biome: human gut; feature: human-associated habitat; material: faeces | place: Denmark | collected 2009 | reverse complement strand
CCCTTTCGCGCGAGCAGAGGGGGTCCCCCTCCCCCGCGCATCTTCCCGCCTTTCCCTTTTCCTGTTCCTAGTCCTCGTCCCCGAACAGGGCGGCCAGGCTTTCGCCCAGACGCAGCTCCAGCTCGTGGAGTTCCACGGCCAGCTCGGCGGCAGGGCGGGGCGGCGTGTATTCATAAAAATAGCGGGTGAAGGGGATCTCGTAGCCGACCTTGCTCTTGCTCTCGTCGATCCAAGCATCAGGGGCAAAGGGCAGCACCTCGCGGGCAAAGTAGGCCTGTATGTCCTCCTTGAGCGGCACGTTCTCGGTATCGCGGCGGGAGGCGTCGGCCTTGGGCTTGCCGGGTTTGCGGCCCCGCTTTTTGGGGGCATCGGCGGGGGCGGCCGGGGCGTCCTCCGTGCCGGAGGCGGGCAGGGCGGGGCGCTCCACGGTGATCCTGGTGTAGCCGAAGTCGGCCACGTCAAAGATCCTGCTCAGGGGGCTTTCGGCAAAGTCGCCATACAGGCGGCAGATCTCGGCGATGGCCTTTTGGGGGATGTCGTTGCGCTTGTTGCCCAGGGCCTTGCGGCGCTTTTCGTACAGGCCGGAAGCATTGATGAGCTGCACCTTGCCGCGCCGGGCCTGGGGCTTGTTCTTGCAGAGCAGCCAGATATAGGTGGCGATGCCGGTGTTATAAAAGATGTCGTTGGGCAGGGCGATGATGGCGTCGAGGTAGTCGTTTTCGAGGATGGAGCGGCGTATCTCGGAGGGGCCGCTGCCCGCATCGCCGGTGAAGAGGGGCGAGCCGTTCTGGATGATGGCCGCGCGGCCTTCGGGCTTGAGGCGCGCCACGGCCGTCTGGAGGAAGAGCATCTGACTGTCCGAGATGCTGGGCAGGCCGGCGCCAAAGCGGCCTTCGGGCCGGGCGGCCTCGCGTTCCACAGCGGCTTTTTCGTTTTTCCATTCGCGGCCGAAAGGCGGGTTGGACAGCACATAGTCAAAGGTCTGGCCCGGGAACTGGTCGTTGGAGAGGGTGTTGCCCAGCTTGATGTAGTCGGCATCCTGCCCCTTGATGAGCATATCCGCCTTGCAGATGGCGAAGGTCTCGTCATTGATTTCCTGTCCGCACAGCAGCAGGCTCGCCGCGCTGTTGCAACGGTGGATGTGCTCCTCGGCCACGGAGAGCATGCCGCCCGTGCCGCAGGCCGGGTCATAGATGGTCGTGGTGGCGCCCGTGCCGGCCAGGGTGGCGTTGTCGTGGGTGAGCAGCAGGTTGACCATCAGCTCGATGACCTCGCGCGGGGTGTAGTGCTGCCCGGCGTCCTCGTTGTGCGCTTCGGAAAAGCGGCGGATGAGTTCTTCGAAGATGTAGCCCATCTCCAGATTGGAGACGCGGGAGGGGTGCAGGTCGGCCTTGCTGGTGGTGAATTCCTTGAGCACCATGTAGAGCACGTTCTTCTCGGCCATGGTGGTCAGGTGCGGCCCAAAAGGTTTGAAGCGCTCCAGTATCTGGCGCACGTTGGGGGAAAAGGCGTTGCAGTAGGCCCGGAAGTTGGGCTCCAGATCATCGGGGGCGTCCAGCAGCCGCGTGAAGGTGAAGGGGCTGGTGTTGTAGAACTTGTGCCCCGCCGCGTTGCGCAGCATGGTTTCTTCCAGGGGCGTGCCCGCAAAGGTCTGCGCCGCCTGCAGCACCATTTCCTTGGTGGGCTCCAGCACGCTGTCGAAACGGCGGATGACGGTGAGGGGCAGGATGACTTCACCATACTGGTGCGGTTTGAACACGCCGGTGAGCTTGTCGGCTATGGCCCAGATAAGGTTGGCTTTTTCGGCAACGGTGGCGGCAAGGGACATGAAAGGCAACTCCGGTAAGAGTGGGATACAGGTTATTCGATGACCGGAGTATAAAGGCTGCACGGGAGCGTGGCAAGGGAAGCGGAGATGCGGTGCAAAAGGCAGATACGGAACAAGGCACCTGCATCACTGCACGTGCCTTGTTGTTTTGCCTCTTCAAAAGGGGATGCCTGCGGCGGCGCCAGCGGCGTTGCGCGGACCTGATGCCGGCTTTCGCCTTTAGGCCGCTCCCGCTCCCCAACGGAGGCCGGAGGGGCGCTTCCGGGGCAGCCAGCAGGCTGGGGCGAGATCCGCTCCCGGGCCGGGCGGGAGCCCCCGGGCAGCCCCGGGGGCCGGTACGGGGCCTGAGACCATGCCCCCGGGCGGCAGCGCCCCGGGGCCGGCCCCTCCCCGTGTCACGGGAACTAGAACTCCACCCGCACGCCTGCGCTCACGCTCCAGGGGGTGGAGGCCCTGTGGCCGTCTTCGCGCTCGAATTCGGCATAGATCCGGGCATTGCTTGCGAATTGCAGGTCAAAGCCCGCGCCGTAATAGCCGCGCGTGCCGCGCACGTCATTGGTGAACCTGATGCCGTTGACCGTGACTTTCTGGTCGCTCATGAACTCGTGGTTGACACCGGCCTTGAGGTAGGGCTGGAAGTAGCGGTTGTCGTCCAGCTCCCACTTTTTGCCCACCACCAGACCGGCGCGGCCGGTAAGGGCGCAGGCATCGTCCTGATCCACGTCCATGCCGTTGCTGGTGGTGAAATCCATGCCCTTTATCCAGTACCAGGAAAGCTGCAGCTGCGGCTCGATGAACAGGCCGTTATCAAAACGGAACATGCGTCCCACTTCCTGGCTGATGCCCCCCGCATAGGTATGGTAGGAGCCGTGGACCGGCGTGCCGTCCAGCATGCGGGTCCTGAGGCTCTGGTCGTACCAGTCCCAGCTCAGCACGGTGTCCGCGTACCAGCCGTCGGCATGCTGCCAGGTGGCGTAGGCCGCGATGCCGTAGGAGCGGTTTTCGCCGGAACCGCCATGCAGGCCGTCGATGCGCTGGTGGGCTTTGCTGATCTGGCCACGCAGGCCCAGCAGCCATTTGTTGTTTTCATCCTGCTCCAGAAGACGGTCGTAACCGAAGGACGTGCCGTAAAAATTCTGGCTGAAATCCGTGCCGCCCAGGCCGGAAAGGCGGTTCTCCTCGGTAAAGCCGCGTATCCACAGGCCGTCCGTGCCGTTACCGTAACGGATCTCCCCCAGGCGCTCGCGCAGATCGGAGAGCTGGCCCAGGTGCATGGCATAGGCCGAGGTCATGCCCGAAAGCCCCAGGGCCATCTCGCCTGTAGGGGAAAACCCTTCCGTCCGGGCAAGGTACCATTCCCTGCCGTCGTTCCGTTCGCTCGTTTCCAGGGCATAGCTATGGATCCCTATGTCGATCATCTCCCGCCCGTTGACGTTTTTTCCGCCTTTCAGCGCAAAGGCGCTTGCGGGGGCGCCCACGCGCTGTTCCGTCCTGGCCAGATAGCTTTTGGTCTGCACCGCGACGGGTTCCGCTCCGCTTGCTTTCACATGCAGGCCATAGGTGCCGGACAGGGAGTCGCTCACCAGGACACTGTCGGAAACATCCGTATCCATATCCGTCCGCAGATAAAAGCTCCCGGTCCCGGAAAGATGGCTGATCTTCAGTTCGGCGGGCGCGTCCGTCTGGGACAGCACGCGCCGCTCCGCCGCAAAGCCGGTCCCGGCGTCCCACTGCCCCTGCCTGCTGCCCACATAGACGCGGGAGCCGTCCAGGGCGAGCTTCGTCAGATTGCCGGCGTACCGGCCGTCGTTTTCCTTTGTGAGCTGGTTGGAGGAGACCACTTCCCATACGGCATTTTTGCCGAAAGACAGCTCAAGATCACCAAGGCTGCGTGCCCAGCCCCGCAGGTTGCCGCCATCCTGGATGGTTGCGCGCACGGTGGCGCTGCCGGTCGCCGCCTCTATATCGCCTTCCATGGTCGAGGCCCTGTCCACCGTGATGGTGTTCGGCGTGTCCCCCTTCACATACAGCGAGTAGACTTTTTGACCAGGGGCCGCGGCTGTGGCCGTGATGGCGGTCGTGCCCTTCAGGCTGATATCGCCCGACGTGTTGTAGACCGCTATGGCGGTATAGCCAGACGAGCGCGCCGTGATGACGCCATTCGTCAGTTCGATCGAAGACGCCTGGCCAGTGCCGGCTTCCCCCCCGGCACGGAGGCCGTAGGCCTTCTTGCCTTCCACGCTTACCCGCGTCGTGGTCCCGGCATCGCCATAGGTGATCCTGCTGGCGGGAAAGGCGTCCATGCCGCTGGAAGTGCCCGCTGAAACGACGGTGATGTCCCCTCCTGTCTTGGTGATGCTGCCGCCTTCGGCGTAGAGCCCTATGGCCCCGTTCCCTTTGCTGACCGCGGTCACGGACCCGCCGCGCATCGTGACGGACGAATCACCTATCGACAGGATGCCGCCAATGGCCGAGCCGGCCTTGGCAGACAGGACCTCCAGGCTGACATCGCCGGTGGCCGTGAAGTTCGTCTGGGTGGCCCGTATGCCGTATGCCGGCCTGTCGACAGCCTCGCTCAGGATGGTTCCTCCGGCCATGCGCATGTCGGTATTCTCAAGCTGGATGCCGGAGGACCATCCGCCTTGCGCACGGATATCAAGGGTACCGGCGGTGATGCCGTGCCTGCCGCTGGTCGCGCTGGTGACGATACCGACGGCAGACCCTGCAAACGTGCCCTCGGGATCTATGGTGGTCACCCGGATGGTGCCGTTCTTCATCGTCAGGGTCGATGCGGTGAACAGATGGATACCGGCAGCCCCGGATTTTTCAGGGGCACTGTTGCGCTCATGTACGGATATGTCAGCGTCGTTCATCGTTAACGTGCTATTTCCCTCGCCATATATCCCACTCACTTTTCTGGAAAAAACATTTCCGTTATGCGTTGCGGAAACTTTTACTGTTACTTTGTCACTCGTCATGCTGAGAGTGCTCCTGCCTAAAGCCTGGGCCCCGAAAGTCTTGGGCTCTGCAGTGTGTTGATGTGATTCCGATGAGGATATGATGGAATTGACGCCAAGGACCGCCGAACTGTTATTGTTGCTCACAGCACCAACGCATTCACCAAGTCCGTTTTTTGATTGTGATGATGCCGTAATAGTACCTTCGTTGACAGATACAGAACTGCTTTTATCGCTAAGTATACCATAGCTGATGGATTTTCCATTTTCCGTGATGGCTTTTGATGAAATATCAAGCGAATCCAGCGTCAGTCGGTTTCCTGCAGAACCTTGCACGAATACTCCCAAGGCACGGGCGCTTTGTTTTCCTATGGCCGTCGCCTCGGCACGCGTTACTGTATCAGGAACCGTGTATGTCGCCGCCGTATCAACTTTGATAGCGGAAGCAACGGCATTTTCCGACTGGTCTGTCGCGGAAATTGTCGTACCTGATGATGCCGGATCGGCCGCGTTATAGCCGGTGGTATTGCTGAACGCCTCTCCACTTGCTGCTCCCATGACCAGGATGGACGCAACAGCCAATGAACCGAACGTGTTCATGAGGTGGCATTTTTTCAAAACGGATCGATACCTGTTCAACAAATTCCCCATTGCTCTTTTTGTCATTCCTACTCCTCCTTTATCTTGGGTCCTTTTCATTCCCACCGTGGGAAATTGGGAACAAAAAAGGGGACATGGGGCAGCTGTACCCCCCATGCCATTGGGATCATTATTTCTTACAGGGAAAGTAGGTTATGGGGAATATAAGAAAATAATAAGGTTTTTTGCGTATCCTCAGCTGCATCCCCTGGACATGGCGGGAAGATCCGCCCGGCACCGGGCCGATGCATGCCCGGGGCCTTGCCAAAAGCCTGTCTGGCACACAGCGCACAGCGCGGGAACCGCCGGACCGGCAGGGCGGGAGGGGGCCTCTGCGCGGCTCTGGGGCTATGGTATGAGGCAGGACGCGCTTACCCGTGCAGCACGCTTTCACGCTAAAGCGGCCAGCAAGGGCATTCTGCCGCTGGCCTGCGGCTGGGACGGAGGGCGCGCCTGTGTACGCCGGGCCCTGATGATCTTCATGCGGGACGGCTGTTGTGCTGGGGCAGGAAGCCCGGCAGAGATCAGCGGGAGGAAAAACGGCAGGCTGTGCATGACTATGTGCTGACGCTTCTGGAGCAGGGAAAAATCCGTACGCGGGAGGACATCGTTCAGGCTCTGGAGGAAGCCGGTCTGAAAATCGGCCGCATGGGAAAAAACTATCTCACTGTCCATGATCCGGAGAGCGGCGACAAGCTCCGCCTCAAGGGAGGTATTTATGCAGAACAGTGCATCCTCACTGGCCGAGAAACTGCGGGCCAGGACCGAGAAAGAAAGGCAGGCGACAGAAGCTCTGTTTCAGGAGAACTTCCACGCCTTGCAGCAGCATTTACAAGCGTCATCGAAAAACGCGCTGGCTACAACCGAAAACGCTATCCTCGAAAGCCTTACGCAGATGGAGCAGAACATCAGTTCCCGCTGCCGGACTATGGGAACGGTATTCAGCCGTCCCTGTCGGCTGGCACTGCTGTGGAGCTGTGCAATCCTGATTGTGTCGGTGCTGACCATCTGGGGCCTGCTGATGCTGTCACAGTACCGAATCAAGGCTCTGGAACAGGAGATTTCAAACCTGAGTGCCCGGCGGGAACAGCTGGAAGCGCAAAATGCCTCGCTCTGGAACAGCTTCAAGGGGCTGGAACCGTATCAGGCCGAAGGCAGAACCTATCTTCTGACACCAGCGGGACAGCAGATCGTCAATGCGGGCAAGGTGGGACAACGGGACGCCTGGGAAGTGGTGCGGAGGTGACGCATGACCGAAATGGAAAGGATGCTGAAAGAAAGTCTGCTGGCTCTGGAGGGGGAACTTGCCGCGAGGCTGCACCGGCAGGAAACATGGCTTTCCGGCCAGCAGACCCGCATGGAGGATCAGGAACTCCAGATTCAGGCCTTGCGCCGGGAGGTCCTCCAGCTACGGGAGGGACAGCAGACATTGATGCGGCACTTGCAGCGTTTGAGCGCTGTACACGAGAGCTTGTTGCCTGCGCTGACGCGCTTGAACAGCGCCTTGAACGGCAAATAGCAATGCCCCGCCCGCGATACCATATGCGCGGGCGCTGACAGACGCTCCGGGGAGGCCGTTCCTTGAAAGGGCCTTCCTGGAGCAAAAAGCGTTTTTTTGTTGTCCGGGAAAAATCTTTTTTATATGCTGACAACGTACAGAAAAAAAACGACAACGTGAGGCTATTATGACACAGGCAACACTCAATGTCCGTATGGATGCGGAACTCAAGCAGCAGTTTGACGCCATATGTACCGAATTCGGCATGACGCCTTCCACGGCCGTCAATATCTTTGCCCGTACTATCGTGCGCGAACGTCGCATTCCCTTTGAGATCGCCGCCCCGCGCGATCCTTTTTACGGGGAAACGAATATGCGTCGCCTGCGCGCGGCTGTTGCCGAACTGAACAGCGGCAGGGGACAGGAACATGAACTGATAGAGGAACCCTGCGACAATGCGTAAAATATGGGCGGAAGGCGCTCCAATTCTTGGCGTTGCCGCAACGGTGCTGAGGATCTTCCGTTTGGGTTTGCGCCTTCTTCCGTGACAATATTCGTATATACTTTGTATTGACATGCGACGGATTTTGGCGTTCCCTGAATACGGGAGGAAATCATCATGAGCGTAGCGACCGAAGTCATCAATGTGCGCATTCCCGCAGAGCAGAAGGCCATTATTGATAACGCCGCCCAGTTGCTGGGCAAGTCACGCACGGCCTTTATTCTGGAGCTGGCCGTGCGACATGCTGAGGAAATTCTGGCGGAAAAGACGCATTTCCAACTTTCCCCGGAACAGTGGGATGCCTTCACGGCGCTTTTGGATGCCCCGGTACAAGCCAATCCCGCCCTGGCTCGTTTATTGAATACCCTTGCGCCGTGGGACAAGTAACATGCCCATTGCCGCGCCTTGCCATCTGGAAGAACGCCACAACTGTGAACCGTTTTGCTGTGGTGAGTCCGTGCTGGATACCTGGCTCAAAATCCGTGCCCGTAGGAATGAAGCCAGCGGAGCCAGCCGCACCTATGTCATCACGCGCAACAATGACGTGGTGGGCTACTACTCGCTGGCTGTTGGGAGCGTCAGCCACGCAATCGTGCCGGGCGGGATTCGTCGCAATATGCCCGATCCCATTCCTGTCATGCTGCTGGCCCGTCTTGCCGTGGATAAATCTCTTCAAGGACAGGGCATAGGCCGCGCTCTGTTGCGGGACGCCATTTTACGCACGGAACAGGCCGCGCATATTGCGGGCATACGCGCCATTCTGGTTCATGCCCTGCATGAACGCGCAAGGCTCTTTTATGTGAACTGCGGTTTTACGCCTTCGCCAATCAATGAACTGACGCTGATGCTGCCGTTAACTGTTGTACGGGCAATTTCTGAAAGGAAATGATAGAGACGTGCGATATATTGCAATATCATCTTTGTTAACCTCTTGATATATATTTTTATGGCAATAACTAATCTCAAATTTGTTGAAGCCAGGAGATATACATGAATCACATTTTACTATCTGAAAAGGAAATATCTGAGAGTGTTACAAATTTGCTCGAAGCAGCTCGAGTATCTGCTAATGAGGAACAATTCAAGATTAGGGCGGAAGGAATCCTCGAGCAACTATGCAAAAGTCGAAATATATTTTGGAATTCATATTCCTATGAATACAGTCTGAATTCTGGTCGTAGACGTGTCGATGCGATTCATGGATCAACTATCATCGAATACGAACCGCCACGCTCTTTTAATGGAATAGAGAATGCCCAACTTCGGCATGCACGTAAACAAGTTGAAGAGTATGCAATACTTTTAGCAGAAGAAGAAGGTCGAAATTTAGGTAAGTATTCTCTTGTTGCGTGGGATGGGGATACAATAACATTTGGTTATGCAAATAATAAAACTTTTATTTGGGAGAATGCGCGTTCCTTTGATGGCAATTGTTTGAACAGACTGCTAGCTCTTATTGCCGATGGAGGACGTCCATTAGTCAGTCCGATGCTGTTGAAGCAGCTTATTGGACCGGAGACAGAAGTCGGACAACGACTTCTTCCGGCGCTATTCTCTGCTGTATGCAAAGCTTATGACTCCAGCTCAACAACCCGAACAAAGCTTATTTATACTGAGTGGGTTCGTCTGTTTGGACAGGTTGATGGAACGGAGACTGATCGCCTTACCCAATACCTAGAAGATATAAGTCAGCTCCATGGAATTGAATACTATAAAAATCCACAGGCATATGTTTTTGCACTTAATACCTATATCGCGATTGTAGCTAAAACCTGTGCTGTTTATGCTCTTACGTCCCGTTCTGATGTAGTCCCAGCTATAACAAATGCAAAATCTTTTCTCTCTACCATTGAAGATAGTGGATATTTCAAACTTTTTGGTATTGAAAATATGCTAGGTACCGATTTTTTTTCATGGTATCTTGGTGATGACGTCAAAAATCTAAATATTCCTCTTGGAATTTTGCTTGATCGCTTACTGACAATCGATTTTGATATCACTCAGAAAAACCCAGAGTCAGTTCGAGATCTGTTCAAAGGGTTATATATGGGGTTTACGCCAGCTCCAATGCGGCATGCTTTGGGTGAATATTATACGCCGGATTGGTTGGCGTCCCATGTAATGGATGTTGCCGCGTGGAGACCTGAACAATCTTTACTGGATCCCACATGTGGTTCAGGAACATTCATACTGGAAGGACTTCGACGTCGACTTGAAGTGGCATCTCCCAACGCCTCTGCACGTGACTTATTAGAGGGCCTATACGGGTTTGATCTTAATCCTCTGGCTGTACTCACGACAAAAGCCTCTATTGTGGTATTTCTTTCTGAACGATTTGACATGTCAGATCCTGTATTACTACCTATATTTCTCGCAGATGCGATCAATACTGCAGATCCCGTCGACGATATATTTAGACACTCTATCCTAACAGAAAAAGGTGAGCGAACATTTTCTATTCCTGTTGCTTTGGCAAAGGCAGTAGACTTTTTTTATGTTATGGACCACCTGAGAAGTTGTATAGATTCCGGATTAGAAATCAATGATATCATGTTGTCATTGTGCTCAATATCTTGCACAGTCAAATTATTAGAAAAGAAACATATTGATATCCTCAAACAAACTATTCAAACTCTCATTGAATTGCATCGAAATCATTGGAACGGTATCTGGTGTCTGATTTTATTTGATCGAATAGAAGCTGGCTGCGTCAAAAATGTAGACCTAGTTGCAGGAAATCCTCCCTGGGTTAAATGGAGCCATTTACCACGACCATACGCTGAATTTATAAAACCAATTTGTGATCGTATGAATATATTCAGTGATGATACTTGGGTTGGTGGTATCCAATCTGACGTTTCAACTGTTGTCACATATCATGCGCTAGAGCGTTTCGTAAAACGGGGTGGTGGACTTGCTTTTCTTATTACTGGAACAGTATTTAAGAATGAATCTAGTCAGGGATTCCGACGCTGGAAACTCTATACAGAGCAAGGTGAAGAATCAATGGCCGTGGAAATTGTAGAAGATTATGCTTTACTCCGGCCATTTGAAGGCGTTGCCAACTGGCCTATGTTGCTTATTATTCGTCGTAACGACAAATGCACAGAGTATCCAGTTAACTACAGAAAATATTTAAAGAAAAAATGTAAAAATACTGCTCCTGAACTGTCTTCTTATGAAGACCTCTTCGCCATGCCAGTTCCTGGAACTGATGCGGGCCCTTGGTTGGTTGGAACAGATTCAGACATGGCAGTATGGCCTAATTTGTTTAATACGGGTTGTGAATCCTACAGATCTAGAAAAGGAGTTACTACTGATGCCAATGGTATTTTTTTTGTAGACGCACAAACAACGTCTACGAACCTAGTACTTATCAGAAACGATCCTCGTAATGGTCGCCACCGGAATATCGTCGCAAGAAGTGTCCTTGTGGAAAGAGATGACGTATTTCCTCTCCTTAGAGGCAGAGATGTTCAACGTTTCGTTGCAAAGCCCAAGATTGGCCAATGTATCATAGTTCCACAACGAGGTATGTTTGGTGACGAAGCTTTACCATCGACAAGGCCGCTTTTGTTTAAATACCTTTGTCTATTCCGTGAAATCCTAGAACATCGCTCAAGCTATAGACGATTTCAGAAGGGAAAGCCGTTTTGGTCTGTTTGGTCAACAGGAGAATACACATTTTCTCCATACAAAGTTGTTTGGAAAGAAATGTCTGGCCCTACTTTTGTTGCAGCCTATGTTGGTTCAAGCCAATTCGGTGCTGAAACAAAAGTTGTCATCCCTGACCATAAAGTCTACTTTGTTCCAATGGAAACAGAAAATGAAGCAGCCTATCTTACAGCTTTTTTGAATTCTCGCATTATCGCGCATGCTATCAGTGCTTATGCCTCTAATCTGAGCTTGGGTACTAGTGTCACAGATTATATTAATATACCTAAATTTGACAGCACTAATACTGAAATGGTTCGACTTGCAACGATGGCAAAACTCTTCAAAAATGGAATTGTTCCAACGCCATTAGAGGAAGATGAACTTGATACATTAGTTATTTCTCTCCTTCAGCTATAGCCAGAAGGCATATTTCGAAAGGTTGTTCACCTCACAACAATCGAGCGAGGAAAAGGGGGAACCGCCATAAGAATGCCAAGTGCGTCCAGAGTCGAGAGGGAATGGTTCTGCTGTTGGACAGCATACCACCGCTGTTGTCGCAGCTGGATTTGGTGTAATCCTGCGTACTGTTAGTGTGTTTCAACTTTGAAAAAGATGAAACGCTTGGCGACGGCACAGCGCTGCCCGGCCAAAAGTGAGCGGAAAAACCGCGCTTTTTCCGCGAAGCGACAGCTGTATGGTTGAAAACGCTCTAGAAAATGGGGAGAGAAGCTGACGGAAAAGACATATGGAAATATTTTTCCCTGCGGCAGAAACGCTTAACCGGAGATGCAATAGCGGCCCGGCTGGGAATATCTGCATGTTTGCACTAATGATGCTTCGCGTGTGGCCTGAACAGCGATCCACCCGGACAAGACGGCGGAATCTGCTGTGGAATTCCTCTGGCATGTCGCTGACTGATATACGGCGCGGGGCATGAAGGTCGAGCGTATCCTTACGGATAATGGGGCCTGCTACAAATCCCGCAAATTTCGTGAAGCATGCCGGGAGGTCGGTATCCGGTACAAAAGAACCCGGCCATACCGGCCACAGACCTATGGCAAGGCCGAACGATTTATCCAGGTGACATTGAAAAGAGGGGCATTGAAACGTATCCCCACACATGGAAACGAACAGCCTACTTGCCGGTATGGACGCATCATTACAATTTTGTGCGTCCCCATTCGGCTCTTTGGAGAAAACCTCCAGCTTCATGCCTAAGCGGAGGGTGAATAACGTTTTGAAACTCTACAAGCGCTATTTTCCGCAGAGTTCGAGCTGAGTAGCGGTGCTGCCGTCTCGCGTTTTTTCTTTTTCAATGGCAAAAGCCCTAGTAAACATTTTTGTGTGAAGCTATTAGGGAATGGAAAACGGGATGTATTTCAAACTCACATTTTTGAAGTTCATCCAAGTTTGTCATAGTAATAAAATTATTCTTATCTTCGAATGTAATATGGTTAAATCCACGTCTGGCTGATGTATCTACAATACGCGCATTCATAATGTTTGCTATATATAAAACTGACAAAATTGCTATTGCGGATTCCATCCTTCCCGGTTGTAATGTTTGGCCATTCACGGATATAGACATAGTTGAGGGCATTTTTTTTAAAATATCCGTGATTTCTTTGTAGCTATACCTTGTTTTCTTGAACCTAAGAGTAATGTCTTCAATTTTATCACATATTCCACAGAATTCATCTCTTGCGTTCGCCAATCGGCTTTCACCAAATTTGGCTAAGCATCGTGTTGCAATATCACTATTGATGATATCTGATTTACCTCTTGCTTCACGGATAAGCATTTCAACAAGTTGAACTAAATCTCTAGGGCGATTTCTGGATTGCTTACAAAGCCATGTCGGCCACGCTCGTTGCTCTGCCTTAATTCCAGGTAAGGAAATCTCTGCTCCACTGAAAAAATTACAGAGCGCATTATTAATCCCGTGTGTTAGTAATCTGCTAGCTAAAGATAATCGTTTATTAAGAATATTATATATATCATTATCATCACAAACTAAATTAACTATACAATTAATCTTGTCAGATTTATCTGTTCCAATTCTTAAATTTTTTATAGTAAGCCAAATATCATCTCTAATTGAAACTATACATTTTATATTGGAAATTTTTGTTGCCAAGTCGAAGGATGCAGAAATAATAGCCCAGCAATCTTCAAATTTAGCTTGACCTAAAGCAGACGTAAAATTGCGTGCGTTATCTATATCGTCTATGAATACATAAATTTGTTGATCTTTCTCAGAAATATATTTGGTGATATCCTCTGCTAGCACTTCAGTTGCATCCGTCGAGTGAAAAAATTCATCGCTTATTTTTGAAATTCCTGTGACAATTTTTTGGTATGCATCAATGGGAATATGTCGTAACGCTTTGAGAGCTTTTTCAGCCATAGAAGGAATGTAGGAATCTGAATTTCTATAGGCTTCAATTAAGTTGTTATATTCCAAGCCGTGTAAGCCTTCATCTGATATTGCTTCACCGATTTTTACTGAAATAGCTCTTATCAGATATTCGTAGGCAGCTTTGCTCTTAGCTGCAATAGAAGTTCCTGAAGATATTTTTTCCATATCAAAATCTTCAGGTCTAATTTTTAAAGTTAAAATATTTTTTGATATGGCACTTGAACAAAATTCATCAATAAAAAAAGTTTTTCCTATTCCTTTTTGAGATTTCAAAAGAATAAAAGAACTTTGCAACTCAGAGTAAAAATTTTTTATTGCAGGGGTCTTAATGAATACTTCATTACGTATTTTTTGCTCTCTTTCAGCCGAGCCCTCAAAAAAGTACTTATGCAGAGCTTCTAAGTTTTCCATCGCGACACCCATCTTTATAGGTTAACTGTTCAATTGAATACATGGATTTCAGAAAATCACAAATCTGTGGGACATCTGGTGGGGCAAATTTGCCCCACAACGAAAAAGCCCTCACGATTTCTCGTAAGGGCTTGATTTCCTTGGCGTCCCCAAGGGGATTTGAACCCCTGTCGACGGCGTGAAAGGCCGTTGTTCATACTAAAGCCAGTTTTTCTTTTTACGGCTATCCTGGAAAAAAACAGGAGAGTCAGATGAAATTTTCTGAAGCGTTCGGTGTCTATAGGGAGCTGGTACTTTCTTCTCAAACCAGACGGGAAATAACCTCGGAACTTGGGCGATGGGAAAAACATGTTTCTCCCGTACTTGGTGAGTATCAACTCGACAAAATCAGAAATCTGCAAATTTTGCAACTGAAAAAATCGCTGGAAGCAAAAAAATTAAGCCCGCAGAGCGTCTATCATTGTCTCTCTCTTGCTCGCAGAATCTTGCACAGGGCCGAAGAATGGGAACTGTATCCCGGACCGGTCCCACGGTTCAGGATGCCGAAATTTGATAATAGGCGCCTGCGCTTCTTGACTCCTCACGAAGTCGGCCAGCTGCTCAAAAAGCTGGAGGAAGTTTCCGATCTTTGGCGAGATGTCGCAGCCTTTGCCGTAAATACCGGTTTGCGCGCAGGGGAGATATACAGCATGCGGCCCTATGCGGTCGATACTGAAAATGCACAAGTAAAAGTCTACGATTCAAAAAATAGCCTGAGCCGTGTCGTTCCACTCAACGCTCATGCGCTGGCCATTGTGCAAAAATACAGACGCAGGGCACGGCGCGACTTGCCTCTTTTTCATGAAAACGGACAACTTCCCGAACGAAGTTACCATATTTTCCGCAGGGCCGTACATGACTGCGGTTTTAACAGGGGCATCACAGATCGCCGTGAGCGTATCTGCTTCCATTCCCTCCGGCATACCTTTGCTTCCTGGCTTGTCCAGTCAGGAACTCCTTTGGCGTTGGTAAGCCGCCTGCTTGGTCACAAGGACATCAAAATGACCATGCGCTATTCCCACCTTGCGCCCAGTCAAGAGCGTGAAGCTGTCTCCCTCATAAAATTCGACTGTTGATTGCATAAGTTGCAATCTACTGCAAAATTTTCATGCAACTGCAATAAATGCAAATGATGGTTACAATCCATTGCAGAAAATGCAACCCATTAAAATGTTTTTATATAGTTACATTGCACTGAAAATAATGTAGTATAATGCAGAAAAAGCAGAGGGCAGGACAGGTAAAGCAATGTGCTTTACATCGTCCTGCCCACTCAACCGTCGTGGGGGGCTGCTTATTCGCCTGCGGCTCAACGCTCAAAGACAAGGAGCAAAGGACATGGAAGATTGTCAGCACAGCGCACAGGAACTTGTCGCACAACCCATTGAAAACATTGTTGAAGCCGATGGCTACGGCATGTTTACCACATCGCTGATCGTGGCAGAAGCCTTTGAGAAAGAGCATAAGGATGTGCTCAAAGCTATCTCTAATTTGGAGTGTTCTGAGGAGTTCAGCCGGCGCAATTTTGCGCATACCCCCTATGTGCATCCCCAGAACGGTCAAACGTATCCAGCCTACCGGCTGACCCGCGACGGCTTTGCCTTTCTCGCAATGGGGTTCACCGGAAAAAGGGCAGCTATCTGGAAAGAGACGTTTCTGGAGGCGTTCAACGCGATGGAGCGGCAGCTGGCCGCGCCGGGCCGTTGCCTGCCGCTGCCGCCCACGGAGCCGGACGACGTGCGGCAGCAGCGCATCATCAAAATCCTGCGCGGCCTGATTGCCTACTGGGCCTTTGTGGACAAGCTGCCTTACTCCGTGGCGGAACTGGCCCTGGCCATCCATGTGGGGCTTGAGCGGCTGGAGGACATCACTGAGGAGGAAAACGGCAAGCGCATTCAGGCGGCCTTCGATTATCTGTGGGAAGTGAGCAACCGCCCCACCGGCGACATGGAAGGGCCGGGCGCGACGCAAAATGAAATGACCATGTTGCGGCACATGCTGACGGCGTGCGGGCAGTGGCGCTTTACGCGGGATCAGGACTTCGCGGAGTATTTCGAGAAGCTGACGGGCATCGATCCCCAGCATCCCGGCAGGCTTTCCGCCCATGACGTGGGGAAGATGCTTTCCACCGCAGGCTATCTTTTGCACCAGACCTATCAGCATACCGTGGACTGGAACGCCATAAGCAAGGAAATCAGCGAATGAAAAAATGGCTGCTGCTTTGCCTGCTGGCATGGTGGCCACAAGTATCCCGTGCGGGCGACGTGTTCAGCGAACCGTGCGCCCGCGCGGGCATACCGCGTGAGCTGGCCGTCGCCATAGCCCGGCAGGAATCCTCCCTGAACCATCTTGCCATCAACATCCAGGGCCACTCCCTGCGGCCGCGCAGCTTCGGACAGGCCCTCGACTACATCCGCCGGGCGGAGGCCGGAAAAAAGTCCTATGACGTCGGCCTGATGCAAATCAACAATCAATGGTTCGGGAAGTTGGGCATTACGGCTGAGGAACTGCTTGACCCCCAAAGGAACGTGGAGATCGGCGTCCACATACTGGCCGGAGAGATCCGTCGGTACGGGTTCAACTGGCAGGCCGTGGGGAAATATCACTCGCCGGACAAGGAACGTGGACGACGCTACGCATGGCGCGTCTGGCGGTATTTGAGAGGGAAGCATGGGACGGCCCAAACTGCCGGACACTCAAAAGCGGGGCCGGAGCATCACGGTGAACGTGAACATGGAGGAATATGGCGAAATCCTGGCATCCAGCCAAAGGGCAGGATTATCACTTTCGGAGTTCGCCAGAAAGGTATGCCTGGGCAGCAGAGTGGAGAGCAGGGAAGACCAGCAGGCCCGGCGGGAGCTGCTGAAGGTGAACGCGGACTTGGGCCGTCTGGGCGGCTTGTTGAAGCAAGCCTTGAGTCAGGGGCAGAGCAGGGAGCAGATTCACGGCCTGTTGCACAAGATTGACCAAATGCAAGCCATGCTGAAAGAGCGCATCCTCAAGCTATGATAAGCAAGCGCATCGCCTGTCATCCTGCCAACGACAGCTATGCACGGCTGGCGAACTATATTGCCGGGCATGACCAAACAAGGGAGCAGAAGAATGTCAGAACCTACACTCCGCAGCATCACCCTGGAGAGCTTGGAAACCTTGCCGAAAACCGCCTGCGTCGGCTGTCCGAACTCGGTTTGGCACATCGTCAGGGACGAGAAGGCGAAAAAAGATCAGGTACAAGTCTTCTGTCAGTTGATGCACGCCCTGATCGACAAGCCCCTGCTGGTTTGCGACGGGACGCAGATTGTGCCGCAGGAGAAAAGTGCCTGCTGACATGGGCGTCCGGCTGCTGGGCAGGCGATGATTACGAGCTTGGCATCCAGGAAGTCACCGACACCCAGGCCCTGAACACGCGCACCACCAAGGAAAAGACGTATCACCTCATTGTCAGTTTTCGACCGGAAGACGCCCCCAGGCTGACGCCCGACGACTACCGCGCTATTGAGGAACGCTTTGCGGCGGCTCTGGGCCTTGCTGGGCATCAGCGCCATTGCGGCGTGCATATCAATACCGAAAACGTGCATATGCACATTGCCTATAATCTGATTCATCCCGAAAAGCTGACCCGCGTGGAGCCATGGCGGGATTATGTCGCCCGCGACAAACTGTGCCGCGAGCTGGAAAAAGAATATGGCCTTGTGGTGGACAACGGACGGGAAAAGCGGCCGGAAAAAACTCTGGGCAGCGCGGCGGCCACCGTGGAGGCGCACAGCGGCCAGCAGTCCTTTGAAGGCTACTCCCAGGAACAGGCGTCGAAGATCGTGGCCGGACTGGACAGCCTGCAAACGTGGGAGGAGCTGCATACGTTGCTGGCCGAGCGCGGCCTTGTTTTGCAGAAGCGCGGCGCGGGGCTGGTCATACGGGACCGCCACGGCAAGCAGATGACCAAGGCCAGCGCCGCCGACCGCGCGCTGTCGCTGAAGAAGCTGGAGGAACGCTTCGGCCGGTTTGCAGCGGCAGACAAGGAAAAGATGCCGGAAAGTCGTATCAGGTACGGCGCATCCCCCTTGCAGAGAGCGCCCAACCGGGGAGAGCTGTGGGAGGAATTTCAGGCAGCGCGGCAGGAGCAGCAGGAAAGGCTGGAGGCGAGCAAACAGAAGTGGCGGGACTACTGCGATGACTTGCAGCGCAGGCCCGTGGGCAGGCGGGCGCGGAGTGCGGGCCTGAAAATGGCCCGCCAATACGCTGCCCAGGAACGGCAACAGTTGACTGTCGGCTATCCGGCAAACTGGATGGACTTCCTGCGGCAAAAGGCTGCCCAGGGCAATGAAACCGCGCTGGCCGTCCTGCGATCCCGCCATGAGGAGTTTGCGCCGGAGCAGTTTGCGGCCGAACAGGAAAAGGTACAGCGCCAGACGGATTTGCAGGCCCGGAAGACGGAAATCCTTGAGCAGAAGGGCGCATCTGACCGCCTGAAAAAAACGCTGCTCAGCGACGCCCTGATGCAGAGTATCGCCCCTGGAGCCACGATGAAAATTTCTCGGCATGGCGTCATCATCTACACCCTGCCCGACGGCGGCAGCATTTGCGATACCGGCAGACGTATCAGCTTCAGCGAGTCCGCACGGGAAACGGCCCTGGCCTACATGGCGGCCAAATGGCATGTGCGGCGTCAGGAGAAGGACGGCAAGGGACGGGCCGTGCTTATTCTAAGTGATGGACAGAAAATCGTGGATGAGGGACAGCGGCAGTTTGAACGACCTGCCGCGTCACGGCAACGGCAGCGAGGACTAGGGAGAACGCAACTTCCCTTCAAGTAAAGAAAGAAAATATTTTTAAATTCTATACACTCGTCTCGAAAATGAATAAAGCATTGGTGAACGGTTCCCCATTGACCATATTCCGGCGGCAAATCTCGCCACGGCACGGCAGTACGCAATATTCAGAATATGGCATGGATGAAGCGGCGATTATCCTTTGCCACACCTCCCCACTGCCCGCTTTGCCCAAGCAGATGAGGTTCCAATAAGGCCCATGCAGCAAGAGATGTCATGGCGGCGTTGAGGATTCGTGATAAGCACATCCTTGCAGAATTGATACGCTTCTCATAACACAAATCTCGTATAAACACTACCTAGGAAGAAAGATTGCTATTTTTTGCTTGCGATGCGCCTCTGCCAGTCCGACTCCATGAGGCCTATCCGTGCCAAATCGGAAGAGTATGTTTGAATCAAACGTAAAGCATGGATTTCATTAAGCTGCATACAGAATATATATTCTGTATCGTCAGCATCTTTGAAAATATAGCCTTGGCTGCTGGGCTCAGCACAAATATTTTCACCAGCAGTTGATGGGATAAAATGAATAGTTTTTACTCTGTAAGCTTTTTTATATTTTGATAGATAAGAAGGTGTATCTGTGCCATTCAATAAGAACGATATATCAAATGATGAGTCGATAGATACCTCTTGCAAGGGGGTAAAGAGGAAAGGGCGTCCTTCCTGTTCGATTCGAAGACAGTCACATGGCGGCTGGATACAGCCATAATAATTTTCGTTACCTATTTCTTTAATGATTGTTCCGGATTGCATTATTGGTGGCGTATTTCCATAAAAGTGTACACATGACATTAACATAGAGAGTTTTACATCGGCCAAGGATGGGGTTTCCGCGCCCCAAAACCTTGTCATCCCCGATTTTTTCAAATTGGCGCTTTTTGTAGAATTTCTAAGACTTTGTATTATTTGAAGTACTTTATTTCTGTGTGGACGGTTATCTGTTTCATATTCTTTACTTATTCCAGATAATATATGGTAAGTGGCATATTTTATATGGAGTTTATTTACGCTTTCAAAAATTTCACTATTTCCATAGACTAAGTCTAAGAAATTTTTATAGCAATCGTGGAGATTTTTTTTATTTATCCATGTCCAAATATTCTCTTTAGTTAGCCAGTTAGAAATTTTTTCCTGGTGCAGGATGCTGCTGATTTCTGAGCAAATCAGCGGGATGATATGCTGTTCCGTATCTTCACAGGGAGTGGAATAGACCCTGTGGGTGACGAAGGCCGGGTCGATATCGGGATGGAAACGGTCGAGCAGGGCGTGGGTATTGTTGCGAATGGCACCGATGGAGTGGAACACGGCATTGCGGAGCAAACCGCCCACCAGCGGCGCAAATGCGTCGAGCAAGAGCTTGGGGAGCGATTCTTCCCTGTGATTTTTATCCACGATCAGCACATAGGTACTGCCGATAGAATATGCGCGAGGGGTATCTTGAATCTTCTTCAAATCAGGGGAAAACTCCCTAAGCTTTTGCTCAATGGCCTCCAAATTGTTTGTTGATGTATAAATGCAGATCATGTGCAAGGCATGGGGATGCCTGACCGCACATTCATGAATAAAACTGGCGGTCATGCTGCCGCCGTCACCAGCAAACAGTATCCAGTCTACAACGAGGATGTCAGAACGCAGGAGGGCATCAATATTATCTGTCAGTACTTCCTTGCGCCCAAACACTGTGCACAGGATGTCCTGCTCCAAAAAGGCATCGACAAGGGCCGGGACATCCAGGAATGCTCCCTTGAATTCTGTGGGGCCCTCCGGCTGTTGTGATGCCTGGGCCCCACGGCCTGGAGTCTGGAGTGTCGTCGCCGGAACTGATTCCTTGGGCTGGGTCGCCAGAGCCGCATCATCGATAACGGCAGCGGTACGCAGGTATGCCTGCAGGGCCCCTATGGAGCGATCTTTAAACGTCATTCTGCCACCTCATCCTTTTCCCTGGTTGGGGGCATGATGTGGAATTCCGCGCCGCTTTCCGAGGGACGGAGCTCCAGGTCATAGCCGATCTTGCGCAGAACCTCTCGCGAAATGTGCAGGCCCATGCCGCGGCCGCCCGGTTTGCGGGAGAAGCCGAGTTCAAAAACGGATTCCCGGTCGCGGAGCGGGATGCCCGGGCCGGTGTCCCTGACGATGAGTTCGCCGCCGGGCAGCGCGTCCAGTGTGATGGTACGCACGGGCTGGTCCTTCAGCCAGAAAACGGCGTTGTCCACCAGATTGACGAAGACCGGATAGAAGGACGAGGGGTAGCCCTCTATCCTTGTCTGCATGAACGCGGGCGTACCGGCCAGCTGTACCCCGTGACGATTGAAGCGTTCCCGGAACAGATCGGAGAGGAAGGTGTGGATGTCCGCTCCTTTGAAGATGATAGCCTTGCGGTACAGGCGGCGGTGCAGGGGGGTGAACAGCCCGAGATAGCCGTCGAGATGGTCAAAGCTGGTCCGGATGTTCCGGTACAGGTCTTCCAGGCTGGGATTGACGTCCGCCCAGCTTTTGAGGCGGCGCAGGTTGTCGCGCACGGCCCGGATGCTGGCATTGAACTCATGGTTGATGACCTCGATGGCCATGCCCAGCTGGGTCAGCTGCAGGTCCATGCCCGCCTGCTCTTCCAGGGCCAGAGCGCGTTCTTCCACGGCTTCCATCTGGTCCAGCAGGCCGCCGCCACCGCTCACGTCGATGGCTTCCAGCTGTCCCCGGATGGACTGGAGCAGGTCGCATTCCTGCTGCCGGGTATCCAGCAGGCGCTGTTCCAGCCGGGTCCGGGCGGCCACGACCTCGCTGTCGCTCATATGGGTGATGTCCAGACGGCCCAGATCCGCCGCCACCTCTTTCAGGACAGCTGTGATGCGCATGCCGCTGGCCTTGGTCTCCGCGATGACTTTTTGCTGCACACTTTCCGCGCTGCTGGCGGTGGAGCTTTTTTCCTGGGAGGTTATCTTGCGCGTTTCCCGGGCAAGGCTTTCCATCGCACGTTCCAGACGGAGACGCCGGTCAAGGACCAGACGCGCGTTGCGGGCCAGTTCGCCCACCAGCTCGTCCAGAGCTCGTCCTGAGGGGGCGAAGACCTTTTGCTGCAAGTCGGCGAAGGCATTGAGATAGTCTTCCCAGTCCTTTTGCTGCTTTTTGGTCAGAGCCAGCCCCCGGGGGCGGGAGATACGGCAGGAGTTTTCCAGCTCGGTCAGCCTGTTACGTCCCTGCTCTTCGGTACGCAAAAAGCCTTCGGAGGCGGTGTAGGCATCCGGCGCATGGCTCAGGGCTTCCAGCTCCTGACGGACATCGGCCAGTATCTTTTCCGCTGTCCTGTAGTGGGCCCCGGCGTCATAGTCGGCAAAGAATTTTTCCAGGGCTTTCGCCAAAGCTGTGCGTTTGGCCTTAGCCTTTGCTTCATGCTGTTCTCGCAGGAATGCCCGACGGAGGAACTCCGCCTTGGTTTCCTGAAAGAAGGGGTTCGTAGCGTCCCTGCGGAAAAAGTCCGCTGCCAGCTGGACGAAGCAATTTTTCAGGATACTGCGGAACTGGCGGTAGGCCTCGTTCTCCCGGAAGCCTTCCCGGCCCGCCTTTTCCTGAAGATTTCCATTCTGGGCGCGGCTGATGGTCACCACGCCGAACATGCGGCGGAAGGAGAAGAAGTAATAGTCCGCCTTTTTGGAACGGTTCTTTTCTATCTCCAGCCAGTCGTAATCCGCATTGCCGTAGGGCAGGATGCGGATGCCGTCCCGGTAAATGTACAGCCCGCCGTAGGCCTTCATTTTGGCGTAGAGGTCTCCCCAGTCTTCGAGGGAAAGAAGAGATTCCCGTGATGTGCCCGATACCGCCGCAAAGGCGATTTTGAAGGGGCCGCAGCGCGTGGGCAGACCCCGGCCATCCTTCCAGGAAATGACATGGTCGGAAAAGGTCTTGCCAAAGATCTCTACCGTGCCCCGGAACTGGCCGTAAGCATCGAATTCGCCACAGATGCGATGGTCGGCATTCTGGAATTCTTTGGGCGTGAAGAACTGTTCCGGGTCGATGAGGTTCTCACCCGGCCCGTCATCGGTCTTGTGATCGCGAAAGGCCACCTTGATGACCGGCTCTTCATGATCGGGAGTCATGGTATTGGTGAAGCCGCCGAGCATCCTGACCAGATTCGTGGCCCCTTCAGAATCGTACGTATCGATGTCCTGCCAGAGCATCTCCGAGGCGGGCTTGATGATGAAATGGGTGCCGTGGCCCCGGCCGGCAAGACTGAGGGAAGGGACGTAGGTATCGACCTCCTGCGGGTCGAGATCGAACCGGTCCAAATCGTCCATGATGGGCTGGACATCATCCTCCGCTATGCGGCCCCGAAGACGCTCCAGGTTCCGGCGGAAGACAGCGACGAGCTCCTGAAGGTCCTGACGGGAGGGCAACCGTCCGTCAGAGAAGCTGCGGACAGGGATCTCGATATCTTCCAGATCGAGGCCGGGAAGTGCGAAGATGCCCCAGTGGATGAAGGCGGCCACAAGGTCATGGGCCTTACCGTCACGCACGGCCCGGCTGAGGACCAATACCTGCGAACCGATGATGGCGATGGCCAGGCGACCGACGCCTTTTTCACCCAGCATGGGGCGCGGCGGCTTGTCTGGGGCCTGGGGAGGCGGCACCAGCCCGCGGGAACGCATCTTGCTTTCCGTGCCCAGGGTGAGCCAGCGTTGCAGGAACTCCTCTTCCGTCATGCCCAGACCATCGTCCCGCAGGACAAAGAGGCCGTCGGAGCGGTAATAGTCTATCTCGGCATGGTCGGCATAGGCGTCGTGGGCATTTTTGAACAGTTCGCTGATGGCCGTGGGCAGACCGGCGATCTGCTGGCGGCCGAGCATATCCAGGGCCCGGGCCCGTGTCCTAAATGTTGCCATGACTCACCATCCTCACAAGGTACTGTCCGATATGGCGGGCAAGAGCAGGCGGGACTGCATTGCCGATTTGGCGGGCGATGCCGTATATGCTGGACGCCGTGAACCTGTAGTCACGCGGGAAGCTTTGCAGCACGGCCCCTTCGCGCAGGGAGATGGCCCTGTCTTCCTCCGGATGGCCGAAGCGCCCGTTGGACAGGCTGTGGAAGCGGGTCGTGATGGTCGGTGCGGGCCTGTCCCAGTGCATGCGTCCGTAGACGTCGCAAAAATAGTCGTCCTTGCCCCTGTAGGCATCGATCTGCAATTCGGGGTCATCTTTCCAGGCCATCCTCGTCCCCCCATCATGCGGAGTGAGGCGGAGGCGGCGCAGGTTCTTTTCCGTCAGGGCCGCCGTCGTGTGCATGAAGTCCGACTTGTCCGCATGGCCCGCCGGGATGGGGGGAAAACCTTGGGCCGGGCCGAGCACGGCGGACAGCGGGATGGGGGCCCCTTCGGGCTCGGGAAGGGCAACATGTGAAAAATGGCGGGCGGCGATGAGCAGGTAACGCCGGCGGTGCTGCGGCACGCCGTAGAACTGGGCATCGACGATGCCCTGGGCATAATGGTAGCCCTGTGCCTCAATGGCCTCCAGAAAACGGGGCAGATAGCTGCGCCGGTTGGTCTTCAGCCCCGGCACGTTCTCCAGCACGATGAAACCGGGCAGGAAGTGCTCGACGAAGCGCTGGAACTCCTTGAGCAGAAAAGCCGTCTTCTCGCTTTTGGCGCGGGATGTCTGGATTTTGCTCCAGTACTGGCAGGGGCTGCAGCCCACGAAGATGAGCCGGGGGTCATCCACACGCAGGCCGAACGCCCCGGCGAGCTCCTCAAAGGTCAGTTGCGTGATGTCACGGTGGAGGAATCGGGCAGGCGCGTTGTTGAACTCGTAAGAAACGCGGCACTGTTCTTCGTTGTCGATACCGCCGAGCACGTCTATACCCGCGCTGCGCAGGCCGTGCGTCATGCCCCCCGCGCCGCAGAAAAAATCGACGGCACGGAGGACTGGCTGAACCGGGGAAGAGGAGCAAAAAGGCATATCCATGACAAAAGACCTGCTATCAGGAGGGATAATCTACCATGAAAACAGTTCGATTGCAAATGGAAATCGATTTATAATATGCTGAAATGAAAGAGTATTCCTTGATTTACGCGTGTAGGAGTCTCCCCAAAGGACCTTTTACACCGCCTGCCAGCCCCAGACAACACGGCCCAGGATGATATCGGCATATTCGGCAATAGGCAGACGCTGGTCTAGGTATTTGTCCCGACCCAGGTTGTCGGAGCGGATGATGTATTCGGAGGAAGTTCTAACGGGAGAGTCCCTTTTCGCACTGCCTTTGCTTGTCGTGCCCAAGTCCGGCTTCAAGGTTTTTGACATGCTCCTTTTTGATGAAATCCAGAGCGTCTTTTCTCCGAGAATAATAGAGCTTTAGTGCGGGTATCGAGGTGCTGTCAATGAGTTCATTTATCTGAGATTTGAGGTTCTTGACAGTATTACGCACCATATCGCTTGGAGGAATTTGGGAAGGCAGTTTTCCACCGCCGACTGCTTCCAGAAACTTTTTTGCCCCTTCAGGCGTAGCTGTTTCGGCAAAACGGTGTGCCGCATCGATAATCGATGCCATAGCGGCTGTTCGCCGTTCGTAAGCGCCAAAACACTCCCTATCGCGCTTGATCGCTATACGTTCAAGCTCGAAAAGCTGATTGGCATCTCCCTGCTTAATAGCTTCAGCAAGAATTTTTGTCAGCGTCTTGGCTTCATGGGAAATATTTTTCCCAATAGGTGTCTGCGAAAGTGCTTTTTGCCTTTTCTGCAGATTGTTGCCGACTATAAGGCTGATATGAACAGGATCGCTATTTTTCAAGCCATGTGGAGCCATAGGTTTTTACAGCCTCGTACAGATTGAATCTGCCTTGAAGGAGATAGCCAAGCCCATAAAAATTTTTCAAATCATCAAGAGTAGATGCAGGCAGGGCAACTTCTTGGACCATATCTGCCAAGCTCGAAAAGTCTTCTGCTTCCGCCAATTTGTCCACACGATCCATGAGAAGTTCGTCTTCTTCCTCGCTTACAGGGCGGATATTCGGGGCTGGGTAGCCTTGCGACATAAGTTCTTCAACCAGTGTCATACGAACCTCCTGATGGTGCTACTGAAAAAATTCTATCTGCACCGGTGGACATTTGTCCAGCCCCTGCAAGCTCACCAATATGTCGAAAGACCCGCCCCGAGGGCCAGACCTCCTATGAATAGGGCGAGATCGGCCGCCCGGGCGCAGGTGTCCGCCTTCAGCAGGAAGTCGGTATCCGCGTCGGTGCCTTTTTCCGCTTTGGTCAGCTTTAGGCCGGAAACCATCATGGCCGTCATGGCCAGCGTGTGGATGGTCAGGCCCTCAGTGAGGGCCGAGGCAATGGAGCTTTCGCAATTCTGGACGGCCACGGCCCCTTTGTCTTCCGCTTGGGTGAACGTGGCCAGCGTGGCCGATCCGGCGAGGAGAGCTCCCAGCCGTTCAGGGGGACATCTTCCCGCGTGAGACGGGCAAAGAAGGACGGCAACTCCGCTTTAGCCTGAAAAAAGTTTCCCCCGTACCAGGTAGGCTGATACGGGGGAAACTTCCCTAACTATGGGCAATAGGCTTTTGCTGCCTGTACAAAAACATCATCTGTATCTTTAGATAATGGATGAGCATTACCGCCGTTACTATCGCTCGATGTCAGTTCTTTTCCCGCAGCATCATGTTGTGTAAAATAGGCAATTACTGGAAAATCTACCGTTCGGCGTCGACAATCAATTTGTACAGTAGCCGTTAAAGATTTATGCCCACCTTGCATGTGGTGCTCGAAGTTAAGTAGCGCGTCGAACTGTACAATATCTGTCCCTTTTCCAGAAATGGGGGTGACGCTTTCAGAATTAACATATAGCTGTTCACCGTTTCCATTAAATTCATCTTGACGGTGCAGGCGATATTCATCCCTAGCTGGTTCGCCGTCATATGTTTGTATTATACTCCCTTTACTAACAAGGTATGAACGCTTATCTTCTTTTGTAGATGGAAGGAGTGTAATACACATTCCCGCTTTATCCCAAATAAATTTACCGTTACTATGAAATGTTCCCCCTTTGTTCCCAAGATAAGTTTCAGTGAGTGTATACGAACCACCTTCATTCAGTGTCAGAATGGTAACTATACCTGGGCAACTTGCGCATGGTAACGTGCCCATATAACGGCCTTCCCAGTCCATAGATTCACGAATTCCGTGTATTTCCTGTGCATATACCATTCCTGAAAATAAAAATAATATAGTTCCGAAAAATATTGTAATGTTAAAGAATTTTTTCATTATTGCTACCCTCATTGTTTTTTTGTTTTTGGAAAGTATTGTTAAATCTCAACAACAAAAAATTCTCATGAAATTTTATGTGATATGAACAATATATTCTAAAAATATAAATCTTCCTATTATCAGCTCTGCAATCGTATTTCGTCGCACGCTGCATGTGCTTTCCATAGTTCAGAATTTTTTGACCGGTTTTAAGTCTCTCACAGCTCCACTAAGAAAGCATCGTCTCAATTTCTTCTCCCTCGGTATCACTCAAAAAATGTATGTTCGGTGCGGGAAATTGTACCGTTTGAGTTATCGCGTCGCCATGCGTTTGCCATTTTTTAAATCCATTCCAGCTAGTTAACCCCACAAGTAGGCCATACATGCAGGAGTGTCAATAAAATTGTGAGATAGGGGTGTCCTTTTATCACCCCCCAAAAAATAGGCACGGCCCGCCCATCGGGGCGGGCCTCACACGTTTACAGACTGACCATGAGCAGGGCGAGATCGGCCGCACGGGCGCAGGTGTCCGCCTTCAGCAGGAAGTCGGTATCCGCGTCCGCCCCTTTTTCCGCTCTGGGCAGCTTCAGGCCGGAAACCGTCATGGACGTGTCCAGGGCGAAGGACAGTGACGCATCGGGGGTGTCGGCAGGTACGGCCGTCATGGCCAGCTTTTGGATGGTCAGGCCCTCATTGAGGGCCGAGGCAATGGAGCTGTCGCAATTCTGGACGGCCACGGCTCCCTTGTCTTCCGTTTGGGCGGACGTGGCCAGCGTGGCCGACCCGGCGCAGGAGAGTTCCCAGCCGTTCAGGGTGACATCTTCCCGCGAGAGGCGGGCAAAGAAGGACGGCAACGCCGCCCCGGCGGCAAAGGCTTGCGCGTCAACGCCGAAGGTGGCCTTGAACTGCGCCAGCAGGGGCAGGGCAGCCTTGGGAGAAGCGGCCACAAGCAGGCGGCCGTTTTCCAGATCCCACAGGCAGTCAGTAAGCGCGGGCGTCCATTCCGCACGGGAAAGGAGTTTGGCCGTTATGGCTTCCTTCAGCTCCTTTTTGCGCTTGCCGGAGACTTTTTTGCCCTGGGCAAGTTCCGCCTGGACGGCCTCGGCAAGCTGGAGTTTCAGGGCAGCGCCGGAGGCTTTGCGGCTGTCCACCCGCAGGGAGAGGGCGACAAAGCGCCCGTGGTCGATACCGAACGAAAAATCCGTGTCCACCGCATTGCCGAGGCCCACCCAGCCCATACGCTTTCCTTCCGGCGTGACGGCACCGGAAAAGGGCAGGGCCCGTGCCGCATCGGCAAAATCCATCCGCTGGGGGACGGGAGCCTCAAAGAGGCTGAAAGATGTCGTGTTTCCGAGAAAGCCTGCCATAGTGTGTCGTCTCCTTATTTCGGGGGATTGTCATAGTCTGGAGAGTTGTCGTCCTTTGCCCAATACCGTTGCCTGCACTTGGGATAGCCCGTGCAGGAGAAGTAGATGCCTCCCTTGCGCGTGGGCTTGACGGCCAGCGGCTTGCCGCATTGCTTGCAGGCAAATTCGGAGAGCTTCGGTTCCTCACGCGGAACGGGCCTGCCGTCAGCGACGTTGAACGTCGCGCCGCAGTTTTCGTCCGAGCACTTGAAGAAATCGTAGGCCGCACCGTTCTTTGTGCCCGTAATGCGGCGCAGTTTGGCGGAACCGCAGGCGAGGCAGTCAAATTCCGACAGCGGGATCTCCTTCTTTTCCTTCCTGGAGCCAGGGCGACCGTCGTCATCCTCAAACGAGGCATTGCACTCCTTGCACTTCCAGTAATTCCAACCCTTTTCAGGGTTGACGTTGTGATAGAAGGTGTCCCTGTTCCCGCAGGCGGGGCAGGGGACAGCCGTCTTTTCGCGGAACGTGGCCAGTTCGGCCATGAGCGTGTCATAGGCGAGGCCCACGCAGGCGGCATACGAAGTCTTGCCGCCGGCCACATCGTCAAGGGCGTCCTCAAGCCTTTTGGTGAAATCAAGATCCATGAAGGAAAAGACGGGCTGCATGGCGGCCACAATGGCTTCGCCCCGTGGCGTGGGCACAAGCCAGCCCTTTTCCTCCCGCAGGTAGGCTTTCTGGGCAATGATGTTGTCCAGAATGGCCGCATACGTAGCCGGACGACCGATACCACGCCGTTCCATTTCCCGGATGAGCGTCGTCTGCTTGTAGCGCGGCTTGGGCTTGGTCTTTTTCGTGGAGACCGTGCCCTGCTGCACGACAGCCGTTGCCCCTTCCTTCAGCAGGGGGACACTGTTGGACGGTTCGTCATCCTCATCATCGGCGGCATCGGCCGCCATGATCTGCTTCCAGCCGGGATGCACGAGCGTGCGGCCTCTGGCCTCAAAAATCGCCTGCCTGCCGTCCACATCCGCGCCAAGGCGGGCCACACGCACGGCAAAGACCGCATCGGCAAGCTGGCTGGCCAGCGCGCGCAGCCGGATAAGCGTATAGATCGCCTGTTCATCCGCATTTTCTCCGGCTTCTTCCACGTCGATATGCGTGGGCCGGATCGCCTCATGGGCCTCCTGCGCCCCATCCTTGCTTTTCCACGTTCGGGGCGCGGGCGACAGGGGCAGCCCCTGGGCATCGGCATAGGCGCGGATCTCCGCTATGGCTGTTTCGGACAGGTTCGGGCTGTCTGTCCGCATATAGGTTATCTGTCCGGCTTCATAGAGCTTCTGGGCAAGCCCCATCGTCTTTTTGGGCGTGAACTTCAGAGCGTTTCCGGCCGCCTGCTGCAAGCTGGAGGTGGTGAACGGGGCGGGCGGAGCCGTGGCAGCCTCCTTTTCCTCAAAGGCAAGGACATCCAGATTTCTGACGGCGGCCACCCTGTCGGCCACGGCCTTGTCAAGCACATAGGGATTGTCCTCATCCAGCCAGCCTTCCCTGGGCAGCCAGACCGCGTTCCAGCCTTCAGCGACATTTTCCACGCGGTCAAAGGTCAGTTCCACGCCGTAATGCGTGGTGGAGACGAACGTCCTGATCTCCTGTTCCCTGTCAACGACGATCCGCACGGCGGGACTCTGGACGCGACCGGCCGACAGGCGCCTTTCGGAGCAGGCGCGGGAAAGCGGCCCGGAAACCTTGTAGCCCACGAGACGATCCAGCGCCCGGCGGGCCTCCTGGGCATGGACAAGGGCCATATCAATGTCGCGTGGCGCGGCAATGCCGGCCTCGACATCGTCTTTCGTTATGGCCGTATAGGTCACGCGCTTGCAGGCCGACAGGCCGAGCACGTCCTTGAGATGCCACGCAATGGCCTCGCCTTCGCGGTCAGGGTCGGAGGCCAGATAGACTTCATCCGCTTCTCCGGCCAGCATCCTGAGTCTGGCCACCACGTCTTTTTTGTCCGGCGAGATCTGATACACCGGCCGGAAATCGGGCGGTTCAAGACCGTAGCCCTCATCGGGCAGATCGCGTACATGGCCCACGGAGGCGGCCACCCGCCATTCCGCCGGCAAAAAACTTTGCAGCTTCTTGATCTTGCCGGGAGATTCCACAATCAGCAGCTTCATCGCTCCACTCCTTTTTCCTGCGGCCGACCGAGCTGACGCCGCACCGCGTCAAGCCCGCGGGCCTTGTGCAAGTCGTTGAAATCCGTCAATCCCTGTTGCTTTTCGCCGGCTGTAAAAATCGGTATCCTGACCTTGCCCTGAACCTCACGGGCGGCGTCGCGGGCGGCTTCCACGCCCACATTCCTGCCTGTCTCCTGTTCCCTTCCGTGATCGTTGTCGGCGCAGATGGTTATGGCGGCGTTGGGATACTTTTCCCTGATGGCTTTGGCCACCGGCTTGAGATTGCCCGCATCAAAGGCCACGGCCACCGGCGCGCCCGTGGCCATGTGGATGCTGGCCCCCGTCGCGTAGCCCTCGCAAATGACGATCTCTACTTGCGACAAATCCTTGCCCTCGTCGCCCAGCAGACAAAAATTGCCGCGTTTTTCCATGCCCGCGAAAAATCTTTTCTGCCCGTCGTCATCAATGGTTTGATAGCCTCGCAACTCACCGTCGATATTGCGGAGCGGCACAACCAGCCGCGACTTGCCCGCTTCCACTTCCACTTGTCTGATGCCAAACGCCTCGACGCCCTTTTCTTGCAGGTAGGCATGATCTCCGGCGGGTCCAAAGCTGTCCCACAGCCTTTGAGCGCGGACGGCGACATTGTCGTATTCAAGCGCACGGGCCTGCTGTTGCGCCTGAATCCGGGCCGCACGTTCCGCGCGCTGTTGCTCCATTTCGGCCTGAGAAAGCCTCACGCCGGAGGCAATGAGCGTGACCCTGTCGCCCTGGACGTGATTCTGCGCCCAGCCGGCCGGGATGCCGTCGGCATGGAGACAGTATGCCCCGTCAAGGCCACGGCCGTTTTTGGACAGAAGCGGCACACGATGGATCTGCCCGTCCATGACGGGCAGTTGCCCCTTCAGGTCAAGGCCGAGTTCGGCCAGCTTGACGGCAAATTCCTGCGCCGGGTCAAGATGCTCCTGCCGAGCCTGTTCCACGGCGGGAAGCCAGCGTTGCAGCGGCCCAAGGTCAACACCTTCCGGCGCGAACCAGCGTTTTTCGTTCCAGTCGAACCTCGCCCCCAGACTCTTGGCGTCGTTTTTCTCCCTGTAGGGTACGGACAGCCATGTTTTTTCCGGCGCAGGGGCCTTTTCCCCCGGCATGAACTTTTGCAGGGAAGCCAAATCGCCTCCTTCCGGGCAATACCATTGCTTTTCGCGGGCATCCCATTTGGCGCCGAGGGCCTTTGCCTCCCGCCGGGCCGAGTAGGGGACGGCCAACCACGTTTTTTCCGAAGCCGGAGCGGCCCGTGACGGTTCGCGCCCGGCATCGGGAACGCCCCTGTCCAGAACCGCCGAACGCCGCCCCTTTTCGTTGTCTGCTTCGCGTTCCGTCTGGAGCGAGTGCTCGCGCTCAAGGCCCATCAGGTATTCCTTGATGTGTTCGGCATCACGGCAGGCGCGGAGTATCTCTAGCGGGTCATCCTTCAGAGCGGCGATCCATGACTGGACATAGGCCGCATGTTGACCGGGATCATGCCCCACGCCGATATCCTGTCCGAGCATCCAGGAGGCTATTTCCGCCCGCAGTTCCTCCTTGGCGTAGCCTTCCGAACCGCGTACCCCGAACGGACGATCCATGCGGCTTTCGTGACCCGTCCAGTGCCCAAGCTCATGGAGCGCCGTGGCATAGTATTTGTCGGGCGCGTCAAAGTTGCTCCTGGGCGGGAGGTGGATCTCATCCCGCGCAATGCTGTAGAACGCGCGATCCGCCTGATCGTGCTTGATGACGGCCCCCGACCTGGACAGAATTTCCTCCGCTTTTTCCAGCGGTTCCCATTCATAGAGCGGCTTGGACACTTCGAGGGGCGGCAAGCCCTCGACATCCTGCGCGTTGAAGACCCGATGGATCTTGAGCATGGGCCGATCCAGGCGCCGGGTCACACGTTCGGGGTTGCCTTCCGCATCCAGGACGGGGCGGCCGTTCTCATCCAGCCTGTCTTCCGTCACCTGCGTGACGAAATACTCAATGGGAACGGATTTGCTGCCTTTCCTGATCTTGTAGCCCGCCTTGACGGCCTGCTTGAACGTCATCCAGCGCGGATCGCCCGTGGAGAGCATGGACAGCCACAGGCGGTTGCCGCCCCTGTAGGTGACGCCGGAAATGGGATTGTAGGGCGCAAGTTCCTTCGCGGGCGTCCAGGGCTTTTGCCAGGGCGCGGTGCCGTTTTCCAGCATGGCGATGACCCTGGCGGCAAACTCTTCATGGAACGCTTTACTCGCCGACATCCGTGCCCTCCTGCGCCTCCTGAATATCCTCCAGGATATCCTGAAGGGTCAGGGCCTCTTCCGTGAACGCCCCCAGGGCGTCGGCCAGTTCCGGGTCGAGTTCCACGGCAAAGCCGTCTTCCGCCTGCAAAAAGGCATCACGCGCGGCGGCATTGGCATATTCCTTGTCCATCAGCGGCCTCCTGTTATGAAAAAGGGGGTATAGGTTGTCAGCCCGGCCAGCGGCACAAGGCCGAAATAGCGGCTGTCGAAACCGCCGGGATGCGCGGTCAGCACAAGGGCTTGCCCGGCGGGGATGACGCCGTCATGCAGCAGGGAAGGGGGCAGGGGCCTGCCTTGCGAATCGACGGGCAGAGCCTTGACGGGCCACAGGCAGCGCGGCCCGGCGGCAGGGCCGCAAAGGATGCCGTCCGACGTCACCGTGACGACATCCCCCGGCATCCCGGCCAGATGCTTCAGCAGCGGCCGGAGTCCCGACGTGCAGGAGCCGGGCGCAAGGTAGGCGCGTTCCGCCGCAAGATGCGCGCCTGCGCCGTCAAGGCAAAAGCCGACGATGTCCCCACGGGAGGGAGGCGTCGCCGAAACCTTGTAGATGCCCCGCTCAAGCGAGGGGGTGACGTTGACGACATAGCCGCCGGTCAGTCCCAGGGAGACAAGGCCCATGAGCAAAGCGGGCAAAAAGCAGGAAAGAGGAAGAAGGCGTTTCATAGTCAGCCCTCAAGGAAATCCACAAACCGCTTTTCGGGCTGTGCTTCCGGCGCGGTTTTCGGGATTTCCGGCTGTTCGGCGGCCTCTCCTTCCCCGTACCAGTCCGAGGGGCGCGGATGGTACAGAGAATCGGTAATGCCGGCGGGGAATCGGGGGGTAATGCCCGGCGCGGGGATACTGGCCCGGCGGCTGAAAATCGGGTCAAGGAAATAGAGTATCTGCATCCCGTAGATGGGGGAATTGCCGGCAGTGAAAATGAGCATGTGCCCCGGAGCCGTCACCTTGCCTTCCACGTTTTTCTGTGCGCCGGGCAGGCGCATACATTCATCGGCGGTCAGCAGGGGCCGGGCGGTCTCCGAGATGCTGGTGGAGCGCGACGTGCCCCCCTTGCCGCCGGAGATGGACACCTTTTTTTCCACCACGGTCGTCTGGCCCGTCATCTTCGACAGCAGTTCCGCCGTTTCGGGATCGTTGGGCGCATAGGCGATACGGACATGGCAGTTGGCCATAATGGCGTTGTCCTTGCCGTATACGCCGTTCAACTGCTTGGTATCCTGGACGATGATGTACATCTTGCCGCCGTATCCGGCGATGTAGGCAATGGCCTTTTCAACGATGGGCAACTTGCCCAGCGAGGTGAACTCATCCAGCATCAACAGACAGCGATGCTTGTAGGCGGCCACGCTTGCGCCGTCCTTGAACTCCATCGAGGCGCAGATGCGCCGGATGATGAGATCGACGATCAGACGCATGAGCGGCCGTACCCGGTCAATGGCCGCCGGACTGACCACAAGGAACAGGTCGACCGGTTTGTCGCGGTTCATGAGGTCATGGATACGGAAGTCGGATGAACGGGTATTGAGATCGACGATGGGATCACGGTACAGGGCCATGTTGACCAGCGCCGAGGAGAGGACACCGGATGCCTCGTTTTCCGCCTTGGAGGCCATTTCCCGCGCACTGGAGGCAATGAAGGTGTGACATGCCTCACCGACGCGTGCATCCGCATCAGGGGCGAACTCGTGAAACAGGGCCGCGTGATCTTCCCCAAGCATTTCGTCAAGCAGCTCGGCGGTCGTCCTGTTCTCATCCGCCATCATCAGGGTAAGATCATGCAAGGTGGCCGTGCGTCCCTGCCGGGCGTGCACCATGACGCAACAATGCAGGATAAGTCCTGAAAAGAAGGCAAAGGCCGCCTTTGTCCAGTGATCGTCAAGCCCTTTGCCGTCCGGGTCAACGAGCATGAGCGCCATATTCTGGACATCCTGGATACATTCCAGTGTCGTCAGGCGTATTTCTTCCAGAGGATTGAAGCAGCAGCCGGAGCCGGAAGCATCAGAGGGGTCGAAACGCAGCACGGTATGGCCCTGCTGCTTGCGCCAGCCGGCCGTCAGCGCCCAGTTTTCGCCCTTGATGTCCAGCACGATGGACGAACCGGGCCACGAGAGCAGGGTGGGCAGAATCAGGCCCACGCCCTTGCCGGAGCGCGTGGGCGCGAAGCACAGGATATGTTCAGGCCCGTTGTGCCGGAGATACCGCTGTTGCCGGGCCTTCTTGTCCCACCAGCCGCCGACGTACACGCCCTTGCCGGAAAAATAGGACAGGGCCTCAATTTCCGCCCTGGTGGCCCAGTGGGCCGAACCGTGCAGCGTGGCATTGCCCTTTTGCTTGCGGGAGGCGGCATAGAGCGCGCCGCCCAGCAGCAGCGGCAGGATGAAGACGATCTGGCCAAGCGTCTGCGCCCTGTCCAGCACATCCGGGTCAAGTGTATCCGCCCACGAGAAAATGGCCCAGGGCGGATACCAGGCAAGGCCGCCGGTCACGAACAGGGGTGTGCCGAGCGCGGGCTGAAAACCGTACTCGAACGCCGCCTTTTCCGTCGCCGTCCACATGGCCGCGAGGCCCGCAAACGCGAGGACGCAGAGCAGCAGGGCGGTTTTCAGCCCCTTGCCGCCCTTTGGGGCTGTTTCCTGTATACCGTAGGACGGTCTGGCCATCAGCGCGCCCCCCATGCCTGATAGGGCTGCCGAAAGACCAGGTCTTTCGTCACGACGATGTTGAACTGATAGCCGGGCCGTACTTCCAGCGTTGGTTTAATGTTCAGATTCTTTTGCAGGAGCGTGGTTGTCGTCTGGCCGAGCTGTGCGGCCAGGGCCGAGGTCATCTCATCCTGCATGGATGTGCCGTTGCCCGAGGAGCCGACATTGTTGTTTGCCGAATCCATGGCGTAGGCCATACCGCCCGTGACCAGTGACATCAGCACGGCAGAGCCGAAGATCCGCAGATAGTGATTGTTCACTTCGTCAGCAAATCCGGCCACGCCCGCCATATCCGCGCCGGGCATGGCCCCTATGGACATGGACGATCCGTCGGGGAAAATGATCCGGTTCCAGGCGATCAAGACCCGCTGCTGGCCATAGACGACGCGGGAATCATAAATACCGTAGAGGCGCGCCCCCTGCGGGATGAGGAGGTTCTTCCCTGTAGCTGTGTCATAGACGTTCTGTGATACCTGCGCGATCATATTGCCCGGCAAGTCCGAGTTGATGCCGGTCAGCATCACGCCGGGCACGACGGCACCGGTCTTGAGTTCCAGCGGCATCCCCGCCGTCCGCTGCTCCGCAAGCGTCCATGAGGTATCCTTGCGTGCCCGTGAAAAGAAGGCTTCCTTGTCCCTGTCTGCGGCGGGATCGTAGAAATCCTGCGAGGCCGGGTTGGCGGAGATCGCATCCGTCCCGCCACCTCCACCTGCCGCCGGGGACGCGGCCTGCCCGCTTTCCTCCCGCCTTTCACGCTTGGCCATGAGCGGAGCGGACAGGGCGGAGAGATATGCCTGCGTCCGCTGGCGCCGGATGTTTTCAGTCTCTTGATCGACCTGTTTCTGTTCTTCCGTATTGCGCTGGATGATGACGACAGGTTCCTGCGGGCGCTCGGGAGCCAGAACACCGCTTGTCTTGTCTTTATGGGGGTTGAGCGCAAGCCCGGAGCCTTCCACCAGCCAGAGGGGTTTGTCTTCCTCCCGTACCACGGCCTCCTTTGCTTCCTCCTTATCCTCCTGATCATGGGAAAAATTCACGCTGTACACGAGAACGGCCCCCAGGAGCAGGAGCGCCAGCAGCACGACATAAATGGGCCATTTGCCCATCCTGGCGATGCGGGGTTGTGCGTTGAGTTGCAGCCCGTTGGGCGAGGCGTCACCGCTCATAGAGCCTCCCTGGCCGCGTCAAATGTGTCGGACGCCTTGTCCGAAAGCCTGCCGCTCAGGCCCTTTTCCAGCGTGGTGGCACTGCGTCCGGCTTCGGGATGGCCGGAAGGAAGGTAGGAACGCGCAAAGGCTTGCCCGTCGGAAAGCCGCAGGTGCAGATACCACGCGCCGCCGTTCTTGCCGTCTTCCCCCTTCAGTTCATCCAGCGTATAGGCCACGGTCAGCGCATTTCCGCCGCTTTCTGGGGAAACGCTGAAGCCGCGCTGCCGCAAGGCCGCCTCAAAGGCGGTCGAGAAGCCGTTTTGGGCGTCTTTTTCCGGAGACGGAACAAAAATTTCCGTATGGCCTGGAGCGTATTCCGACGCCAGGAAGGCAGCCGCATCCGAGGCAATGGCCGCCGTGGCGTCGGCGTCCGGCAGGCTGCCCACGAAGGAGCCGCCAAGCCCCTTGTAGCCGCAGGCCGTAAGGCCCAGACAGAGGATGATCAAAAGAAGACGCTTCATTTCCCGCTCCTGCTGATGATGACTTCTTCCTGCGCCGAGCCGACGCCCAGCACCAGGGAAATGGTGTCGAAGATGCCGTCAACGATCATGGCCTTGTCCACAACGCGATAATTGACCATGACATCCTGCTTGCCCTTGCGGACGAGCAGCACCGGCATTTCAGCCGTTTTGTTGCCGTCGGGCAGGCGGATGAAGGTTTGCTGTCCGTCATCATAGACCCGTTGCGGCTTCCAGGCGGCCTTTCCCTTGACCACATAGCCGAAGTTGAGCTTGCTCAAGTCGACGCGCTGTCCCTCGACCTCCGTAGAGTTCCAGTGAGCCGCGCGCGCTTCGGCCGCGCGCCGTTCGGCCAGGTCGATTTTCAGCTGATCCGCGTAAGTGAAGCCCACATAGGGGGTGTGCCCGGAGCGTTGCGAAATAAGGCGAAGATGGTACACGCGCCTGTCGGTCGTGACGACGGCCGTGCTTTCCAAGCCGGCATCCACCGGCTTGATGAATAGATGCACGGTTTCCCCGGAACCGGCGCCGGTCGTGCCGCTCTCGATCATCCAGCGGGCCGAGTCGCCGATGACGATCTCGTGCACCTTCTCTCCCTTCTGGAGTTCCACGTCGCAGACCTGCATGGGCGAGGCGAGGATGGTGGGCATGCTGGCCCCGTGGACGTAGATCAGCTTGCCCGAAAAGGAGAGCACTGGCGCGGGCCCGCGTCCCGTCCATTCCCGCGAGAGGCGCAGGGCGCGCTGTTCTCCCTTGGTCAGCGGCACGGTATCCGGCCCCAGATAATCCGGCAGGGGTTTTGTGAACGCCATGCCTCCGGAGCCGTAGTCCAGTTGCGGGGGATAGCCGGACGGTTGCGCCGCCTGCGCCGCAAGGGCAGGGGAGGGTAGGGCCAACAGCAGGGCAAGGATCAGCTTTTTCATCAGTTGCTCCTGGACGCGGCAAAGATGCGACTTGCCGACAGTTGAGTGATGTAGACGCCGCCGGGATTGTGAATCAGCACGGCTTCGGACGCGGGCGGCGTGATCTGGATGGTGACGGTGGCCTCATACATGCGTGATTCCAGCGTGGCCCCCGCATGGGAACGGGTGGTTTCCAGCCATTCCACGCGGTAGCTGTTTTCCGATACGCGCAGGGGCAGGGACTTGATCTCCACATGGACAAGCCGTCCGGCCTTGGCGATCTCATAGGGATTGTTGGTGGCGTACCATTCCTTCAGCACCCCCTTGGCACTTCCGGCAAAAAAGAAGGAAAGCCGCTGGATCATCTGCTGTTGCAGCTCAATGTCGGCAGTGACCGTGCGCCATTGCTGGATGCAGTTGGCGATGGTCGCCTGTATCAGCCGCAGGGGAGCCGCGCTTGCCGTGTCCGCACGGTTGACCACGATGGACTTGCCGAGCTTGTCCACTTCGATGATGTACGGCACGGTTTTCACCTGATTCGCCTGGATCACATTGCAGGCGAGGGACATCACGGCAATGATGAGCGTGATGAACGCCACGGAGCGCCATTGCGCGGCCCGGCTGATGTAGGAGCCATAGCGTTCCAGCCATTCCACGCGGGCGTTGAGATAAGGGTTGCCGGCAGAGGAGGGGCGCTTTTCATCTTCCGGTTCGGCCGGCGGTTTTTTCTTGAATAATCCCATGAAGTATCCTCCTTTCCTGTTCACTTGAGGTTTTTCGATCTTGTGTTTTCAAGCATCGTCCGCAGCGACGACCCTACAGTGTTCTGGCGATCATCCTTGTTGTGTGTAGCGTCCCGCGAGGCGTCCCACAGGTTCCGGGCCGTACCGCTCACCAGGCCCAGCCCCGTTGCCCCGTCAGCGCGGGCAATGGAAGCCGCCATGCCCACATTGCGACCGGCGGCATAGGCTCCGACGGCGGTAGCGGCAGCCGCGCCGAGAGCGGTCTTGCCCAGAGCGCCGAGGCCCGTGCCGGAACCGCTGGAAGCGCTGGAGACCAGCCCGGCCACAATGCCGGGCAGAGTATGCAGGAGGACAAACAGCACGATGACGCAGCCGAGGATGGTCAGGGCCAGAGCCACGTCAGGTTCTTTCATCACCAGATTGGTGACAAACTGATAACCGACGGCAATGATGAGCTGCATGGTGAACAATTTCATGCCCACGGCCAGAATGTAGCGCAGGGTATTCATGGCAAATTCACGCATGACGCTGGAACCGCCGAAGCCCAGCAGCAAGCAGGATGCGGCCATCGCAATAAGAGCTTCGCACTTGTAGACAATGACACGCGCCGTTATCATACAGAATATGACAATGACAATAATTAAGGTAAAAGACCACGTCAGAATCAAACCAATTTCTTGCCAATTAATTTTTGTTATCAAAGTCAACATGTCATTGCAGAGCTGCAATCCTTTCTTGAAGGCAAGATCAGAGGAATCATTGGAGCTAGCAGCTTCGTTGGCAATGTTTTGCAGATTGTTCACTACCTCCTGTGACCACGCATAGTAGTTGTTGATGACGGCAAGAAAGAAACCGCACACCACAAGGGGGATGCAGAATTTTTTGATAACATCTCCCATATCTGCCCTACCCAGCGCAGCATTGACGCCCAGCCAAGCGATTTCCAGAACGACACACAGGGAAAACAGTTTTTGGGCATACTTTGTTGTTGTGGAAATAATTTGTGCGGACTGCGTCTTGTATTGCTTGACAATGCTGGATATTATGTCAGAATCGGCGTTAGATGCGGCACTGGCGTTTTCAGAAAATAATACACATACAAAAATGAGTATTCCCATGAAAAAAATCATTCTGCTTGTCTGTTGCATAGTGTTTTTCTCCATTACAGTTTGCAACGCTGAATCAGATATTGATAAATTAAAAGGATGCTGGGAAATTAAATATGGATCACTAGGTATCCCTGGTGGAGATTTAGATGGAGGTAAAGTAGAAATTGGGGATAATTATATAAAAATAGGAGAAGATTTCATAATTAATGTAACATTTGAAGAAACAGATACACATATCATCATGAATAGAACGCGCAAAAATTCCTTGGGGATGACATCCTCTGACAAAAAATATGTTCTTAAAAAAACAATAACAGATAGTTCTTTCCGTGAGAGTAACATCTTAGAAACATCTCCAGAAAAGGGTAAAAAATATACTCGCATACAATGTTCCAAATAGATTTCATCCGGCATAGAGCCTGGGGCGGCCTCAATGACGAGGCCGCCTTTTTTCTGCATCAGTAGCGCGGGTCATCCGTGGGGGTGAAGTTGAGCGAGGAAAAATCCGTCTTGGCCCGGCTTATCTCCTCCGAAAGCTGTTCCTGCCGCTGCCGCATTTGCTTTGTGGCCAGCTCATCCTGAAACCGCGTGGCAATCAGCTCACGCAGTTGCCGGGATTCCTGAATCTGGAGCGCGGCCAGTTGGTTGCCCGCCATGAGGGCCTGCTGTTGCCCTTCCGGCGTGGACAGCAGGCGGTTGATGTAGTCCTCAAGCTGGCCGGAGTTTTCCAGCTCATGGAGCTGTGCGCCGGAAAGCTGGAACGTGGACTTGGTGGCGTCATCCACCCGTTTTGACCAGTTGTCCCAATACCCCTCATATCTGGTTGAACCTTCGCCGGACAGCAGCTCCTTGGGCATGTTCGCCAGCTCCTTGAGTTCGTCCCGTGTGCGGTACAGCTCGTCAAAGACATTGGCCATGCCCGTGATGTCATTGCGGAGGGTGTGCAGCGTGCCGGTTATCCTGCCCAGTTTGGAAAGTTCGCCGGAGATTGCACCGATGAGGTTGGCCGGGAGCTGTACGGTATTCTGCACCATGTTGGCGTATTGCTCGATATTCTGCTGTACCATTTGCAGCTGTGCGGCCGTCTGTTGTACATACTGGTCATAGGCCGTCTTCAGTTCCGCAAGTTGCGAGTTGGCAATGGCGCGTTCAAGCGCCTGCATGGCGGACGTGGAGCAGTTCGTGCAATAGACGGTTCCGGCATATACTGGCGATGTAAGAGCCAACCAGCAAAATACCATCCATATCCATTTTTTCATGCGTGCCTCCTAAAGTGCATTGCGCTGTTCAAGCCAATGTCCGGCCCAGTGCTCGCCGTATTCCTCTTGCAGGGCCTTTATGGCGGCGATGCTTTCCTTGTCCGATGCGCCGACGAAGGCCAGTTCCTTCCGGGAGAGCTTGAGCTGGAACAGTCGCCGTCCGTAGGTATTGGTCATGTAGTAGTCCCGCTTCTGTGTGGCGCGGGCCAGAATGGAGATCTGCCGGTCGTTAAGGCCGCAGGACTTATAGAGTTCATACTGTTCGTCGTCGCGGGCAAAGGGGTTGGCCAGATAGATCTTCGTCTGGCAGGACTCCACAAGCACATCCATGATGCCGCTGTTTCGGGCGTCCGAAAGGCTTTGTGTGGCCATGATGACGGCGCAGTTCGCCTTTCGCAGCACTTTCAGCCATTCGCGGATCTTTGCACGGAACACGGGATGCCCCAGCATGACCCACGCTTCATCCAGGATGATCCACGAGGGCGCGCCGTCCAGGCTTTTTTCGATACGGTGGAACAGGTAGAGCAGCACCGGGATCAGGTTCTCATTGCCCAGATTCATGAGGTCTTCGATCTCAAAGACCATGAAGCGCGAAAAGCCGAGGTTGTCCGTTTCGGCATCCAGCAGGCGTCCCATAGCCCCGGCATTGGTGTAGTGCATGAGGGCTTCCCTGATGGACATATCCGCCACCAGATGCACGAAATTGGTCAGGGAGCGCATGTCCTCCGGCTGTTCGGCCAGCAGCAGGGCCGCCTCATGTATGGCGTTCCTGTGTGCCGGTTGTATCGCCATGTTCTGGAGTTCCAGCAGGCCGATGAGCCATTCTTCGCACCACGCCATTTCCGACGCCGACTCCGCGATGCGCTGGAGCGGCGCAAAGGAAAGGCTCTGCCCCACATCATAGTGATCACCACCGACCCCGGCACAGAGCGGATACATGCTCATGCCCTTGTCAAAGGCATACAGGCGCGCCCCCGTATAGCGCCGGAAGTTCCAGGCCAGCGTGGCCAGCAGCGTGGACTTGCCCGCGCCTGTGGGACCGAAGATCAGCGTATGCCCCAGGTCGCCCACATGGAGATTGAACCAGAACGGTATGGTTTCCCCTTCCGTCACAAACACGGCCAGGGGCGGCGCATCCGGTGGATAAAAAGGGCAGGGGCAGGCCGGTTGACCGGACCAGATGCTTTGCAGTGGCAGAAAGTCCGCAAGGTTGAGCGTATTGATGAGCGGACGGCGCAAGTTGGCGTAGCCGTTGCCCGGCAGACTGCCGAGCCATGCCTCAAGCGCATTGATGGACTCGATACGGACGCCGAAACCGTTTGTCTGGATCTGCCGCCGCAATTCGCGGGCATTGTCCTGCAAGGCGTTCACATCCGTATCCATGAGGATGATGCAGGAGGACAGATAGCCCGCGCCGACGATGCCGGCCTGTACCTCTGTCTTGGCCACTTCCGCATCTTCACGCATCAGCAGAGCGTCGCGGTTGACCTTGGCGTTGGGATTGTTGAAGAACTGATCCAGAAAGCCCAGGACTTGCTGGTTCCAGCCTTTGACGTAGCTTGTCACCTCCTTTTCGGCGTCGAACTGGTCAAGGCAGATGAAACGCGAGCTGAAGCGATATTCAAAGGGGGCGGAATCCAGCATGGCGAACATGGCAGGCCAGGATTCCTGCGGCAGGCCGTCAATGCTCAACACGGCCAGATGCCGCGTTTCCGCGCCGTCCTGAAAGGAGGGGATCAGGCCGCCCACAAGGGGCAGTTCGCCAAGCAGGGCATCCAGATACATGGGAGTATGCGGTACGCGCAGGGGATGCAGGCGGCCCGTGATGCAATACTCCAGAAAGGCAAGCAGATCAGAATGGCTGAAGGGGGCGTCCGCGTCGTCGTACAGCTCATATTCCGGCAGGCGGGTCAGATGCAGCACGGCGGACAGCGCGTCTTCGAGTTCCAGCAGCGTCGCCTTGAAGGTTTCCAGCCCCTTTTCCAATGCGGACTGGCTCTCCACGCCGATTTTTGCCACCCCGGCCATCTTGGCCGCATGGAAGTTCGGCAGATAGGTGACCGTCAGATAGGTGGCCGTACTGTAGCAGACATCCTGCCCGAAAAAGGCGCGCCGCGTGTCGTCCAGCAGTTGCGAGACCCTGTCCGGGAAGTGGGAGCGTTCCGGCTCGGGATAGGCTTTTTGCGTGGCGCGGCAGGCATCGACATGGAGCATCCAGCCCGTGCCGAGACGCTTTGCCGCCTGAGAAAACTGTTCCGATACATAGGCCAGTTCTTCCGGCGTGGAACTGGCCGTGTCCTGTCCGCGTATCTCCCAGGCCGCCAGAAAAGAGCCGTCCTTTTGCAGGACGATTCCCGGATCGACAAGCGCGGCATAGGTCAGCAGGTCGGGCAATCCTTTTGCCCTGGAGCGAAAGCCTTTGAGGTCGAGCATCACTTCACCCTGAATCCGCCCAAAGGCCGCCAGCGGCTTGCCTTTGCGCTGTAAAAGTCATTCTGTTTGACGTGTCGCATCCAGACCTTGCTCATGATGGGATCGGCCTTGGCCATGCGGCGCAACACGAAGATCGCGACGATCCAGAAGACGGCGGCTACTACACCGGAAAGCAGCGTCAGGCCGCCGATGCCCACAAGCAGCGCGATGAGGGCGGAGGTCATTACAAGCTCACGCTCTGCCCCCATCACGAAGTTGTGCCGCTGGAGCGACTGGTGTACGGCTATCTTGCGGACTTCCATTGCCGCCCCTAGACGAGCGCCCCGGAAAAGCTGAAGACGCTGTTGACGATGCTCGACGCGAACGCAATGAACGAAATGCCGAACACCACCGACAGCAGCAGCTTGAAGCCGCCCGAAATGTCATCTTTGTTCATGATGAAGATGATGCCGCAGAGTGCCATAGCCACGATGGAGATCCATTTGCCGGCAGGGCCGGTCACCGTGCCCACCACCTTTTCCAGAGGCCCGGAAAACTCCGATATGCCGCCGGAGGCAAAAGCCGCTTCCGGCAGGGACAGCAGGCCGCAGGCAAGGAGAACGAGAGCAAGGAATCTGGTGTTACGCATGAAAATCCTCTTGTGCGGGGCCGTCATGCGGCTCTTTGTTGGGGTTCAAGACCCTCAGAGCGTTGATAGTTTTGCAGGAAGCGCACTTCAGTTCGATATGCCCGTGGATGACATATCCGAAGCCAAGGACTTTCCCGCATTTTTCACACCGGATCTTCTGGAGATTGTTTCGTGTGATTGACGCCTTATCCATTATCGTTTCTCCGATAGACGACTTCCGTCACATAGGCGTCATCCCGTCTGCTGTAGCCCTTGACGCGCACGATCTCCCGCAGTTCGCGGGTATTCCGTACCGTCTTGGTCATGAAGACGATGAGATCGATGGCCCGGCCGATGAGTTTTTGCTTGGGGCCTGCGCCGGCCTCTTCCACCAGCTCTTCCAGCCGCTCCAGGGCGTCGGTGGCCGAATCGGCATGGAACGTGCCGATGCCGCCGGGGTGTCCCGTGTTCCACAGCTTGAGCAGTTCCAGCGCGGCGGCATCCCGGACTTCGCCCACAAAGATGCGCTTGGGCGCATAACGCATACAGACTTTTGTCAGGTCGCGCATGGTGATGCCGGCCAGTTCAGAGGTCAGGAAAAAGACCGCGTTGGGCGATTTGCACTGGAGTTCGGCCGTGTCTTCCAGGATAACGATGCGGTCATGCGGGCACAGTTCATCCAGAAAGTGGATGACGCCGTTGACGAAGGTGGTCTTGCCGGAGCTGGTGCCGCCGACGACGACGATATTCTGCCGCGCGAGTATGGCCTCTTTCAGCAGCGGGATGACATCGGCCGTGATCACTCCCTGTTCCAGATATTCCGGCAGGGTGATGATGCGCGACGCCTTTTTCCGCATGGAGAAGGACGCGCACGGCCCGACAATGGGCGGATATGTCCCCTCAAAACGCGATCCGTCCAGAGGGAACAGCCCTTCCACCACGGGACTGCGGGCGCTGACCGTCTCATCCAGCGCGCTGGCCACAAGGGACAGGATCAGACGGCTCTGGGCCTGCGAAAGTTCGCCGACGCATTTCTGATCTTCCCCATATTTTTCCGTCCAGATCTTCCCGTCGGGATTGAGCATGATCTCAATGACCGCCGGATCACGCACGGCATCCATGATGACCGGGCCGCAGTTGTGTTCAAGGCTCTTGATCAGCCGTTCCCGTGTAGTATCCAGCATAGCTATGCCCCCTTCAGTACGAAGACGCTCACGATCAGCAGGGCGGACACCGCGCTTATGGCCGTGCAGAGGAAAAGCGTCGTCCGAAACTTCACCATATCCCGCGCCGCCTCATTCAGGCCCTGCGCCGTCAGGGCGGAAAGGGTATCAGTCACCTTTTCCGCGCCTTCCCGCACCGTGGCGACATAGGCGTCTGTCAGCTCCCCCATGTAGCGGGTCAGCGCCTCTTTGTGCCGCTCATGGAGTTTTGCCTGTTCCGTGAGCAGGGCATTGGCGATGGTCACCTGCATGAGCGTCGGGTCGTCAGCCGGAACCGCGACATTGTGCCGCCTGAAAAGCAGTTCGCGGACATCCTCTATGCTCAGTCCGACGCCGTCCGGCAGGGCAGCGGGCGCGCCGCTTTCAGCGGCTCTTTCTTCGTTCACTTCACTCATGGCCGCTCCTAGAAAATCTGTGCCTGCTCAATGAGCCGGTATACTTCGGCCCAGTAGCGCCGCAGACGGCTCTTGACGGCGATATTGGTGGTGCTGGAGGTCATGCCTGCCTCGAATGAGTGCCGTTTGGCAAAGAGTTCTTCCAAGTCCCTGCCCAGGGTGGCTCTGGGCGCGTCAGGCAGGCGGATGACCGCATGGAACTGCGACTTGAATTGCTGATAGACCTTGAACTCCTCAAACTGCTTGCCATCAAGGACGATCTCTCCGAAGAAGGGATTGAGCCACACGACAAGGGGCGTGGACGGAAAGCCGTCCGCGAGCTGATAAAGGCCCCTGGCCGTATCGACCACGGCCTGGCCGCCGGTGACGACCGTATGGAAAAAGACGGTGTGCCCTTCCTCGGCCAGCGTGGGCAGCACCTCGTTTTGCTGGAGGTACGCGCCGAGAGCCACAAAGGAGGACGCGCCATTGTCCACAAGGACATGCGAGGATGCGGGAGCCGACATCAGCCCCTCAAAAAGCTGGTCGAACTGGCGCGGGTCAATGTCGCCGTTCCGCATGATCTCGATGCGGGCGACATTGAACTCAGCATAGCCCGAAAGCGTGGCATTGACCGGGTCGGTATCAAAGGCGCATACGTCCTTTCCCGCCTTCAGCAGAGCCTGATACAGCAAGCCGGCGATCATGGATTTGCCGACGCCGCCCTTTCCCTGCAAAATGAAATGCGTTGTTGCCATCGTAAACTCCCTTATATGATGTCCGTGTATTCCTTAGGCGGGTCTTGACCGAATGATTTCTTTTCCTCAGCGGCAACGGCAGGGGCGTTGTCATGTTCCACCACAGCGGGAAGAACGGCTTGCCCGACAGTCGAGGCAGTATGTTTTTTCCTTTCCCTTGCCCTGTGTTCCGTCACGCTGCCGGTATCCGTCTGTTGATAGACATGCCGCTTTACATTGTAGATAAACGCCTCATACGACATCGTGATCTTTCCGCTTTCGCGCAGTGTCCTGTAAATTGCCGAATGGGAATGCCCCTGCATCCTCATTTCAACAATGACGGACTTCAGCGCCAAAAATTGGACAACGGCTTGCCCAGGATTTAATTTCTTTCTTGCAACAGTCATTTGGGATCACCGTCCAAGCCAAACGAATACACTGGGGAAGGCGGTAGAAGTGGATGAAGTCGGCTACGCATGGGCGACGCACCTCCATTGCCTCAGAAAATCAAGCGGAGACGCGGACGTATCGGCCACATCGTGCGCCTGGGGTGCGCGTCCAGCCTTGTGCAGCAGCGTCCACAGACCCCATGCCGGGCCGCGCAGGCGCGTGTCCTGGAAGCGGGCAAGGAACGCCTCGAATTGCGGTCGTACCGCCTCAAGATCGGGATCAGCCTGTTGCCGTGCTTGCGTGGCCTCCCAGGCCCGCACTTTGGCGTCATTGTCCACCGTCACGGCGGAGGCAGGAGATGCCGGCAGCTCATCCAGCCAGCGTTGCCCGCGCAGCCAGTTGACGAGTTGCGGCACATACCGCCCATGTTCACGATTCCAGCCCTCCGACCGGCAGAAGCAGCGCAGTGATTCCATGAGAGCTTCGATCCTGATCGCCCCTTGCCGCCAGAGCCGATGCCAGACGGAGCGGGCCAGCTCCTTGGCCTCTTTTCTGGGGTAGGCGTTCCAGACGATTTCAAAGGCAATGTTGGCAGAGAAAAAATCCCCCACCCCACGGCGAGGCTGTCGCGCCGAAGGAGGTTCTTTTGCTGTCGGAGGCATGGGGGTAGGGGGATATTTTTTTTCTTTCTTCTTGAAGTTCTTTTCATAGCCAAAATTTGCCTGGGGGTAGGCAAATTCTGGCTCCTGCGGTCGCAAGGAAAGATGGTTCCTACTAGTCAAGCTTGAGGGCTTGAGAAGAAAGTAGGTCGATGAATGAAAGCTGTTGCGCCGTATGGCGATTAAGTTCTGCTCAACCAGTTCTCGCAGGTATTTCTTGATGCTTGAGATGCTGCAAGAGAGCAGACCAGCCAGCCGGGCCTGTGAGGGCCAGCAGTGATCCTTGTCTGCCGCAAAATCGCAGAGCAGCGCATACAGCATTTTGGCATCCGTTGACATTTTCATCTCCAGTACAAAGCGCGGAAGTATGGGGCCAGTCAGTCGGCCTCTGGGCACAATGGTTTCCATGTCCGATTACTCCAGACAGGCCACAAAAAAAGCGTAAAAGAGAGCTGCGGAACTTGACGCCGCTAAGCCTTTCGGCTAGAGTTAATCCAACAAATTTGCGGATTACTCCCGCAGATCAGGCTTTCGTGTTGCTACCACGAAAGCCTTTTTTCTTGTGTCCTACGTTTTGCTCAATGCGTCTCCTTTGAGCTGTGCAAGCGGCTGGCTCGTCAGGCCGTGGATACCAAACCCACGACGACGCGCCCGGTCACAAAGGTGCCGGTCGCGTTTCGCCTTTTGCTCATCGAAGTGCGGGTAGTCGGAAAAGGAGACAAAAAAAGCCCTGAAATACGCACGGAAAGCGCAGTTCAGGGCTTCTTGGTATGGAAAAAAAGAAAAAGCGTAGAAACATGCTCTGAAAAGCATGCTGCTACGCTTGATTTCTTGTTGGCGTCCCCAAGGGGATTTGAACCCCTGTCGACGGCGTGAAAGGCCGTTGTCCTGGGCCGGCTAGACGATGGGGACGCGCTATGAAGTTGTGATGGCTGGGCTGCAAGGACTCGAACCTTGATTAGCGGAGCCAGAATCCGCCGTCCTGCCAATTGAACGACAGCCCATCGCGAAAATGGAACCTACGCAAAACAGGCCATCTTGTCAAACAAAAAAATGAAAAAAATTGGATGATCTTGATATTTGGCAAAAAAGCAAGGTATTTTGGCCTGTTAAAATGGCATTGCCGTCTGGTTGATAGAAAGAAGGCCGTCCTGGGGACGGCCTTGGAGAGGGCAGGGGATGCCGCCGGAGCGGCCCTATTTCCAGTAGATTTTGACCAGGTTGGTACCGCGCGGGGTGGCCGTGGAGCCCTTGAGCTGGCCGGCGGTGATGACGGCACATTCATTGGGCAGGAAGTCCGGGCTGTTGTGGATGAAGTTCTCTGCGCGGCTCAGGTGGCTGGGGTCGCTGGCCGGGTCGGCGACGAACACGGGGTGCACTCCCCAGACGAAGTTCAGGGCCTTGATGGTCACCGGGTCGGGGGTCAGGGCGTAGATGTCCTGGGGAGGACGGCGGCAGGAGACCTGGCGGGCCGACGCGCCGCTGAGGCTGTGGGAGACGATGGCCTTGGCATGGGCCTTTTCGGCCAGCAGGCAGGCGGAGTAGGCCAGAAATTCGGGGATGCCCTTGTTGGCGGCCGGTTCCTCCAGCTTGCGGTCATCGACCAGCAGCTTTTCGGCCTCGTCGGTGATCTTGCGCATGTACTGCACGGTCTCCACCGGGAAGTTGCCCATGGCGGTCTCTTCGGAAAGCATCACGCAGTCGGCGCCGTCCAGCACGGCGTTGGCCACGTCCGTGGTCTCGGCGCGGGTGGGCGCGGGGCTGTTGACCATGGAGAGCAGCATCTGCGTGGCCACGATGACCGGCTTGGAGATGGCGTTGCAGGCGCGGATGATGCGCTTCTGCAGGGCGGGCAGCAGGGGCAGGGGGCATTCCACGCCCAGGTCGCCGCGTGCCACCATGATGACATCGGTCTCTTTCAGGATCTCGTCCAGGTTGTCCACGGCGCTCTGGCGCTCCAGCTTGACCACCACAGGCACGCGGCGGCCCGAAGCGGCGATGAGCTGTTTTGCCTCGCGCACATCGTCAGCCGTCTGCACATAGGATATGGCCACGGCGTCCACGCCCAGGGCCAGGCCGTCGCTCAGGTCCTTCTTGTCCTTCTCGGTCAGGGCGCGCACCTTGGTGGCCTTGCCGGGCAGGGCCAGGCCCTTGCGCGAGGTCACAAGGCCGCTGTTGTTGGCCTCCAGCAGCACCAGGCCGTCGGGACGGTTCTGCTGCACGGTGAACTGCAGGCCGCCGTCGGCCAGCACCATGCGGTCGCCGGCCTCCAGGGTCTCCAGGATCTCGGGGTGGTCGAAAGGCAGGAAGGGCAGCTCGTCCGTGCGCTGGCCGGAAAGGCCCAGCAGCAGCTGCATGCCCTTGGTGACCTGGATGGTCTTTTCCTGCACGACGCCCAGACGGATCTTGGGGCCGGACAGGTCCTGCATGATGGTGATGGGCTTGTCCAGCTCCTTTTCCACGTCACGGATGTCATTGATGATACGGACGAAATCCTCGGCCGAACCGTGGGAGAAGTTCAGGCGGAAGACGCTGACGCCGGCTTCGACGAGCTGACGCAGCTTTTCCTTGGAGTTGGAAGCCGGGCCGATGGTGGCGACGATCTTGGTTCTCATAGGGTGTTCCTTGGATCATGCCCGTGCGGGGACACGGACTTTCTTTACAGCGCTGTATGTCCAGAAGAAACTATCCGGGCTTTCCAGCAGGTTGTCAAGCGCAAGGCGCCTTCAGCGCGTCCGCTGTCCCCGGGGGAGGCCCCGGACAGGGGGTTGAAATGATTCACAAATAAAATCACATATCCGTCACCGTCCTGTCGCGCTCCCTTGACAGCGGGGGAAGGGGTGGGGCATAAGTGGGAAAACGTGGTAAATAGTGGGCGACAGGGGTAGGGCCGGTGGCAAATCTGTTTATCCAGAGCGCATATCGCAATCTCGACACCAAAGGCCGTCTGCTGCTGCCGCCAGAGTACAGGGATGCCCTGCTGGCCGCCGGAGACGGCTCCTTCTGGCTGACCATAGGCCTGTATGGAGGCCTCAAGGCCTACATGCCTGCGGACTGGGAAGCCATCGTCGAAAAGCTGAACAGCGTCCCTCTCCCTTCCATGAAGCTTTCCCACGTCAAAACGAAACTGCTCGGTCTTGCGCAGCGGATGGTCCCCGATGCGCAGGGCCGCATACGTATCCCGCAACCCCTGATGCGTGCGGCCGCCCTGGGAAAGGACGTGGTGCTGGTGGGGATGGCGGACAAGTTCGAGATCTGGGATCAGGCCCGTTTCGATGCCCTGCTGGTGGAGGACGTCAGCGATGAAGTGGCGGCCTGCCATCTTGATATAGCTCTTTAGAGGTAAGCATGACCATGCAGCAGCAGGGACAGGAACGAAATGCGGCCGATCTGCACATCCCTGTCCTGATGAAGGAAACCCTTGCGGCCCTGCAGCCCGTGCTGGATGCCGGAAGGGGTCGCCCCGTGCGCATCCTGGACGGCACGCTCGGCATGGCCGGGCACAGCTGCGCCATGTTGCGGGCCGCCCCCCGGGCGGAGCTCTGCGCCCTGGACAGGGACGAAGAAGCCCTGGAGCTGGCCCGGCGCCGGCTGGAACCTTTCGGCGGGCGCGTCCACACCTACCATTGCCGCTACAGCCAGTTCGGGGAAGCCCTCGACGATCTGGGCTGGGACAGGGTCGATGCCGTGCTGCTGGACATCGGCGTCTCCTCCCTGCAGCTGGATGAGGCGGAGCGCGGTTTCAGCTTTTACGGGGACGGGCCCCTGGACATGCGCATGGACCAGCATTCCGGCGCCCCCTCGGCCTGGCACTGGGTCAATCGCGAGAACTTCGACCGTCTCAAGGAATGCATCGCCACTCTGGGCGAGGAGCCGCAGGCCGGGCGCATCGCCCGGGCCATCGTGGATGCCCGCCAGAAAAGCCCCATCGATACCACCGCCCAGCTGGCGGCCCTGGTGGAGAAGGCCTACCCGCCCGCCTGGCGCGCCAAGGCCCGCCGCCATCCCGCCACGCGCACCTTCCAGGCCCTGCGCATGGCCGTCAACGATGAGCTGGGCGAGCTGCGCCGCTTTCTCGATGCCATCCTGGGCCGCCTGTCCCTGGGCGGTCGTCTGGCGGTCATTTCCTTCCATTCCCTGGAGGACCGCATGGTCAAGCAGGCCATGCGCCACTGGGCCGAGGGCTGCCGCTGCCCCCGGCATGTGCCGGTGTGCGTGTGCCACCATGTGCCGGAAGTCGAGATCCTGTACAAAAAGCCTGTACAGGCCGACGAGGAAGAGCTGGCCGTCAATCCGCGTGCCAGCAGTGCCAAACTGCGTGCCGTGGAGAAAATAGCCGAGGCCGTTTCATGAAGAAGCTGTCGGTCGGGCTGCCGTTCCGCGGACAGGGCAAAGTACAGACCAGGAGCTGGCTGCTCCTGCTGGCCGTGGGGCTGCTGGCCTGCATGACCATGTGCCTGATCCTGGTCTGGAGCAATATCGAGCGCATCGATACCACCTATTTCATCAATATCGCCCAGAACAAACTGCAGGAGCGCAAGGCCCTGCGCGCCAAGCTGGAAGTGGAGCGGGAGCGTCTTCTTTCCCCGTACGAGCTGCGCCGCAAGGCGGAGGAACTCGGCATGAAAGAGCCGAAGCCGGGGCAGGTCCGGCGTATGGAAGCGCACTAGCCGGCAAGCATCACAAGCGGGGGACGCATGTTCAAATTCTCATCCGATGCCGGAGACAGGAAACGTCGTCCGGGCCGTGCCGCATCACGCACCGTGCGCAGCGGCGGGGCCCGGCGTGTTTCTGTCGCGCCCAAGAACAGGGGCCTGAGCTGGGTCGACAGGGTGGACTGGGGCAAGGCCCGCATCACGGCTGTCGTGGCCATCTTCTGCGTCCTGTGGCTGGGGCTGTGGGGCCGGGCCTGGTACCTGCAGATGATCGAAGGCCCCCGCCTGGCCGACAAGGCCCGCCGCCAGCACATGGCCACGGAGCTGGTCACCGGCAAGCGCGGCATGATCATGGACCGCAACGGCCAGGTGCTGGCCCGCAGCGTGGAGGCCCGCTCCGTTTACGCCCGGCCGCAGGAGATCCAGGACTTCCTGACCATGGCCAATACCCTGGGGCCCATCCTCGGCATCGAACCGCAAAAGCTCTATGACGAGCTTTCCAAGACCAAGCGCCGCTTCGTCTGGGTGCGCCGCAAGGTGGACGACTACACCGCCGAGGCCGTGCGCAAGGCGGGCCTGCCCGGCATCGGCCTTTCCAAGGAATACGACCGCGTCTATCCCTTCAAGCATCTGGCCGGGCAGCTGCTCGGTTTCGTGGGCGTGGACGACAAGGGCCTGGAAGGCCTGGAACGCTCGCTGGACGACCGGCTCGCGGGCACGCCCACCCGCATGGTGGTGCAGCGCGACGCCATGGGCCGCCGTTTTTACCTGCACGAAGAAGGCAAGGACGAGCTCCGGGGCGAAGACCTGATGCTGACCCTGGACGTGCAGCTGCAGTTCATCGCCGAAGAGGCCGTGGCCCGCGCCGCCCGGGACTTCGATGCCCGCTGGAGCGGGGCCCTGGTGGTGGACGTGCCCAGCGGCGACATCCTTGCCTGGGCGCAGTATCCCTTCTTCAATCCCAATACCTACCGCCAGTCCAGCCCCATGATCTACCGCAACCGGCTGGCCTCCGACGCCCTGGAGCCCGGCTCCACCTTCAAGCCCTTCGTCATGGCCTCGGCCCTGCAGGAGCGCAAGATCAACCGCAACACGGCCATCGACTGCGAGAACGGCAAGTGGGAGATCAAGAAGGTGACCATCCGTGATACCTCGCGGCAGGGCGTGCTGCCCGCGCACAAGGTGCTGCGCTATTCCTCCAACATCGGCATGGCCAAGATCGGTCTGGAGCTGGGCTCGCCCACGCTCTACAAATATCTGCGCGCCCTCGGTTTCGGCGAGAGCACCTGCGTGCCCGTGGCCGACAGCCGGGGCATCCTGCGCCAGCCCCGCTCCTGGAGCGAGGCCGACCTCATGTCCGCGTCCTTCGGGCAGAGCGTGTCCGTCACGGCCCTGCAGATGGCGCAGGGCTACTTGACCCTGCTCAACAACGGGGTCTACAAGCCCCTGCGTCTGCTGCGCGAGCAGGTCAACGTGGAGCAGCGCTACGAACGCATCTTTTCCGAACGTGTCTGCCGCGAGGTCATGGGCATGATGCGCGATGTGGTGGAAGAGAAGGACGGCACCGGCAAGCGGGCCCGCATCGAAGGCGTGGAAGTGGCCGGCAAGACCGGCACCGCCCAGAAAGCCGACCACAAGGCCGGCTCCTACGGCTCCAAGCGTCTGGCCTCCTTCGTGGGCTTTTTGCCTGCCGACGATCCCCGCTATCTGATCGTGGTGCTGGTGGACGAACCCACCAAGAACCAGTACGGGGGCGTGGTGGCCGCGCCGGTGTTTCGCGAGATCGCCTCGCGTGCCATCACCTACAGCGGCGCCATCGTTCCCGATGCGGTCAGGCAGGCGGAAAAGGACGACAAGCCGGACAAGGACAAGGGGCGTCAGCGCGGCCTCAAGCTTTCACGGCTGGATGTGCCCTTCCTGGCCAGGGAGGACGTCCAGACCAGCCGTCCGCCGTCCATGCAGCAGCCCGGCCATCTGGCCAAGGCTTCCAGCCGGGTCCCGGACGTCAAGGGCAAGACGGTGCGCAACGCCGTGGAACTGTTCGTCCGCGCCGGGGTCGTGCCGGAACTCAAGGGGACCGGCACGCGCGTGGTCAGGCAGAGCCCGCCGCCGGGCACGGCCTGGCCCAAGGAAGGGGAAAACGTCACTTACATTCTGTGGCTCTCGGAGAGGTAACCGTGAATCGCCAATTCGATCAATTGCTCGACAAGGTGCGCCGTGAGGGGGGGGAGATACGCTCCGACTCGCGTGAGGTCTGCAAAGGGGACATCTTTGTGGCTGTCCCCGGCGTCAACGCCGACGGCGCCCGTTTCATCCCGCCGGCCGTGGAGGCCGGTGCGTCCACCATCGTCTGCCTGCCCGGCAGGGCCGAGGCCGAAGCCGCCCGCGCCGCGGGCCGCACGGTGATCTGTCACGAGGATCCCCGCGAGGCCCTGTGGCGTCTGGCCGAGGCCCGCTGGCATACCGGCAGCCTGCCGCTGCGCGTGCTGGGGGTCACCGGCACCAACGGCAAGACCACCAGCGCCTATCTGCTGGAACATCTGTTCACGGCCACCGGGCACAAGGTGGGCGTGCTGGGCACGGTGAGCTACCGCTGGCCCGGCCATAGCGAGGCCGCGCCCCTGACCACGCCCGATCCTTTGCGCGTGCACGCCATGCTGGCGGCCATGGCACAGGCCGGTGTGGACATCGCCGTCATGGAGGTCTCCTCCCATGCCCTGGACCAGCAGCGCGTCTGCGGGGTGCCCTTTGCCGGGGCTTCCTTCAGCAACCTGACCCAGGACCATCTGGATTTCCACCAGGACATGGAAAGCTATTTCCGGGCCAAGTCCCGCCTGTTCCTGGAACTGCCCCGCGCCGACAAGGTCATGGCCATCAACGGCGATGACCCCTGGGGCCGCCGCCTGCTGGAGCTGTGCCCGCGCGCCCTGTCCTTCGGCCTGCACAGGGCGCTCCCGCAGCAGCGCCATCTGTGGGGCGAGCTGCTGTCCGCCGGGACGGACGGCTGCCATCTGCGGATGCATCTGGACGGCCAGCAATGGGAGCTGCGCTCGCCGCTGGTGGGAGCCTTCAATGCCTCCAACCTCCTTTCCGTGCAGGCCCTGGCCCTGGAGCTGGGCCTGATGCCGGACGATCTGCGCCATCTGGAAGATTTCCACGGCGTGTGCGGCCGCCTGGAGCGGGTGCCCAATGCCCGCAAGCTGCACGTCTTCGTGGATTACGCCCACACCCCCGACGCCCTGGTCAATGTCCTGAAGGCCCTGCGCGGCGCCGGTTTCAAGCGCATCGTCACGGTCTTCGGCTGCGGTGGCAACCGTGACCGCACCAAGCGCCCCATCATGGGCGAGGCAGTGGCCCGCTATTCCGACGTGGCCGTGCTGACATCGGACAATCCCCGTTTCGAGGACCCGGAAGCCATCCTCGAGGATGTGCTGCCCGGCCTGCGCGAAGCCAGGGAAGTCGTGGTGGAGGTGGACCGCCGCAAGGCCACGGCCAGGGCCGTGGAGATGCTCGGTCCCGATGACGCCCTGCTGATCGCCGGCAAGGGCCATGAGGACTATCAGATCATTCAGGGCACCAAACATCACTACAGTGATCAGGAAGTGGTGCGGGAGCTGCTGGGGTGCGCCTAGATCTTGCTGAAATCGTTCGTTGTCTGGGCTGTGCCCGGGATGTGAAGGTGGCCGACGGCAGGGTGACGGTCACTTCGGTCGTCACGGACAGCCGCGAGGCCGCGCCCGGCAGCCTGTTCGTCTGCATCGCCGGTGAGCGTGTGGACGGCCATGATTATGCCGCCCGTGCCGTGGAGCAGGGCGCTGTGGCCGTGCTGGCCGCCCGTCCGCTGGAAGGTCTGTCCGTGCCTGTCCTGACGGTCCAGGATACGGTGCGGGCCCTGGGCGCCGTGGCCGCCCTCTGGCGCGGCAAGTCCTCCGCCCGGGTGGTGGGCATCACCGGCTCCGCGGGCAAGACCACGGTCAAGGAACTGCTGGCCCATGTGCTGTCGCGGCGCGGCAAGACCGCCTGCAATGCCCTCAACCTCAACAACCAGGTGGGCATGCCCCTGTGCATGCTCAAGACCGACGGGGACGAGGACTTCTGGGTCTTCGAGGCCGGTATCAGCCACGAGGGCGACATGGACGAGCTGGGCGCCATCCTCAAGCCTGATCTGGCCCTGATCCTCAATGTGGGCGCCGCCCATACCGAGGGCCTGGGCGAACGTGGCGTGGCCTGGCACAAGTCCCGCCTGCTGGCGCATCTGGCCCCTGAAGGGCAGGCCCTCGTGAGCGCCGACTATGATGACCTTGTCCGCGAGGCACGGGCCGTGTTCGGCGACGTGATCTTCTTCACGGCCAGCGGCCGCCCGCTTTCCTATCGTGCGGCCTATGCCGGGTGCAGCGATGGCGTGCACGGGCAGTACCGCCTGTGGCTGGACGGCCGTCCCTGCGACGTGACAGCGCCTTTCCGCGGCGATTACGGCACCGAGAACTGCATCGCCGTGGCGGCCGCCGCCCACATGCTGGGCCTGAGCGCCGAGGAGATCGCCGCCGGTTTTGCCGACGCGCAGCTGCCGCCGCAGCGTTTTGCCCGCAGCCGCCGGGGCAGCTGGGACATCGTGGACGATACGTACAACGCCAACCCGCTTTCCATGGCCCGCATGCTTGACGCCGCGGCGGAAAGCGCCCAGAAGCGGCCTTTCGTGGTGGTGCTGGGCGAGATGCGCGAACTGGGCAGCGTGGCGGACAGGGAGCATGAGCGTCTGGGCAGGCATCTGGCCCAGCTGCGCCCGGTGCTGGTCTTCTGGCGCGGCGGCCATGCCGATGCCGTTCGTGACGGGCTGGAGCACGGCCTGTATACGGGCAGGTTCCTGCCTGTGGAGTCCGGCGAAGGCTTCGTGCAGGCCCTGCGTGAACATCTTCCCGCCGATACGGGAGGGCAGGGGGGGCTCATGCTCTTCAAGGGGTCGCGCGGCAACCATCTGGAAGAATTGCTCGAAGCCCTGGAGCGGAGCGACTGGCTGCCCGGCAGCCGTACGGAGAGTCTGTAGATGCTGTACAACCTTCTGGTACCGTGGGCGTCCGAATGGACGGCGCTCAATGTTTTCCGGTACATCACCTTCCGTTCCATGGCCGCGTTCATCACGGCCCTGGTGCTCTCCATCCTGCTGGGGCCCCGGTTCATCGCCTGGCTGCGCCGCCTCAAATGCGGCCAGCATATCCTGCATGAGGTGACGGCCCATGCCTGCAAGGAAGGCACGCCCACCATGGGCGGCCTGCTGATGCTCTTCAGCCTCACGGTCAGCCTGCTGCTCTGGGCGGATCTGGGCAATTTCTACATCTGGCAGACCCTGCTGGTGTTCTGGGGCTTCGCGGCCGTGGGCTTCTGGGACGACATGACCAAACTGCGCCATGCCGAGAACCGCGGCATCAGCGGCCGGGCCAAACTGGCGGGCCAGCTGGTGGTGGCCGTGGTGGCCATGCTCTTCCTGGTCATGGACCCCGGCTATTCCAGCCAGCTGAGCATCCCCTTCATCAAGGACTGGGCCCCCGATCTGGGTCCCTTCTACCTGCCGTTCGGGGTCTTCGTGATGGTGGCCTCGTCCAATGCCGTCAACCTCACCGACGGTCTGGACGGCCTGGCCATCGGCCCCTGCATCGTGGCCGGTATCGTTTTCGCCATCTTCATCTATGTGACCGGCCATGCCCGCTTCGCCACATATCTGCTGCTGCCCTACATGCCGGGCGTCGGTGAGGTCACGGTGTTCTGTGCGGCCCTGGTGGGCGCGGGGCTGGGCTTTTTGTGGTTCAATGCCTATCCGGCCCAGGTCTTCATGGGCGATGTGGGCTCGCTGGCCCTGGGCGGTGTGCTCGGCTATCTGGCCCTGCTCTGCAAGCAGGAACTCATCCTGGCCGTGGTGGGCGGCCTGTTCGTGGCCGAGACCCTGTCGGTCATCATGCAGGTGAGCTATTTCCGCTGGACAGGCGGCAAGCGCCTGTTCCGCATGGCTCCCCTGCATCACCATTTTGAACTGAAGGGCGTCCCGGAATCAAAAATCATCATCCGGTTCTGGATCACGTCCATCCTGCTGGGTCTGGTGGCCCTGTCGGTGCTGAAACTGCGCTGATTCCGGAGGGCCCGGCCGTATGGCGGCCGGAGCCTGTTCGCCGTTTTCGTATCCTGTCCGCCGTGCCTGCCGTGCAGGGCGCGGCACTATATGCGCGAGGAATGTGACATGGCTCAGAATGAAGATCGTGGCCGGTGCATCAAGGCCGGTGAACTGGCTGTCGTGGTGGGCGCCGGGCGTTCCGGCAAGGCCGCGGCCCGTCTTCTGCTGCGGCAGGGCGCCCGGGTGCGCCTGCTGGAGAGCAATCCCCAGGCCCTGGACGAAGCGCAGGCCGCGGCCCTGCGCGCGGAAGGCATCGAGCTGGTGCTGGGGGAACAGGGACCGGAGCTCTTTGCCGGTGCCGGGCTGGTGGTGCCCAGCCCCGGCCTGCCCGTGGTGCGTCTGCGCGAGCTGATGGGCCCTCATGCCCATGCGGCCGGCACGGAGATCCTGGCCGAGATGGAACTGGCCTGGCGTGCGCTTGACGGTGAACCCGTGCTGGCGGTGACCGGCACCAGCGGCAAGACCACCACGGTCAGCCTGGCGGCGGCCATGTTGCGGGAGCAGGGCCTGCGCGTCTTCCTGGGCGGCAATATCGGCACGCCCCTTTCGGAATATCTGCTCGCCGGCGAAAAAGCCGACGTGCTGGTGCTGGAGACCTCGAGCTTCCAGCTCCAGTGCTGTTCCACCTTCCATCCCCGTGTGGCCGTGGTGCTGAACATCTCGCCCAACCATCTGGATTACCACAAGGACATGGAAGAATACATCGAGGCCAAGTTCCGCCTGTTCCGCTGCCAGACGGAAGATGATCTGGCGGTGCTAGCGCCCGGTCTGGAAGAGGCCGCCGCCCGTTTCGGCCTCAGGGCCCGCAAGGTCTGGATCCGGCCCGAAGGCCGTTTCCCCGACTGCCCCCTGTTCGGGCAGCACAACCAGTTCAATGCCGAGGCCGCCTGGCAGGCCTGCCGTCCCTTCGGCGTGACGCTGGAGAATGCCGCGCGTGCCGTGGCCGCCTTCAAACCCCTGCCCAACCGCCTGGAATCCGTGGCCCGTGTGCATGGCGTGCTCTATGTGAACGATTCCAAATGCACCACGGTGGCCGCCCTGAAGGTGGCGCTGGAAGCCATGGATCATCCCGTGCACCTGCTGTGCGGCGGCAAGTTCAAGGGCGGGGATCTGGACGGCATGAAGGAGCTGCTGCGCCGCAAGGTCCGAAGCGTGAGCCTGTACGGGGCCAGCCGCGAGATCTTCGAGGCGGCCTGGCAGGGCGTGGTGCCCCTGAGCTGGCATGAGCGCATGGAAGACGCCGTCCTGGCCCTGCAGGGCCGGATGGCGGCAGGCGATGTGGTCCTGCTGGCACCGGCGACCTCCAGCTTTGACCAGTACCGCAACTATGTGGCACGCGGCAACGACTTCAAGCGCATCGTAGGAAGCCTGGCATGAAGAACATGTTCCTGAGCAGGAAGGAAAAGAAAAAGGAAGCGGCCGCTCCCCAGGGCGGGGGCATTTCCCGTGCCCTGGGCAGGGTGAGCTTCGAGGGCTTCGACTGGTGGCTGTTCACCCTGATGCTCATCATCCTGGCCATCGGCCTCATCATGGTGCTGTCGGCCAGCGGCATCGTGGCCGAGCAGGTCAACGGCGACAAGTACTACTTCTTCAAGCGGCAGCTGGTCTTTGCCTGCGGCGGGGGCGTCGTGCTCTGGGGCGCGGCCCTCATGCCCCGCAGCTGGCTTTACAGGCTGCAATATCCGGCCATCTTCCTGTCCCTGTTCCTGCTCCTGCTGACCCTGTCGCCCCTGACGCCGTCCATCAACGGCGCCAAGCGCTGGATCCCCCTGGGGCCCGTGAGCCTGCAGCCCATGGAGTTCGTCAAGATCTCCCTGGCCCTGTATCTGGCCTATTTCATGAGCTCCAAGCAGGCCCTGGTCAAGACCTTCAGCCGGGGCGTCATCCCGCCCTTTGCCGTGACGGGCCTGTTCTGCGGCCTGCTGCTGCTGCAGCCCGACTTCGGCAGCGCCGTGGTGGTGGCCAGCATACTGTTCTTCATGTGTCTGGCCGGGGGCACGCGCTTCATCTACCTGTTCTTCGCCATGATCCTGTCCTGCGCCGGCGCCATGGCCCTGGCCATCCTCGAACCCTATCGCCTGCGCCGCCTGCTGGCCTTCCTGGATCCGTTCGCCGATCCCACCAATACGGGCTACCATCTGGTGCAGTCCCTGCTGGCCATCGGTTCGGGCGGCTTTTTCGGCGTGGGCGTGGGCGCCAGCCGGCAGAAGATGTTCTATCTGCCCGAAGCCCACAACGACTTCATCATGGCCGTGCTGGCCGAGGAGCTGGGTTTCGTGGGCGTGACCGTGGTCATGCTGCTGTTCGGCCTGCTGTTCTGGCGCTGTTACCGCATCATCATGCGCCAGACCGAGCTGCGCGACCGCCTGACGGCCTTCGGCCTGACGGTCATCCTGGCCATGGGGGCCGTCATGAACCTGGCCGTGGTCATGGGGGTGGCCCCGCCCAAGGGCGTGCCCATGCCCCTGATGAGCTACGGCGGCAGTAACCTTATGGCCACCATGCTCTGTGTGGGCCTGCTCATGAATTTTTCGCGCACGGCCACGGGCAAGGAGGGGAGCATATGGAAAGAGTCCTCTTGACCACCGGCGGCACCGGCGGGCACATCTTCCCGGCACTGGCCGTGGCGGAAGCCCTGCGCCTGCGCCATCCCGGCGTGGAGCTGCTGTTCGTGGGCTCGCAGTACGGCCCGGAACAGCGTCTGGCCAGGGCGGCGGGCATCGACTTCATCGGCCTGCCCGTGCGCGGCTTCCTGGGGCGTGGCCTGCGGGCCTTTGCCGCGGCCGGGCGCATGGCCTGTGCCGTTTGCCGGGCCCGGGGCATCATCCGGCGTTTCCGGCCCCAGGTGGTGGCCGGTTTTGGCGGCTATGCCGCCTTCGCGCCCATGCTGGCGGCCCGTCTGGCCGGTGTGCCCACGGTGCTGCATGAACAGAACGCCATCGCCGGCATGAGCAACCGCATCCTGGGACGTCTTGCCCGGCGCATCTGCCTGTCCCTGCCGGGGACAGAGGGCTTCGACGCCTCCCGGACCGTGCTGACGGGCAACCCCGTGCGGGCCGCCGTGGTGGCTCTGGCCGGACGGCAGCATGATTTTTCCGGCAAGCGTCTGCTGGTCATGGGCGGCTCCCTGGGGGCCCATGCCCTGAACGTCCATGTGTGTCGTCATCTCGGCGCCTTGCGGGCCGCGGGCATCGAGGTGCGCCACCAGACAGGCGTGCGCGACGAGGCCGTGACCCGCGAGGCCTACGCGGCGGCGGGCTATGATCCGGCCTGTGTGAGTGCCTTCATTGATGACATGGCCTCGGCCTATGCCTGGGCGGATCTGGTGCTGTGCCGCGCCGGGGCCACCACCGTGGCCGAGCTCTGCGCCGCGGGCCTGCCCTCGGTGCTGGTGCCCTTCCCCTATGCGGTGCATGACCACCAGACGCGCAATGCCCAGGCCCTGGTGGCCGAAGGCGCGGCCCTGATGCTGCCCGAGGCCCGCATGGAGAGCGACGGCCTCATGGCGCAGGTGACGGACCTGCTGCAGGATGCGGACAGGCTGCGCGCCATGGCCGCGGCGGCCTCCGGCTGTGCCCGCGTCCACGCGGCGGAGCTGGTGGCCGCGGAGCTGGAGACCGTGTGCGCACGGTAGGTTCACGACAACATCTTCTTCCCGATAGAGAGAGACGACATATGGACAGCAAGATTCGGCAGATTCACATGGTGGGCATCGGCGGCGCCGGCATGAGCGGCATCGCCGAGGTCCTGCTCAACCTGGGCTATGACATCTCGGGCTCGGACATGAGCGATTCGGCCGTGGTCAAGCATCTGCGCAGTCTTGGGGCCCGCATCGCCGTGGGCCATGCGGCCGAGAACGTGGGCAACGTGCAGGTGCTGGTCAAATCCACGGCCATCCCCGAGGACAACCCCGAAGTGGTGGAAGCGCGCCGCCGCAATATCGCCATCATCCCCCGTGCCGAGATGCTGGCCGAGCTGATGCGCCTGCGCCAGGGCGTGGCCATTGCCGGTACGCACGGCAAGACCACCACCACGTCCCTGACGGCCTCCATCTTCGACACGGCCGGTCTGGACCCCACGGTCATCATCGGGGGGCGGCTCAATGTCTACGGCACCAACGCCCATCTGGGCAGCGGCCACTACCTCATCGCCGAAGCCGATGAGTCCGACGGCTCCTTCCTTTGTCTGTTCCCCATCATCAATGTGGTCACCAACGTGGACGAGGACCATCTGGACCACTACGGGACCCGGCAGGCCATCGACGATGCCTTCGTCCAGTTCATGAACAAGGTGCCCTTCTACGGCCTCAACGTGGTCTGCGGCGATGACCCGGGCGTGCGGGCCCTGCTGCCGCGCGTCAAGCGTCCGGTGCTGACGTACGGTTTTGCCGCCGACAACCAGCTGCGCGCCGTGCTGCTGGAATCGGGCATGACCAGCCGTTTCGAGGTCTGGCGCGGTGAACAGAAGCTGGGCGAGGTGAGCCTGCCCCATCCCGGCCGCCACAATATCCTCAATGCCCTGGCCGCCATCGGTGCCGCCACGGCCGCGGACATCCCCTTTGAACGCTGCGTGGAAGGTCTGGCCACCTTCCGGGGCGTGGGGCGGCGCTTTGAGTTCAAGGGCGAACGTAACGGCGTGACCGTCATCGACGACTACGGCCATCATCCGGCCGAGATCGCGGCCACGCTGGCCACGGCCCGTCAGGTCTTTCCCGGCCGCCGCCTGGTGGTGGCCTTCCAGCCGCACCGCTTCAGCCGCACCCAGGCCCATTTCGGCGAGTTCTGCAAGGTCTTCGACGTGGTGGACCAGCTGGTGCTGACGGAGATCTACGCCGCGTCCGAAAAGCCCATCCCCGGTGTTTCCGGCGAGAGCCTGGCCCAGGGCATGCGCCAGGTCTCCGAGACCCCGGTCACCTACTTCCAGACCATCGACGCCATGGTCAGGGGCCTGGACGATATCCTGCGGCCCGGTGACGTGCTGCTGACCCTGGGGGCCGGCACCATCACCCGTGTGGGACCGGCCTGGCTGGAGGGCGGCAAGGATGCGTGAGATCCCTTCCCCGTCACTGGCGGGGCGGACATCACTGCATCTCGGGGGCCGGGCCATCGCGGAACTGGTGCTCGAGCGTGCGGAGGATTATCCGCTGCTGGCGGAACGGTTGCGGCAGCTGGGCGGGAGCCCGTTCATCATCGGTGCGGGCACGAATCTGCTTGCCAGGGATGGCGAATTACCAGTCGTGCTGCTCCGTTCTGCAATCAAGGAAGGTCCCGAGGTCGTCTGGGAATCTGCAGAACGGGCCCATGTGCGCGTGGGGGCCGGCGTGCCTCTGCCGCGACTGCTCGGTTTCTGTGCACGGCGGGGGTTCGGCGGCCTTGAGGGGCTCGTCGGCATCCCCGGGAGCGTCGGGGGGGCCGTGGCCATGAACGCGGGCTCCTACGGGTGCGAAACTTGCAAGAACCTCCTGGAAATCAGGGCGGTTGTCGATGGTCGTCCGCAGATCTTCCCGGTCGCGGAACTGCAATATGGTTACAGAACTTTGCTGGTGAACGGCAAAAAAAACGGTTTTCTTGTGCTCGAAGCCATATTTGACTTGACCAAGACTGACAGGAATGGCATCTCTAAACTCATGCATCGCAATATTTGCGAGAAAAAGTCTAAACAACCTGTGACAGCATGGAGTGCGGGCTGCGTGTTCAAAAACCCGGCCCCGGACAAGCCAGCCGGCATCCTTCTGGATAGGGCCGGCTTTCGCGGCAGGCGGCTCGGCGGGATGGCTTTTTCGACCATGCATGCCAATTTTTTGATAAATGAAGGAAAGGGCAGCGCGAGCGCCGCGTTCGAACTGATAGAGATGGCGCGGCAGGGGGTGCTGGAGCAGACCGGCATCATGCTGGAAACGGAAGTCAGGATCGTGCCGTGACGTTTTCGCTGAAAAAAAATCGTCGCAATACACGCTCGTACGGCGGCAGCGCAAAGGCTGCCCCCAGCCGCAGCACGGCTTCGCGTCCCAACACCCGCAACCGGGCCAGACCGGTGAAGGAAAAACGGCCGTTCGCCTTGTGGAGCAAGCTGCGGGGCGGGCGTGTGCAGCGTTTTTTTTGCGTCCTGCTGCTGCTTGCGGGGCTGGTCGCTGCGGTGACGGGGGTGTGCGCCGGATCCCTCTGGCTGTACGGCAAGGCTACGACCAGTGACTTTTTCGCCACACGGCACATCGATGTGGCCGGGAACGTCAGGCTTTCGCGGGAGATGGTCCTGCAGTACGGCGGCCTGAAGGAAGGGGAGAACTCCCTGGCGGTCAGCATCGCGGAGGTGGAGCGCAAGCTGCGTGCCACGCCCTGGGTGGAAGAGGTCTCGGTCAAGCGGCTGCTGCCGGACCGTTTCGTCATCAAGATCAAGGAGCGTATGCCCACCTTCTGGGTCCACAAGGACGGGGTGCTGTATTACGCCAACGAATCCGGCGAGGCCATCGCCCCGGTGGAGAGCCGCAACTTCCTCTCCCTGCCGACCCTGACCGTGGAAGCGGGGGCCGAGGATGATGTGGCCTATCTGCCGCGTTTCATGAAGGATCTGCATGCGGGCAGCCTGCCGGTGGAGGCGGGGGCCATCGCTTCGGTCATGGTGAGCCCCGCACGGGGTATCGAGATATATCTGGAAGACCGCGAGATGCGGCTTTCCATCGCAACGGACGACTGGACCGGCAATCTTGCCCGGATCGGTCTGACGCTGGGAGATCTGGCACGCAGGCACGAGCTGAAGAACGTGCGTGAGGTGCGCTCGGTCAACGGCAGTGTCTGGGTGACGCTCAGCCAGCCCATGCGCGGATGATGTTTGGTGAGGAGTAACTATGGCGGATCTCATTGTAGGCCTGGATATCGGCACTACCAAAGTGTGCGCGGTCGTGGGGGAAATGGCGGAAAACGGCCTGGTGGATGTCGTCGGGATCGGCACCCGTCCTTCTCACGGCATGCGCAAGGGCGTGGTGGTGAACATCGAGCAGACCGTGCAGTCCATCCGGGGCGCCATCGAAGACGCCGAGCTCATGGCCGGCTGTGAGATCAATTCGGTCTATGTGGGGATCGCCGGCGGGCATATCGCCGGGATCAACAGTCATGGCGTCATCGCTGTCAAGGGCGGCGAGGTGGGCCAGCGCGACGTGGAACGCGCGCTCGATGCGGCCCGCGCCGTGGCCATCCCCGCCGACCGTGAAGTCATCCACATCCTGCCGCAGGAATATATCGTGGACAACCAGCGCGGCATCGCCGATCCGCTGGGCATGGCGGGCGTGCGCCTGGAGGTCAAGGTGCACATCGTGACCGGGGCCGTGACCTCGGCCCAGAACATCGTGCGCTCCTGCCACCGCAGCCAGCTGGAAGTCTCGGACATCGCCCTGGAGTCCCTGGCCTCGGCCAAGGCCGTGCTGACGGAAGAAGAACGGGAGCTGGGCGTCGCCCTGGTGGATATCGGCGGCGGCACCACGGATATCGCCATCTTCGCCAACGATTCCATCAAGCATACCCATGTGCTGGCCCTGGGCGGCCAGAACCTGACCAACGACATCGCCTTCGGCCTGCGCACCCCCATTGCGGCGGCCGAACGCATCAAGCTCAAGTACGGTTGCGCCCTGACCGACATGGTGCGGCATGACGAGTTCATCGAAGTCCCCACCGTGGGCGGTCGTGACCCCAGCCGCATCTCCCGCCAGATCCTGGCGGAGATCTGCGAGCCGCGCATGGAAGAGATCCTGTGCCTGGTGAACCGCACGCTGGAAAATTCCGGTTACAAGAATTTCCTGGGCGCAGGTGTGGTGCTGACCGGCGGCACGGCCCTCATCGAGGGCTGCCAGGAGCTGGGCACGCAGATCTTCAACCTGCCCACGCGCATCGGCTACCCCCGCAATGTGGGCGGGCTCAAGGACGTGGTGAACAGCCCCAAGTTCTCCACGGCCGTGGGGCTGCTGCGTTACGGCGCGGAAAAGGAAGTTTCCGGGCAGAAAAAGTTTACTCCCACGCACAGCGAAAGCGGCGTTTTCGAAGGCCTGCTGGCGCGTATGAAAAAGTGGTTTTCCGACATTTCCTAAAAAACAAAGCGGGCAAGCTTTTAGAGCAGTTGAGGAGAGGGAACTATGTCACAATCCATTGTTGATGATATCGACATCACGCTGGGCAATAATGCCAAGCTCAAGGTCATCGGTGTAGGCGGTGGCGGCGGCAACGCCGTGCAGAACATGATTTCGTCCGGTTTGCAGGGGGTGCAGTTCATCTGCGCCAATACCGATATGCAGGCCCTGAGCCGCAACAATGCCCCGGTCAAGATCCAGCTGGGTGAAAAACTCACCAAGGGCCTGGGGGCCGGTGCCAATCCCGCTGTGGGCCGTGAAGCCGCCCTGGAGAGCGTCAATGCCATCCGGGAAGCCATCGGCGATGCCGACATGGTCTTCGTGACCGCCGGCATGGGCGGTGGCACGGGCACGGGGGCCGCGCCTGTCGTGGCCCAGACCGCCAAAGAGATGGGCGCCCTCACCGTGGGCGTCGTCACCAAGCCCTTCTCGTTTGAAGGAGCCCGGCGCCGGCGCTTCGCCGAAGAAGGGCTGGAAGAGTTCAAGCAGCATGTGGACTGCCTGATCACCATCCCCAATGACCGCCTGCTGGCCTTTGCCCCCAAGAAGACCCCCTTCTCCGCCATGCTGCAGAAAGCCAACGACGTGCTCTTCTATGCCGTCAAGGGCATTTCCGACGTCATCCTGGCCGACGGCATGATCAACCTCGACTTCGCCGACGTGCGTACCACCATGTCCGAATCCGGCATGGCCCTGATGGGCACCGGTGTGGCCGCCGGTGAGAACCGCGCCCGCGAGGCCGCCCAGCGCGCCATCAACAGCCCGCTGCTGGAAGACGTTTCCCTGGAGAGCGCCAAGGCCGTGCTGTACAACATCACGGCGTCCATGGACATCTCCACCGACGAGATCGCCGAGATCGGCGACATCATCGCCGATGCCACGCCTGAAGATACCAACATCATCTTTGGTGTGGTCTACGACGAGAACATCGGCGACGAACTGCGCCTGACCGTCATCGCCACGGGCATCGATCCCAGCGCCGCGGTGGTGCCGCCCGTGCCCGAGCCGGTGAAAAGCTCCAGCGTGACCAAGTTCCCCGGTTCGCAGGCCGCGCCTGCGGCCCGCCCCATGGAAGCGCCGCAGGCCCCTGCCTACGAGCAGCCCCGCCCGCGCCCCGTGCGCCAGCGCGGTGACTGGATCCCCCAGAACTCCTATCCGCAGGGGGGGTACGGTCCCTATTCAGCCCAGGACCAGTTCGAGAAACCGACCTACCTGCGCACAGGCGCCACGCTGGGCCAGCAGCCCCTGCCCCGGCGCCAGCACAACCCCGGTCATGAGGACTTCACCTACAGTGAAGAAGACTTCGAGATTCCTACGTTCATCCGCACCCAGGCCGACTAGGCCGTGCGGCGGGCCGCTAGGCCATGAACGCATGAAATTTCAGGGTTCACCTCTTCGGCCCTGAAATGCCCGCCGGGAGGCCCATGGGGGGCCTCCCTCTTTTATCCGTGATGGTTCGCTGAGGTTCGCAATACCTTGGCACATCGCGGATTTTCTTTTTTGCGTAGTTCGCTGAGGTTCGTGGGGGTTCGTTGACTGCCGCGTAAGTTTGGGGGTATCTCTGGGGGTATCTTGCATCCCCAGTCGAAGGAGATACCCCCATATGGCCCTCACAGACAAACAGCTCAAGTCATTACAGGCAGACGGTAGGCGCCGGAAGTATAGCGATGCCGGCGGTGTTCCTGGGCTCTATATCGAGGTCAGTCCCACAGGCCGAAAGTGGTGGCGGCTCAAGTTTCGCATGGACGGAAAGGAGCGGCTTTTGGCCTTGGGCGTCTATCCTGACGTATCCCTCAAGGATGCGAGGCAAAGGGCTCTTGCGCGCCACATTCCTTGCAGCGGATGACGGTGGTGCCGTCGCCGGGCTTGCTGCAGATTTCCCAACGGCGGGAGGCTATGGGCGCCCTGCGCTCCGGGCACTGGCATGATCTAGCGGGCATGGTCTTCCTCCTTCTGGGCAGCTTCCCCGGCGCTGCACCTGGGGCACAAGTGACGCCGGTGGTCATCGTTGGGGTGCGTCCAGCCGCGGCGCCTGGCCTTGCTCCACGCGGTGGAATAGCCGACGCCATATAGGCGGGAGCGGCAACGGTCGCAGATGATGCAGGTCTGTTTCATGACAGCTACCTTCCCGTGCTGCCATAGCCGCCGGTGCCGCGGGCGGTCGTGGACAGGCGGTCAACTTCCACGAACTTGATGGCCTCCATCGCAATGAGGGAGTTCTGTCCATCTTCAGGGTGTAGTATGTGATGGGTAGTCGGCACATAGCACGGCTGGATGATGAGCTGGGCGATTCTGTCGCCCGGCTTGTATGGGTGCATGAGCCCCGTCTTTCCGGGGAACATGGGGTGCAGGGCACGGCGTCTGGCGCCCTGGTCGCCGGGGACCTCACGGAAGATCGCGGAAATGGGGGCGCGGAAGTCGCTGTCGATGACGCCCACGCAGTTGGTCAGCTCCAGGCCGGTGAAGAAGATACTGGAGCGCGGGAAGATGGCGGCAAAGTAGCCTGCCGGAATCTCCATCGCGATGCCGATGTCGTAGATGTAGATATCTGCTGCGCGGCGCAGGCTGACCGCGGTCAAGTCGAAGCCTGCGGCCCCGGCGCTGCCACGGGTGGGGATGACGGCGTCGGGATGGGTCTTCACGAAGTTGATTTGCATGGCGTTGTCCTCCTTCGGGCAACAAAAAAGGCCGCGCTTGGCGGCCTGTTGTGTTTTTTTGGGGGGGTGTGGAATGCTGCGGGCTACATGCGGGCGGCTATGAGCGTTGTCTTTGCGGTGCGCTCAAGGACGGCGATGTTGTGGCCGATGGCCCCGGCGGCGTCCTCCATGGTGTAGATGGAGGAAAGGGCCAATTCGCGGCGCTCGCCGGGCGTCCTCAAGTCAGGCTTGCTCTTGCGGGCGATGTTGAAGATCTCGTCCATGTGCGCGTTGAGCTGGCGTACAAGGCCGCGCATGGCGGCGCAGTGGGTCTCTATCTCCTGTTCCGCATTGGCCGGGACGGCGGCTGAGGTCTTGGTGGGGTAGCTTTTCATTTCCATCTCGATGAGGTAGTCCCGCGCCTCTGCCATGCGGCAGGCGGGGAGTTGTGCATATTCGGCGATCTTGAAGTGCCGGTTGAAGCGCGTCCAGATTTCGGCCCGTGCCTTGCCCTGCACATCCGCCGGGGCGGTGGAGAGCTTGGCGTCCACGATGGCCTTGAGCTCGGCCCGCAGGGCCGGGGTGAGGGGGCCGTCGGCGGGCTGCGGGGCGGGTCGTTCGGCCCGTCCGTGCATCCAGTAGTTCCACAGGGCGTCGTCGCTTTCGGCCTGGTAGAGCTCTATCTTTGCCCGCAGCTCCGGCCGCACCTTCCTGGGGTTGATGCTGTTGAGGTAGGAGGGCAGCTTGCGGACAGGCATACAGAGCATTTCCTGTTCGCCGCCATCCGAAGGTATAACGATGTTCGTTATACCCCACCGTTCTCTGTTGGTATTCAGCTTTTGGCATTGAGACTGCCAAGCCAAGCCGATGTTCTCCACGATGGGCTTCATGGGCGTGTAGGGCTGGTTCTGGTAGTCGATGCAGAAGATGGTGTCGCCGTGGAAGGTGACGGGGGAAAGCTGGCACATGTGATTGCTCCTTACAGGTTGACGATTTTTGAGCAACAAAAAAGGCCCCAGACTTGTCAGCGGTGTAAGGCCGCCCCCATGCCTCGCGACATGAGGAGTCTGGAGCCAATATGTGCAGAAAGACCACGCTTTCCGAACGGCTCAAAAAACGAAAACCTCCAGTTAAGGCAGGAGGAGCGCCCTTACATTGTTGACGCCCCCACCATGCCGCAGGCCGGGGCCGGTGTCAAGCCTCCATCTCAGCCTCGGCGGCGAGGCGGGCGAGGTAGAGAGAACAGGTGGCAAACCCGGCGCATTTGTCGATGTCGTGGTGGGGCGGGCAGGCGGTTTGCCTGATCCTCTGTCCATTTTTTGCAGTTTCATACCACGAGCAACCCTTGGGGCGGAGATGCTTACCATTTGCTCGATCAATCGCCAGATTTGCAGCCACGCTGGCCTCAAACTCGGCAACATCGGGGAAAAAATGGTCTGTCAAAGGACAATACAGGTCATCATAGCAATGCCCGATAGATTTAGCACATTCGGGAATGAACTGCTCACAGTGTCGGCAGTAGAGGCTGCCGTATTCTTTTCCGTCCTTTTCCCGACGCTCCAGCCATTCTCGTTCTTGTTTTGTCAGTGGCATGTGGTTTTCTCCACCTTATGCGTCTTGATGGCTTCAAGGGTTTTCGCAGCGATGCTGTCTGCATCTTTCTGGTAGCGATCGACAAATCCGCGCAGGAAAACGCGGGCGGATGTTGGGACTTTGGTGTCATCGGAAATTTTTTTGAGTTCTTCCATCATCAGCTCTATCCCGTAGGATAATCCTTCGGAAAAGCCGAGGGCATAGGCTTCTTCGTTTTCGGTCATCATGGTTTTCATCTATTCAGCATCAAGATCGTAGGTCTTTTCTTCCCACGTCAGGTCGCTTTCTGGGACGCGGAAATTCAAGCCATCGTCGAATCTCCCGCCATGATCTTCAATGAGGTCAAAAGCCTGCGGCTTGATAGCGTCGTTCTTGTAGAGCCATTCCAACATAAGGCCGGCTTCATGGCCTTCTCGAATGCAGTTCGCTTCCAGAAAGGCATGGGCCACTTTGTGGCCGCAGGGGAGAATGTCTCCTGCCCGGATGCCGTCACTTCCGTCGCTGCCGTCGAACATGTAGACCTTTCGGCAATCCTTGTCCCCGCAGAATACGACGTTGTTAAGTTCTTTGTATGCCATATCCTCCTCCCGGCTGCTCATCAGGCCGTGGCCGCCACGCCACGACGACGCCCCAGGGCGGGGCGTTTCGCTTGTGTCACATGGATGAGCAGCAACCATGTTTGCTGCTCAAAAAACGGGCTTTGAGTTTACACAAACGCATTTGTGTCAAAAAAACTGGCCTTTATTTTACACAACGCTCGACGTTTATTTGCCAAACAGGCCGTTGCCCCGCACGACGCGAAGGCAACGACCTGTTTTCTGGCGTTTTGCTACAGAATATCCATGAACGCTCTTATAAAGACTTCCGCCTGCGGCGCGACAATGGCGTTACCATAGCCGCGCAGTCGTCCCACTCTGGAGGTAGTCCCATGAGCCAGCGGGAAAGTCCCGGGTTCAACTGGCCGCCACTTTCCATCCCGGCACAGAAGCCAGTCAGCATTTCGCCAGAAACCGTCAGTCGGCAGGGGGACGCCGTTGCTGCCTGCCGTGGAAGTTGATCTGTCCTGTTTCTGCCATCCGGCCTCTCCGTCGCCATGCCCGGCGTATCCTTCCAGTCCCTTGCCGACGGTGTTACCCAGCCCGTCAGAAAAACTATATCCTCCAGTCGGCTGTTGCTGTTGAACGCCCTTGCCGGGTTGCCCGTAGAATGCCCCGTTTCTGCAGAACGCGGTGTCGGCCAGCCCGATAACTCCACCGCCGTCTGCAAATTCAGCCCTCCCTCCCGATTTCCGGAACCAGCTCCGGTGTAACTGTTCCCCGTCGGCGTCGGCCACCCAGTACAGCCTTTGTCTGATGTGCGGAGCACCGAAGCCCGCAGCGCAGGTATCGACCGCCCCGCAGGCGTAGTGCGCTGCTTCCAAGTCAGACGATATAATGTCGAGCCATGCAAGGCCGTCAGGGCTTGCAACCTGCTCGCCAAAAATGACGTCAGGGCGGCACTGGCTGATGAGACGGAAGAAGGAGGGCCACAGGTGCCGCTCGTCAGCAGTCCCTTTTCTTTTGCCTGCCGCGCTGAAAGGCTGGCAGGGACAGGATCCTGTCCAGACGGGGCGGTCATCCGGCCATCCTGCGCAGCGCAAGGCGTATGACCATGTCCCGATGCCCGCAAAGAAATGGCACTGGGTAAACCCGGCAAGATCATCTGCTGCGACATTCTCTATGCTCCTTGTATCGACCTCACCGGGTGCGATATGCCCGGCCTTGATAAGCTCGCGCAGCCACTGGGCAGCGAACGGGTCGATCTCATTATAATATGCGCTCATGCGTTTTTCCCAGGCTGCTCATCAGGCCGTGGCCGCCACGCCACGACGACGCCCCGGGCGGGGCGTTTCGCTGGGGTTATTCATCGGGAGCCGTATCGCTGTCTCCCCTGAGCCATGCGAGGGTATCCATAACCCCCTGCTCGTAGGTCATTCCGGGATAGTTGCTCTCTTCGTCAGAGCCTTCCACGGCCACGGCCCAGTTTTCCACACGGGCGATTTCATCGTCAGTCCTTACGACGTCCATCAATTCATCTCCTTTGCTGCTCATCCATTTGCAGCAAGCCAGTTTGCTGCTCAAAAAACGGGCTTTGAGTTGACACAACGCTCGACGTTTATTTGCCAAACAGGCCGCTGCCCCGCATGACGCGAAGACAACGGCCTGTTTTCGTTGCTGATGTTTATTTGCCTGTAACTTGTTCAACACCGCACCAGCGGCCTCTCCCTTATTCTCCTCTCCTGATCCAATCCGTGATTTCCTGGACGGTCTCGCTCCAGTCAGCGCAAAGCCGCAGGCGCAGGAAGGTGGCATACAGGCTCTCCAGCAGGCCGAGGCAAACCTCCATCAGATAAAACCGCTCCAGCAGTATGGCGTCAGGATCTTCGTCTTCCGCCGGCTTTTCCACCTTGGGGAGCTTCATGCTGCCCAGAGTGAAGTCATCAGCAGAGAGGGTAAACTGGAAAGCCAGCTCTTCTTTTTCAATCCTGATGGTGGCCCGGGTCACTTTTTTGCCCTTTCCCAGGCCGAAGCGGGCCTCTGTGAGCGGGGAGAGCGTACCGGCGACACTGGCGGTCTCCTTGGCCTCCCCTTGGCCTCCTTGAACGACGATGCGCTGCTCCATGGAAACAGAGAAAGGCTGGCCATCCTTGTCCACGAAGGCGCCTGGCGCCACGTCGCTCTGGAACCACAGCCAGGTCAAAAACTCCTCGCCCAGGACATTGCCCAGCATCAGGCCATCACTCCCCGGTTCACCCGTAAATCTGGTGGATTCGCTACGGTCGAGCTTGCCCATATCCACGTCATCCAGCAGCCCTTCGGCCAGGCTGTACGGCTCGATTTGTTCAAGATGCAGCTCAAAGGTATTGAGGAAGGCCTCCATGAACAGGTCGATCATCTTCCCCTGGGTAGAGGCAAACCAGACTTCATTGTGATCCGGCTCCCAGACGACATTGAACTCTGCTGGAGTGGGCAGAAAACGCTGGCGCAGGCGTAGCAGGACTTGTTCCTTGAGGTCCTTTTTGCGCTCACGGGAAATGAACTTTTTGCCCTGGGCCTGCATCTTTTCCTTTTCGGCCTTCAAGGCCAGGGACAACTGCTTTTTGATGATGGCCGGCGGGATGCGCCGGGTATCGAGACGCAGGGAAAAGGTGAAGTAAGCGCCCTTCTGCGGCGGGGCCGTCCGCCATTCGGTGTCCAGCATGTCTTCAAAGCAGGTCCAGCCGGCGGCCTGCATCTCGGGCAGGTCGTCGATGTCCCGGAAGGCGAATTGGCGCAGCTTGTCGGGGATCTGCGTCCAGAGTTCCGAAGGGATGGGGTCGATGATCCTGAAACGGGTAAAGCTGATGCTGGCGCTGTAGATACTGCCCATGGTGATTTCTCCAAGATATGAAAAAGCCCGGACAACACCGGGCTAGTAGAGATTACAGAAAGAGACTTTGGGATCTGGAGCCTGCATTCCTCTGGGCACCTTGGAACATCGTTTTCTTCCAAAGCATTCGATGCGTTCTCCGCAGGGTAGGGAGAGTGCTGTCAGGTGCATCCTGGGGCAGGTTTGCAGCTGGGAAGAATGGGTGGCCAGGTATGCTTCGGCAGATGGAGGGACAGACACCATTGGTTGATCTCGCGGATCATCCAGAGGTCTGCGAGGATTTCCGATGCGCTGTTCCCTGAGAAGGGCTCGTCGCGCACGCTTGCGCAGTAGCGCCTTTTGGCGCTGGCAGCCAAAACAGATACGGCAGCGTGGCGATGGCGCTTGGAATACTTGCCCGCACTGACGGCAGGTGATGGTATTGTAGGTAGGTGGCATGGATATTCCCTCGGATACAAGGGCTATTGGGGCGATTTAATCCTTGCCCGCTGCACACATTCACTTTGCGTGAATGCTTCCAAGATACAAGGCTCACGCAGGCCATCCGCTATCTGCTGGATTGTATCCTTTTGCTGAGGGGTAAGCCCTTCTTTTTTGGCTTGCCGATCGAGGGCTTCAACAATGTTTTGTAATGCGTATCCGAAACCATCAACCAGCGAGGTCGCAGAAACGATTTCTGGCGATATCCGTAGCGAGATCGTTTTGCGATCCAATCGGTTCAGCAGATTTTCCCAGGCAGATATGGCCTTATCTTCCGTATCGAAAGTAGGGCCAGTTGCACAGCATTGCCCACACCGGACGTAATAGGCGCCAGGAGCCATGCTCCGGTCAATGAAGCAGGCAGCCGACGCACAAAAAGGGCAGGGTAAATTATTCATACGGTTCTCATGGCCGGGTACGAGGCCCCCGGCGGGGCGCTTGGGGAGGATGGATGGCTAAGTCTCAAGAGGTATTGAGGCTACTTTCGGCTTATTCAGTGGAGGCGTCGGCCTCCATCCAGTTGTCCTTGTCGCCGCTTGTGGACCCATTCCAAGCGCACTCGCGACAGACATCAGGCCATCTAGCGCCACAAGCTTCCGGGTAGTGTACGCATTTTTGGCAGGGGTGCGATGTATCCGGCGGAGGATTGAACAGGATTATCTTCGCCGCCATGCTATATCATTCCTGCTGCGTCCTTGAGGGTACGCAAGGTCATTTCCGCCGACTCTTCACCGCCTGAATATTCGACGAATTCTTCCCAATGCCCTTCGATCAACATGACCAGGGCGGTTTCATCGATGCTCTGAGTATTCATATGGAACCTCCTTAGGTTCTTGTGCCCAGCCGATAACTACGCATCAGCAGCCGGGGCGGCCTCCAAATGGGGGCAGCCTGTGCGGTGCTTGCAGTCGTAGCAGTCGTCTTCCGTGACCTGGGCGCCGTTGTGGGGACAGGTGAACGTCTGGTACGGCGGGACGAAGGCTGCCGCCTGCTCCTGCGCCGGTTCAGGCACAGCGGCGTCGGCCACGGCCTGCGTGGCGCCGTCCGATTCGATGCCGCTGTCAGCGTCGGCATCGTTCTGGGAACCAGGCAGGGGAACAGAGCTGGCAGCGATTGCTTCATTGATCGCTTCCGCCTCGCTCTTCCCAGATGCTTCGAGGGTATCACGATCAGCCTTGCTGTCTTCTTCCAGTGCCATGCTGAGGATCTCCACCTGCGGCATCCAGGCTGCCAGCCGTTTGATGGCGGTCTTCATCCACATGGCGTCCGGGCTCGTGTTCCAGGGGCTCATGCCAGGTTTTCCGAAACGGTTGGCGGCCTGGAAACTGGCGCTTGTCTTCTGGGCACGCTCCACGTCCTGCCGGTCGATGACGCGCATGATGGTCTGTCCGCCCTTGAGGGTGCAGGCAGCATAGGCCGCGACGATATCGCCCTTGCGGTAATCGCCCAGCAGGTCTGTTTCATGGACGATGTTGGGGCAGGCGCCCTTGGTGTAGCTGAACAGGCCGGCTTCTATTTCCGCCCTGTACACCACGTCAGAGTTGATGGACTGCACCATGCCTGAGCGATAGGCCAGTTGAAGAAGCCCCTTGTATCCGACCTGGAATTGCGCTTCATATCCCCTCTTCCCCTTGTACGGGATGAGGTAGGCAAGGCCTTGCGGCGTGTTGGGCTCAAGGTCGAGCTGGGCGGACGTCATCATGGCCGCTGCCAGGCTGGGCATGGAGCATTCTGCAAGATGCGGGGTATTACGCACAGCGGTCAGGCAGATGCGGGCGAACTTCTCGGCACGCTTTCTGCGTTCGTTGGGCGTATTGCCGGAAACGACCATGGCGATGGCGCTGATCTGGGCCTCTATCATCTGACCGATGGTCTGGGGCATTCTCGTCGCTGGTTGGATTTGGGACATCACTGGTTCCTCTTGTATGCCCATGCGGGCAGGTCTAATTCGATGACGGGGGATTCCGTGTAACCTGGCCAGACGCCAGACGCCATGCAGCCTGCGAATGTCTCCACGCAGTCTTTGATCTCGTCGAGGGCAAGCGCCTGAGCGCCTTCGGAAATACTGGTCGCGACAGTGAGATACGGGGGCTCTTTCTCGACGAACAGGAAGAGGAACCCCCGAACGTCCATGCCTGCGGAGCGCAGTCCACGGCGATACCAGGCCGCCTGCCGGTGGTAGCCGTATGTGTAGAGGCTCTTTTCGATGGCAGAGAGGCTGGCATCCCGTGTGGTCTTTAGGTCGATGGCACAAAGTCCATAGTTGGGGAGCGTCACCAGTGCATCGACACGGGCCTTGCAGGGGACGGTGCCATTAAGTTCCGTCCAGTAGACGGATTGTTCCGTTCGCAGATCTCCGGCAGCGTGTGCGGAACGCATGACAGGATGGCGCAAGGCCGCCGCGGCCATGGCCGAGCAGGTCTCCCACATGTCCTGGGAAACGAGCTGGACGCCGTCCCTGGCCGCCTTCTCCGCCTCTTCCTTCCCTGCCTTGGTATTGCCCCTGTTGGCTTTCAACCGGTAACGGGAACTTACTTCCGACGGCTCCAGCACCATGCAGTGCAACAGGCTCCCGGCAAGGAATGCGTCGTTCGCGTTGTCTTCCTGGCCACAGCGGTCAAGCATGGCTTTCAGATGGGCAGGGCAGCGCATCAATTCGCTCATGCCTGAATTGGAAAGAGCCATCCTCCCGAAGTAGGCTGATGGCTCATCTTTGATGATGTGTGCGTTCATATTTCAGCCTACCAGGCCGCGGCTTCGCGGCGGGATTCGGCGTCCAGTCTGCGCAGGGTCGCCTTGTAGTCCATGTGCCCCTTTTCCATGTCCAGCAGGTGCTGCGTTGGCCAAAAGTCCTGCTTCACAGCATCCGGGGTGAAGCAGTTGCTGCGGTTGTTCAGGAGGATGATGGGAGAGGTCCCGTTGGCCGCGTCGATCTCGAAACACCGGGCGGCGCAGAAGCCTATGGAGCCACTGGGGAAGTTCTTGAACTCGACAGGGGTGAAGTTTCGGCAGTTTTTGCACTGCACCTGATTCTCTCCGAACCGGTCGCACAGGCTGTCGTATTCGTACATTTCCATGATGGGCTCCTACTTGCTGACGATGATGGCCGGGCGCATGACCGGCCCGGCGGGGTGGTCGAAATAGCCGACCAGGCAGAACATGCCGAGGATGACCAGGACGCAGGCCCAGCCGATGGGATTGCGGCGGGGGGAGAGCTCCTCCCGCACCTCTTGCCAGAAGGATTTTTCATCTTCGCGCATGGGATACTCCTTGAAAAAATGACGCCCGGCGGGAAAGGGAAACCGCCGGGCGTTTGCCGCTGTGGGTGACATGGCTGACGACGCAAAACACATGAAGCGCCGCCCCGTTACGCTCTGGCCCGGCTATCAGCGGCTTTTGCCGGGCCCTCCACGGGGAGCGGGAGCAGAGGGAAAAAGAAAGGCCGCCTCCCCGATGGAAGCGGCCCGCAGCGTGACAGGACACGCCCCCGGCATACGCAGGGAGGGGCGCACCATCTGGCCTGCTGCTCCATGCGAGCCCGCGAGCTTCGCCGGCCCTGTGGAGCGACAAGGGCCGCCGGCACCATGCTGACGGCCCCCGGCAGGGGAACCTCAGAAACCCTGCCGGAAATTTTGAGACCGTGGCCCCTATGGCCACGGCCCCGGCCACGACGAAGAGAAAGCAGCCTTTGCCAGTTCACACAGGCAGCCTTGTCGCGGCCCCAGTCCCGGCAACGACCAGAGGCAGGGCGTGGTCGCTGCCGGTCAGGGGTGGAGTTTCAGCCTCCATTTCCGCCGCCCATCTCTGCGCGGCGGTGTGAAATCTGAACCTGTTTGATGCTTCCAGTTTTGTTGTGGGCTTGACTGAAAACCCATCTGCGCCCGCAACGCTCGTCACCCTGCTTGATACGCCCGCCGTCCCGCCGCGGCCTGTCCGTCCGGCCTTTCCGCCGTCCGTGATTTGAAGATATGATTTATATCATAATTCGTCAAGAGATTTGTTGATATAAATCATAATTGCGGATAAAAAAAATCAACTGCCCGGCGGCAGGCATAAAAAAAGCCCCTCACGATGAGGGGCGAAGGAGAATACAGATGAAAATTCAGAGGTCAGAAACAGGTGTCTATTTTGTTGAACCTGTATGTGATAAGGATGTTCGATTCATGGATGCGCTGATGGCTGCTGTCGATGCCTTTGAAAAAGCGTATTATCCCATGGATACTGCTGAGGGAGAGATTACTACTGCTTGTTGCACACAGGCTGATAGCCCTGAATCAAATCAGTTTCAATATCAAGGCGTTCACGATCATTAGATACAGCCAGAACGGAAATGTGGGTACAGCCCTGCCGCGTAATACAAGGCCATTTTTCGTGGTGCTTAATTCTGGTTCCAAGTTCTCCACTCTCGCCGATATATAGGGGCTTTTGGGAGTATGTACCAGAGGAGTTCTGGTATCTCTTGGTGAAAATGTAGACAGCGCCAATATCGTTAAAGTTCGTGTCTTTCAGATAGGTACGAAAAGTGTATTTATTCCCACTTTTTCCGGTAAACGTAATTGTGGTAATATGTGACATATACAACTCCTTTCCCCGCTTCGGCGGGGTTTTTACTTTGTGCGCACGTCGCTCCAGGCCCAGATGACGCGGCCCACGATGGCGTTGCTGATCTCGCCACCGTAGTCCTCGCGCAGGCTGTAGAGCATCGGCGGGTTGGTGGCGGCGTTGTCGCTGTAGAACTGGATGGAAAAGTCCCGGCTGCCGGGCGTGGGCTGGACGCTGACGCGCTTGACCATGCCTGCGCCTTCAGGATCGCGCACCAGCATGATGTGCCCGGCGTGGCTGACGTCGATGTCGTCCCTGTCCACCAGCACGATGTCACCGGGGGAGAGTAGGGGCAGCATGGAAGTGGATGTCTTCCCGATCTCCACGGCGATCAGGTTGCGGCGGCCCATGATGGCGGGCACATGCTTGTAGACCAGGAACCAGCTTTCGACGCTTTCCTGCGGCAGGTAGCCTGGCCCGGCGCCCACCTCGCCAACCAGAGGCGCGGCCAGATAGTCCTCGGCCACGGGCGGGGCCACATGCTCGCCGGCAGGCATGATCTTGGCATTCACCCAGCACACGTCGCGTGCAGGTTCGGGGCTATCTTCCCCGGGGAAGACAAGCCTCGCACCCAAAAAAGCGACTATTTTCGCCACAGTATCTCCGCTGAGGGAGCTTTGTTCCCCCTTCAGGAATCTGGACAAGGACCCCTGCTGCACGCCTGTCTCCCGGGCAAATTGGGCCTGAGACATTCCTGTCGCCTGGATACGATGACGGATAATTTCAAAAAAATCGTTTGCCATATTCCACTCTTACCTAAAAATATGACGCATGTCATATTGTTGCAAATCATAAGTCTTGCTTTTCTATGATTTGAATCATATCATGCCGACATGAACATCGACCAATTCCGTTCTGATTTTTTGGCGAGGAAGGCCGAAACGGGCGTCACGCAGCAAAGTCTCAGTACGACCTACAGCGTCGAGCAAGGGTCTTTGTCCAGATTCATCTCTGGCAAGCAGGGACTGAGCTTCAACTATGTGATTGCTCTCTGGCCGTTTGTGTATGGAAGAAATTTCCCCAGCAAACAAGCAAAGACAGCCCATGACCAGCCCCGCGACTGAGCAGTTCTCCGTCAGGATGCCCCGCGCCCTGCGGCGGCGGATGCTGGCTGATGCAAACGGCATGAGTTTCCATGCCCCCATCATCCCATACCGGTACACTATGGAGAATTATCAATCATGGAAGACGATTATAACACGCTGACAGAAGTGGCCAGGGATGCCCTGATCTACGACGACCCCAGGCTGCCGCTCAAGGCTGTGGCCGCCGGGATCGGCAAACCCTACGCCACGCTCACGAGGGAACTGAACCCAGACGATGACGGGGCAAAGCTGGGCGCGGACCTGCTGTTGCCCATCATGCGCGTGACCGGTGACGTGCGGATGCTGGAGTGGCTGGCTGACCAGCTGGGCTACATGCTGCTGCGGAAGGATGACGTTCACCCTGACCAGCCGTCTTGGCCCCTGGAGCACGCCCAGGACACGCAGCACCTTGGAGAAATGGCCCGGCTCATGGCCGCAGGGGCGGCGCCGGAAGAGGTGCAGCGGCTTGGGGCCCGTGCCATCCAGGATATCGAGGAAACCGTGGTTCGGTACGCCAAAGATCATGACGCCGGCCATGTAGTGATGGTGGGAAGGCAATAGGGGACTGGCATGGCTACCAGGAAACACACCAACCAGCAACGGCGGGAGCTTGGCCTTCCCTGTGTAGGGGACGAGGTCCTATGCGGCATATGCGGGGAGCCCTTCATCCTGACCCATACCAAGAGAAAATATTGCTCCCCGGAATGTTCCGAGACGGCCAGGCTGGCCCGATGCAAAGAACACCGTGAACGACAGAAGCAAGGGGAACCGCTCAGGAAGAAGAAGTGGGCCCCGAATGCAGAGATGCGCACCTGCCACCAGTGCGGCAAGCCATCGGTCAATTACTGGTGTGATGCCTGCTGGAAGAAACGGGCGCGTACATATGGATTCAATGTCGAAGACGTTCCGTTGCGGAGGGTCCGGGCATTGGGATGACCCCGCTCCAGATCGTCCGTGCCTTCTGGCCCAGCATTGAGCTGCGCATCGACTACGACAGCAGTCCTGGATGGGAGGGGCAGCTCGTCATCCGTGACCCGGCCTGCCGCCGGGACGTGGCCGCATGGATACGGGAGCACGAGCGGAAGATCATGGACGAGATGAAGGCAGAGGGAAGCCGCACAGGTCGCAGGAAATAGAAAAGCCCCCTGCAGGAACAGGGGGCCGGTCGGCAATGCCGAGAAAACCTAACGAAGGAAAGTATGCAGCAGATCACCGCAGAAATCAAGGGCCTTCGCTCGCTGGAAGAGGCGGAGCTGAGGTTGTCGAAGCTGGCCTATCAGGCCGCCGTGGATGATGCCCGAAAGGCCATCAACACTGTCAGGTATGCGCGGGAGCGTGTGCGCAGAGCGGAAAGCAGGATGAAGGAGATGGAACGATGAACATAGACATTCGGCTTTCCCTGGATTTTTTCGATCATCCCAAGAGCAAAAAGCTCAAGAAACGACTGGGCCTTGAAGGCGTGATGGCTCTTCTCAAACTGTGGGCCTGGACAGCGGGGAACCGTCCAGGCGGAATGCTGACAGGGCTTGATGCCGAGGCCGTTGAGCTGGCCGCGGACTGGGATGGAGAAGATGGGACTTTCGTCTCGACATTGCTTGATCTGCGCCTGCTTGATGATGCCGACGGCACGTTTGCCATCCACGACTGGGAAGACCATCAGGCCTACGCCAGCAAGAGTGAAGAGAGGAGCCGAAGGGGTTCCGCAGGAGCAGCAGGAAAGTGGAAGAAGGATCGAGAAGAACAGAACAGGATGAGCCGTTCAGAACGATTGAGTGCTGCGAGGAAGAAGGGAACTCATACCAGCGAAGAATGGCAGGAGATGGTGAGTTTCTTTGGTGGCAGGTGCGTTCGATGCGGTGCTGATGATGCTGCTCCCGTGAAGGATCATATCGTCCCGATATACCAGGGGGGATGTGACAGCATTCGCAACCTTCAACCGCTATGCCGACATTGTAACTCTTCAAAGGGGCCTGAAAACATTGATTATCGCAGCATTTTTTGCATGAAAGAACATCTTGAGATGCCTGCAAAGTGGGACAAAAACGCCTGCGAATGTCTGCAAGATGCCTGCGATGCCTGCGTAACGTCTGGCAAAACGCCTGCCCCAGAAACCAGAAACCAGAAACCAGTATTTTATAATACCACTCCTGACGGAGTGGTTGTCGACGCCGATCCCGGCGACGACCCTGACGCCCCCGCCAGCGAGCCCGAGGAGAAGAATCCCCGCATCGACCTCGACCGGCCAGACCCGCACACCAGGCCCGGAGAGATCCCGTGCCCTCACAAGCGCATCATCGAGGTCTACGAGGCCATCCTGCCGGAGCTCCCCAGGGTCAGGGTGTGGCGGACACAGCAGGCAGCAGACCTGCGGGCCCGCTGGAGGGAAAAGCTGCGCGAAGGGAAATTCTCCGACGAGGAAAGCGGGGTGGACTACTTCCGGCGCTTCTTCGGCTACGTCCGGCGTTCAGAGTTCCTGATGGGCAGGCGCTCCGGGCGTGACGGCAGGACGTTCCGCAACTGCCTGGCGTGGATGGTCAAGGCGAAGAACTTCGACGGCATCGTTGACGGCAAGTATCACGACCAGGAGGCAGCGTGATGGCCGGGGAACGCGCATTCGAGCTTCGGGCCCAGACGGAACAGGACTTCGTGGCCGCAGCCACGGCCGCCGTGATCTGGGGCACCATGGACGCCGCTGATCTGGCGCCCCTCTGCCCGCCGGACATGCTGGCCGACGGCTCTGTCTGGGCGGCCATCTATCGCGGCATGTGCGACATGGCCGCGGCCGGGAAGAAAGTATCCCTGCCGGGGCTGTACGAGCACCTGACGCTGGCGGTGCAGGCCAAGCTGCCGGGATATGTGCCGGTGATCCCCGCTGACCTGGAGGCGCACAGCAACTCGATATTCGGCAACAACGACGAGGCCGTGGCCGTGCTGGCGGGCAACGTTTGCCGGGAGGGGATGAAGCGGATCGCGGAGGGCAGACTGATGGCGCTGGTGGCCGATTGCCAGCGATACGGCAACGACCCGGCGGAGATCGCCGCCGGTCTGTCGGCGCTGGCAGCGGGGATGGAAGGCGGGCGCCTTGAGGAGACCACCCTTGCCGGGGCCCTGGATCGCATGATGGCCGTGCTGGACAAGGGAGAGGCCGCCGCCCCCCTGCCGACCCCGTGGCCCGCGCTGAACCGCGTCCTCAAGGGCGGCCTGGTGCCCGGTGAGCTGGCCGTGCTGGCCGCCCGCCCTGGTCTGGGGAAAACGGCCCTGGCCGGCTGCATGGCCGTGGAGACGGCCAGAGCCGGTGTGCCGGTGCTGTTCATTTCCCGCGAGGTCAAAGAGTACACGCTGCTGTCCCGCATCATGGCCCGTGAGGCCCGGGTGGATTCCCGCATCTTCCGTCAGGGCATCGGCAATGCCCAGGGCGTGCGCGAGAAGCTGCTGCGCTGCAAGGCGGAACTTTCCGGCCTGCCGCTGCGGATCGTGGAGAAGAGCGTGGCGCCCATGTGCCCGCGGGAGGTGCGCAGGCTGGCCAAGAGCCTGAAGGGCGTGGGGCTCGTCATCGTGGATTATCTCCAGCTCCTTTGCCCTGACCAGAAAAACACCAGCCGTGAGCGCGAAGTGGCGGAGATGTCCCGCAGCATGAAACAGCTCGCCCTGGACTGTGACTGCCCCGTGCTGCTGCTCTCCCAGCTCAATCGGCGCGTGGAAGAAGGCGACAGGGAGCCGCGGCTCTCCGACCTGCGTGAATCCGGCGCCATCGAACAGGATGCCGACATCGTGATGTTCCTGCACACCACGCAGGCGAACCAGAAGATGTCGAAGTCCCCGGTCAAGGCCATCGTGGCCAAGGGCCGCAGCTCCGGCACCGGTGTGGCCCACCTTGTTTTCGACAAGCCCTTTGCGGACTTCGTGGAAGACCAGAACGCCGGGGCATGGGCGGCGAAGTTTGAACGGCAAGAAAGTGGGCTGTAGCCACTGCGGCCAGTGTGCGGACGAGGCCATAGGTGGCCCGCTGGCCTGTATCGTTTGCGAGAGGGAGGGGAGATATGCCCGGGAAAGGATTCTGGCTGGTGATCTGGCTCTGCTGGCTGGCCGCAGTGCTGGCGGTGTGCTTGGGAGTGGGGCGCTTGTTGCGGCAGATGCCCTGATTTTTTTGCACGGGGCAGGACAGAATGCAGGGGAAAAACGACGAAACGCTGAAATGCGGGTCGTCATATGGACAGGAAGAAAAACGCGGCCCAGAACCAAATTTTGCGAGGTGAACATGCAGGCTTTGAAGTACAGGCTACCGTGGCCCCCATCCGTGAACCACTACTGGCGGCATGTAGTCATCAATGGCAGGCCCAGGACGCTGCTCTCGAAAGAGGGCAGGGAATACAAACTCCAGGCTGTTGATGCTGTCAGGGGCCAGCGTCGTGGGCCTTCCGCACCTCTATCCGGGCGCATAGCAATCTCGGTGACGCTCTTCCCTCCTGACAAACGCCGCTATGATTTGGACAACCGGATCAAGGCCGTCCAGGACAGCCTGACTGCCGCAGGTGTCTGGGAAGACGACAACCAAGTCAAAGTTCTTCACCTGGAAGAAGGTGAAGTCGTGAAAGGGGGAGCCTGCATCGTGCATATCGCTCCGGCGCCGGACAGGATAGCGCTTCTCTCCGCTTATGGTGAGGAGGAAGATTGATGGCCCGTACAGACACCAAGCGGCGTGGCCGTGGTCGAGGGCCTGAAAAACGTACGGAACGCAAATCACGCACGCGCCGGGCGGCATCTGCCCTTGTGGGCATCTGTTCCATCGTCGGCGACGGGGATTTTGTTTCGGGCCTGGAAATGCTGGGCGAGATCACGCTGCGGCTCAGGCAGGCCCGCCATTCCCAGCGCAGACCGGTGGGGCAGAACGGCGACAGGGACGCGGCGCTTGACAGTGTGGTGGCCGGCATCCGCAGGATGCGCGGTGAGTTTCGGGAGGTGTGAGTATGCTGGTGGAAGTGCGGGTCAGACTGAAGGGATCTTTGTCGAGGCTTCTTGAGATTGCCAAACAGGGGCTGGAAAAGTCCCTGTCCCGTTTCCGTGGTGTGGAGCGGGGAGATATGGTCATCCACTACGTGGGTATCCTGCGTTTGAAGGAAAAAGGCACGACATGGCTGTGTTACCGTGTGTTCGTCGATTCCGATCTGATGAACCGGATGTATGCCAATACCAAGCCGACCCATATCATTTGGGTAAAGTAGGTCCACATGGAGAAATATATTTTTGGCTGGAAGGCCATCCAGGATTATCTCAAACTTTCGCGGCAGACCATCATCAAAATGGGGTACCCTGTGCGCAAACTGGGGGAGACAGTTTGCGCCGACAGCGCCGAACTGGACGCCCATTTCCAGACCCTTTTCCGTGAGGCGAAGCCCGTGGCCAGGACGCGGCAGACGGGGTAACACGGTTTTTTATTGTTTTTCATGGTTTTTCATGGTTTGACATAAAAAAACAGCCTGACGACAGGGCCGTTTTGAACATGCTACGCTTCCGGCAAAACCCGGAGGCGTTTTTTTATGTCCAGGATCCCTTATCGCAAAGTGCCCGGAAAGATCGTAGTCGGTGCGGCTCTCGTGGCCCTGCTGGGGACTGGTGCCGCAAAACTGACGGTCGAGCAGGTGGCCGAGTTCGAGGGCTATGTGCCCCAGGCCTATCAGGATCCCGTGGGCATCTGGACGAAATGCTGGGGCGATACCACGGACGTGACGCCAGGGAAGACCTACACCTTCGAGCAATGCTTGAAGTCTCTCAACGACCATACCGTTGAGCTGGCGAGGCCTGTCATGCGTTGCATCCCTGATCTCAAAGACCAGCATGACAAGACCGTCGCGGCCATGGTGAGCATGGCCTACAACATCGGGCCTTCTGCCTTCTGCCGCTCCAGTGTGGCCCGCTATGCCAATGCCGGGGAATGGGAACGGGCCTGCAAGCGCATGGCCGAGATCTACAAGACGGCCAAAGGCCAGGAGCTGCCCGGGCTCGTGAAACGTCGCAAGCTGGAGTCCGAGCTGTGCATGGAAGGGGTTCGGGAAAAAGCCCTGCTTGAGGCGAACAGCGAGCCTAACTGGCAGCGCAGGGAGGTGCGGTAAATGTGGGCATTTTTGACCAAGGTCCTGCCGTTCCTGGCTCCGCTGCTGGACAAGCTTTGGCCGTCCACACGCGCTGACGAGCTGCGGGCCGAAGCCGAGCTGGAGGAGGCGCGGGCATTTTCCCGCGGGCGTATCGCCCCACGTTATATCGCAGGTTATGTGGCATCGCTTCTGTTCCTCCTGTTCGGCATCGCCGTCCTGATCGACAGCGCTTACCCAGACTTCCTGCCGGGCTCTCCGTTGGGGGCTTTGTCTTCTCTGGTCAATGACGGCTGGGCTTTGCTTGTGACCGCTATTGGCAATGGAGAGTAGCACCGTGGAATCTTACAGAGAAGGTGCGGATCATGCTGCCGAGTATATCGGAGTAGTTAAGGGGACTTGGCCCCTGATTTGTATAGCATTTGCCATAGCGCTTGCTTCTGCATTGCACCAGCTCCGACGTGGATACAAACAGCGCACACGCCTGCAGCAGGTTGCTACGGTGCTCCTGAATGCCGTTTTGACTACGTCCCTTGCCGTAGGTTGCGTACTCCTGCTGCCGCTTGCCATCCCAGATGTGACGCCGGAAATACAGGTCGCCGGGGCCATCGTTTTGGCCGGGATAGGTGGCGAGACCGTCAAACAATGGCTGTTGTGCAAACTGGGCCTGTCCGTGGTGGACCTCATGAACCCTGACGACATCAACGACATCAGGAAGGGAATGCCCCCGGAAACACGCAAGCGCCACGCCGAGCAATGTCCGTTCCGCGAGGACGAGTGTTTGCCTACCCGGCATTGAGAAAAGTTTTTTTGAGAGCCACGCGGCGGCACGCCCCCCGGCCGCCGATCGCTCTGGGAAATCGTGGGGCTAGGCCGACGGGCCGAAAGGGCGGCATCTCGCACCGCCTTGCCCCACACAAAACATGCGAGGCCATAAGCGAGATTGGCATGAATGACAAACAGCTACGCGATAATCCGCGCCATTGCGAAGATCGAGGGGATGACGCCGGCGGAACGATGGGCCGGAGCGATGATAGCCGTGCACCTGGACACGAAGCGGGATCAGATCAGGGTCAGGCAAAGCCTGATCGCCGAAGAATCCGGCTTGAAGGAACGGTGTGTGCGCGGCGCGGTGGCAAAGATGGTGGCCGCAGGGATCTTTCGGAAGGTCAGAACGCAAAAGGGGCTGGTTCTTGTTCCGACGCTCGGGGATCAGGGGACGCCTGTAAAAGAGTCTGTAAATATCCACCGGCATGTACGTGCCGCTCCGACCGGCATGAGCGTGCCGGTCGGAAAAGCCAAAGCGCCGTGGGAATACGATCTCGAACTGAGCAGCCGGGCGGAAGAGGAATACAAGCGGCAGGAAGCACGGTTCGCCTTGGAAGAGGCTGGCGGGAATGGCTGAATGCCTTCTTTAGACGGATAGGCATGAGGGCCAGACGCGCCGACATGGCGAAGTGGGGAAGGAAGCACTACGGGATCACGGAACAGGACGACAGAAAGGCGATTCGTCAACTGGCCGCTATCCTCATGGGGAAACAGGACGCTGGAGCGTTCAGGCCAGTTAAGTTGGTCATAAAGAAGAAGCTCAAGAGCGCCCCGGTCACAGTTGAGCTGCCGGAAAATTTCATCTCCAAACGGAGATTCAGGCCCAAGGCCAAAGCGGACGGCTTCTATGATTCGTGGGAGTGGAAAACCCTGCGTTACAAGGTCCTGAAAAAGCACGGAGCAAAATGCATGTTGTGCGGCAGGACCCCGGCCGATGGCGTGAAAATATGCGTCGATCATATCAAGCCGAGGGCCCTGTATCCGGCGCTTGAGCTTGAAGAAAGCAATCTCCAAGTGCTGTGCAACGATTGCAATATGGGCAAAGGCCGGTGGGATGAAACAGATTTCAGGGAATAGCGTGAGCTGCTGCCCCACAGGCTGCCCGTACCTGGGCCGGAATGGCTGCCGGGTGGCCTGCGGAAATGAGGAAATCGAATGCCCGGTGATGACCGGAAAAATCAAGGCTGAGGAGGCTGACCGTGCCCAAGCTGACGGATAGGCAGAAAGAGTTCGTCAGGCAGTACCTGGTGGACTTGAACGCCACGCAGGCTGCTATCCGTGCAGGCTACAGCGAGCGGACGGCCAGCAGGATAGGCCCGCAGCTGCTTGGAAAAACTTGGGTCCGTGAGGCCATCGAGAAGGCCCAGGCCAAACGGGCTCGGCGCGTCGAGGTCACGCAGGATTATGTCCTCTCGAACCTTGTGGAGGTCGTGGAGCGCACCATGCAGCGTGCGCCGGTCATGGTCCGCAAGGGCGAGCAGGTCACGGATGAAGAGGGCCGGGCCGTGTGGACGTTCGACGCCAAGGGGGCAAATCGCGCGCTGGAACTGCTGGGTAAGCATCTGGGCATCTTCACGGACAAGGTGAGGGCTGAAGTCTCCGGCCCGGACGGTGGGCCGGTGCAATCGTCCATGACCTTGGACATCAGCGGCATGGGGCCCGCTGAAATCGCAGAGCTGGCACGCAGCGCTTTCCGGGGAGAATAGATGCAACTGACACAGAGCCAGCTCCATGCGTTGCAGATGGAGATCGCCCGGCAGTCTCTCGTGGGGTTCGTCTATGCGACATGCCCCGGTTATTTGATGGGATGGGTCCATGAAGAGGTTTGTGCCGGGCTGGATGCATTTTTGGCTGCTGTGCAGCGTAAAGCGTCGCCGCGCCTGCTGCTGACCATGCCGCCGCGCCACGGCAAGAGCGAGATAGCCTCCCGCCGTTTCCCGGCCTATGCCCTGGGGCGCTATCCTGACTTGTCCATCATCGCCACCAGCTACAGCGCTGATCTTGCGAGCCGGATGAACCGCGACGTGCAGCGTGTCATCGATGACGAGGCCTACAGTGAGATTTTTCCCGGGACGCGTCTTTACGGGAAGAATATCCGCACCGTGGCATCAGGGGCCTACATGCGCAACTCTGATCTTTTTGAAATCGTTGGGCGTCGTGGCGTTTACCGGTCAGCTGGTGTGGGCGGTGGCATCACCGGCATGGGCGGGGACGTCATCCTTATCGACGACCCCATCAAAGACCGGGCCGAGGCGGATTCCCCCACCATCCGCAACCGGGTGTGGGACTGGTACACCTCCACGCTTTACACGCGGCTGGCGCCGGGGGGCGGCATCATCGTCATCCAGACGCGCTGGCATATGGATGACCTGGCCGGGAGGCTCCTGGAGGCAGCGCGCACGGGAGAGGGGGACCAATGGAGGGTGGTCAATTTCCCGGCCATCGCCGAGCAGGACGAGACGCACCGCAAGGCGGGCGAAGCCCTGCACCCGGCACGCTATCCACTGGAGCAGCTGCACGCCATCCGGGCGGCCATTGGTTCCCGGGACTGGGAAGCGCTTTACCAGCAGCATCCAGCTCCCGATGGCGGGGCCATTTTCAAAGCCGAGTGGCTGCGCTTCTGGTTGCCGAAGGATCTGCCGCAGGTATTCGACCGCCTGTGTATCAGCTGGGACATGACCTTCAAGGATGGCGACGAGAGTGACTATGTGGTCGGTCAGGTCTGGGGACGCAAGGGCGCAGATTTCTACCTTCTGGATCAGGTTCGGGCCCGCATGGGCTTCACGGCTACGCTGGCCGCCTTTCGGGCGCTGGCTGACAAGTGGCCGCAGGCCCAGCGCAAGCTCGTGGAGGACAAGGCCAACGGCCCGGCGGTCATCGACAGCCTGCGCCATGCCGTGCCCGGTATCATCCCCGTGGAGCCCGACGGCAGCAAGATAGCCCGTGCCCACGCCGTGACCACATTTTTTGAGGCCGGTAACGTCCACATCCCGCATCCATCCGTGTGTGGTTGGGTCTCTGAGTATGTGGCCGAGCTGACTGGATTCCCCGCCGCGGCCCATGATGACCAGGTGGACGCCACGACGCAGGCAATCAGGGACATGCAGACCCATCGGGCGATCAGCATCGACCCCGCGGTGCTTCAACGGCCACGCCCCGGTATGGGCCCGGGATCTTTCTATGGGAGGAGAGTATGAGCCGACGCCGACACAAGGCAGGCAGCCAGGCATTCGTCCGTCCCCTGCCGCGCATAGCGCAGGACGTGATCGCCAACGAGCGGACACTGACCCCCACCTTTGACGAGGTGCGGGAGATGTACGGACCGCCGCGTACCCTCGGGGCCACGGAAAAGGTGCGGCTGGCTATGGATAGTGCCCTTGCCGCGGACGGCGGGGTGTATTCCCTGCTCCAGCACGGCCTGCAAATGGGCATGGGGGTCTTTCCCCAGTTCATGGGGTATGGCGCGCTGCAGAACATCGCCCAGAACGGCCTTGTCCGTGCCTGTGTGGGGACCGTGGCCGATGACATGACGCGGGAGTGGATCGAGCTGCGCCGTGAAGGGGAAGGGACGGGGCAGGCCGACGACCTCCTGCCTCGTCTGTCTGCCAAGCTGGAGCAGCTGCGGGCCCAGGAGGTCTTTCATGAGGCTGCGGAGCTGGCGGGATACGAAGGGGGAGCGCTGGTCTTTCTGGACACTGGCGCAACCGCAGATACTCTGAAAGAGCCCCTCAACATCTCCCCCCACTCGGGCGAGCTCTCTCCAGGAAAGGCCTTTCGGCTGGTGGCAGTAGATCCCGTCAACGTTTTCCCGGGGAACTACAACAGCCTGGACCCGCTGGCAGGAGACTATTTCCGCCCCAGCAGCTGGTGGGTGTTGGGACAGGAAGTGCATGCCTCGCGTCTGCTGCGCGTCGTGGGCAATGAGGTGCCTGTGCTGCTGCGGCCGGCCTACAATTTCCTGGGCATCCCGCAGGCGCAGATACTCTGGGACTATGTCCTGCATTTCCAGGATTGCCGGGCCGCCGCGGCCCGCCTGCTGACAAAATTCAGCCTCACGGTGTTCAAGACCCAGATGTTCAACGGCGTCCAGTTCGGCGCCGCCGAAGCCACCCAGCTGGACAGCCGCATCCGCTATCTCGTCCAGAACATGTCCAACGACGGCGTGCTGGCCGTGGACAAGGAAAGCGAGGACGTGATCAAGGTGGAGACACCTCTCAGCGGCGTGACGGACATCGTGCGGCAGGCCCTTGAATTTCTGGCCGCCGTCAACCGCACTCCGGCGGTCAAGCTGCTGGGCATATCGCCTTCCGGCTTCAACGCCACGGGGGAGTCCGACATCCGCAATTACTACGACCACATCCGCAGCATGCAGGAAAAAATGCTGCGCGGGCCGCTCAAGACGGTACTGGACTGCCTGCAGCTGGTGACCACCGGGGACATCGACGCCACGATCAGCTTTGATTTCCGCCCCCTGGGCGAAGAAGACCGCGCTGCGTTGGCGACCATGCAGAAGACGAGGGCCGACACGGTGGCCGTGTATCTGGATAGGGGCGTCATCAGCCAGGAAGAGGCCCGCAAAGCTCTGGCCGACGACCCGGACAGCGGCTTTTCGGACATAGACGTGGACGATCTGCCGCCGCTGCCTGATGCGGAGCTGGCCGGGGGCGTTCCCGGTGAGGGCGGTGAGGCGGCCCGTCTGACCGGCGGCGATCTGGACGACGTGGACAAGGCGGGGGCCGTCTATGGCTAAGGTGTTGCGGGCCGTGCGGCCAAACCTTGGCGTGCAACGGGCCTACGAGCGGCGACTGGAGCGCCTGGTCGAGGAGATGCGGCGCTCGGTGACGTGGTGGCTCGTGGCGGCCTACCGGCGCAATGCCGGTCGCATCACGGAGGATGCTCTTCCGGGGTCCCAGGGCGAGAGCCCCGAGCCCACGGTCAAAAATCCCGCTGGACGTCTTGGCTGGCTGCTGCGGCGGCTCTCCCGTTACTGGTTCCGCCGCTGGAACCAGGAAGCGGAGCGCATCGCCGGGGATTTCATCCACAGCAGCGAACGGCACACGCTGGCGTCCTACGCCGAGGCTTTTCGCGCCGCAGGGCTGACGGTCAACGTCTCGCCCACGGGGCGGCTGGCGGATGACACGGTGCGGGCGCTCATCGCCGAGAATGTGGCCCTCATCCGTTCGTTGCCGCAGCACTGCTTCGACGAGATCACCAGCATGGTGCAGCGCTCGGTCAGCATGGGCCGGGACGTGCCCTTTGTGGAGGAAGAGCTGCAGCACCGTTTTGAGGTGACGGCCAACAGGGCCCGGACCATTGCCCGCGACCAGAGTGTCAAGGCCTGTGAGGCCATCAAACGGGAGCAGAACCGGCGCCTCGGCATAACCGAGGGCATCTGGATCCATGTCCCTGGCCGCAAGTACAGCCGCAAGAGCCATCAGGCCATGAACGGCAAACGTTTTTCCCTTGTGGAAGGGCTGTATGACCGCACCGCAGGCAAAAAAGTGCTGCCCGGTGAGCTGGTGAACTGTCGCTGCACTTACCGGGCCGTAGTGCCCGATTTTGGAGAGGAGGCATGAAGACGAAACGCTTTAACCTGGCTTTTGACCGCAGCGCCTCGGCCCGTCGCATGGACGAGAACGGATACATGCATGTGGCAAGCAGCCACATCACCAAGGCCACGGTCAATCCCTACTACGGGGCGGAAATCCCCGGCTGGGAGGCGGCCGGTCTGGATCCGCAAAAGGTCTACTACGGCCTCCGTGATCCGCAGGAGCTGCAAAAGAGCCTGCCCACCTGGGCCGGGCTGCCGCTGCATATCGAGCACCATGTGGACAGTGCGGACGATCCGCAAAAGCTCACCCGCGTGGGCAGTGTGGGCACGGATGTGCGCTGGGAGGCCCCGTATGTGGACGCGCCTCTCACCGTCTGGGACAGGCAGGCCATCACCGCCATCGAGGATGGCTCTTTCCGTGAGCTGTCGTGCGCCTACCGCTACACCCCCGACTTTACCCCGGGAGTGTACGAGGGCGCACCCTATGACTTTGTGATGCGCGACATCCGCGGCAATCATGTGGCGCTGGTGGAGGAGGGCCGCGCCGGGCCGGATGTCGTGGTGGCCGACAGACAAACGATCAACACTCAACAGCATGGAGGCATCATGCAGGGCATCAAGAAGTTTTTCCGGGGCGCCCAGGACAGCGACCCCGAAGTGGAACAGCAGGAAGTTGACCTGGCGCAGGCCATCATCGACCTGCACAAGGTCGATCCCCGCACCGGGGAGATCATCGACATCACCGAGGACGAGGACAAGGAAAAGGAAATCCGCAAACTGCTGGGCGAACTGGCTGACAAGCTGGAACCCGAACAGCTCAAGAAGCTGCAGGACGCGCTGACGGACCTGGCCTACTCCAAGCCCACCGGGGATGATGCCGAAGGCGGCAAGGAATTTGCCGAGGGCGTCAAATATGGCGAAGAGCTGGAACGTGATCCTGCCGAACGCCGCAAGCTGGACCGTGAGCACGAGAGCGAAGGCATGAAGAAGGCCATGGACGCCTGCGGTCTGGATGCCGACGATCCGGCCCTGTCCAAGGCTTTCGCCGAAGGGGTCAAGTACGGCGAAAAGCTGGAAAAGAAAGAGCCTGAAAAGCTGGACCGTGAGCATGAAAGCGAAGGTGAGCGCAAGGCTCTGGGCGAAGATGAAGACGGCAAGAAGACCGACGGTACTGCCCAGGATGGTGCCCCGCGCCGTGCCGGGCGTGTGCTGACCGCCAGGGATGCGCAGCGTATCCGGGCCGAGGCCGCCGCCGATGCGCGCGCCCACCTCCAGGCCCTGTACCGTGCTGTGGATGCCGTGCGCCCGCTGGTGGGCCAGCTGGATGCCATGAGCTTCGACAGTGCCGGTGATGTCTATGCCCATACGCTCAAAAGCTGCGGCGTGAATCCTTCCGCCTATTCCCGTGACAGCTGGCGCGGCATGGTGGACGTGCTGCTGCGGCAGCGGCGTGAAAACATCGCCGCGGGCGTCCTTGCCCAGGATGCCGGGCTTGCCGGCAAGATGGACGGCTCTTTCGCCGGTCTCAACAACATCATGCTGTCCTAGATGGGCAGCACGAAGGAGGATCTTTTTATGCTGCAGTCTCAGGTGAATATCGACCTGGCGGCCGCCGTGCCCGGGCAGAAGGCCACGCCCGACCAGAGCATCTATACTCCGGTCAACTTTGTGGCCGGCCAGAACGGTACGCAGGTCGGCACGTTCTGCTGGATCGACGGTTCCAACCCCGGCGCTGTGGACAGCACCACCAGCGGTGCTGATGCCCCCCTCGGCTTTGTGGAGCGCGTCATCAGCACCTACATGTATGATGTGACGGAAAGCGGCACCCTCACGGTGCCCACGGGCCAGGGCGTGACGGTGGCCGTGCGTGGGGATTACTGGGTCCAGACCACGGAAGCAGCCGCGGTGGGCGGCCAGGTCTATGTGGACAAGACCAACGGCAATATCCTTGCCGCTGCGGGTTCCAACGGCATCGCGTGCCCCGGCTGGGTCTTCCGTACCGCAGGCGATGCCGATGCCATGGTCATCATCAGCAACTGGGGCGTGGCCCCGGCTGCCGCCGCGGCCGCGACTGGCGCGGTCGATCTTTCCAACGTGACCGGCACGCTGCCCATTGCCAATGGCGGCACGGGCGCCACCAGTGCTGAGGCCGCATATACCGCTCTGGGCGGCGGCGATATCGGCAAGCTGTCCACTGTGGACCTGACGAGCAATGTCACGGGCGTGCTGCCCATCGCCAACGGCGGTACCGGTGCGGACAACGCCACCACCGCCAAGAGCAATCTGGAAATCGCCTAGGAGGTAACGCATGAGCAAGGTCACTTTTGAACAGGCCGCCCGTTACGGCTTTGTCTTCCCCGGCGCGCGTGCGTGGCTCACGCCGGAAAACCGCGTGCGCATCGCGCAGGATGCCGCGCTCATCACGCAGGCGAACACGGCTGTCCCGGCCGAGTTCACGGCCTATATCGATCCCGTGGTCATTGAGATCCTGACCGCGCCCCGCAATGCCCGCAAACTTTTCCGCGAGGAAAAGAAGGGCGACTGGACGACCAGTTACGACAAGTTCCGCATCTCGGAAATGGTGGGCGGCACCGAACCCTACAGCGATTACGCCAACGGCGTGACCTCCGATGTCAACAACGAATGGATGAGCCGGGCGCAGTACCTGTTCCAGACCTCCATCGCCTACGGCGACCGCGAAGTGGCCCTTTCTTCGGCGGCCAAGCTGAACCTTGCCGCCGAAAAGCAGCGCGCCGCGGCCACCCGTCTGGAGATCGACGCCAACAAGTTCTATCTGCTGGGCGTGTCCGGCCAGGAGATCTACGGCATCTTCAACGATCCCAACCTGCCCAGCGCCATCACGGCCGCGGCCACGGGCACGTCGTCTTCCACCAAGTGGGCGGACAAGGACACCAAGGCCATCTATGACGACATCCTGGCGCTGTTCTCTGAACTGAGCCAGCAGTCCGGCGGTCTCATCGACCAGACCACCCCGCTGAAACTCTGCCTTTCCCCGGCCATGAACGCCTATCTCGGTTCGGCCACGGACTTCAACATCAGCGTGCTGAAGATGCTGGACGGCTACTTCTCCGCGCTGGAAGTGGTGGTCTTCCCCGAGCTGGCCAGCCTGGACGGCGATCAGACCGTCTTCCTCATCGCGCCGGAAGTGGGTGGGCAGCGTTCCGCCACGCTGGCCTTTGGTGAAAAGATGCGGGCCGGCCGTGTCGTCCCCGACATGTCCAGCTTCCGCCAGAAGTTCGTGGGCACGACCTACGGCGGCATCGTCTACATGCCCTTCGCCTTCGCCAGCATGACCGGCGTGGCCTAGCTCCGGCTTGACCACTGCCGCAAGGCTGGCTGACCAAAACAAAGCCCCCGCTCCATGACGGAGCGGGGGCTGTTGCAACACGCCTTGAAGGCCAGCAGTTTTTTCCATATACTTTTTTCGCCTCCCCAGACAGCGCGAAGTCCTGCCCCGTGAGGAGGTGGTGCACATGCTGAAGATCAGTGTGTCCATCAAGGTCACTGCCGGTGCTGTGGCCCTTCTCCTGACTGTCCTGCTGCGTTCGTGCAGCTAGCGATATTGGATAAGGTTCGGCCCCGGTAGTTCGGCAAAAACTACCGGGGCCGCTTGCTCAAATATGTCCCACCATGTTTGGGGAGGCGCGGGGTTCGCGCAGGGCGGATGGTGTTACCAGCACCATCCGCCTTTCTTTTTAGATAACTACCTCTCCGCCGGAAGTCAACGGCCCTTCCACCAACCAGATGACAACTTCCTTCCACCGGTCAGCGGGCAGGCAGCTGTATTTGCAGCCGTACCGTTCCCGGATCAGGGCATAGAGCTGGTGCTGTGCCGTGCGGCGTGTGGTCCTGTCCACGGCCACGCGGGCCGTCTCCACATCCATCAGGGCCAGAAGGGCGCGGCGCTGGAGTTCGTTGATGCGCATGTCGGCCCCTTATCGGCCAAGGGCCAGCATGGCCCTTGCCGCGGATTCCAGGGCACGCAGGGAGTAATCCAGCGCGCCGGAGCAGTCCTCCATGCTCTGGAGGGCATTCAGGCCCAGGCGGCGGGCCGGGCTGTACATGTCCTGCGCGGTGCGGATGGGCGGCAGCGCCTTTCGGGCCAGCAGGAACAGGGCTTCCTCGTGGCGGTGGATCTGGCGGATATGCTCCCGGATGGCGGCAAAGTGCACTTCCACCTCATCAGGAGATGCGGGGGAGGAGGGCAGGGCCGCGGCCGGGGCCGGAGCGGGGTTGATGCTGCTCACCGGTACCGCCAGCTCCATCCGGGTCAGGTAGGTGATGGCCTCGCTTACCTTCTCCCGTTGGAGCTGGCAGTATCGGGCAAGCCGGAAGTGCGTATTGAACCTGCTCCATACCTGCGCGTACAGGCTGGGCCGCTGGTTCTTCGGGAAGACCTCGACCTTGGCGCGCACGATCTCCTGCAGGGTGCATTGCTGCTCCGGCGTGATGGAGAGGGTGCCGGTGAAGTCGTCGGCAGCGGGGGAGGAGAGGGCGGCGTGCTGTTCGGCGTCGAGCTTGTCCAGCACATCCAGCACCCAGCGGCGGAAGGCCTTGGCTACCGGCGTGCGGGCAAACATGGCCACGAGGTGGCAGCCGCGAAGGGAGAAGATGCGGGTGGGGACGGTCAAATTGACCGTGTCGGAGATTTCAATGACTTGCGTCATCTCCGGTGTGAACTCTTCCGCGTTGCGCTTGTAGATTCTTCCAACAGAACTCTCGTCAGAATAACCGAGGGCACGCGCCAGCTCTACCGAGCGAATCCAGGGGCTGTTCTGGTGGGGAATTGGGGACAGGGTGATGCCGTTGAAGGTCAGGGCCATTTCCATGATATAAACTCCGAGTTTTTTCGATTGGCCCTTGCAGAAAATAGCAAAGGCCGGGAGCTCGAAAGCGCTCGGAAACGCCCAGGCCTATTCCCCCGCCATGCGGCAGGGTCTTGTATTAGCCTACTCCCGGCCATCAGATAGCCGACATCATACCCCAAAAAGGGCAAAGAAAAAGCCTTGACTTACGGGAAGGCGTCCGTTCCGAGAGGAGTTTTCGAGGCTCCGTAAGGAGAGGACGCCATAAAATCAGGGGAATGTCAAGGGGAAGCCCCCCTGATTTACTGAACCAGGTATTCATCAACCCATTGCATTTCATCTGAGCCTGCTGGATAGATGATAGCGGCACCATATGAAACTTTTTTCCCTGATCTTTTGCAGGCAGCAGAAGCGACAATCATTATCTTTCTTTTTTTTATCAGAGTTGAGTTAACTCCTTGTTCTTCCATTCCTTTCAAAATAGATAAAGCTACAGCCTGAGAGACAAATTGAATCATCTCTTTTTGTAAGCTCTTGCCGAATTGGACTTCAACAGCATATGTCGTTCCGCCATCGGCTCCAAATTGGGGCCATGAGATGGTGTAGCCTCCACCAGTCCTGCCATATCGTTCATTAAGGGTGGCTGTTATCTGGTGCATATCATACTTGAGTTTTTGGGTCAGATTTTCCTTTGAGATTTTGTCCTTCATCGTTACAGACGATTCTAAACGGGAAGTTTCCGATGTTTGAGACGCCGTGTTTTCTTCCCCTTTCCCACTCAAGAAAAACCAGATAAGGAGTAATATCACCAAAGGGATGCCAAGTGCTTTGCCGAGAGAGTCCTTTTTCTTTTCAACTAACTTCCTATCTTCGTCAGTGACAGGGCGACCGCATTTTGGACAAGATGGAGCAGAAGTAGATATTTTGCTTTTACAGTCCGGGCACTTGAATATAGCCATCTTTATTCTCCTTCCTTGGCTTTTTTCGCGGCGTCATACTGCGTGGCCGTGGCGCGGATACGGTCGCCCAGGGGCAGGATGTCGTCCAGCTTGTCGATGTTGACCCGGTCATCCCGGTTGTCCCCGTCAAAAAGGCCCACACGCCACTGCTTGCCGTTGAAGTGCAGGCGGCACAGCGGCTTGCGGTTGTTGTCGTCCAGCAGGATGGCGCAGTAGCTCTGGGCGTCACGCATGGTCACACGTTCGGAATCCACCACACCCACAAGCAGGGACTTGATGATGTAGAAGGCCTCGATCTCCTCGGGCGTCGTCACGATGCCGGAGGACGGCTTTTCTTCTGTCTGGTCTTCCTGCGCTTCCGGTTCGGGGGCTTCCGGCCGCTGCTGGGTCATGGCATTTTTGAGGCGCTCATTGATGCGGTCATTGATGAACTGATCCAGCGCGGCCACGAGGATCGGCGTAAACCGTTCGCGGACTTTCTGGGTGATCATGCCGTCATAGGTCTGGCTGATGAAGAAGCGGGCAAAATCCTCGTGAGGATTGTCCATCTGTTCGGCCATGATGCGCTTGAACTCGCGGTTGTATTTCAGCTCGTTGGCCGCGCTCAGGCAGGCATCGCGGTCAAATTTGCCCTTGGCCAGCTTGCGCAGCTCGGGGATGAGCGTCTCGTCCATATCGGACAGGCAAAACTCCATATAGGGCTTGCTGTCCATGCGGTTGGTGGCTTCAAGATCGGAGTAGAAGCGATAGCGATTCCCGTCCGTCAGGATGGCAATGGGCGCTTCCGTCCCGTGGAAATACAACTGGAGCTGGTTGCATTGCTTCGTGTCCAGCGCCGTGCCGAAGGACTTGCATTCGATGAGCAGGATGGGCTTGCCGTCGGCCAGGATGGCATAATCGACACGGGCGTCTTTGTACTCCCCGATAGGGGCCGAAAACTCGGGCACCACTTCCGAAGGGTTGAAAACATCATATCCCAGGGCGGCGATAAAGGGCAGCACCAGTGCCGTTTTGGTGGCTTCCTCGGTATTCAGCGCGCTCCCCATGTTCCCTACTTTCTTTGCCAGTTCGGCAATGCGTTCCGCAAACTCCACGACCGTCTCCTTTTTTGGGGGTGGCTGGCATCCAGCCAGCTCCAGATAGCATTTTCTTATTTCTTGTACGTAAAAAACGTTCCCCTTTCAATGAACCGGCGGCGTTCTGGTTTCATTCTTTTGCAGCCATTTGCTTTTGTTGACCGTTTTTTTCACGTTTTTTCACGGTTTGACAGGTGGCAGACAGCGGCCCGCTGCCGGGGGTATCCTGTTGCCAAAAAGGAGCTTTGCCATGGCCGCAAAAAAACGTACCCGGACCACCGGTGCGCAGCCCCCCGCCACCCCGGGGGATGCCCGGCTTGTCGCCACTTCGACCGCCGCCGAGGAACCGGTGCCTGAGACCGGCGGTGATACGGTCATCGTCTGCCTCAACCGGGCCCAGGGTATCCGCTTTACGCTCAAAAACGGCCAGACCGTGGAGGTGGCGGGCAATGCCGTGCACCTGCGCGGCCGTGAGATGGGCGTGCTGCCCACCGGCGGCGCTTTCGGCATGACGACCATCCCCCGTGCCGCCTGGGAAGAGATCGAGGCGATCTACAAAGACACCGCCCTTTTCAAGAGCGGCCGCATTTTTGCCCAGGCGTCGCGGCCTTCCGCGCTGGCCCAGGCCCGCGAGCTTGGCGAGACGCGCCACGGGCTGGAGCCCTACACCGGCCGCCATACGCAGGAAGGCAGCGCCACCGAGGCGTAGGGGGCACAGGGCATGGCTGTCGTTGTCTTCGATCCTGCGGATTTCCGGGAGGCATATCCCCAGTTCACCACGGCCCTGCTGACCGACGCGCAGTTGCAGCAGGCGTTCAACGTGGCGTGCCTCATCATCCCCAACACCGACGGCAGCCGCATCCCCTATGACCCGGACAACGGGGTGTATGTGCGGCAGACCATGCTGTGGCTGCTGGTCTGTCATCTGGCCTCGCTGGCGCTCTGGCCCCCCAACCAGTCCGGGCCCATGTCCGGCGCCACGGAGGGCAGCGTCAGCGTTTCCTTCGCGCTGCCGCAGCAGCTCAACGGCCAGTATTTCAACACCACGGCCTGCGGGCAAACGTTCTGGCAGATCGCCCAGACCTACTGCGCGGGCGGGCGCTACTATGCCGCGCCGCGCTGTCATCCCTGGGGGTGAGCATGGACGATCTGCTGGAGCTGTTCCCCGAGCTGCGCGACTACGACGGGACCGTGGCCCTGCGCGCCGGGGTCATGGAAGGGGCGAAGAACATCGACACGGGCGAGCCTGTGGCCCCCTATGCCGCGGCCAACGAGTTCGGCACCAGTCGCATACCGGCGCGCAAGTTTCTGCGCTCTACCGTCGATGCCAAAAAGGACGAATGGTCGGACTATCTGGGCCGTGCCATCGCCAACGGAGTCAAGCCACGGCAGGCGGTCGAGCTGACAGGAGAGCGCATGGTCTCTGACGTGCAGGCAACCATCGAAAGCAACATGCCACCGGCCAATGCCCCCAGCACCATCCGCCGCAAACTGCGGCAGGAGGACAAGGGGGGAGGGTTGATGCACGCCGGGACGCTTATCGACACCGGATCGCTGCTGCGCTCCATAGCGTTCGAGATGGAGGGGAAAGAATGAACCTGCACCAGATCGTCCGCGGGGCCGTGACGGCGGTAGCGCCCGACCGCACGGTCTACCGGCTGCCCTGTCTTGGGCAGCAGACCGGGACCGGCTATCAGGTACAGCCCGTCTATGGGCCGTGCGAGGCCGTGACGGCGCAGGTGCAGCCCGTGGCGGACAAGACCCTGCAGTGGCTCATCCAGTCGCGGCAAAACACCATCTGGCGCGACCTGTACGTCTCCGGCCTGTCCTTCGGTCTGGACAGGGCCGAAGATCTTGGCGGGGACCTCTATTATTTCGATGGTGCGGAATGGCAGGTGGATCAGGTGCTGGAAGACTGGCGGGCCGTGGGCGGCGCCGGCTGGACGAAGATCCGCGTCTGCAAACTGCGTGCGGCCGATTCCCCTGCCGTGGGCGCGACCACCCCCCCGCCGCAGGATCTGCCCGGTGTGGCGACAACTGGAGCGAACGGCACGGAGGCAGCGCGTGGCTGATACCAACGGCACATGGGCCCCGCCCGCCACAGGTGACGACAGCGCTGTGCTGGTGCAGGCTCTGGGCGACATGTGCGCGGCCTATCTGGGGGCGGATGTCGTTATCCGGCGCGGCTGGCAAAATCGTGTCAGCCGTCCTCCGGCCTCTCCCTGGGTACAGATCACCCCGCTGGCCGCCACACGCCATGCCACCAACTGGCATGTGGGCCAGAACCCCGCTTCTATCCCGGGGCAGACAGTCACGGCTGGTGCCGTGAACATCATCCAGCCACGTTCACGGAGCGTACAGCTGGACTTTTTCGGGCCGGATGCTGCCCGATGGGCGCACGTCATCAGTGCCGCCCTCTGGGATATGACCGGCTGCGATTTTCTGGCCTCCTACGGCGTGGTTCCCTTGGAAACGGACGACCCCCGTGATCTCACCGGCATGGAAGGCAACGAGCAGGCCGTCATCCGCTGGATGGTGGAAACGCGCCTGCAATACAACCTGGTCGTGGATCTGCCGCAGGACTATTTCAGCAACGTCAATCTGGGCCTGCATCCGCAGGCATAGGAGGGCGCCATGAGCGTCAATGCCAACAAACTGGTACAGATCGTCCCCCGCGTCATCGACGCCGGTACGGCGGGCCTGACGTTTTCCGGCCTGCTCCTGACGCAGAGCACGCTGCCGCCTGCCGGGCGCGTGCTGCAATTCAGCTCCGCCCAGGCCGTGGCGGACTATTTCGGCAGCGCCAGCACAGAGGCGGCCCTGGCCGCCCAGTATTTCTCGGGCTACGTCAACGCGGCCTATTTGCCGGGCACGCTCTTTTTCGCCCCGTGGAACCAGAACGCTGTGGCGGCATGGCTGCGCGGGGCGGCCTTCTCGGGCACGCTGGCCAGCCTGAAAACCATCCTGGATGGTTCCATCACGGTCAACGTTGACGGCGTGGATCGTGTGGGCACGGGCATCGACCTGAGCATGGCCACCAGCCTGAGCGCCGTGGCCCAGGCCATCCAGACCGCCCTGGCCAGCACCCAGCAGCCGGCCACCGCCGGGGCCCTGGATGGCGGCACCGTGACCACGGGCCTGGCCGCCCTGGCCACAGTGACGTCCGGCAGCCTGGACATCGACGTGGACAGCTCCACCAAAAACTTGACGGACCTCAACTTTTCGGCCGTCCAGTCCCTGACGGACGTGGCCTCTGTGCTCCAGACCGCGTTTTCCGGGGCGGCCACCGTGGCCGTCAACGCCGCGGGCACCGGCCTGGTCATCACCAGCGCCACCACCGGGGCCGGCAGTTCCGTGGGCTACGCCACGGATGCCTCCCCCAGCGGCAGCGTGGCCGATCTGGCCGCGGCCCTGGGCCTGACGCAGGCCACCGGTGCCACGCAGGTGGCCGGGGCCGACAGCCAGAGCCTGACCGGGCCCGCTGTGACCTATGACAGCCAGACGCAGGCCTTCCAGTTCACCAGCCCCACTACGGGCAGCGCATCCAGCGTGGGCTACGCCGCCACGGGCGGCAGCGGTACGGACCTTTCCGCCGTGCTGGGCCTTACCGAGCAGGCCGGGGCCGTGCTGTCCCCCGGTCTGGACGGCATGACCCTGACGGACACCATGACCAATGTGCTCAACTACGCCCGCGACTGGGTGACGTTCTCCACCGTGTTCGAGCCGGCGCTGGCCGAAAAACTGGAGCTGGCCCAGTGGTGCGCCGGATACGACACCCGCTTCGTCTATGTCCTGTGGGATACGGACAACGCCGCGCAGGTGCAGGGCAGCACGGCCAGCGCGGGCTACATCATCAACCGGCAGCTGGAGCTGGACGGCACCTGCTGCGTCTACAACTCCGCCCAGCTGGCCGCCGCCGTCATGGGGGCCGTGGCCTGCGTCAATTTCGACCAGCGCGAGGGCCGCACCACGCTGGCGTTCCGCCAGTTCGAGGGGATGACCGTCACCTGCGACAATGACGAGGACTACGACGCGCTGCTGGACAACGGCTACAACTGCTATGCGGATTTCGCCACGGCCTCGGCGCAGTTCAAATTTTTCCAGAACGGCCAGGTGTCCGGCAAGTTCGACTGGCTGGATACCTACATCAACGCTGTCGGCCTGAAGGACGCGCTCCAGCTCAACATCCTGGACCTGTTCGCCGCCGTGCGCAGTCTGCCCTACAACGAGGACGGCTACGCCAGTGTCCGCACGGCCTGCCTGGACACCATCAACCGCTTTGTCAATTTCGGCGCCATCCGGGCCGGTGTCACCCTGAGCCAGACGCAGAAAGTGCAGCTGCTGGCCGAGATCGGGCAGGACGTGAGCCAGACCCTGGAAAGCGTGGGCTGGTACATGCAGGTCACAGATCCCGGCGCTGTGGTGCGCGGACAGCGCGGGACGCCCAACTGCGCGTTTTATTACATGGATGGCGGCAGCATCCAGAAGATCGTGATGAGCGCCACGGCCATCCAGTAAAAGGGGGAGCACATGGACAACCAGAACAATAGGACCATTACGGCGGCCAATTCCACGTTCTATTTGACCGTAACGGGGCTTTATGACAGCCCGGTCAAGATCGAGGGCTACAGCACCGACGCCATGGTCGGTGCCGAGGCCATCAGCCCTGTGGTGGCGGAGATGGGCGTGGACGGGCATTTGTCGTTCGGCTGGGTGCCCACATCCAAGGCCGTGACGGTCACGCTGGCCGCCGACAGCCCCAGCCGCCAGACCATGGACGACTGGGTGACCTATCAGGATGCCAAGGGGGAGGTCATGGTCTGCAGCGCCGAGTTCTCGCTGCCGGGCATCGGACGCAAATACATCGGCACCCGGGGCGCCATCACATCGGCCCCGCCCATGCCCGGTGCCAACAAGACGCTCCAGCCCACGGCCTATACCATCACGTTTGAATCCTGGGCGCCCACGAGCCTGTAAGGGGGGATCATGCTGGAACATCGCATCATCACTATCGAGACCGGCAGGGATGCCGGCAAGGTCTACAGGGTCACGGAAATGCCAGCCAGCAAGCTGGAAAAATGGGCCGCCCGGGCGCTGCTGGCGCTGTTCGCGGGGGATGTTCCCGCGGATGTGGTCCAGATGGCCCGGGGCAGCAACGCCGCCGCCCTGGTCGGCAACGTCATGGCCGGCCTGGGCTCCCTGCGCTGGGAGGACGTGGAGCCCCTGTACGACGAACTGCTGACCTGTGTGGCCCGTGTGCCTGATCCGGGCCGTCCCGAGGTCGTGGTCCCGCTGGTGCCCGCCAATGTGGATGCGCATGTGCAGGATGTGACCACCCTGTGGCGTCTGCGGGCCGAGGCCCTGGAGCTGTGTTTCGGTTTTTTCGGCATCGGCGGTGGGCTGTCCTCCCGGCTCCGGGACGCCCTGCACCCGCAAGCCTCCGGGACTACGAAGGGCTCCCGGCCTGCATAGCCGTACCGGTAGCCAAGGGGCTGGCGTCACTGCGGGACATGCAATGCCATTACAGCCTGCCGGACGCGCTGGATCTGTACGAGATCGCCCGCGTGGACGCGTACAACGCCGAACAGTGGAGTGTCTTCTATGACCGTCAGGGAACTGGTCGTTAAACTGGTCCTGAATGCGCTGGGGTTCCAGCAGCAGGTGCAGGACGCGCAAAAGGGCCTGGACAAGCTGGGCACCACGGCCAAACAGGCCACGGAGACCGCTGCCCGCGGCATGGACACCGCGGCGGACAGCGCCCGGGATCTGGGCACCAACGCCCGGCAGGCCGGGACAGCCGTGCAGCAGGCCGGGGAACGCGGCGCACGCGGCTTTGACGGACTGCTGGGCGTGCTGGGCAAGGTCGGGCTTGCCCTGGGCGGTCTGGCTGCCGTCAAGGGCGCCCTGAGCGATTATGCCCAGACGGTGGCCGAGATCGAAAAGACCAGCACCATGCTGGGCATGAGCATGGAGGCATGGCAGGGCTGGGCCTATGCCGCCCAGCAGGCCGGACTGGAAGCCGAGGACGTGCGCGACCGCCTTATGGACCTTGGCGACTGGATGCTGGACCTCAATGTCAACGACAGCGGGCCGCTCAAGGACTTTGCCGAGCAGACAAAAACCAGCTTCAAGACTGCCACAGGCGCCACGGTCTCCATGGAGGAAGGCCTCATGCGCCTGGCCGATGCCGCCCAGAAAATGGACCGGCAGCAGGCCACCAGCTGGCTGCAACAGATAGGCTTTGACGAAAAGACCACCCCCCTGATCCTCAAAGGCCGCAAAGCCATCGAGGAATATATCAAAGTGGGCAAGGAGCAGGCCCTCTACAGCAAGCGGGATGCGGAGAACGCCCGCAAGATGCGCGAGGCCTGGCAGGGCATGGTGCGCGTGTACCAGGCCGTCAGCGGGGGCATCGTGCGCGCCCTGGCGCCCGCCTTTGACGTGCTGGCCCGCAAATTGTCCGGCGTGGCCCGCTGGGTGCGGGAAAACGAGACCAGCCTGATAATCCTGCTCACGGCCCTGTCCACGGTCCTGGCCGTGCGGCTGACGCCCGCCCTGTGGGGCATGGCCCGCGCCGCCGTGGCCGCCGCGGCACCGTTTGCCCCTTTTATCGCCGTGGTGCTGGCGCTGGGCGTGGCCCTGGATGAGCTGTGGGCATTCATCTCCGGCGGGACGTCGGTACTGGAGAACCTGCTGCGGGCGTTCGGCATGACCGACCAGAGCGTCGAAAAATTGAGGGAGACGCTACGCAGCGCGGTGGGGTTCGCCCTGGATCTGTGGGATGCCCTGACAGGTGACGGGAAAGACAGCCAGGCGGCCCTGGATCGCGTAAAAAAGCAGGTCGAAGCCGTAGCCAATGCCATCTCCAATTTCGTGCGCAGCATCGGGACGTGGATCGACGGCCTGTTGCCGCAGTGGGTCAAGGACCTGCTGGCGGGCGACAGCAAGGCGCCCCCCAAGGGGGCCTCCCCTTCTGCCCCGTCATCTTCCGGGGACTTTGACGGCCTCGCGGCGGCGGCCAGCGGCGGTTTCGGCGGCCCGTTCCGTGCCGGGGATGCGGCCAGACCGGCAGGCGGCAATGTGACGAACAACCGCAGCGTCACGACCAACGTTTCCCAGGTCACGATCAATACGCAGGCCACCGACGCCCCGGGCATCGCCCGTGATTTTTCCGGAGAACTGCAAAACCAGACCGCGCAGGCGGATGGAGCGCTGGGGGCATAGATGAGTGTTTTCAGTGTGCTGGGCCAGGGCATAGCGGGCAATTGGTCCATCTACGACAAGGACGGAGCCGCGGCCGTGCCGTTCGACACGTTTTTCGCCATGACCCGCAAAGACGAAGGCAAGGTCACGTCCCACCCCACGGAGCCCAACGGATTTTTTGCCTACAACAAGGTGGACAGCCCCGGCACCGTGGGCGTGGTGCTGGGCATCACCGGTAACAGCGAGACGCTGGGCCGCACCCTGGAGGCCCTGGAAAAGCTCAAAAGCTCCACCGATCTCGTCAGCATCGTCACGCCGGAAAAGACGCTGCTGGACTACACGCTGGAGTCCTATGACTACCAGCGCAGCGCGGACGGCGGTGTGGACCGCCTGCTGGTCTCTCTGGCGCTGGTGGAGATCAGGCAGGTGGAGCAGGAATACAGCAACGAGACCATCCCCAAGGCCAAACAGGCCGCCGACGGCAAGACCGCCGCGGCCGGCAAACAGTCCGCCCAGCAGGCGGACACGGCCACCGAGGGGCGCGTCTGGGAAGCACATAACTCTTTTGCCTCCAAATAGAGGAGGACCATATGCTGGAGATCCCGCTCCGGGCCACAGCCAACCAGACGCTCCAGGTGGTGCTGGAGGAGCAGAATTGCTCCCTGCGTCTCTATACCCGCGTCCTGTCCGATGGCGTGGAGACGCTCTTTTGTGACCTGAGCATCGACCAGACGCCCGTTTTTTACGGCTGTCCGTGCCTCAATGGCCTGCCGATGCCGCTTTATGCGTGGCTGGGCATGACTGGCCGTCTCCTGTTCATCGACATGGAGGGCGACGATGCTCCGCAGTGGGCGGGCCTCGGGAACCGCTGGAAACTCCTCTACCTCACCCCGGACGAGGTCGCGGCATATCAGGAAGGGACCATGCTATGAGCAGTTTTACCAAAAAAATGCTGGAGGCCCGCATCACGCTGGCCGAGGGCGGCTTCAACCCCGGTACGGGGCAGAGTGCCAACACCAAAGTGGTGCGCCTGGGCATGGACGCCGAGATCAGCAAGCCGGGCGGCAAAGAAAAACCCAAATGCACGTTGCGCATCTACAACCTGCCCCTGGACGACATGCAGGTGCTGACCACGCTGGCCTTCGACCCGCTGGCGGTCAAAAAAAACCGCCTTACGCTCATGGCGGGCGATGCCGACGGCATGACGCAGGCTTTTGTAGGCGACATCACCAGCGCGGTGCCCCGGTTCAATGCCGATGCTTCCAGCGTGTTCGAGGTCACGGCCATCACCGGCTATGTGGCCAGCGTGACCCCGGCCAGGACGCTGACGGCGGCCGGTGCGCAGGACGTGGCCACACTGCTATCGGGGCTGGCAAAGCAGATGGGGTTCTCGTTCGTCAACCGCGGCGTGTCCGTGACGGTGCGCAACATCGCCCTCATGGGCGGCCCCATGGAACAGGCCCGCCAACTGGCGGACGAGGCCCGCATCGACCTGATCCTAGACGATGGGGAGATGATCGCCGCCCCACGCGGTGAGCTGCGGCAGGACGACGGCCAGGGCAGCACGCCGGTGCTCAAGGATATCACGGGCCTGATCGGCTTCCCCGGATTTGACGCCAAGGGCGTGGTGGGACGCTGTTTGTATGAGCCGCGCCTGCTGCTGGGCGGCCCGGTGCGTATCGAGAGCATGGTGCCCAAGGCCAGCGGCCTGTGGCGCGTCACCAGCGTGGCCCACAAGCTGCAAGCCAATTACGCGGGGGCATCAGCCTGGGAGACCAGTTTCAAGGCCACCTATCCCAACCAGAAAAAGGGCGACGCCAAGAAGGACGCCAAAAAATGAGCGAGGTCAAGGGACAGCAGGGGTTCAGCACCGACGCCAGCGGCTACAACGCCCAGGAGTTCCAGATCCAGCAGGCCCTGCGCAAGATCAACACGGCCGAGCCCGTGCGCGTGGTCAGCGTGCAGCCCGGCGCTGTGGGGCCGGTGGGCATGGTCAGCGTGCAGCCCCTGGTCAACCTGGTGACGGGCGCGGGCGACGGCATGGCGCAGAGCGAGCTCTTCCAGCTCCCGTACCTGCGTATCCAGGGCGGCCAGAACGCTTTCATTGTGGACCCCAAGCCGGGCGACATGGGCCTCGCCGTCTACGCCATGCGCGACACCGAGGCCGTCAAAGCCAACCGCGACGGCAATCCGGCCAACCCGGGCAGCGCCCGCACCTACAGCAAGGGCGACGGCTTCTACCTGGGCGGATTCCTCAACGGGACCCCGCAGCGCTACGTCATGGTGGACGATACGGGCATCACCCTGGACGACGGCCAGGGCGGCAAGCTGGAGCTCAAGGGCGGCAAGCTGACCATCACGGCCCCGGCAGGCATCGAGAGCACGTCGCCCACCGAGGTGCACCATACCCCGGCCCTGGTTTTCGGCGATGGCGATGGGGCCACGGCCACCATGAATGCCGATTTGAGCATCAACGGCAGCGTCGAAAGCACCGGCGACCAGGTGGCCGGCGGTATCAGCCAGATGCATCACACGCACACCGGTGTCGAGACCGGCAGCGGCAACACCGGTGAACCGCAATAGGAGGCGGATCATGGACAGCCTGGCACTCTCCGGGGACTGGGACCTCACGTTGACGCCCGGCGGCAACCTGGCCGTCGTGAGCGGTTCGGAGCGCATAGCGCAGGACGTGGCCTGCTATGAGCGCACATTCTACGGTGAGCCCTGGTACGCCGCCGAGGATGGCGTGCCGTATCTGCAGGGAGAGCTGGGCAGCCTGCCCCCCGCGGAACTGGTGCGGGAGCGGGCCGTGCGCCGGGCCCTGCAGGTGCCTGGTGTGGCCGCCGCTACGGTGGCGCTGACAGGATTCCAGGCGCGCCAGCTGTCTGGAGACATCCGCGTAACTACAGACGACGGGGAGACCGTCAATGTCACAGTCTAGCATCGAATTCACGGATTTTGGGCCTGTGGCTCCTGACAGCGCCGACGTTCTCCAGGCCCAGCAGGACATATGGCAGGAGGCGTTCAACAACAAGCTGAACCCGGACCCGGCCACGCCGCAGGGGCAGCTCATGGCCAGCCTGGCGGCCATCGTGCAGGACAAAAACAGCCAACTGCTGTTCCTGGCCAACCAGTTCAACCCGGCCACGGCCAGCGGCGTATGGCAGGATGCCCTGGCCGCCATCTACTTCCTGGAGCGGCAGGGCGCGGTGGCCACCACCGTGCAGGTGGTCTGCACCGGCCTGCCCGGCACGGTCATCGAGGGGCAGGATACCAGTGTGACCCCGGCACAGGTGAGGACGGCGGACGGCACGGTGCTGGTCTGCCAGACGGGCGGCACCATCCCCGCCGGCGGTTCCATCACGCTGCCCTTTGCTGCCCAGCAGACGGGCCCCGTGGTGGTGGAGGCCGACAGCGTCACCACCATCGTGCAGGCCCAGCCCGGCTGGGATACCGTGGACAACCCCGATCCGGGCGTTACCGGTCAGGATGTGGAGAGCCGCCAGGCGTTCGAGTTGCGCCGCGGTCAGTCCGTGGCCCTCAACTCGCGGTCCATGCTGGCCAGCGTCTACGCCAGGGTGGGAAATCTCACCGGCGTCATCGACCTGTTGGCCAGGCAAAACCGCACCGACGCGCCCGTGGAGGACAACGGCGTCACCTTGGCCCCGCATTCCATCTATATCGCCGTGCTGGGCGGAGCTGACGCCGACATTGCCGAGGCCATCTACAACAGCGTCTCCGGGGGCTGTGATTACAACGGCAACACCAGTGTGGAGTACACGGACCCCGTGACCGGCGCGGTGGAGACCATCCTTTTTGAGCGCCCGGAGGAGTACGCCTTCGTCATCGAGGTCACTGTGCAGGCCAATGCCAGCACGCCGTCAAATATCGTGGAACTGGTGCAGGCCAATATCCTGGCCGATTTCTACGGGCAGCAGTACCCCAATGCCGGCAGCGGCACGGCACACGATACCACGCCCACGCGTGTGGGGATCGGTGCGACGGTCTACGCCAGCCGCTTTTTCTGCCCGGCCATCAGCGCCGGGGCCACCCAGCTGGTGGGCGTGCAGATCGGGCCGGAAGGCGGCCCGCTGGGCAATGTGGTGCAGCTGACGAACGCCCAGTATCCCAGCCTGACGGCGGACGACATCACCGTCATTGTGCAGGAGTAAGCCATGCCGATCGTTTTTTCCTATCAGCCCGCCAGCGGCCCGCTCTCCGGTGCCAGTTTCGAGGCCCAGACCGTGGCCTTTTTTGAGGCGTTGCAGGCCGAGTTTCAGGGGCAGTTGTCGTCCGTCTCCGCACAGCTGACCCAGCTCCAGCAGTCCGTGACCGCCCTGACCGCCACGACCCAGGCCAATGCGGCCGCCATTGCGGCATTGCAGCAGCGTTGCGCCACCATCGAGGCCACTGTGGCCGCCAACACCACCGAGTTGAGCCAGCAGGGACAGCAGATCAGTGATCTGAGCAGCACGCTGTCCAGTGTGTCCGGCCGTGTGGGGACCGTGGAAAGCGCCGTGGGCGCGCTCCAGACCCTGACCAGCCAGCAGGGGAGCTCCATCTCCGGCCTGACCTCTGACGTGGACAGTCTGCAAACGGACGTGCAGGGCCTGCAGAGCACCACCAGCAGCCAGGGCAGTAGTATCACCAGCCTGCAGGAGCAGGTCACGGCCCTGGAGCAAGGGGGCAGTGTGCCCGCCGGGCTGATCGCCCTCTATGACGGAACGACGCCACCGTCCGGCTACAAGGCCTGCGATGGCAGTAACGGTACTCCTGACCTGGCCGGATTTGTCGCGTCCCCTTTGACCTATATCAGTAAGAACTAGGGGGGGTGGCATGGCTATCCGCTGGAATATCATTGATTTTCGGGCGGCAGGCGATATTCGGGAGCTGCCGGATATCCGCCGGGGGCAGCTCTGGCCGTCCACGGTCATCTCACAGTACGACAATTCCCCCCGTCTGTGCGCGTTGCTGGCTGGTCTGGAAGGTCAGATAGATCCTTTTGGGGACATCCAGGAATTTTTGACCAAGGCCTTCGATCCGCGCACGGCCACAGGCTGGGGCCTGGACTGCTGGGGCCAGATCGTGGGCATCAGCCGCGACATCCAGCTGGCTGGCACCAACACGGCGTTCGGCTTTGACGGCTCCGGTCTGGAGCCGTTCGACCAGGCGCCGTTCTGGAGCTCGGACGCCACGTCCTACTACCGCCTGACGGACGAGGCCTACCGGCAGCTGATCTTCCTCAAGGCCGCCATCAATATCAGTGACGGGACGCTGGCCAGCCTTAACCGCATCATGCATACGATGTACGGCTCCCGCGGCACGGTCTGCGTGATCCATGTGGGCACCATGCGCATCCGGTTTTTCTTCGGCTTCTATTTGCAGCCGTTCGAGCGTGCGCTGATCGCTCGTGATGACGTGCCGCCCAAGCCCGCGGGCGTGGGATTCGATCTGTACGAGGTCAACCGCGCCGAGACGTTCGGCTTTGACGGCTCTGGCCTGCAACCCTTTGACCAGGGCAATTTCGCCCCCGGAGGACCGCAAGATGCCTATTCCCTCTAGCCCGGACCTGCTCGCCAATGTGCTGGGGTACGCGGCTGACCTTAATTCTATACCGGCCACGACGCCCAGCGGCAGCGGGGCTTTCTCGTATCAGGCCGGGTTCCCGGCCATTACCGGGTTCCCCCTGACGGCAGGGGGGATACCCCCCTCGCGCCAGGACTTTAACGGCGTGTTCAACCTGATCGGGCAGCATCTGTTTTTTCTGCAGTCCGGCAGCCTGTATCAATGGAACAGCAGCCTGGATTACCTGCCCGGAGCTCATATCCTGGGCAGCGACGGCAACGAATATGTGGCTCAGGCATCGTCCGGTCCCGACGTGCCCAGTGTCGGCGCCAAAAATCCCATTTCTGATGACGGGACCTACTGGAGGTCGGTTGCGAGCGTCGAGGCCGGAAATGTCCCCATAGGCGGGGTGTTGCCGTTCACCGGCACGTTCGGCGGCACAGGGAACCGATTCCCCATCCCGCTGAACGGCTCGGCCCCCCTGACGAACTGGTGCCTGTGCGACGGCACCACCACCAATGGCCTGCCCGTACCCGATTTGCGCGGCCTGTTCATTCGCGGCGCGTCGGATTCCGAGCCGGCCGGCTCCACTGGCGGCTCGGAGACGCATTTGCACAGTCTGTCCGGCACTGTGGGGGAGACAACGCTCACGGCACAGCAGATGCCATCTCACAGCCACAGCACTAATT
>OIWK01000028.1_pt1 | contig 118299 bp, 91 predicted proteins | sample 1587401 | NCBI WGS metagenome assembly OIWK01 (sample SAMEA3888911, study PRJEB22519) | human gut metagenome | biome: human gut; feature: human-associated habitat; material: faeces | place: Denmark | collected 2009 | reverse complement strand
TCGGGCGCGTTTTTGATGTATCGATTTTTAGCCGAGGCAAGTCCAGTTGACGGGGGTCGAGCCGTGCTGTTCGAGTAGCCGATTGGCTGCCGAGAAGGGGCGCGACCCCATAAAGGCGGGGAGTTCTGCCGTGGCACGGTTAGCCGAAAGCGGCGAGGGGTGCGTGGAGGCCAGGCAGAACTTGCCGGTTGCCTTGCCCGCGCCAGTCGCGACGAGCTTACCTTCGACCATCTGTTGGGCAAAGCGGCCCCATGCCAAAAAGACTACCGGCTGGGGCAGCTGGCAGCAGCGTTCGATAACGTAGTCGGTGAGCGTGCTCCAGCCCAGTTTGGCGTGCGAGTTGGCGGCATGCTCGCGCACGGTGAGCGTGGTGTTGAGGAGCAGAACGCCCTGTTGTGCCCATGGGGTTAGGTCTCCCGTGGCGGGAATGGGGCAGCCCAGATCGGCTTTGAGCTCCTTATAGATGTTGCGCAGGCTCGGCGGCAGCTTGGTTTGCGTCGCGGGGACCGAGAACGACAGTCCCATGGCCTGGTTGGGTCCGTGATAGGGGTCTTGACCCAAGATGACAACTTTGACCTGGTCGGCCGGTGTGTAGGCGAGGGCATTGAGGATGTCGTCTTGTGCCGGGTAGATGGTTTGCTCGGCACGCAAAAGGGCGATGCGCTCGAGCAGCTGGTTCGTAGTGTCACGTACCGGCTGCGGCGCATCGCCCAACCAAGTTGCTATGTTGCGGTCGCGAGTTGCGGTGTCCATGGGGCTCCTTTATGGCAGATGCTCTGTTGGCATCTATTGTAAAGGCGCACCGGTTGCCTTTATGCCGCGGCTGTATGAAGAGTGGGGTCTACGAGACGCGCTCGGGCGCTCCTGTCATGCGAGCCTGTCCATGTGCGCGGAGGCGCGGAAGCTCGACGGTTGCCACCATGACGCCGGTTAGGATGAGGGCGGCGCCAAAGAAGGCGATGGGGCTCAGGATCTCGCCAACCAAGAAGAACGAGAAGACGGCGGAGCAGACCGGCTCGAGCGAGAAGGCGAAGCCGGTGGTTTCGGCGGGCACGTGGGGCTGCACGAGCGTCTGGGTGATAAAGCCATAGGCAGAGCAGATGAGTGCGAGGGCAACGACAACGACGATCTCGCAGGGCGTACTGGGAAGTGTGAAACCGCCAAAGACGCATGCGGCGATGCCCGAGAACAAGCCGCCGAAGCCCAGCTGCCAAACGCCCAGAGCAAGCGGGTCGACATCTTCGACAAAGCGCTTCGCCACAATGATGTGGCCGGCATAGACAAAAGCGGAGAGCAGCATGATGATCGCGCCGGGATTCAGGCTGGTGAAGTCGGCGCCCGAGAGCAGCAACATACCGCAGGTGACGATGGCGGTGCCGACGAGCACTTTGCGCTCGGGGGCGCGGCGCAGCAGGGCGGCATTGGCAAACGGCACGATCACGACCGTCAGGCTCTGCAAAAAGCCGGCGGTGGAGGCGGAGGTGAGGCTAGAGCCCAGGCACATGCAGGTGAGCTCGGTTGCCATAATGGCGCCGATGATGGCGGCACGGACCATAAGGTCGCGGTTGATGCGCAACGCGTGCTTGTGGAAGAGCAACAGGCAGACCACAAAGGCGATGATGCAGCGTAGCGCGACGATGCTCGTGGCGTTCATGCTGTCCATACCGATCTTCATGAGGGGATACGAAAAGCCCCATGCGACGGGAACGGAAAATGAGAGCGCGATTGCTTTTTTGCGATCCATGGGACTCCTTTTGTTGCAGAACGGTTTCGCACAAAGGATTCTGCTCCCAGATTTGGATGTAGTAAAGCGAATGTATCTTCAGTATGATTAAGAAACGCTAAAGTTGGTGCGAAAAGCGCTGGCAAAACGTTTTGCGGCTGCATTGATGTGGAGGCACGATGGCATCGCGGTATCAGATTGTTTGTATGGTGGTCGATCGCGGCAGTCTTAAGGCCGCGGCGGACGAGTTGGGCTATACGCAAAGTGCGGTGAGCCAGGCCGTCAAGGCGCTCGAGCGCGAGCTGGGCACCACACTTATCGAGCGCGGTAAGCAGGGCGTTTCGCTTACGCGCGACGGCAAACAATATCTGCCGTACCTGCGCCAGATTGTGACCGCCGAGGTCGAGCTCGAGGGCAAGCGCCAGGAACTGCTGGGGCTTTCGTCGACCGATATTCGCATTGCGACGTTTACCAACGTGAGTCGTACCGTGCTGCCGCGTGTGATCCGCGACTTTGGTGCGCTGCACCCGGGCGTACGCTTCACCCTCAAGCAGGGCGATTACACGCGCAACGCCCAGTGGGTGCACGATGGCGTGGTTGATTTTTGCTTTACGGCGCGTGGATTTACCGCTGGGCTCGAGAAGCGCGTGGTCTATCACGACGAGTTGGTAGCATTGTTGCCGGCCGCGCATCCGCTGACGGCAAAGGAAAAGGTAACGCTCGCCGACCTGGCGTCCGAGCCGTTTGTGCTGCTGGATGAGGGCGAACAGAGCCTGGTGCTCGATGCATTTGCGGCGCATGGGCTGTCGCCGCACGTGACGAGCGAGGTGACCGACGACTACACCATCATGGCGATGGTGGAGGAGGGCCTAGGCGTGAGCATGCTCTACCGTCGTACTGTGGAGGGCATGCGAGCCGATATTCGTGTGCGGCCCATCGTGCATGCCCCCTCGCGCGACGTGGTGGCAGCCTGGCGCAGCTGGGACACCATGCCCATCGCCACGAGGCGCTTTATCGACTATATGAGCTCGCATATTGTCAATTAATGACTGGCGTGGCGTTGAGTGTGGTGTTTAGCGGGCTGTCGCTTTGGCTTGGGTGGCGCGATAGGTGCGTGCCGGGTGGCAAAGTAGTACCGCCACGACCATAAAGAACGCCGTGGTGCCCAGGCTGATGGGGTAGACCATCATGATGTTCGCAAAGGTGCGGAAGTGCGGGAACACGCAGAAAACCCAATAGAAGCGGATGCCGCAGACGCAGATCATGGTGATGAGGGCGGGCGTGAGCGAGATACCAAAGCCGCGCAGGTAGCCTGACATGTTTTCGTAGAACATGCTAAAGGCGTACGCCGGGAAGATCGAACACACGCGGATATAGCCGATCGAGACGATGTTGGGATCGCTGTTGAACAGCGACAAGATCTCGCGCCCTAGGCCGACGATGACGATAATCGTGGTGAGCGCAACGATACCGCCTTCGACCAGGCAGACCTTAAGCGTTTTGGTGCAGCGGTCGATCTGGCGGGCACCGTGGTTTTGTCCCACAAAGGTGGTGCAAGCCTGGCTAAAGCTGTTGAGCAGGTTGTAGCACACGTACTCCAGGCTCATGGCGGCGCTCGATGCCGCCATGACCTCGGTGCCCAGGCTGTTGATGGCAGATTGGATGATGATGTTGGCGACGGCAAAGACGGCGCTTTGGATGCCGGCGGGCAGGCCGATCTTGACGATGCGCTTGAGGGCAACGGGGTCGATAGCCAGGTCGCGTGGGGTGACGCGGACGACGGAGTCGGTCTTGAGCAGGCGGATAAAGAGTGTGGCGGCGCTGACGGTGTAGGCGATGGCGGTGGCGACGGCGACGCCCGCGACACCCCAGTGGAGTACGGGGACAAAGATGAGGTCCAGGCCAATGTTGAGGACGGTGGACACGGCAAGCGCCCGCAGCGGCATGCGGGTGATGCCGACGGAGCGGAAGATCGCGGCCTCAAAGTTGTAGAGCAAGATCGAGGGCATGCTGAGCAAAAAGACGCGCAGATAGAGTGAGGCGAGCGGCATGGTCTCGGCGGGAACGTTGAGCGCGGCGAGCATGGGCTCGGCAAAGATCTCGCCCAGTGCGATGACGACAAAGCCCACGAGTGCCATTAAAATCGAGGTATGGACGGCGCGTTTGACCATGTTCTGATCGTTGCGGCCGATAGCGTTGGCGATGACCACGTTGGAGCCAAGCGACATGCCGATAAACAGGTTGAGCATAAGACTGGTAAGCGGAACATTGGAGCCGACCGCCGCCATGGCGAGGGTTCCCTGGTCGCCCGAGAAGTTACCGATGATGACCGTGGCGATGAGGTTCGACAGCTGCTCCAAGATGCTCGTGGCGGCCACGGGGAAGGCGAACAGGGGAATATTGCGCCACAGCGAGCCGGTGGTCATGTCAATGTGCTTAGATACGGTGTCAGCCATACGCTCTCAATCTCTAATATGCTCTTTCGTGCTTATTTGCGCAGATGATGATACTCCTAATCGACTAGTCATTGGGGACGTTCTTAAACGACTAGTCATTTAAGAACGTCCCCAATGACTAGGTGGGGAAGGCGTGCGACAATGGTGGGTGTTGTGTTGTTCGCGCTAAGGAGTTGCCATGTTGTTGTGTCCCGTTTGCCATGAGCCGTTGGTGGACGACGAGCGCGGGGCCGCATGCGCGGGCGGACACCGGTTTGACCGTGCGCGCGAGGGCTATCTATATCTACTGCGCTCGTCCAAGAGCGGCGACTCCATGGGCGATCCCAAGTCGCAGGCACGCAGCCGTCGTGACTTTCTGAACCGCGGTTACTATGCGCCGTTGCGCGATGCGATGGTCGAGCTGGTGCGCAAGCGGATGTCTGGGCGTGCTGCGTCTACGAGCGGCTCCATGACGCTGCTCGATATTTGCTGCGGCGAGGGCTATTACACGAGTGCCATGGGCGCGATGCCGGGCGTGGATGCTTACGGGTTCGACTTGGGCAAAGAGATGGTGCGCCTGGCTGCCAAGCGCGGCGATGCGACCTACTTCGTGGCCAACATGAAGGACATCCCCGTGGCCGATGGCGCCTTCGATATGGTGACCGAGCTCTTTGCTCCCTTCAACGAGCGCGAGTTTGCCCGCGTGCTGGCGCCCGAAGGCTCGCTCTACACCGTGGTGCCGGGCGCCCGTCATCTGTTTGGGCTCAAGGAGGTGCTCTACGACACGCCGTACCTTAACGATGAGAAGCTGCCGAAGACCACCGGGCTCGAGTTGGTCGGAACGCAGCGGGTATCTGCGAATATTACGCTCCAGACGCAGGCCGACATCGAGGCGGTGTTCCAGATGACGCCGTACTACTATCGCACGCGCCCTGCCGACAAAGAGCGCCTGGCAAATTTGGACACCCTTCAAACCGGCATCGACTTCATCATCGCCGAGTACCGCCACAGCTAACAACCTGCCAAAAAGGGACAGGTTCATTTTGGTAGGGTTTTATCTGGGCAAACGTAAAGGGCCGACCGCGGAGATGCGCGATCGGCCCTTTTTAGTTGCTTGGCTGCAGAGGTTATGAGAAGCGAGCGCTTATAGGCGGTCCTTGTTCTCGGCCTTAACGGCGTGTGCCTGCTGAACAAAGAACAGGTCGTAGACCACAATGACAAAGGCGCCAAAGTTGATGGCGTCGCCGCCAAACGCGGGAAGCGTGAGCACCGCTTGGGCAAGCGTGGCGACCGCGGCAACAATACCGAGCTTAAACGCGCCGTCCACCTGCGAAGGCTTGTTGGCGCCTTTGATACCGGCGACGCCTGCGGCAAGGTCGACGAGACCCTTGGCGATAAGCACGACCGCTGCGAGCGTGGCGTACGAACCGTACGTGGAATCGAGACCGCCCGTGGCGATACCGACGCCGGCGGTGACGAGGCTGGCGATGCCCAAAACAAAGTAGATGAGAGCAAGGATTTTGAGAGTCTTGCGAGTGAAGCTCATGGCTGGTCCTTTCGATACGAGTACGCCAACTTGGCGCACCCAATGTACTGCACATATGGTGAAGCACATTGTAGTTCAACGGGGCGATGCATGCGTTTGGAAGCGTCTCTTGCCTATACGGTTCAACCTTTCAAAAAGGAAAGCTGGACGTAAGCCAAATCGATGGCAGCGTATGCGCGGCGCTGCGATGATGGGTCCATGGTAAGAGCTGGACCGAAGGAGGAGCCATGATGTACGGAGCAGGGCAAGTGCATGAGCCGCGGTCGTTGGGAAGGCGCATGGGTGATTCTGTGATCGCTGCCGTGTGCACGGGATTGATGGCGGTGCTTTGCATTGGGATGCTGTGGGCCATGTCGCATGTGGGACAATAGCGGACGGTTGGGTGCCGACATAAACGGCGCTCACGTATTCGTTTTGCTTGTTAAGGAGTACCCATGGGCGTCGTCGATCCCTTTTCTGTTGCTCGGTCCGCGGGGCTTGAGCTGATCGGGAAGTCCGAGGGCCTCACGCTCACCGACGGCACGATGGAGCTGCGTGCCGATTTTGGCCGCATGCTTCCACGGCTCAAGCAGGGCCGTCTGCAGCAAGAACTGCTGGTAAAGGCTGCGCGCGCAAAAGGCATCGAGAGCCCATGGGCGATTGACGCCACGGCAGGCTTTGGCGAGGATTCGCTGCTGCTGGCGGCCGCGGGCTTTACCGTCGATCTGTATGAGCAGGATTGCGTGATCGCGGCGCTCCTCAAGGATGCTTTGGATCGCGCGGCAGATGATCCGGCGCTTGCGACAGCCGTGGCGCGCATGCGCTTACATGCGGGCGAGGACAGCATTGCCGGCCTTTACCATACAGCTGAGCTGATCGGGCGGGGCGAGCTCACCGCTCCCGACGTGGTGTATCTGGACCCCATGTTTCCCGGACGCACCAAGAGCGCGGCGGTTAAAAAGAAATTCCAACTCTTGCACCATCTGGAGCAGCCGTGCGCCGATGAGGAGACGCTGGTCGAGGCTGCGCTTGCGGTGCACCCGCGCAAGTTGGTTATCAAGCGGCCGGTGAAGGGGCCACTGCTTGCCGGTGTTAAGCCGAGCTATCAACTTGCGGGCAAGGCCGTTCGCTACGATGTTTTGGTGCCGCCGCGCCCGTAGCTTTCGTGCGATGGCCGGCGCTCCGTCAGTGCCGTGCCGATGCGGGGTCTATTTCCAAGGGTGCGACGTCAGGTGCCAGCCGCCGCAGTATTCGCATTTGTAGCAGGCCAGCCCGCGGCGTCCGCGGTTTTCGCAGTCGGCCATAACGGCCTCGGCCTCGGCGCGCGTGTCGTAACGGTTTTTGCGTTCGCACGATTTGTAACGCCAGGCTTCATCGCGCTCGGCGTCCAGGGCGTCGCGGCGCTCGTCCTCGCGCGCAAACAGGTCGCTCATATCGCCGCCGGTAGCAGCGCCCAAAAACTCGCTTTTGGCCTTTGACCAGGCGGCTCGCTTTTTGCTTCCCATCTGCTTCGCGCCTCTCTCCAAACGCTGGTATCATTGCTCAACCAAAGTGATACCAATAAACGTGAGGTCGCCGCGTGATGATCAGAAAAACCCTCGATACCGACATTCCCGCTGTCATGGCTATCTATGACGCCGCCCGCGCCTTTATGCGCGCGCATGGCAACGCCACGCAGTGGCCCGAGGGCACGCCTTCGGCCGAGCAACTGGCTGCCGATATTGCCGCTGGTGGCAGCTACGTGTGCGAAGTCGACGGTCGCGTGGTGGCGACGTTTGCCTTTTTACCGGGCCCGGACGAGTGCTATGACGTAATTGAGGGCGGTCAATGGCGCAGCGACGCTCCGTACGCCGTGCTGCACCGCGTGGCATCCGACGGCACCGTGCACGGTATCGCGGCCGCGATGTTTGCCTTTGCCAAGGAACGTATCGACCATCTGCGTATCGACACGCACCAAGACAACCTGCCTATGCAGGGCGCCATCGCCAAGGCCGGGTTTAAGCGCGCCGGTATCGTATATGTGTCGGACGGTACGCCGCGCGTCGCGTTTGATTGGCTGCGTGAGACATAAGAGCGGGGACGCGTATCAACAATTTGCACGAACGAAAATGGCCCCGGGTGGGGTCATTTTCGTTCGCTGCGCTGTTTTGCGAGCCGGCTTTCGCAAGGCGCGAACCTACGAAAATCGCCGCGCGGCAACGCGGGGCGATGAGCTCGGTCGGGGGATAGGGCCCGCTTCGCCCGTCGGCCCATAAATTGTATCATCCAGTGTGGAACGTGAACGCCCGTTGCCGCGTGCGATGGGCTTGCAATAAGAGGAGAGCCATGTCGAAGCAAGCGGTCGTTGGAATCTTGGCGCATGTCGATGCCGGCAAGACCACGTTGGCCGAGGCCATGCTGTTCAACGCGGGTCGCATTCGCAAGCGCGGCCGCGTGGACGATGGCGATTCGCATCTGGACACCAACGCGATCGAGCGCGAGCGTGGTATCACAATCTTCTCGTCGCAGGCCGTGCTCGACCACGGCGATACCCACGTCATGCTCGTGGATGCGCCGGGGCATGTCGATTTTTCTGCCGAGGCGGAGCGCACGCTGCGCGCACTCGACTACGCGATTTTGGTTGTGGGCGCCAACGACGGCGTGCAAGGGCACACCGAAACCTTGTGGCGCCTGCTTGCGCGCTATGACATTCCGACGTTCATCTATATCAACAAAATCGATTTGGAGAATCCCGGCCGCGATGTTTTGCTGGCACAGCTCGGGAAGCGCCTTTCCGAGGGTTGCCTGGATGCCAACGAACTGCTGACGGGTGGTGCCGTTCAGGAGGACGCTGCCGCGTTGGACGAAGCGGCGCTCGAGGAGTTTCTTGAGGCGGGTGAGCTTTCCGTCGCAACGCTGTCGCGCACGGTCGCCGAGCGCAAGCTCTTTCCCTGCTTTGCCGGCTCGGCGCTCAAGGACCAAGGCGTGGACGAGCTGCTGGATGGCATATGCACTCTGATGCGTGAACAGACGTGGCTCCCAGAGTTTGCCGCGCGCGTCTATCGTGTCAGCCGCGGGGATCGCGGCGAGCGTTTGGCATGGGTTAAAGTGACCGGCGGCACGCTGCATGCCAAACAGATGATTAACGGACGTTCCGGTGCCGAGGCATGGGAGCAAAAGGTCGATCAGGTACGCATCTATAACGGCGAAAAGTATGAGCTTGCCCAAGAAGTTGCTGCTGGCGGTATTTGCGCCGTGACGGGTCTTGCGCACGTTCGCCCGGGGGACGCCCTGGGCGCGGAGCCCGCGGGCGATGCGCCTGTCATTGCGCCGGTCCTCACCTATACGGTGCTTCCGGGCGAACACGATGTCCATGCGGTGTTCAAAGCGCTGACTGAGTTAGCGGACGAAGATCCCATGCTCGGCGTAAGCTGGAACACGCATCTTGAGCAGATTCATTTACAGCTGATGGGCGCTGTGCAACTCGAGGTTGTGCAGCGGGTGTTGGCAGATCGCTTTGGCCTTTCGGTTGCGTTTGAGTCTGGCGGTATCCTCTATAAGGAGACTATTTCGCAGCCGGTCGAGGGCGTGGGCCACTTTGAGCCACTGCGCCACTATGCAGAGGTGCATCTGCGCCTGGAGCCGTTGCCGGCGGGTTCGGGCGTGCAGTTTGGCACCGTGACCTCGACTGACGAGCTCGATCTTAACTGGCAGCGTTTGGCGCTCACCAACGCCATGGAGCGCGATCACCTGGGCGTGCTGACCGGCTCGCCCATCACCGATGTGCGCATTACGCTCACGGGCGGCCGCGCGCATGCCAAGCACACCGAGGGCGGCGATTTTCGCCAGGCCACGTACCGCGCGATTCGCCAGGGTTTGATGCGGGCGCGCGAGGCCGGCGCGGCGGTGCTGTTGGAGCCGTGGTATCGCTTTGAGCTCGAGGTGCCGGGGGAGTGCGTGGGCAGGACGCTCTCGGATGCCACGCGCATGGGTGCCGAGTACGAGCCACCGGCGATGGCGGGAGACCGGGCGAAGCTTGTGGGCCGCGTGCCGGCATGCGAGGTGCAGGATTACGCGCTGGAGGTGGCTGCCTACACGAGCGGTCGCGGGCATCTGTACCTAGAGTTCGCTGGCTATGCGCCCTCCCACGACGCCGAGCGCGTAATCGAGACGGCGGCCTATGAGCCCGAGGCCGATCTGCCCAACACGCCTGACTCGGTCTTTTGCTCTCACGGCGCCGGCTACACGGTCAAATGGTACGACGTACCCGCCGCAGCCCACGTCAAGGTCGATCCCGCCACCTTCCGCCCCTGGCGAGCGGCGGATGCCGAGTTTTTCGGCCATAGGTGATAGAGGGTCAGACTCTTTGTCGCATTAAATTGGTATAACTCGGTATAAGTTGGTATAACTGTTACCAGGGTTTACCGATCCGAGGAGGCCGACATGAATCCAAATCCCTTTAAGCCCACTGCCGGCAAGCGGCCTCCGATGCTCATCGGTCGAGAGTCGGTCATCGAAGATTTTGAGGAAGGACTCGACAACGGCGCCGGAGCGCCGGGTAGGCTCATGCTCATTACGGGAAACCGCGGCTGCGGCAAAACGGTTCTCCTGCGGGAGCTGCAACGTCTAGCCAGCGAGCGCGGATGGGCGGTTATCTCCGATTCCGCTTCGCTTGGCTTATGCGACCGCTTAGCCGACGCGCTTCGCTCGAATAAACCCGTTGTGACGTCAATGGAGTTTGGTCCGTCGTTTGGCCGGATGTCGGTCGAGGCGGCGCGAGCAAAGGGCGAGACGTTACGAGGGCTGGTCAACGAGCGCCTCAAGAAGCTCGGTCCAGGCAAGGGCATACTGTTTGCGATTGACGAGGCGCAGTCTGCGTCTATCGAGGAGCTGGCGGCTCTTGCCGTTCTCTATCAGCAGGTGCTCGGAGACCAGGATGCTACGGGCTTGCCCGATAGCGACCAGCGCGGTCTTGCGCTGGTGTTCGCCGGCTTACCCAGTATGGTTGACGATCTGCTCGAAGAGCCGAGCGTGACGTTTTTGCGCCGTGCCCAGCAGCGTACGCTGGGGGCGATTTCTTTGCCCAAGGTGCGCGATTCATATATCCAGACGGTCAAAGACGCTGGTCTTTACGTTGACGCGGAGACGGCGGACCTTGCGGCACGCAAGAGCATGGGGCATCCCTACATGGTTCAGCTGGTGGGCTATTACATGTGGCGCTCTGCTGTCCGACGTGGCTCGCAGGCCATTGAAGAGCACGATGTTGAGGCTGGGCACGTGGATGCCGTCTCCGAGTTCTACGAAGCGGTTGACGCGCCTCTGTATTACGGGCTGCGCAGTCCACAGCGCCTCTTTATCGAGGCCATGGCTGCTGACGAGGGTGAGCCGACGCGCATGGCGGATATCATTGAGCGCTGCGACCGTACTCAGAGTTGGGCGAGTAAATATCGCGCAAGTCTGATTCGCGAGCGCGTCATCGAGGCTGCCGGATACGGCCTCGTCCGGTTTACCGTGCCCATGCTGGGCGAGTATATCCGCGACCGCATTTTATGGCATGAGTAGGGTGATAAAGGTGACGGAACAAAAGATGAGCCCGCAGGCTATCGAGGTGCGTGGCGCGCGCGTCCATAACCTCAAGGACATCGATATCGACATTCCGCTGGGAAAGCTCGTGGGCATTGCCGGCGTATCGGGTTCGGGCAAGAGTTCGCTGGCGCTGGGGGTTCTTTACGCCGAGGGCTCGCGCCGTTACCTGGAGGCGCTCAGCACCTATACCCGCCGTCGTCTGACGCAAGCCGAGCACGCCCAGGTGGACGAGGTACTGCACGTGCCGGCGGCGCTCGCATTGCATCAGCGCCCCAGTGTGCCGGGCGTGCGTTCCACCTTTGGTACCATGACCGAGCTCAACAATAGCCTGCGTCTGCTCTTTAGCCGTTGCGCCCATCACGTGTGCCCGCATTGCGGGGCGCGTGTGGAGCCGAGCCTCAACGTAGCGGCTGGCTTGTCGCTCACGTGCTCCGCGTGCGGCCGTGAGTTCTACGCGCCGAGTGCCGAGGATTTGGCTTTCAATAGCGGCGGTGCATGCCCCGCCTGTGGCGGCACCGGTGTCATGCGCGAGGTGGACGAGGCGAGCCTGGTGCCCGACGAGTCAAAGACTATCAACGAGGGCGCGGTACTTCCTTGGGGCACGCTCATGTGGGATCTGATGAAGCAGGTGGCTGGCGAGATGGGCGTGCGCACCGACGTGCCGTTTAACCAGCTCACGCCTCAAGAGCGCGACATCGTGTTCCATGGTCCGGCGGTTAAGAAGCACATTCTCTACGTTCCCAAAAACGGCGAGGGCGCCACGCCGCTCGACTTCACCTATTACAACGCCGTCTATACCGTCGAGAATGCGCTCGCCAAGGTTAAGGACGACAAGGGCCTCAAACGCGTTGCTCGCTTTTTGCGCGAGGGAGCATGCCGCGATTGCGGTGGCACGCGTCTCTCCGAGGCTGCACGCCAGCCCCAGGTGCGCGGTATCAATCTGGCGCAGGCCGCGGCCATGACGCTGGGCGAGGCGATTGAGTGGATGCGCGGGGTGCCCGCATCCTTGCCGCCCGAGATGCGGCCCATGGCGACGGATATCTGCGATTCGTTTTTGAGCGTGGCCCGTCGTCTGGTCGACCTGGGTCTCGATTACCTTTCACTCGATCGCGCCGGTGCCACGCTCTCCACGGGTGAGCGCCAGCGTGTGCAGCTCGCCCGCGTGGTGCGCAACCGGTCGACGGGTGTGCTTTATGTGCTGGACGAGCCTTCGATCGGCTTGCATCCCGCCAATGTCGACGGCTTGGTGGGCGTGATGCGCGATCTGGTGGATGACGGCAACACCGTGGTTGTTGTCGACCACGATACGCGCGTACTGGCGGAAGCCGACTATCTAGTCGAGATGGGCCCCGTTGCCGGAGCAGGCGGCGGTAACGTGATCGCTGCAGGCACGGTAGACGAGGTCGAGCAAGCGCGGGACAGCCGCATCGCTTCGTTTTTGCGTGCCGAGCCCAAGCGCTTGCGTTCACAGGTGGCTGACGACGAAATGTTCGACCAGGGCCATATCCGCATGGCGACCGATACCATCCATACCGTCAAACCGCTCGAAGTCGATATCCCGCGCGGCCGCTTGGTCGCGGTGACGGGTGTTTCGGGTTCGGGTAAGACGACGTTGGTGCTCGAGACGCTCATCCCGGCGCTTAAGGCGCAGGCAGCTGGCGAGCGTCTGCCGGGGCACGTGCGTTGGGTCGATGCCGAGGGCATTGCCCGCGCAAACCTGATTGACGCCACGCCCATCGGCGCCAATGTGCGCTCGACGGTAGCGACCTATGCCGATATCCATGATGAGCTGCGCCGCGCTTTCGCCCGTACGCCCGAAGCCAAGGCAGCCGGCTACAAGGCGGGCGCCTTCAGCTACAACACTGGCGCCTTGCGCTGCCCTACGTGCGATGGCACGGGCTCGATATCGCTCGACGTGCAGTTTTTGCCCGACGTCGAGATCGTCTGCCCGGCATGTCGCGGTTCGCGTTATGCGGACGCGGCTTCGCATATCCATCGTGAGGGCAAGGACGGGAGTCTGCTTACGTTGCCGCAGCTCATGGACATGAGTGTGGACGAGGCCCTCGACGCCACGGTGGGACTCAAGAAGGTTCAGACGCGCTTGCAGACCTTGCACGACCTGGGCTTGGGCTATCTCACGCTCGGTGAGTCCACACCGGCGCTCTCGGGCGGCGAGGCTCAGCGCCTTAAGCTCGCGAGCGAGATGGGCCGCGTGCAGGACGATGCCGTATTCGTATTCGACGAGCCCACGATCGGCCTACATCCGCTCGATGTTCAGGTGTTGCTGAGTGTGTTCGACGGCCTTGTTGCCAAAGGCGCCACGGTTATCGTGATCGAGCACGATCTCGACCTTATCCGTAACGCCGATTACGTGATCGACATGGGCCCGGGCGGTGGCGACGCCGGCGGGCAAATCGTCTGCGCCGGCACGCCGGGCGACATCGCAGCCTGCTCCAAGAGCATTACCGGCCGCTATCTATAGGCGATGCGACAAAGGGGCGCCCCTTTGTCGCATTGACTTCTATTTGACGCATTGAGCCGCGAGATAGTCGCGGAAGAATGGCAATTCAAATGCGACGAGCCCTCGTCCTCGTTCCCCGATGATGCCGGCATCTATCATGCGGCGTCGGTAGCGGGAGACCTGCTGCGGCGAACGCTTAAGGCGCTCGACAAGGTCAGCGGTGGTGGACTCTTCCTCGTCATCGAGCATGGCGATGAGGAATCGCTTGTCCTCTGCAGTGAGTTCCCGATAGGTTGCCGCGAGGATTCGGTCGTCCATCTCGTCGCGCGCGATTTTGATTCCCAGGTCAAAGTCGCGTGACGAGATTTCCTTCGAATCGCTTGTGAGATCCCAGGCACGGTAGCCTACGAGTTGCAATAGGAAGGGAAAACCAGAGATCGAGCGAACGGCTCTATCGATTCCCTCGGCATCTGCCAGGCGATCGTTTTCCTGGATCGTGCGAATCAAGGCCTCGCGTACGTCATAGTCGGCAATGCGACCCAGATGATATTGTTGGGCGCGGCGAAGGAACGAGACCGTCTTGTGGTTCAGCAACGTCGAGACGTTGTTGGGAAGTCCCGCCATGAGCAGCGCGACGCGTTTCCCATCGGTCACAAAGTGCTGATACGTCGCTGCGAGCTGAATCATCTCGTCGAGTGTCGGGTCCACCTCGTCAACCGTGACGAGCAGACCGGTGCCCGCCTCGTTGAGCTGGTCGATGATGTCGCTCATGCGATAACGCCAGGTTGAGGCATCGTGAACGCGACTGACTTCGATGCTGCCGAGCGGTGCAATTCCGAGACCGGTGACTTCGAAGTGGTTGGACGAGTCGATGAGATGGGCTGCGGCGCGTTTCGCCCCGAACTCGATTTCCTCAAGCATTCCCGGGAGTGCGGTTGTCTTTACGGCAATCCAGCCGTGGGATTCCGCCCTTGTCGCAAGTGACGACATGAGGGCGGTTTTACCGGTTCCACGCGCGCCTGAGAAAATCGAGGTCAATTCTGGGCGCCTGCGCTGGCTCAAGAAGGCACGGTCCAAATCCCGAATAATCTGTTGTCTGCCAGCGAGATGGGCAGGAACCTCACCAAAACTGGGGGTAAACGGGTTCTCGAGATATTTCACAAAGCTCTCCTTTCACACCGCCGTTTAACTTCATTTTATTTTAGTTAATTCTGATTAAAAGCAATGGTTCGTTATTTAGAGCGTCAATGTGACAAAGGAACAGTTCCTTTGTCACATTGACGCAAAAACCAGCTTGTCAAGAGCTAGAGGGTTTAAAAATCTGCCATTTCTACCCCGTCCCCTAATGGCAGGTTTGTTACATTCCCGGAAAGCCTGTTTGGCGCAGGGCCTCGTAGAGGACGATGGCGGCGCTGTTGGAGAGGTTGAGTGCACTGATGCGGTAGTCGTCCGGGTTGACGAAGTTGCCGCAGATATCTTGTTGAAGGATGGCCTCGTGGCTGTCTTCGGTATGCCCCAGCGATTCCTCGTGAGCTTCCCAAGCCTCGGCGTTATCGAGAGAGTCGCAATCGCGCAGCATCGGGATGCGCTCGCAACGCTCGGGCGCCGCGGCAAGCAGTGGCTCGGGAATGCCCGAGCTCTCGCTGCCAAAGACCAAGTAGTCGCCATCGCGGTAGGTACTCTGCGCATAGGTGCGGCGTGCCTTTTTGGTCAGCAGATGCAGGCGTTCGTCGGCAGGGGAGAGACCATTGCGTGCAAGGAAATCCTCCCAGCCGGCATAGGTGGTCACGTCCAAGTTTTGCCAGTAGCCCAGGCCGGCGCGACGTACTGTCTTGTCGTCGAGCGAAAAGCCCAGTGGCTCCACCAGATGTAGACGGGCGCCGGTAACCACGCAGGTGCGGCCGATATTGCCCGTATTGGCCGGGATTTCGGGCGCATACAGCACAATGTTGAACATGAATCTCCTTGGCTCAGAACGAAAAACCACCACGAAGGGGACAGGCACCTTCGTGGTGGTTTGGCGGTTACGTGGGCGGAAAATGCCCGCTTGGATAAACCTAGGCGCGGTGCCAGTCGGTCAGGCAAGCATCGAGGGAGGCGATGAGCGCATCCTTGTCCATGTGACGGCCGATGATGCACAGGCTCGTCATGCGGTCACCCGTCTCGTCGTCCCAAATCTGCATGATCTCGGGGTTCTCGTCGATGATCTTCTGCTTCTCGCCCTCGGGCGCCGAGTCAACGAACAGGCCGTTCTCCATCAGGCGCATCTGGTGGCCGGCCTGCTCGAACATGTAGCACATGTCCGGATCGCCGGTCTGCCACAGCGGGCCCTTGACGCGAATGACCTCGTCGGGCCACTCCTGCTCAACAAAATCGGTGAACTTCTGCAGGTCAAACGGCTTGCGGCGCGAGTACACAAAGGTCTCGATGTCGTACTCGAGCACCTCGGGGTCGTCGTGCTCCTCGGGATGCTCCATGGCCTCGATCCAGGCGGCGGAGTTGTAGGCGCGCATAAAGTCGAAGCGGTCGGTATCGAGCAGCTCCTCCATGGGGACCTCGCCGTTTTGGGCCTCGACGATCACGGCGTCCTTCTGCAGGCTGCGCACGATGGCCTTAAGCTCGGCGATCTGCTCAGGGCTCACGGTATCGGTCTTGTTGAGGATCAGCGTGGAGCAGAACTCGATCTGCTGGATGAGCAGGCTTTCGATGTCGTCCTCGTCGATATCCTCGGCCAGCAGGTCGCGGCCGCCGTTGAACTCGTCGTACATGCGAGCACAATCGACCACGGCCACGATGTTGTCGAGCGCGAGCTTGGGCTCGCCGCCCACCTTGGCCTCGTCGCAGAAGCTCGAGATGGTGTAGGCGATGGGGATAGGCTCGCAAATACCCGATGCCTCGATGATGATGTAATCGAAGTTGCCCGAATCGGCGATGCCCTGCAGCTGGTTGGCCAGGTCATCCGAAAGCGTGCAGCAGATGCAGCCGTTGGTGAGCGGGATGAGGTCATCGGTCTCGGAAAGGCCGCCGTCGGCGATGAGGCTGGCGTCGACATTGATCTCGCCGATGTCGTTGACGATCACGGCGGCGCGGATGCCGCCGTCGTTAGCGAGGATGTGGTTGAGCAGCGTGGTCTTGCCGGCACCGAGGTATCCGGTAAGCATGATAATCTTCACGGGTTTGTTGGGCATGTGCCCTCCTTTGTTAGACTTGGCTTACAGTTGAATCTTATGCCAAACGCATGCTCTTATACCCACGCGCTGGCAAATAACACAGGCTACTCCCAGGCTCCCCATACATCGGGGCAATAACCGACGGTGGCCTTTTTGCCGTTGCGTACGATGGGCTCGGCTAGAACCTGCTGGTTCTCGAGTAGCTTGTCGAAGCGCTGGCTAGGGGTGAGGTGCTGGATGAGCGCGAGCGTCTCCTCGTCCTTGGCTTTGGGGTTGAGCAGCTTATCGATGCCGCCGACCGCCTGCATCACGCTCGTGAGCTCGCCCTTGCTCATTTCCTTTTCCTTAAGGTCAATAAACTGCACCTTAATGCGGCGCTCCTTAAAATAGCGCTGGGCCTTCTTGGTATCGAAGGACTTCTTGGTGCCGAAGATTTGCACATTCATAGTATGTTCCGCCGTTCTACCTGATGAAGTTGGTCGTTGCGCGATCGGCTTCGGGTGCGTTGATACCAGCGGCCTGTCCTGCCTCGATACAGCGCAGGAGCCAGGCCATGTTTTTGCCGATGTTTCGCATGGTGGCAAGGCCCTCGGCATCCCCATCGGCGTCGCCGGGCACGCGACCAAACACGTTGTTCCAGTACGTGGAGGCGACCACGGGCATCTGGTTGATGGTGAAGTACTTGTTGAGCACATCGAAGGTGGTCGACGTGCCGCCACGGCGGGCGACGGCAACCGCGGCACCCGGCTTGTGCGCAAAGGCCTTGCTGCCAGCATAGAATGCGCGGTCGAGAGCCGAGAGGATGCGTCCGCTGGGATGCGCATAGTAGACGGGGGAGCCAAAGACAAAACCATCTGCCTGCTCGGCGGCAGCGATGAGCTCGTTCACCACGTCATCGTCAAAGGTGCAGCGATCGCCAAGCTTGCCGCACTGGCCGCAACCGATGCAATCGCGAATGGGCTTGGCGCCCAGCTGAAACACCTCGGTATCAATGCCTTCGCCATTGAGCTGCTCGGCGACCTCGGCGAGTGCACGGGCGGTGTTACCGTTTGCCTTGGGGCTGCCATTGACCAAAAGAACCTTCATCACAAACTCCCTCTGCTTTTGGTGACTTCTGCAGAGGATTATCGCACGATGGGGGAGGCGGCGCGGGCGCGGTGCTAATCCAGTTTGGTACCTGGCACCTGCACGGCTTTCCCGAGCAACGCTTTGAGCTCGTTCAAAATGGAAACGGGTTGTCGATCGACAGCGTCCAGATGAAGCGTCGCTACACGAATGGGTGGCTGATATTCAAGCGAGCCGATGAGCACGGGGGAACCCAGGAACCGCTCGATTTCGTCTGCGAGCTCGTCGATTGCCTCGGGGTCGAGCTCATCGAAAAGCGCCACGAACATGGGTCCGGTCGAGCGAAACAGGCGACCCTTGCCGCGCGAACAATCCATGAGGCAGGCGGCGCTTTCGGCGAGCACGCGGTCGCCTGCATCGAATCCAAAGCGGGCATTGACCTCGGCGATATCGTCGACCTTAATGGCAATAAAGCCTGCCTCGTGCGGCACACGGCGCATCTCTCCAATAGCGTTGACCAGCGCGTGAACATCGCCCAGGCCCGTTACCGAGTCGGTCGTATCTGCTAGGCTTCGGTTGATGATAATGCCCACGTACATGTTAGGTTCGGTATCGGTGCCGTCCAAGCGGTAGCCCGTGCAGTCGCAAAGCGCGTACGCTCCGGTGGCATCCATCACGCGGTACTGCATGTAGTGGAAGTGCCACGTGCCGTTTATCACCATGTCGAGCTCGGCACGTACGTTGTCGCGGTCCTCGGGATGAACGCGGGCGAGCCACATGTCGAGTGAGTTAAAAGGGTGCTGGGAGGGCAGGTCAAAATCGCGCACGGCGTTAACCGACCATTGCGATTCTCCCGTATCGAGATTGAGGATAAACGGATAGCGCGTCTCGGAGCTCATGGAGATCGCTTGGAACACCCGGTCGTTGCAGGGAAGCTGATCGACGACTGGGCGTTGCGGCGCGTCATCGTCTTTCGGTTGCTGCACACGATGCATAAGCTTATAGCGATACATCTTGCGATCGGCATCCATCGTCATCTGGCGACGCGTGTCGCCAGCAAGTGGATCGACGCGCGAGCAGCCAAAGCTAAAGCTGCCGATCATGGGCGCCTTGCCGCCTGAGCTCGCCTCGACCAGCCCGGCGCGTACCTGCTCCAAGCGCTGCTCGAGTTCAGTCTCGTTTGCGGAGGGCGAGATAAGCACAAACTCGTCTCCACCGATACGGAACAGCATCTCATCGTGCTCCATGGTTTCGGAGAGCGTGCGGCAGATGCTCAGAATATAGCGATTGCCTTCGGCGTGGCCAAACCTATCATTGCAATGTTTGAGATGGTCGATGTCAATATAGGCGCAGGTGAAGGGGTCGCGTTTGTGCCAGAGCTGCTCGACGTGACGGTCGAATCCGTTGCGGTTGCCCAAGTTGGTGAGCGGGTCGATATGGGCGTTGCTCTCAAGCAGCCGGCGCTCTTGTTGCAGGATGGCATGCGTCTTTTGCAGTTGCTCGCCAACGGCGCGTAGCTCAGCAGGCAGCGCGGCAACATCGAGTTCGGCGGTCGAGATGCCATTCGCAAGTCGCTGAAGATAGGCAATAATCGATTGCTCGCCCATGCGGTACGACTCGTTCATGACAGATAACCTCCTTGGGCGGAACAATGGTTTGTATCATATCCCCAATTCGGTTTGAATTGGGGATATAAGTTAGCTAATGGAGGCAAATTCCCCCTTCGGCGGTGGCGTTTTGCGCGCGAGCGTGTCAGTTGTTATTGCCACCATCGAGCAATGCCTCAAAATCCTTCGCCGGCATGGGGCGGTAGTAGAGGAAGCCCTGAGCGTAGCGGGCGCCCATTTGTCGTAGCATGTTTGCCTGCTCATTTGTCTCGACGCCTTCAACCACGACGGGCAGATGGAGCGACTGCGCCATCTCGAGCATCGATGACACGATCTGCGCGCTGCGGCCTTGATCGCGGTCGGTGGGCACAAAGGTGCGGTCGAGCTTGATGACGTCGACGTTGACGTTCTTGAGCATCGCGAGCGTGGACTGGCCGGTGCCAAAATCGTCCATGTAGGTCGAGAAGCCACGGGTGTGCAGATCCGCGGTCAGCTTATCCACGGCCTCGGACTCTCCGGTATAGGCGGTCTCGGTGATCTCGATGTGCATGAGTTCGGGCGGCAGGTTGTACTGGGCGGCGAGCGACCCCATATGCTCGGCGACATCGCAGGCAAGAATGTCTACGCGCGACACATTGAGGGAAATCGGAACCACGCGAAGTCCTCGATTGAGGCGCTCGCGGAGCCACATGGCGACGCCCTGCCAAACATATTTGTCGAGCGTCACTACAAAGCCGCTTTCCTCGAGTGCGGGGATAAACGTTGCGGGCGAAATGAGAGAGCCGTCCTTGTCAATCCAGCGGGTGAGTGCTTCGGCGCCAATAATCTCGCCGGTTTCCATATCGACCTGGGGCTGAAGATAGTACGTGATGCGACCATTTGACAGCGCGTACTGGAATTCGGTCAGCGTGCGGTTGAACACGATTTCGCGCTTGTACTCCTCGGGGCAAAAAATGGCAATGCGCTCCTTAAAGTCGTTTTTTGCGCGCCGATTGGTAAACATGGCCTTTGCCTGCGCATCGATGGTGATCTCCTCATTGGAATCGATGGGGTAGACGCCCATGGACGGCCAAAAACCTACGCCGCCATCATGCCTGGCTACTGCCTCGCGAACGCGGTTGTAGATTTGATGGACGGTGATGTGCTTAAAGGGGATGAGTGCGCAAAAGTCATCTTGGCCCCAGTACCCTGCGACGCCCATGTCGGCATTCTCGATGTCCTTGAGGACCGTGCCCACATCGGCAAGCAGGCGGTCGCCTTCGGCCTGTCCATACCATTCGTTAAACAGGCGCATGTGGCCCATGTCGACCGTGGCGATGCACCAAGCGCCGTCGTGCCTTGCCTCGAGAAAAGCGTTGGCGCGCCGCATAAACTCGCTGGGTCGGTAGAGACCGGTGAGCATATCGATGCGTTCGGCGATTGCGCTTTTGCGTTCGACCTCGGGTATAGGGAGACTGTCGTTGGGGACAAGCCCGCCGGCTGTGCGAAGGCGACGGTCAAGTTCGCACAAGACAGCAGATGTTTGGTAATCCAGGCGCTCGTAAAAGACCGGGGCGACAATACAAACGGGAGTGATGGTGTCGCCCGCGATCTGAACGGGGGCAAAAATGGTCTCTTTTAGACGGTGGGTCAGGAGTTCAAATGCCCCGTGGTCCAAATCGTTGCTGAGCACGACGAACTGGACACTTCGTGAACGGAAGACTCTGCTCCTGCCGCGGGTGATCGACAGCATACGGCCTGCGTATTCGGCAAGCACGCTGTCGACCGCCTCGGCTCCATAGAGCTCGTTGAGTTTCGTCGTGCCGCGAACGCGCACGGCGATGAGTCCTGTTTTGCAGTGGTCACGGCGACAGGCATCGATAGCGTTGACCAGCATGCGTTGCGTTCCAAGCCCCGTGGCAGCGTCGACAGTTTCGGCAAGGGAATGATTGACGAGCTCGCCGACATAGAGCGAGGGCTCGTTTTCGCCCCCATCGATGCGAAAACCGCGAGCACGGCAGAGCACGTAGTCGCCTGTGGCGTTGCATACACGATACTGCATGACTCGATGGCGTTTGGAGCCGTTATAGACTTGGTCGATGTCGTCGGTAAAAGCCTCAAGGTCATCGGGATGGACGCGCGTTTTCCAGTAATCGCGGCAGTTGTCTATATGCTCCGAAGGAAGACCGAGGTCGCGCAAGGCACCTTGTGACCAAAGGGTGCGATGTTTGTCCAAGTTCTCGATAAAGAAATAACAACCTTCGTTGAGCATCGAAAAGGCGTCGAAAACGCGGTCGCTTATTTCGAAGTCGTCGGCGTGGACTTGCGTGATATTGCGCCGATCGAGGTGCATGGCATGACGTAGCTTGTAGTCGTACATGCGATGGTCGGCATCGAGTGTCATGCGATTGGAGGCTTCGCCCAGGGCGGGGTCGGCGTGTGCCACTCCGTAGCTAAACGAGTGGGGCATCTCGGAATCGTTGTTTTTGAGCAGGATCGTTCGGCAGTGTTCCAGACGTTCGGCGAGGTCGTCTTCGGTCGCAATCGTAGATAGAATGGCAAACTCGTCGCCGCCTATGCGAAACGCCGCCTCGTCTACTTTCATATACAGCTTAAGATAGAGGCTTACCTGCAAGATATAGCGGTTGCCCTCGTCATGGCCAAAGACGTCGTTGCAGTGCTTGAGATTGTCGATATCGATGAACGCCATGGTAACGGGGGTGTCCTGCTCCCAGAGCTCCTCGAGGGAGCGGGCAAAGCCGCCGCGGTTGCCAAGTCCGGTAAGCTGGTCGGTAAAGGCGGTCCTAATCAGATCATCCTGACGCTCGAGAAGGTCGCGAACGGTCTTTTCGAGCGTTTCGGTGTAATTGCTGACAGTATCCATGTCGTAAGCGGCTTTCTGAGGTCGGGCGAATTGCGTCGGGCGAGCTCGTTGTGCACACGCGTTGTTGTTCGGCGCTTTGCGTGTATCCAAGCCCCCGCCTCGCTGCGTTGTTGGGTTAATTTACCGGCTAATGTTCGCTGTTGATAACTGCTGAGTAGTATAAACAACAGTGCAGAATTATATATGGGTGTACATGCTGTGGGCGGCTATTATTCGACAAATGGTAGCGCGACGATGCGATGTCCGATAAAAATGCGACTGAGACGATATATGTTGACGGGTATACTTGTCCCGGTTTTAAACGCAGGGACGGAGATGGTCGCATGACACAGCCAAATATGACGCGCACGGTGGGGCTTGCGCTCGAGGGAGGCGGCTACCGCGGTATGTATACGGCGGGCGTGCTCGACGTTTGGATGGAGCACGGTTTGACCTGCGACCATATGGTGGGTGTCTCGGCGGGCGCGGCGTTTGGCTACAACTTTAAATCGCGCCAGATCGGACGCGCCATTCGCTACAACAAGGCCTATTGTGCCGACAAGCGCTATGCGGGTGTAGCAAGCTGGCTGCGGACCGGCGACATGTTCAATGCCGATTTTGCCTATCACGAGGTGCCTATCGAGCGCGATCCCATCGACCTGGAGGCGTATCGCGCCTGTCCCATGCGGTTTACGTGCGTGTGCACCGATATCGAGACGGGCAAGGCCGTCTACCACGACCTGCCCTATGGCGACGAGCGGGATATCGAGTGGATCCGGGCATCGTCGGCGATTCCTGTGGCGACGCGTCCCGTTGCTATTGACGGGCATAAGTATCTGGATGGTGGCGTGGCTGATTCCATTCCCAGTGCATGGCTGTTTGCGCAGGGGTATGACCGCAATATCGTGGTGCTCACGCAGCCGGCAGGCTTTGTGAAGCAGCCCAACAGCGTGATGCCCATGCTGCGTCGCGTGTTCCGTCACTACCCGGACTTTGTCGCAGCGCTTGAGCATCGGCATGAGGTTTACAATGCCACGCTCGATGACCTGGCGCGTCGCGAGGCTGCCGGCGATATCTTTGTGGTGCGTCCGAGCGAATCGGTGAAGGTGCCATCGCTGTGCCGCGAGCCCGATGAGCTCGAGCGCATCTACCAGATCGGCCGCCGCGATGCGGAGGCGACTTTGCCGGCGTTGGAAGCGTATCTGGCGGGGTAAGGGTCGCATGCGGAAAGCGCATCCCAGAACGTCCAAACTGGGATGCGCTTTCCGTTATTGAAGATATGAGGCTGCGGAGCAACTACTCGGCCTGAGCCTATGCCTGCTGCCAGGTTTCGACAAGCTCCTTGGCGGCGGCGTAGGGGTCGTCGGCACTGCAGACGGCGCTCACCACAAAGAAGCCGTCGACGCCGGTGGCCTTGAGCTGCGGCAGGTCGGCCGTCTTGACGCCGCCGCCCACCACGATGGGCACGGGGCTTGCCGCGTGGAGTGCGGCCAGATCCTCAAAGCTTTTGGTGATGATGGAGCCATCGGCTGTGCGTCCGCAGTCGCGCTTGGTCTCGGTCTCGTGGAGCGGGCCGATGCCCAGGTAGTCGACCAGGCTCATGTCGGCGGTCTTGACGTACTCGAGCATCTCCTCGCAGCGGGCCGAAAGGCCCACGATGGCATCGGGGCCCAGCAGCTTGCGGCAGACCTCGACGGGAATATCGCTCTGGCCCACGTGCACGCCGTCGACAGCAATACCCTGCTCGCGCGCGGCGAGTACGCAGTCCAGGCGGTCGTCGATCAGCAAGGCGACCTGACCGGTCTTGCCGGCCTGTGCGATTGCCTGTGCGGCGTCGCCGGTCAGCGCAATGATCTCGCGGGCGCTTGCCACCTTGGAGCGCACCTGAATGCAGGTAAAGCCGGCGTCGAGCGCCTGGGCCACCACATCGCCCACGGGACGTCCCAGCGTGTTTTCGGGGCCGAGTACCAGATAGGCCGAGATATCAAGGTTGTCGCGGATGCTCATCGTGCTTCCTCCTGCTTTTTGATCTGCGCTTCCATGCGCTCGAGTTTGCCGGTCATGGTGTCGGTAAATCCGGGACGAATATCGGCTTTGAGCACGATTTCGGTGCGGATGCCCTTGCTCGCCAACACAAAGGTTGCGTCGCGTACGACCTGCATGACCTCGTCCCAGTCGCCCTCGATCTCGGTGAACATCGAGGTGGTGCGGTTGGGAAGGCCGCTCTCGCGAATGACGCGCACGACCTCGGCGACCTCGGCGGACAGCTCATCGCCGGTGCCGCACGGGGCGATGGCCACAGCGACGAGCGTGTTCATGCCGGTATTGGTTGCGGGATCGGACATGGCCTATGCCTCCTCGAGCTCGAGTTGGTTATCGGCAATGTCCTGGGCGGTTGCGCGGTAGAGCTCGTCGATAAAGGCGACCTTAAAGCTTGCCGGGGCGTCGGCGACAGCGGCGGCACGCGTGCCGGCCACGTTGTAGACGGCGGTGCCGCAGACGGCTGCCGTAAACGGGTCGGCGGCGCAGGCGTACACGGCCAGCACGCCGCCCTGCGAGCAGCCGCAGCCGGTGATCTTGGACATGAGCGGGCTGCCGCCGTGGGACTTGGCCACGGTCGTGCCGTCGGTGATCAGGTCGACTTCGCCCGAGACGACCACGGCGCCGCCGGTGTAGCGGGCGAGCGCCACGGCAGCATCGCGGGCGGCGTCGACCGTATCGGTGGTGTCGACGCCGCGTACACGGCTCAGGTCGGCGGCCTCGCCCTCAAGACCCCACAGGCCGGCGAGTGCGATGATCTCGGAGGCGTTGCCGCGTACGATGGCGGGCTTGTACTGCTTGAGCTCGTTTACCAGCTGGGTGCGCAGGCTACCGATGCCCAGACCCACCGGATCGAGTACCCAGGGCTTGCCGGCGTCATGTGCCGCCTTGGCCGCGCGGGGAATCGTCTGCTCGTAGATGGGGAAGAGCGTGCCCATGTTGAGATAGATGGCGCCGCCGCCGGCAACGAGCGCCTCGCCCTCGTCGGGCAGATAGACCATGGCGGCCGAACCGCCCACGGCGAGCTGCGCATTGGCGACAAAGTCGATCGTCACCGTGTTGGTGATGGAGCCGGCCATCGGATTGGTAGCGCGAATCTCCTCCACGGCCTTGACCATATGTTGCTTAAGCTGTTCCGAATCAATCACTGCACATGCCTCCTTGGCATAGAAAAGGGGCGCTGTGCATAGACAGCGCCCCTGTAAAGGCGGCATGCTCCCTACGCCAGCATTAACTGACAGGTTCAAAGGATTGGGCCCCATGCCCTCTCAGCCTTGTGGTTTGCACCGCCGGCACTCCCGCATCGAATCTGTTGTTCCCTATACTAACGCACCTGCCAAAAAGGGACAGGTTTATTTTGGCAGGTCGTTACAATAGGTAGGACCGATACGAATGGGGGCCTTATGATTAAACTTGTGCTGACCGATATGGACGATACGCTGATTCCAGCCGGGCATGACGGCGCCAGCGACTACGCCATCGAGGGCATTCATGCCATGCAGGCGGCGGGTCTGCACTTTGGCCCGGTTTCAGGTCGCCAGCCGTCCGCGATGGGCTGGATGTTCAAAAATCGTTCCGAGTGCTTCTCGACCGGTGCGTTCTGTAACGGCCAGGTGATGTTTGTCGACGGCGAGGTTGTTGCCTCCCGTGCGAGCGACAACGGTGCCCTCATGCGCCTTGCCGACTATCTTGAGCAAGAGACCGACGATACCTATCTGAAGGTCTATAGCCTGGGCGATGACTTTTGGGGCAACGATGCCTATTGCGTGACGAGTGATCCCGAGCGCGTTCGTCGCGCCATGGAGTCGGGCGGCAACGCATGGCTCAAAGGCGAAGAGGCCCCGTGCCGTCCTGTTGTCGATGACGCGCCGGTGTTCAAGGCGAATATCTGGAGCGCCCGCTCGCGCGAAGAGCTTGCCGAGCTGCGTGAGCGCGTTGCCGCCGAGGTGCCGGAACTCTCGCTTGTGTTTCCCAACAACCGAGTGCGCCTGTTCGACATCCTTCCGGCTGGTTGGGACAAGGGCTGCGCTGCGCTGGAGCTGGCGCGCGCTTTGGACCTGACGCCCGACGAGGTGGCCGTATTCGGTGATTCCGATAACGACCTGCCCATGATCGATGCCGTTCCCAACTCCGTTGCAGTCGCCAATGCCAACGAGGCCGTCACGGCTGCCGCGCGCTGGCATATCGGCGCTGCGGCGGACGATGCGGTCGCCGGGGCTCTGCATCAGATTGCCGCCTGCGCCGCGACGGGGGAGATGCCGCCGTTTATGCGCCAGATGGATGCGACGGGTTTCGACGTCACGAACGTCTAGGGAGAAAGCCATGAAGCTTCAGCAGCTCAGGTATGTCGTCAAAGTTGCCGAATGCGGCAGCATCACCGAGGCCTCGCGCCGGCTCTTTGTGTCGCAGCCTTCGATTACCGCATCGATCCGCGATCTCGAAAACGAGATGGGTGTGCGCATCTTTGAGCGCACTAACAAGGGTGTCGTTGTATCCGAGGAAGGCGAGACCTTCTTGGGCTACGCGCGACAGGTGCTTGACCAGGCCGATCTGCTCGAAGGTAAGTACAAGGGCGCATCCGAGCAGGTGCCGCACTTTAGTGTGAGCTGTCAGCATTATTCCTTTGCCGTCAACGCGTTTGTCGATGTGATCCGTGAGTTCGATGCCGCGCGCTACGACTTTACCCTGCGCGAGGAGCAGACTCACGAGATTATCGAGGACGTCGCGCATATGAAAAGCGAACTCGGCATCCTGTACCTGTCCGAGCACAATCGCGAGGTCATCGAGCGCATGCTGGCGGCCAACGAGCTCGTGTTCGAAGGACTCTTCTGCGCCACACCGCACGTTTTTGTGTGTGCAGACCATCCGTTGGCGGGCCGCTCCAGCGTGACGCTCGAGGACCTGGAGGACTATCCCTTCCTGTCCTACGAGCAGGGCAGCTACAACTCGTTTTACTATTCCGAGGAACTGACCTCGACGTTTGAGCGCCGCAAGAATATCCGCGTGCGCGACCGTGCGACGTTGTTCAACCTGGCCATGGGCCTCAACGGCTACACGGTGTGCTCGGGCGTGATTAGCCACGAACTCAACGGCCCCGGCATTATCTCGATTCCGCTCGATGTGGATGAGTACATGGAGATCGGCATCATCACGCGCAAGAACACGACGCTCACGCGCTACGGTCGGGCCTATATCGACGCGATTCGTCAGCATATCTAGGGTGCTGTGCTCCGCACGGTTCAAGTCTCTTTATGGCAGTCCAGACTGATATAGGAAACATCTATATCAAACTGTTATAAACATATATTTTACGATGGCCACATGAGCGCTCATACTCTGTCTCGGTAAAGCAACCAATGCAAAGGGAGATATCTATGAGCACTTTGATTCAACCGAACGCGCCGTTTCGCGCCGATATCGTCGGCAGTTTTCTTCGTCCACGGGCTGTTAAGGATGCACGTGCCGCCTATGCCGCGGGCACACTCGACGCCGCCGGCCTTAAGGCCGTCGAGGACGATGCCATTCGCGATTTGGTGGACAAGCAGAAGGCCGCCGGCCTGCAGGTTATCACCGATGGCGAGTTTCGCCGCAGCTACTGGCACCTCGATTTTATGTGGGGACTCAGCGGTATTGAGCGTCGTACCTCGCGCACGGGCTATATGTTCCACGATGAGGAGACTACCGCCGACACCGCCGTGGTGACCGGTCCCATTAGCGGCGAGAACCATCCGTTCGTCGAGCACTTTAAGTTTGTCAAGGCGCTCGAGGGGGAGGGCCACGTTGCACGCCAGACCATCCCGGCGCCTATCCAGACGTTCTCTGAGGTCACGCTCGATCGCTGCGATGGCCAGCAGGAGAGTCTGCGCGCCGTCTACAAGACCGATGAGGAACTTGCCGACGCCATTGCAGCCGCTTATCGCACGGTGATTGCCGACCTGTACGCAGCAGGCTGCCGCAACATCCAGTTTGATGACTGCACCTGGGGCATCTACTGCGATACCGATTTCGTGGCAAAGACCGGCATGAGCCCGGTCGACCTGCAGAAGGTAAGCGAGCTGGGCGTGGCGCTCAACAACGCCGCCATCGAGGGCAAGCCCGACGACCTGGTCATTAACACGCACGTGTGCCGTGGTAACTACCACTCTACCTATGCCTTCGAGGGCGGCTATGACCCCATCGCGCCGTACCTGTTCGCAAACGAGGATGTCGACGCATTTTACCTGGAGTTCGATACGCCGCGCGCCGGCGGTTTTGAGCCGCTCAAGTACGTTGCCCCGGGCAAGAAGGTCGTGCTGGGCTTGGTAACCACCAAGGCGGCAGAGCTCGAGAACGAGGATGTTATCGTCGAGCGCATCCGTGAAGCCGCAAAGTACGTGCCGCTCGAGAACCTGTATCTGTCGCCTCAGTGCGGCTTTGCCAGCTGCGAGATTGGCAACAAGCTGACCGAGGATGAGCAATGGGCAAAGATCGCGCTGGTCAAGCGCATTGCCGAGCGCGTTTGGAAATAGCGCTAGTGTTTGCAGGTGGCGGCGCGTGCGAGGCATAGTGTATCGCGTACAATGGTTCGGATCGTATCGTTCGGGCAGGTTATCCGATATGCCTGATCGCCCTTCCATTCGAAAGGACATCCATGTCCCAGTCCTCGACGCCCGCCGTCAGCGATGCCATCTACGACGCATCGTCGCTCGGCCGCCCGCGCGTGTTCCTGCTCGGCCTACAGCACCTGTTTGCCATGTTTGGCGCCACCGTGCTGGTGCCCGTGCTCACCGGCCTCTCGGTATCGGCAACGCTTTTGTTTGCCGGCTTGGGCACGCTGCTGTTCCACTTCCTGTCGCGCGGTAAGGTGCCGGCATTTTTGGGCTCATCGTTTGCCTTTATTGCCGGTTATGCCGCAATCGCGCCCAACGGCGAGACCGAGCTTTTGCCCTACGCCTGCCTGGGCGTAGCTTGTGCCGGTCTGCTCTATCCGGTGCTGGCGGCGCTCTTCCGCGCGTTTGGCGCCAAGCGTGTCATGCGTTTCTTTCCGCCGGTGGTGACTGGCCCCATCGTCATTTCCATCGGCTTGATTCTGGCAAGTTCCGCTATTGCTAACTGCCAGACCAACTGGCTTGTGGCTGTCATTGGCGTTGCCGTTATCGTCATCTGCAACATTTGGGGCCGCGGCATGGTCAAGATCGTGCCGATTTTGCTGGGCGTTGTGGTGAGCTATGCCGTTGCGGCTGCGCTGGGCGAGGTTGATTTCTCGGGCGTTGCCGCCGCTCCGTGGGTCGGTCTGCCCATCGTGTGGGACAACACCGTGTTTGCACTCTTTGGGCCGCAGTTCGATAGCGGTCTTGCCACGACGGCCATCATCACCATCATGCCGCTGGCCTTCGCGACCATGATCGAGCATATCGGCGATATCTCTGCTATCGGTTCGACTTGCGAGCGCAACTACATTGCCGATCCCGGTCTGCATCGCACGCTGCTCGGCGACGGCCTTGCCACGATTCTGGCTTCGCTCTTTGGCGCTCCGGCCAACACTACGTATGGTGAGAACACCGGCGTGCTCGCCCTGACGCGCGTGTTCGACCCGCACGTAATTCGAATTGCCGCGTGTTGCGCCATCGTGCTTTCGTTCTGCCCCAAGTTCGCGGCTGTCATTGCGGCCATGCCGGCGTGTGTGATCGGCGGTGTGTCGCTCGTGCTCTACGGCATGATCAGCGCTGTGGGCGTCCGCAACCTCATCGAGAACCAGGTCGATTTCCAGAACAACCGCAACGTGCTGGTTGCCGCGCTGGTGCTCGTGCTTTCGCTCGGCATCGCGTACAGCACCGCCGGCGCCATCGTGTTGGAGCTGGGCGGCGTGACCATTTCGCTGTCCGGCATTGCCGTGGGCTCACTGGTGGGCATTGTGCTCAACGCCATCCTGCCGGGTAACGACTTTGAGTTTGATGTCTCCGAGCTTGAGGAGGCTGCTGAGTAGCAGCTGCGTTCAGCTAAAACAAGATATGGTGCCCATGCGTATATGCGTGTGGGCACCATTTTTAATGTGTCAGTATCCAGTGGATGCCGCGGGCCATGCGTAAGTCGGTTTGGGCAAAGTGATTGCCGGGGTTGAGCTCCAGCGTTGTTGGAATGCCGCGCTCGACGAGCAACGCTTCCATCGCGCGTGTGTCGTCGAGTACATGCCGCATCATGCGGTTGGGCGTCTTGGTTTCCTTTTTGCCGAGTGACAGGTAGACGGCTTGCGGGCTGCCGGCAAAAGGGGCCGTGCTGGCACGGTCGACAAAGTCGGGAAACCATAGCGACCCCGATGCGCTCGCGGCGCGGTCAAAGGCGTCGGTTTGCCAGAGGGACCAGAGTGCGAAGAGGCCCGCGAGCGAGTAACCGGCAATGCCGCGCCGGGTGGGCGGCTGAGGAAGCGACGACTCGACCTGGGGGATTATCTGATTCAGCAGCTCATCAAGAAAATCGGCAGCTTGGCCGCCGAAAGGCTCGGCATCGCGTACGGTCCCGTCGCATGCCCAGGGGCTCAGCTCGCGATTCCAATCGAGCCCGCCAATGGTGACGAGGGCGAATGGCGGACAGTCGAGCTCTCGGCAACACTTATAAACCTCGCTGCCGTCGCCCACGACCACAGGAAGGTAGATGACAGGCGCGCTTTCCGTATGATTCGAATAAACGGTTATCTGCTTTTGATGCGCTTCCATGACGGGCTTCTCTCAGTGTTGTGATATCGGCAGCCCCAATTGTCGCACGCCAGCGTATGCCGGTTGGGCTAGACCAAAGACAATCTCGTGCATCCCCTGCGGACGCATATGGAAAACGCCACCGCCGGAGGGGAGCTCGGCGGTGGCGTTGTTAAACGGTGCTGGGGCTCGGGGCCTTCGCGGGAGCTGCCATGTGCGCAGAGGCGTCTAAAAACGCTTACGGCTCGCCATGGTGCCTGCGGCGATAGCGGCTGTTCCCGCAAGGACGGTTGCCACGATGGCCGCACCCGAGGTGTCGCCGGTTGCCGCGAGCACGCCGGTAGTCTTGGCTTTCGTGGTTGAAGCCGCAACGGCCTTGGTCGGCTTTGAGCCCTCAGGCTTGGGGTTCTGCTTGGACTCCGCGGGCTTGCTTTCTGCGGGCTTGGTCTCGTCGGGCTTGGGGTCTTCCGGCTTGGCTACCTCGGGAGGTGCGATGGTCGTACTTTTGGCGACTGCTTTGATATAGAGGGAGTCGACCGTGGCGTCGCCCGTGCCGATGGCTTGGCCTGCCTCGTAGATGCCGTCACGGAGCTTGCGATAGTCAATGACCTTGCCGCCTTCGGGCGTCTGGATGGCGGCGTTCTCAATCTTGATGGTGCCGATTGTCTTGCCGTCAGCGCTCATGGCACGGGCAAAGATTGCCGCTGTATCTCCTTCGGCCGTTACCTTGCTGCGGATGATCGAGATGACTGCGGGCGTGACGCCCTCGCTGGTCTGGGCGATGATGCCGATGTTCTCGCCTTGGGGTTCGCGCCTCGTCTCGCCATCTTGGTTTTCGCTGTAGGGGATGGGGCCGTCGCCGTTCTCGACATAGCGGGCTATGGCCTTGACAACGGAGTCGCTGATGTAGATGTGGCCGCCCTTCTCGTTGGGTCGATCGTTTCTGGTGGAGAATGCAGCCGAAACCTCGCCTTCCGCAAACGCGTCCACGGTGGAGCCGTTCTTGACGACGATGTCGTCCTGGTAGGTGAAGAGGGCGTTGGCGCCACCGTATCTGCCTTTACTTGCACGGACCGTCACGTTTGCATGATCGAGGGTGATGCCCTTGTGGGCATAGACGCCATATTCAACACCGTTTACGTTGAGGGAGGCGTTTGTGGCTGCGAGGCTGCCCTTGGCCTCGACGGCAGCGTCTTTCTCGGAGCTTACCTCGACCTGGCTGCCGTCCGAGATGTTGATATTGCCGCCGCTCCAAAGGGCCTCACCATCGGCTGAGCTTGCCTCGACCGTCCCGCCACCCTTGATGGTGAGGTTCTTGTCGGCTCCAATACCCTTGTCCTTGGTAGCCCTGGCGGTGACGGCTCCGCTGTCGTCAATCGTGATATTGCCGTTTGCCCTGATGCCATCCGATGCACCCGTGGCGTTGACGTTGCCCGAACCTTTGATAGCGAGATCACCTCCGGCATTGATGGCATCAAACCCAGTGCTCGTGGCGTTGACGGATCCGGCTCCGTCGATGTTGATATTACCCGTGGAGAGGATAGCGTCCTCAGTAGATGTCACGCTGAGCGTGCCGCCCTCGTCGCCTTGGATATTGAGCTCGGCATTCTCGTTAGTGCCATGAGAAACGTTGATGCTTTCGATCCATTCGGCAGTGACAATGTTGGTTCCCGAGTAATTCACGTTGAGCTTGCCTGCGGCCTGGATCTCGCCGCCGTTATAGTTGTTGAGCTTCAAGTCGTCGGCGCCGTCCCACGACCAGGTACCGGCCTCGTCGCTCGCCGCGGTGTTGTACTTGTTGCCGCCGACCTTGACCCATTCCGCTGCGAGCGAGACGCTCGGCATGAGCAGCGAGCTCACCGTGAGCGCGCACACGGCGCCCGAGACGATGCGGCGCGTCACGCGGCGCCAGCTGCCGTGCGCGAGTCCTATGCGACGGCGAACGTCGGGTTCGGCAACATGGGTTCCGGCGGTAGTGTCATTGCGTTTGGGGGTCGTGAACAAGGCTACCATGGTTGCTCCCGTTCTCATAGGGCCTATACGACTAGATTCAGCGTATCTGCTGGATGTTGCCGGCGGTAGTGCCGTTTGGAGGGCAAAATGGCCAAAATGGGGGAGAAATAGGCCGCACGCCGGCGCAGGGACCGGCGCTAAAAGAAAAGCGCGGGGCCGCATGGCGACTCCGCGCTTTATTGTTCAGCTTTTGCAGCCTTGCCCTTACGCTACGAAGAAGTAGACGAGGAAGGCAAGGGCCGCGATCCACCCGTCCCGTGCGAAAAAGTGTTTACGAGCGCTTGCGGCTCACCACGGCGCCCGCGGCGATGGCGGCTGTTCCTGCAAGGGCGGCTGCCACGATGGCTGCGCTCGAGACGTCGCCGGTTGCCGCGAGCTTGCCGGTGGTCTTGGCTCCCGTGGTTGCAACTGCAACGGTCTTGGTCGTCTTCGTGCCCTCGGACTTGGAACCCTCGGGCTTGGTCTCGCCGGGCTTTTCCTCGGGTTTGATCTCCTCGGGAGGCACGATGACCGTGCTCTTGGAGACAACGGCGTCATAGGGGGAGTGGATCGTGGCGTCGCCCGTGCCGATGGTTTGACCTGCCTCGTAGGAGATGCTGGGGCCGTACTCTTCCTCGTTGTAATAGTTAATGATCTTGCCGCCTGCGGGCGTCTGGATGGGAGCGCCTTCGATCTTGATGGTACCGATCGCCTTGCCATCCTCGCTTATGGCAAGAGCGAAGATTGCCGCCGTGTCTCCCTCGGCCGTGAGCTTGCTGCGGACGATCGAGATACTCGCGGGCGTGATGCCCTCGTAGGTCTGGGCGAAGATACCGATGTTCAGACCCCTAGGCTCAGGGACGACCCCGCCGCTTTGGTCGTTGCTGTAGTGATCGGGGCCATCGCCACCGGTCTCGACATAGCGGGCTATAGCCTTAACAACGGAGTCGCTGATATAGATGTGGCCGCCAGCGACGTTTGGCTGGTGGTTTCTGGTAGAGATTGCAACCGAGAATCTGCCTTCCGCGAACGCGTCCACGATGGAACCATTCTTGATGACGATGTCGTCCCCGTCAGTGATGAGGGCGATGGCCTGGCCGCCGCTCGCGCTTGTGCGGACCGTCACGGTCGCGTGATCGAGCGTAACGCCCTTGTAGGCATAGACACCATATTCAACACCGCTTGCGTCAAGGGAGGCGTTCGTGACCGCGAGACTACCCTCAGTGTCGACGGCAAGATCTCCCTCGGAGTTTGCCTTAACCTGGCTGCCGCCCGAGATGTCGATGTTGCCGTCTTTAGTCCAAATCGCCGCTTCTTCCATCGAGCTTGCTTCTACCTTGCCACCGCCTTTGATGATGAGGTCACTGCCCGCGGCGACGCCGTAACCTTCGCCTCCTTTAGCGATCACGGTGCCAGAGGAATCGATGGTGGTCTTGCCCTTGGATTGGATACCTTCGGTACCGCCCGTTGCATTCACGGTGCCCGAGCCCGTGATAGAGAGGTCGCCCTTTGCCTCAATTCCGTCGGAAGTAGTGCTCGTGGTGTTCACAGTGCCTGGGCCAGAAATGGAGAGGTCGCCTGTGGATTTAATTGCATCGGCCTCGGCTGTCACATTGAGCTCATCCGTGCTATTCGAGCTCGTTATGTTCAACTCCGCTATCTGGTTAGTGCCATCCTGCGCTTTGATGGCGGCTCCGGTGTAATCGGGCTCGGTTTTCACGGTGTTCTTGCCCTCGTACGCAATGTTGAGCTTGCCTGCAGCATTGATTGCACCGCCGTTATAGCCGTTGAGCTTCATATCGTCGGCGCCGTCCCAGCTCCAGGTGCCCGCCTCGTCGCCTACCGCGGCGCCAGCTTCATACCAGGTGTCGCCGACGTTGACCCGCTCGGCCGCGAGCGAGACGCTCGGCATGAGCAGCGAGCTTGCCGTGAGCGCGCACACGGCGCCCACGACGATGCGGCGGGTCACGCGGCGCCAGCTGCCGTGTGCGAGCAGCGTGCGACGGCGCACGTCGGGCTCGGAAAAATGGGCTCCTGAGGTTTTGTCATTGCGCTTGGGGGTCGTGAACAAAGCGGCCATGGTTACTCCCATCCTCATAGGGCCTATGCGATTACGCCCAGCATATCTGCAGGATGTAGCCGGCGGTAGTGCCGTTTGGAGGGCAAAATGTCCAAAACTTGGGAAGCAATACATCGCGCGTCCGTGCGTCGCCTGGCTTTAAAAGAAAAGCGCGGAGCCGCTCGATGCGACTCCGCGCTTTGGTGTTCTGCTTTGGCAGCTTTGCCGCTACGCTACAAAGAAGTAGACGAGGAAGGCGAGGGCTGCGATCCACATGAGCGGCTTGATCTTGGAGGCCTCGCCCTTAAAGAGCGCGACGATCACGTAGGCGATAAAGCCCAGGCCAATGCCGGCAGAGATGGAGTAGGTGAAGGGCACGCCGGCGACAATCATGAACGCCGGGAAACCCTGAGACACGTCGGACCAGTCGATCTCGGAGGCCTCGCTCATCATGAGGTAGCCGACGTAGACCAGGGCACCGCAGGTGGCGGCGCTGGAAACGATGGTGACGATGGGGGAGAAGAACGCGGCGAGAATGAACAGCACGCCGGTGGTGACGGAGGTGAGGCCCGTGCGGCCACCGTCGGCGGCGCCGGAAGTGGACTCGACGAAGGTGGTGATGGAGGAGACACCCATGAAACCGCCCACAGCAGCGGCGGCGGAGTCGACGATCAAGATCTCCTTGATATCCTCGACGTTGCCGTCGTCGGTGAGGAACTCGCCCTGCTTGGCCACGGCCATCGCGGTGCCCATGGTGTCGAAGAAGTCACTCATGAGCAGCGAGAACGAGATGACGAGGAGCGTGGGGTCGGTAAGGACCTTGACGATGGCGGGCACGCCGCCGGCGTCGGCGATGGGGCCACCGATGCTCGAGAAGTCGAGCGGGGCGATGAGGCCCTCGGGGGCGTGGGTGACGCCCAGCGGGATACCGGCGATAACGGCGACGATGATGCCGATGAGCAGCGAGCCCGGCACGTTGCGGGAAGCCAGGGCAACCGTCACGACGATGGAGATGATGCCGACGATAAAGGTGGGGGAGGCGATGTCGCCCAGGCCGACGAGCGTACCGGCGCCAGCGGTGATGATGCCAGCGTCGCACAGGCCGATCATGGCGATAAACAGGCCCAGACCCACCGAGATGGCGTGACGCAGGACAACCGGGATGGCGTCCATGATGGCCTCGCGCAGGCCACAAAGCACGAGCAGCAAGATGACGATGCCCTCAAGGAAGATGACGCTCATGGCCACGTGCCAGTCACCGCCGCAGACGGTGGTGGTGATTCCGGCGATCATCGCGTTGACGCCTAAGCCCGACGCGCAGGCGAGCGGGCGGTTGGCGAAGATGCCCATGCAGATGGTCATGATGCCGGCGCCCAGGCAGGTGGCGCAGGCGAGCGCTCCCGCATCGATGCCAGCGCCCGAGAGCACCGCGGGGTTGACGGCGATGATGTAGGCCATCGCCAGGAATGTTGTCAGGCCAGCGCGAAGTTCGGTCCCGATTGTGGACTTGCGCTCGCTGACGTGAAATAGTTCGTCCATGCATACCCTTTCCTTGTTCGGCCCCGAGTTTAGGCCGATTGACACGAACTCACCCACTATAGCCCCTTTACGACGCTGTTGTTCCTCGCATGTTGATGTTCGGCGCTTTGTAGCAGACGGACGGTATTTTTCGCATGAAAATGTGTGGGTACCGTATACTTAAGCGGTTACAACGACCCCTATGGAGGAACGTATGATTAAAGAGCTCTGCCACGACGAGGCTATTTTGTCTCAGCGTTGCGAGGTTGCGACCGTCGAGGACGAGTCGGTTGCTCAGGACCTGATCGATACCATCAAGTCACTCGATGATGCCGGCTGCCTTGCTGCCAACCAGATCGGCGTCACCAAGAAGGTCTGCGTCTATCTGGACGACGCCGGTGAGCCCCACGTGCTTTACAACCCCCGTCTGGTGTTTGGCCTGGGCGCCAGCAAGATGGAGGAGAGCTGCCTGACGCACGAGGAGATCACCAAGTCCACGCGCTATATCAAGTGCAAGGTCGCTTATGACGTGATCGTCGACGGCAAGATGCGCGAGCGCAAGCAGGACTTCGTCGGCTTCGAGGCGCAGATGGTCCAGCATATGATCGATCACTGTCTTGGAAAGTTGGTCTAAGGGGACCAAAGCACCGCACCTTGCCGCTCAATCGTCGCTCGCGTACCTTAAGTACGCTTCGCTCCTCTTTCGTGGCAATCTGCGGCACTTTGACCCCTTAGACGACCTGCGGGGTTAACTTGGTTGAGTTTATCCTGCTTGAATAGTCCGGGCGTGACATTGTTGTCATGTCCGGGCTTTTGTGTTTAGCGCCTTTTTGTTTGGAGACAATGAAATTAGCAAGAACGTAAAGCTAGGAGGCGCTATGTGCACGAGTATTCGATTTACCGATAATTCTGGCCACATGTATCTAGGCCGCAACCTCGACTGGAGCTTTGACTACGGCCAACAGGTTCGCGTGATGCCGCGCGGGTTCCACATTCCGTATTCGTTTATCGACGACGCGACAGCGGCACACGCGGTGATCGGTATGTGCATCGATTACAAGAACTACCCTATGTTCTTCGATTGCGGCAACGATGCGGGCCTCGCCGTAGCGGGCCTCAATTTTCCGGGTTATGCCGAGTATGCCGAGGGGCCGGTTGATGGAAAGACCAATATCGCGGCCTATGAGTTTCCCCTGTGGGTGGCAGCGACGTTCTCGACGGTCGATGAGGTCGAGGCCGCGCTGCGCGACACGGTGATTGTTGCCAAATCTGCAGGAGAGGGGCTGGGCGTGTCGCTGCTCCATTGGATTATCGGCGACAGCCAGCGCAGCATCGTGGTCGAGATGATGGCTGACGGCCTGCATGTATACGACGATCCGGTCGACACCCTTGCCAACCAGCCGACCTTCCCGTGGCACATGGAAAACCTCCGCACCTATATCACCGCCACAAGCGATTTTCCTCAGACGGCGACATGGCGTGGCGCCGAGCTCAAGCCCTATGGCGCGGGTGCCGGCATGCGCGGTATTCCGGGTGACTGCTATTCGCCGAGCCGTTTTGTAAAGGCGGCGTACCTCAATGCCAATTATCCGCAAAAGGAGAGCGAGACCGAAAACGTCGTTCGCATGTTCCGCTCGCTCGAGGGCGTGGTGATGATCGAGGGAGCGTCCAGGATGGGCGATGGCAAGTTCGAGAAGACTATCTACACCGGATGCTTTAGCGCGCGCACGGGCAATTATTACTACGCGATGTATGGGGATCCGTCGATTCGCTACGTGAGCCTGATGGATGCCGAGGGCGCAAGCCCCGATAGGCTTGTGGTTCCCGAGCCGCGTCGTTCGTAGCCGTTAGCTTTGCTGCAATGCAAAGCGGCCCTGCGTCTCTCGTGAGGTGCAGGGCCGCTGTCGTTGATTTGTGACGTCGCTAGAAGTTGGCGTCGTTGAGCTGGGTGCTCTCGAGTCCGTCGAGTTGCTGTTGCTCGGGTGTATCGGCGACGCTCTCGAGCAGCTCGGTGGGATCGACGTTCATGCTCTTGCCGGCCTCGTTGCCGTTGACCAGGTCGTCCGAGAAGATGTCGACTTCCATTTCCTCGGCCTCTTCGATCTGAACCTCGAGCGGCACCTGGGTGCGCACGAGCTTAACGGCCGGGCGCATGCGGGCAAACAGCGGCACGTACTCGATGATGATGGCCGAGTTCTCGAGGCCATACCAACGTGCCGGGCTTCCGCAGGCGCGGCGGACGGCGTACTTGATGGCCATGACGCGATGGTCGTTGCGGTTGATGTCCGTTTCGGGGGCAAGCATCTTGCGCAGCATGCAAAAACGGAAGTCGCCCACGTTGCCGCGTGTCTCGTAGATGGAGTAGGTGTGATGCTGCGGTGGCAACTCACCCGATGCCATCAGGTCGCCAACGATCTGGCGCAGGTAGGCGTTGATGCGCTGATTGACCTTAAAGCCCAGGTCCAAGCGCACGCGGAACAGGAAGTCTGTGCCAAAGGTCTCAACGGAATACTCGTGCGTATAGGGCTCGTCGGTAACGTGTACGTTGATGAACCAATATGCCTTAGCGCGCTTGGGATGTTTGTCCAGGATGGAATAGAGCACGTCGCGGTCGAGTGTGAGCGGATCGGGGCTGTTGGTGAGGAACACCAGATTGTCGGCGAGTACGGGGTAGGTCTCGTCGTTGCGCAGGCGGTTGAGCTGGTCAATGTACTTGGAGACGGGCAGCAGAATCGTCTGCGTGCGCTCGATGGCGGTACCGCGACGCCACACATACATAAGGCCGAACAGCAGTGCGGCCAGGAAGATCATGACGTAGCCGCCGTCAAAGAACATGGTGAGGCACGAGGCGAAGAAGCACAGCTCAATGGCACCAAAGAGCAGGGCGAAGACGCAGGCACCCAGCTTGTGCTTGAGGATGCCGGCGATGTAGCTCGTCAAAAGCGTCGTGGTCATGAGCATGGTCACGGTAATGGCGAGGCCATAGGCGCTCTCCATGCGCTCGGAGTTTTGGAACAACAGCACGATGAAGATGCAGCCGACCCACATGATGTTGTTGACAAGCGGAATATAGAGCTGGCCCTTGGTGTCGCTGGGGTAGTGGATGCGCAGATGCGGCATAAGGTTGAGACGCGTGGCCTCGGATACCAGCGAGAACGAGCCGGTAATGAGCGCCTGCGAGGCGATGATGGCCGCTACGGCCGAAAGCACGATGGCAAAGGGGCGCAGGGGCTCGGGAAGCATCATATAGAACGGGTTGACGATATCCATCGCGAGCATCTGGGGATTGGAGTTGTTGGCGAGCAGCCAAGCGCCCTGACCCAGATAGTTAAGGATGAGGGCCGCCTTTACGAACGGCCAGGATGCGTAAATGTTAGCCTTGCCCACGTGACCCATGTCCGAATAGAGCGCCTCGGCGCCGGTCGTCGACAGGAAGACGAAGCCGAGCACCATGATGCCCGAGTGGTTGATGGGCGAGAACAGGAACATGATGCCGCGGATGGGGTTGAGCGCGCGTAGGATGGACAGGTTGCCGAGCATGTTGAACAGGCCGGCGCCCGCCAGGAACAGGAACCATAGCGTCATAAGCGGGCCGAACAGCTTGCCGATTGACGAGGTGCCGGCGCGCTGCATGGCAAATAGGCCGCAGATAATGATGATGGTAATAATGATGACGTTGGTTTGCCCGTCACCCAATAGCGCGTGGCCCCACTCGATGGTGCGCAGACCCTCGATGGCTGTGGTGACCGTGACCGCGGGGGTGAGGATGCCGTCGGCGAGCAGCGCCGCGCCGCCGATCATGGCGGGCAGAATCAGCCACGGTGCCACCTTGCGCACGAGACTGAACAGGGCGAAGATGCCGCCTTCGTTGTGGTTATCGGCCTTCATGGCGATTACCACGTACTTGACCGTGGTCACGAGCGTCATGGTCCAGATGACGAGCGAAAGCGCGCCAAGGATCATATCTTCGCTGACGGTGCCGATGCCGCCGTTGTTGGCGACGATTGATTTCATGGTGTACATGGGGCTCGTGCCGATGTCACCGTAGACGACGCCGAGCGTTACGAGCAGCATGCCAGCGGAGAGGGGAATGGCTCCATGCCCGCCTTGACTACGCTGGTCTTGGAGGCTTGCCTCCAGCTTGTTCTGTGCCACGTGGACTCCCTTGGACATCTGGCCTCTGCAAAGAGCAGTAGACCTTTATGCCATCTTTATACATATAAGAGCAGTTTGGCACATCGGGGTGTTTTAGACAATAATCCCCATCTGGGGATTATTCATGTACGCAGGTAGTATTTCAGAGCAGGGGCTATTAAGCACGTGCTGTCTGGGCGATGCCAGCCTTGGTGTTTGCGCGTTTGCCGGCGAGTTCGCAAAAAATCGCGCCGCCGATGATAAACGCGGCGCCCATCAGGCGGACCGGTGTTATGGTTTCGCCCAAAAGGACGGCCGAGAACACGACGGCCGAAAGCGGCTCAAGGTAGCCGACGACGGCGACGGTCTGCACGGGCAGTTTGGCGACGGCGCTAAAGTAGAGCAGGCAACCGAGTCCGGTGTTGACAATGCCGAGCATGGCAACGGCGCGCCAATCGATGCCGGCGGCAATGCTGGGGGAGAGGAACGAGGGGGCACCTTGCGTGAAGAGCGTAGGGATCAACGCGGTTACAAAGGCGGCACTCACCTGGAGCGTGGAGTTCTCGAGACCTTCGATATGTGGCGCTCCCTTGCTGGCAATGACCATCAACGCGTAGCAGAAGGCCGAGGCGATGCCGCACACGATGCCCGCGATGGGCATATTGCCGCCCAGACCTTGGGCCGCGATGAGGAAGGCGCCGCAGGCGACGGCTATGAAGCCGGTAATTTTACCGCCGGTCAGCTTCTCGCCAAAATGAGCGGGGAGAGGGCCATAACGATGATGGGGCCGCAGTAGTACAGCAGCGAGGATACGCCGACGCCGATCGTCTGGTAGGCGCGGAACAGAAAAATCCAGCTGGCGCCCAGCGCGGCTCCCGAGAGGAGGAGGGCTGCGGCTTCGCGGGGGCGAGATGGCGCCTGCAACTTATGGCGTTGGGTGATGGCGAGGATGGTGACAAGCGAGAGTGCGCCCAAAAACGTGCGCAGGAGCACGATATCGGAGCTCGGCAGCGCGATGGCAGCGGCGATGATGCCGTTGGAGCCAAACAATAGCAATGCTGCTAAGTACGTAAACAGTCCGTTGTTCATGCGCTGACATCCCCTCTATATCCGAGCATGTTCACTATGGGTGAACTGGCTTTAGAAGAAAAGCGAATATAATGCATGGCAAACATGACAAAAACTCATGCAAAGGTGGAGACGTGCCGTGGAGACCAATATCCAAAAGATGCAAGTGCTGCTCGAGACGGTGCGTGCCGGCAGCTTTACGCGTGCTGCAGAGCGGCTGAGCTATTCGCAGTCGGGCGTGAGCCGCATGGTGGGCGACCTTGAGGCAGACTGGGGTTTTAAGGTGCTTGACCGCAGCCGCGAGGGCGTGGTGCTTTCTGCCGACGGGCGGCAGGTCATGCCGGCGGTCGAGGCGTTATGCGAAGAGTTTGGCCGTCTGCAGCGACGCGTGGACGAGATGCGAGGGCTCATGCGTGGCAAGATCTGTATCGGTACGTTTTCGAGTGTGGCGACCCATGTACTGCCGCCGGTGATCGCGCGGTTTCGCGTCGATCATCCGGACGTCGATTATGAGTTGCTGATGGGCGATTACTCCGAGATTGAGCAATGGGTGGCGGAAGGCCGCTGCGACCTGGGCTTTATTCCGCGCGAGCCACGCGGCGCCGGCATGGCGTCGCGGCCGTTGGTACAAGACGAGCTGATGGCCGTGGTGCCAGCGGGCTCCTCGCTTGCCACCGCGGAGGTCGTTTCCCTTGCCGATTTGACCAACGAGCAGTTTATTCTGCTGGAACGCGGCACCGATGACGAGATTACGCCGCTGTTCCGTCGGGCGGGGCTGACGGTGCGCTCCAAGCTGTCGACCTGGGATGACTATGCGATTATGGCCATGGTCGAGGACGGCCTGGGCGTGAGCATTCTTCCCGCGCTCATCTTGCGCCGCTGCCAGTTCGATGTCGCCGTGCGCCCGCTCGAGGGACGTCTCCATCGGCAGATCAACGCCATATACCGCACCGCCGACGTTTCGCTCGCGGCGGCTCGTTTCCTCGAATATCTCTAAAAGCGCGTGCCCGTTGTCCACCTCGGGACGATTCTCGGGGTTCGGTACATTTTCTTGTGAAATTGAACTTCCAGATAATGCGCCGCGCTATACTGCTTGCTAAATTGAACCTTGGTTCAATTCGTGTTCTATAAATTGAACTTTGCCAGCAAGGAGGTTCCTGTGGCCCAAGAGACGTTTAGCGATCGTCTGCGACAGACCATGTCCGATCGCGACGTTCGCCAGTCGGACGTAATCCGCGCATCGGAGGTGCTCGGCAAAAAACTCGGCAAGAGTCAGATGAGCCAATATGTGAGTGGCAAGACGATTCCGCGGCGCGATGTGGCAGAGCTGCTCGCCCGCATTTTGGAGGTCGATGTTTCCTGGCTGCTCGCCAGTGACGCCGATCAAGGCGAGACGTCCTCGTCCCATAACGTTGCCAAATCCGAACCTAGTCCCACGGCTCAAATTCCAAGGAGCACCACCATGCGTACTTTTTCTAAATCCACCAAACTCGAGAATGTCCTGTATGACGTGCGCGGTCCCGTCGTCGACGAGGCCGCCCGTATGGAGGACGAGGGCGAGCGTATTCTCAAGCTCAACATCGGCAACCCCGCGCCCTTTGGTTTCCGCACGCCCGATGAGGTCATCAAGGATATGCGCCAGCAGCTACCCGACTGCGAAGGCTATTCCAACTCGCGCGGCCTGTTTTCTGCGCGCAAGGCGATTATGCAGTACTCGCAGATCAAGGGCCTGCCCAACGTTCAGATGGAGCACATCTACACGGGCAACGGCGTGTCCGAGCTCATTCAGCTTTCGATGAACGCGCTGCTCGACAATGGCGACGAGATCCTGATCCCCAGCCCCGACTATCCGCTCTGGACGGCGTGTGCAACCCTTGCCGGCGGTCATCCCGTGCACTATCTGTGCGATGAGCAGGCGGATTGGTATCCCGACCTGGAGGATATGGAGTCCAAGATCACGAGCGCGACCAAGGCCCTCGTCATCATCAACCCCAACAACCCCACGGGTTCCGTCTATCCGCGCGAGGTGCTCGAGGGCATCGTTGAGGTTGCGCGCAGGCACCAGCTCATGATCTTTGCCGATGAGATCTACGACCGCCTGTGCATGGACGGCTACGAGCACGTCTCCATTGCCTCGCTCGCTCCCGATCTGCCCTGCGTTACCTTTAGCGGTCTGTCCAAGTCGCATATGATCGCGGGCTACCGTATTGGCTGGATGGTGCTTTCGGGCAACCAGCGCTGCATGAGCGACTTCATCATGGGCGTCAACATGCTCTCCAACATGCGCCTGTGCTCCAACGTGCCGGCTCAATCGATCGTTCAGACGGCACTCGGTGGCCATCAGTCCGTCAACGACTACATCCGTCCTGGCGGCCGTGTCTACGAGCAGCGCAACTTTGTGTATGAGGCGCTTAACAAGATCGATGGCATCTCGGTGGTCAAGCCGCGCGCGGCGTTCTATATCTTCCCCAAGATGGATGTTAAGAAGTTCAACATCACCGATGACGAGCAGTTTGCCCTTGACCTGCTGCACGAGAAGAAGATCCTCATCACGCGCGGCGGCGGCTTTAACTGGGCCGAGCCCGACCACTTCCGCATCGTGTACCTGCCGCGCATGGAAGTACTCAAAGAGTCCCTCGAAGACCTCGCCGACTTCTTCGATCATTACCGCCAGAGCTAATTAGTTCCGCCGTTCTACCGAACGGCGGACCGCTTGACGCTGCGCGAGCCGCATTCACGCCAATCTGACGTTCAATTTCGAGGGCGCGACCAGAAGGTCAGCGCCCTCTCATTTCACGTCACCTTGGCGCAAATGCGGCTCGCTCGCTGTCGTGTGCTCAACCGGCATCGTTATCACGATCCGCATTTAACGGAGCAAAGCTGGTTATTTTTGTTGGCTGTCTAAATAACGATTCCGCAACAGTGGTCGATTTCGTGCTGGATGATTTCGGCGGTGTAGCCCGAGAAGTTCTTGATGCGGTGGACGAAGTTCTCGTCCAAATACTCAACCTTAATGCGGCGATAACGAGTGCAGGGACGCTCGCCGACGAGCGAAAGACATCCTTCGCTCGTCTGGTAGGCATTGACCTGCTCAAGAATTTGCGGGTTGTACATGAGCAGCGCCCTGTTGCCGTCCTTTACGCAGATGATGCGCTTGCGTACGCCGATCATGTTGGCGGCGAGGCCCACGCACTCGTGCTCATGCTCGTGGAGCGTATCCAGGAGGTCTTGCCCGATCACGGCGTCGTCGGGTCCCGCATCTTCGGAAGGCAGGCGTAAAAAGAACTCGGATTTCATGATGGGCTTAATCATGGCGGGCTCCTCATGTCTTATGCGTTCGTGGACTTTTAATAATAGCGCGGAAGGAAAGCCGCGCGTCCGCGTTACAATCTTTCGACGTTGGACCATGTTGCCAGATTCGTCGTGTACGGCGTCTGGTGTAAGTCTAGGGCTCATTTTCGCCCTGGACCGTTCCTCTGGGGCGATGCGATTGTCGTTCTAAGAGGAAGGAATTTCATGGGGACCAAATCCCAAAAGCAAACTCAATCACCGTCGACGGCCTCGGCGATTCTCGTCGTAATGTATGTTGCAGCCTTTGTTGCCGCGTTTAACGAGAACATCATTAACGTGGCGTTGCACGACATTATGGCGGCCTTTTCGGTGAGTGCCACCACGGCGCAGTGGCTCGTTTCGGGTTACATGATCGTGACGTCGATCTTTACGGCCATCATGGCCTTTCTGTCCGGTCGTTTCTCGACGCGCAGGCTGTTGTTTTTCGCATGCGGATGTATGGTCGCCGGCGAAGTCCTGTGTCTGATCGCTCCGTCGTTTAGCGTTTTGCTGCCAAGTCGTATTTTGCAGGCTGCGGGGTCGGGCATCTTGTTTCCGCTCATGATGAACGTGGTGCTGTCTTGCGCCCCGCGCGAGAAGCTCGGTCTGTATCTGAGCCTGGGCGGTGCCTGCATTACGCTAGGGCCGGCGTTTGGACCCGTAATCAGCGGTCTTATGTGCACGTTGTTTGGCTGGAGGGCGGTGTTCGTAGTGCCGCTGGTGGGCGGCATTGTGGTCGCTGCGGCGGGCGTTAAGCTTGTTCAGAATGTCGGAGAGCGCTCGAACACCACGCTTGATATTCTGTCGGTTGTTTTGCTCGCCGCCGGCATTACGGCATTTGTGTATTCCGTAGGCGAGTTCTCGACCAATCTGATTGCCGGTATCGTGACGCTCTTCGCCGCCATGGTGCTGCTCGGCCTGTTTGCGGCCCGCCAGCTCAAGCTCGAGCATCCGGTGCTTAACGTGCGCCCCATGGCGAGCGTTCGTTTTTGGCCTGCGTGCCTGCTTGTGGTGGTGTCGATGATGACGACGTTTTCGATGAGCGTATTGTTGCCGCTCTATTTTGAGGGCGCATACGGCATGACCGCACTTGTTGCGGGCCTGCTCATTTTGCCGGCGATTGCCTGCAATGCCGTGACCTCGATTGTGGGCGGACGCGTGATGGATGCCCGTGGCGCATGGCCGCTGCTGCCGGTCGGCTTTGCCCTGATTGCCGTGGGGCAGACTGCCATCTCGATGACGGCGGCAAGCATGAACATCGGCGTTGTCGTGGTGCTGACCGTTGTGGTGTATGCCGGAGTCGGCCTGGTGCTGAGCCCCTCGCAAACGGCCGGCTTGGAGACGCTGCCTGCCGCTGAGCATCCTCACGGAACGGCATTGCTCAACACGTGGAACATGATTGCCGCATCGTTTGGCCCGTCGCTGTTTATCGGCCTGCTCTCGAGTTCTGCGGCGACTGCTGGCGCGGCTGGCGCTGCGACCGACGTTGCCCAGGCGATTGGATTTGCAGCTGCCGTGCGCGTGGCGGCTGTAATTGCCGTGGTCGGGTTTGTGGCGTCGCTGGTGTACGCTCGTCGCGAGTCGCACATGTCGCATTAATGTGTGCACATAGATTCTGCAGCTAGATTGGATGGCGACACCATAAACTAATGGACGTTTTGCCGAGAGGCATGAATGTTTAAAGCGCAAAGAGTGCGCGACGGGCCCCGCGAATGGGGCGATGATGCCCGAGAGGGCCAAGAAGGAGTCTCATGTCCGAGAACGAAGAGATCATGAACGAGACCGAGAACGAGACCATGGCTGCCGAGGTCGAGGCAGTCGAGACCGTGGAGACCGAAGCTGCCGAGGTTGAGGCTGCTGACGAGGTTTCCGCCGAGGAGGAGGCCGAGGTTGTCGAGGCCGCCGTTGATTACGATGACGAAGAGCTGATGGACAAGATGCAGAAGGCCGCCCGCCTGCTGCGTAGCCGTCGCTTTGCTATTTCCAAGGAGGAGGAGGCCAAGGCCGAGCGCATGGCGAACATCGAGCGCGCCATCAAGCTTCTTGACCTCAAGCCCAAGATGGAGCAGAAGGAAATGTCCGACCTGTTGGGCATGCGCCTCCGTGAGCTCGACGGCCTGATGGCCGAGGCCGAGGCTGCCGATCTGGTCGGCCGCATCGACGACGCCGAGGGCGATATGCGCAAGATCGTCGTCTTCGCTGCCGAGGATGCCGCTGAGGGCCTGGTCGAGCTTGCCAACAAGAAGGAGAAACTCCTGCCCGAGCTTTCTTACGAGGAGGCCACCGAGCTGATGGCTGCCCTTGATAAGGTTATCGCTCCGCTCGTCGCCATGGGTCTGGACGAGGACCGTGGTCCTCGCGGCGGCCGTGACGACCGTGGTGGCCGTGGCGGCGACCGCGGCGGTCGCGGTGGCGATCGCGGTGGCCGCGGCGGCTTTGGTGACCGTGGCGGCGACCGTGGCGGTCGCGGCGGCTTCGGCGGCAACCGTGGTGGCTATGGTGACCGCGGCGGCAACCGTGGCGGCTTCGGTGGCAACCGTGGTAACGACCGTGGCGGTCGCGGTGGCGATCGCGGCGGCCGCAACGGTGGCGGCTTCCGCGGCAACCGTTTTTAGGGGTTACGCGGTTCTACGAACCGCGTAACTAGTTGACGCTGCGCGGGCCGCATTTGGACAATCTGACGTTCAACTTCAAGGGCGCGACCAGAAGGTCAGCGCCCTTTCGTTTCACGTCACCTTGCCTCAAATGCGACCCGCTCGCTGACTTATGCTCAACCTATGGCGTCATCTCGCCCCAAAAGGGCCTCCCTCGCTCTGGCGGGTTTTCGCTGTCGGTACCAAAACATCGGCGTCGCCTTGATTCAAACTTGCCAAAAGGTGGTCATTGGGGACGTTCTTAAATGACTAGTCGTTGGGGACGTTCTTGTTTGACTAGTCGTTTAAGAACGTCCCCAACGACTACATAGCATGAGAGTGGACAATCTCCCGGTTTGAGCCTGCATTCAAGCTCAAAGTGGGAAATTATCCACTCTCGTTTCGTTTGTTGATTTCGATGCCTACATTTGTAGGAACAGTTCGTGGAGGCGGGTGTCTTCATCGAGTTCGGGGTGGAAGGTTACGCCGAGCTGGTTGCCCTGGCGCGCGGCGACGATACGGCCGTCGACTTTCGCTAAGGCCTTTGCGTCGCCGTGGACCTCGACGATGCGGGGCGCGCGGATAAACGTCAGCGGCACTTCACCGTCGATGCCGGCTACCTGTCCCTTGGTTCGAAAGCTGCCGAGCTGCCTGCCGTAGGCATTGCGCTCGACAAGCACATCCATGTTTGCCAAACGGGGCGTGCCCTTATCGTCATGGGCGGCAAGGTCGTGAGCCAGCAGAATCAGGCCGGCGCAGGTGCCCAGGACGGGCATGCCTTCAGCGATACGGGCACGAAGCTCCTCGAGCATGCCCAACTCATCAAGCAGCTTCCCTTGAACGGTAGACTCGCCGCCGGGAAGTACCAGACGGTCAAAGTCCTGCTTCAAATCAGCCGCCTGCCTCAGCTCAATACAGTGTGCGCCCAGCTCGGACAGCCTCGCCTCGTGCTCGGCAAAAGCACCTTGGACCGCCAGCACGGCGACCGTTTGGTCTGCATAATCGCTCATGTGCGATCCTTTCTGCCGGACTAGCGTCCGCGCTCCTCCATGATGATCTCGATCTCGTCGGCGTTGATGCCGACCATGGCCTCGCCCAGGTCCTCCGAAAGCTCGGCAATGAGCTTGGCATCGGTGAAGTTTGCCACGGCCTTGACGATGGCGGCGGCGCGCTTGGCCGGGTCGCCGCTCTTAAAGATGCCCGAGCCGACAAAGACGCCCTCGGCGCCCAGCTGCATCATCAGCGCAGCGTCGGCGGGGGTCGCTACGCCGCCGGCGGCAAAGTTCACGACGGGAAGCTTTCCCGTGGCATGGACCTCGCGCACCAGCTCGACCGGAACCTGCAGTTGCTTGGCTGCCTCAAAGAGCTCGTCATCGCGAAGGGCAATAACGTCGCGGATCTGATTTTGGATCTTGCGCATGTGACGCACAGCCTGAACGACGTCGCCCGTGCCCGGCTCGCCCTTGGTGCGAATCATCGTGGCGCCCTCGGCAACACGGCGCAGCGCCTCGCCCAGGTCGCGGGCACCGCAGACAAACGGGACGTCAAACTGGGTTTTGTCGATGTGGTAGACATCGTCGGCGGGGGAGAGAACCTCGGACTCATCGATGTAGTCGATATCGATGGCCTGAAGGACCTGCGCCTCGACGATGTGACCGATGCGGCACTTGGCCATGACGGGGATGGAGACGGCCTCTTGGATGCCCTTGATCATCTTGGGGTCGCTCATGCGCGAGACGCCGCCTGCGGCACGGATGTCGGCCGGGATGCGCTCGAGTGCCATGACGGCGCAGGCGCCCGCCTCCTCGGCGATGCGTGCCTGCTCGGGCGTGGTGACGTCCATGATGACGCCGCCCTTGAGCATCTGCGCGAGCTCGCGATTGAGTTTGACGCGATCGGCCTTGCTGGTCTGTTCTGCCATGGTTGCTCCCTTGGTTGGCATGTGCATTGCTTGACGGAACATCCTATCGGGGAGCTGGGTATGGCGAAATACTCAGATTTCGAGATAATGACAAGGTCAGACTAATACCAGATTGAATGACTTAATAAGGTCAGGTGATAGGCTCATGCTTGACTACAATTTGGAAAAACGCGGCGGAGCATCGCTCTATGAGTATGTTTACCAGCAAATTCGAGATGATATCGTTGCTGGACGCATTGCGGCGGGGGAGCATCTTCCGTCTAAGCGTGCCTTTGCCAGCCATCTGGGAATCAGTGTCATTACCATCGAGAATGCATATAGCCAGTTACTTGCCGAGGGCTATATTTGCTCAAAGCCGCGTCGTGGCTACTACGCTTGTGAGCTTCCGGATGCACCGGTTTTGCCTTTGGCTGAGACAGAGTTTGATCGAGATTCCGCTCCTGCGGGTCTTAACGCACATGATGTTGATGGACGGGTCGAGCAATTCGACGCACTTTCTCCTTCCACTTTGGAGGCGGCGCGGCTTTGGCAAAGCGCACTGCGGGCGACGCTGGCATCCGAAGACGAGCGCGAAATCTTTTCGCCCGCGCCAGCACAGGGCACCGCTCGGCTACGACGCGCAATTGCTCATCATCTGCGCGGGACAAGGGGTATGAATGTCGACCCCAACAACATTGTTATCGGCGCGGGCGCCCAGCTGCTCGATACCATGTTGGTTCAGCTGCTTGGAGCCGACAAGGTTTATGCCGTTGAAGATCCGGGCTATTTGCGCCTGACGCGCATCTATCAGGCTATGGGTTGCAAAGTTCGGCATATCCCGTTGGATGGTGAGGGCGTGGATTTGAGCGCTCTGCAGAAAACCGGGACCGACGTTCTTCACCTGATGCCGTCCCATCAGTATCCGACCGGCCTTGTGACGAGCATTGCACGTCGCTATGCGCTGCTGAGCTGGGCCGCCGAGCAGCCGGGCCGATATCTCATCGAAGACGACTTCGATTGTGAGTTTCGCCTTGCCGGCAAGCCGATTCCCGCGCTCGCGTCAATCGATGCCGCCCAGTCGGTTATTTACACCAACACGTTTTCGAAGAGCCTTTCATCGGCGTTGCGTTTGGCGTATATGGTGTTGCCCGATGAGCTGATGGAGCGGTTTAGGCACAACCTTGGTTTTTACGCCTCTTCGGTGAGCTCTGTTGACCAGGTTGCCTTGGCGCGTTTGCTGGAATCGGGTGATTACGAGCGACATGTGAACCGCGTGCGCGTGCGCGCTCGCGAGGCGCGCGATGGCCTGGCGGCGCTTGTACGGAAAGCGTTCCCGGCAGGGGAGGTCTCGATCGAGCATGCGGACGCAGGCCTTTACTGCACCGTGGTTGCGGAGCGCGGAGCGGGCGGAAGCTCTTTTGTGCGGGCCCTCACGCGCTCGAGTATCCCTTTTGTCGACATCAGTGACTGTTATTGGTGTGCCGATGGCGCATCTGTCCCTGAAAACTCAAGTCAAATTCTTGTTCAGTATGACGATTTGAGTCCAAAAGTGCTTAATACCTTGGAATTGCAGCTAATGGGAGCACTCTGCAACCTAAGTGAGTAGACCTTTGGAACTTTGGAGACCAGGCAGTTTTGTAACAAGCTATCTACCTGCGGTTTTGAAAAGCAGGATGACCGGCCTGCTCGGGATGTTCAAAAAAGCCTACTCACTTGCCGCGCAAAGTTTCTGCATAAGAAAAAAATGGGGTTTTCAACAGGGCTTCGTCCAGCTTTTGGCAAGCTTTTGGCCAGTTGGGGAGGGCTGTTGAAAACTTAACAGTCCGTTCGGTGCCATTTTTGGTGCGTTCGCCCCAATGTGAGACAGGCTGGGTTGAAATTCGTGTTTTCCTGTGCCTATGAAGGATTTACTTTGTGACATATCGGCTTTTAGATACTGGCGTTTGCCCCCTCAAGTCCGCGCTTTGTGTCCGCCGCTTCCGCGACCGGAAGAAGACCGGCAGCGATATGACCTCGCCCGTAACCCGACGGCTGCGGTTGCGCTCGGTTTTCCGCTGTATACATTGGTTCGTACGAGAAACAAACGGACTTGTCCTGCCAGCATTAGACAGCGGCTGTTTCTTGGTGAGCTCCCCAGGGAATCTGTGCTGGAAACGGAGCATGGATTTTTGATTACGTCTCCTCTACTGACGGCATTCATCATGTCGCGGCATCTGACAGATCTTCAGCTTCTTTTTGTGTTGGCGGAGATGTGTGGCTTGTTTGCGGTGTGCGCTCTGCCGGTGGCACTTGAGGCGGAGCTTACGCGTGCAATTGATTCGGGCGCGATTTCGACAACGTTCGGTTGGGTGCGCTGCCCGTCCGAGGACGGCGCCACTTCAAATTTATGGCGTCGAGACGCTTTGGTTTTGGGCAGAGACCTTGACCGTTTTTGTTCAGATGTTTGCGGGATGCGTTACGGCAATAGATTTATGGCGGTATCGCAACTCGTCCCATTGGGTGCCGCGTCGCCTTTTGAGGTCGAGGCGTATTTGTTGCTCGGGCTGCCGCGAGCCCTGGGAGGCGAAGGTTTTTGCGGCATAGAGCTCAATGTCGAAGTGACGTTAAGCACAAGTGCTCGAGCGATTGTGGGAAAGTCCCGTGTATATATCGACCTACTACTTTCTACGCCGGACGGCAGGCGACAGGTGGCCATTGAATGTCAGGGAAAGGCCTCGCACGGACGCGCAGGGGATGGCTTGCGTGACGCCGATCGCATGACGGCCCTTCAGGCCATGGGCTACGATGTACTTCTCCTGACACACAGACAGATATCCGATGAGGGTAGATTCCGCGCGATCGTTAAGGCCGTATGCAGGATGCTCGATGCTAAATATCGTGATAAAAGCCCGGATGAGCAAAGGGCTGAGGCATTACTCCGGTCTGAACTATTCGTTGACTGGACAAAATTGGGAGTAATCGACGGAAAGATGCCCGTTAGACGCAAAACAGCTCAATCGTGGACGGCTGCGGTTCTAAGTGAGTAGACTTTTGGCGCTTTGGCGACCAAGCCGTTTTGCAACAAGTCATTTACCTGCGGCTTTATAAAGCAATATGGGTGGTGTGCTCGGCAAGTTCCAAAAAGTCTACTCACTTAGTTTTTGACGAGAAGCCGATGCCTAAGGCGGTCCTATTTCAGGGCGTTAACGAGTCCTCGAGACACAAAAAGGCCCGAACCATGCGGTCCGGGCCTTATCGAGCTAGAGATTGTCTCTCAGGCGGCTGGCTTAGCCAAAGTAGCGCTTGAGCAGGCCGGCGAAAGCCTTGCCGTGGCGGGCCTCGTCGCGAGCCATCTCGTGCACGGTGTCGTGGATGGCATCGAGGCCAGCGGCCTTGGCGCGCTTGGCAAGATCGGTCTTGCCGGCGGTGGCACCGTTCTCGGCCTCAACGCGCATCTCGAGGTTCTTCTTGGTGGAGTCGGTCACGACCTCGCCCAGGAGCTCAGCGAACTTGGCGGCATGCTCGGCCTCCTCGTGGGCAGCCTTCTCCCAGTACAGGCCGATCTCGGGATAACCCTCGCGATGGGCGACGCGAGCCATGGCCAGGTACATACCGACCTCAGAGCACTCGCCCTCAAAGTTGGCGCGCAGGTCGGCAACGATGTCCTCGGAGACGCCCTCCATCTTGGCGACGCCCACGACGTGCTCGGCAGCCCACTCGAGCTGACCCTCCTCCTGCTTCAAGAAACGAGAACCGGGAACGCCGCACTGGGGGCACTTAAAATCCTCGGGCAGCTGGTCGCCGTCGAACTCTTCCACATAACCGCAAACGGGGCAAACAAACTTCATGATTCGATCCTTTCGATCGATGGCGATTGTGCGCTCGTCCGGTCCCGTAAGGGCCCTCTCCGGACGTGCGTCTTGACGAGTTCTATTATCCATAAATGCAACCAAATGTGAAGCCTATTAGGAATGATTTTTAATAAAACAATTTTGAGATATGAAAATGTTGATTGATTAACGATTGGGAGTCCGTCTGCGATCTCTGCTGAGTACAATCGGTCGAGCAAATGTTGACCCATCAACAAATAAAGGAGTTTCCTTTATGCATCTAGCCCGTCGTGCCTGGTGCCGAACATATCAGACGGTTTTTCGCATTGCATTGCCGATCCTGCCCTATACCGAGCCGCACATTTTGGAGCATGCCGAGGATGTGCCCGCGGTGCTTCAAAAGCGCTCGATCCAGAAGGTCCTTATCGTGACAGACCCTGGTATTGCACGTTTGGGGCTCACGGCATCGCTCGAGTGTGCGCTTACGGCTCAGGGGATTGGCGTTACGGTCTATGCCGAAACGCGTGCGAACCCCACGGTCTCAAACGTGGAGGAAGCGGCGGCGCTGTATCGAGAGGGCGCCTGCCAGGCCATTATCGGCTTTGGCGGAGGATCAGCCATGGACTGCGCCAAGGGTGTGGGGGCGCACATTGCGCAGCCAAACAAGCCCATCAACAAGATGCGTGGCCTGTTGCGTGTCCACCGTCTCCTGCCGCTGCTTATTGCGGTTCCCACTACCGCCGGTACGGGAAGCGAAGTGACGCTCGCGGCGGTTATCACCGATAACGAGACACACTATAAATACCCCATTAACGACTTTGTGCTCATTCCGCGCTTTGCGGTGCACGACCCCGAGTTTACGCGCGGCCTGCCCGCCTCCATTACGGGGCAGACGGGCATGGACGCCCTGACGCATGCCGTCGAAGCCTTTATCGGGCGAAGCACCACGCCCTATACGCGTAAGATGGCGCGACAGGCGGTGCAGCTCATCCGCGAAAATTTGCTCGAGGCCTATGAGCATGGCGAGGACATGCGTGCGCGCCGCAATATGCTTTCGGCGGCGTATAAGGCGGGCGTTGCGTTTACCCGCTCCTATGTCGGATATGTTCATGCCATCGCGCACAGTCTGGGCGGCCGATACGGAATTCCGCATGGCTTGGCCAACGCGATCATCCTGCCGCACATGCTTCGCGCTTATGGTGACGCCGCCGCCCCCAAGCTTGCCGATCTTGCTCGCATGGCGGGCATTGCGCCGGCTACCGCGCAGGACAGTCTTGCGGCCGAGGCCTTTATCGATTGGGTCGACCGCATGAACGAGGCCCTGGGAATCCCCAAATATGTCTTGGGTATTCGCCGTTCCGATATTCCGCAAATGGCGGCCCATGCCGATGCCGAGGCCAATCCGCTATACCCTGTTCCACTTTTGATGGACCGTTTGGAACTCGAGCGTATGTACGAGGTCATTGCGGGTGGTATGTTTGAGGGCGAGAGCTAGGAGGGCCCATGAATACCGAGGAAATCGCGCGCATTGTCGGCGAGCAGCGCGCCTATTTTAAGACGCACGCCACGTTTGATGTCGATGCTCGACGTCGCGCCCTCGTGCGCCTGCGCGATGCGGTACGGGCCCACGAGGCCGATATTGCCCATGCGCTTAAGACCGATTTGGGAAAGTCGCATGACGAGGCCTATATGTGCGAGATCGGCACGTCGCTTTCCGAGATTCGCCATCAGATTGCGCATGTGGCTCGATGGAGTCGTCCGCGCCTGCGTCCGTGTGACCTTGCCAACGCCGTGAGTGTGTGCAAAACGCAAGCCGTGCCCTATGGCGTCACGCTCATCATGGCGCCCTGGAACTATCCGTTTTTACTGACGCTCGAGCCGCTCGCCGGCGCGCTCGCTGCAGGCAACACCGTGGTCATCAAGCCGAGTGCCTATGCGCCGGCTTCGAGCGCGGTGCTCAGGCAGATTTGCGAGGAAGCATTTGATCCGCGCCTGGTGACGGTCGTCGAAGGCGGGCGTGCCGAGAACGAAGCGTTGCTCGATGAATGCTGGGACAAAATCTTCTTTACCGGAAGCGTTCCGGTCGGCAAGCTCGTCATGGAGCGCGCAAGTAAAAACCTTACGCCCGTGACGCTTGAGCTGGGCGGAAAGAGCCCCTGCATCGTGGATGCGACGGCAAACTTGAAGGTCGCGGCACGGCGTATCGCCTTTGGTAAATGGCTCAACGTGGGCCAGACCTGCGTGGCGCCCGACTACCTGCTGGTCGACGTGCGCGTGCACGATGAGCTGTTGGGTCTCATCAAGGAGGAGGTCCGTCGCATGTTTGGCGAGCACCCGCTCGACAACGAGGACTACGGTCATATTGTCAACGCCAAGCATTTCGCGCGCGTGCGCGGGCTGATCGACCCCGATAAGGTTGTGCTGGGAGGAACGGCGCGCGAGTCGTCGCTCAAAATTGAGCCGACGATCCTAGACGGCGTGGCGCCTGAGGACGCCGTGATGCAGGAGGAGATTTTCGGCCCCATCTTGCCGGTGCTGACGTTTGAGAGCCTAGACGAGGCCGAAGCGTTTATTACGGATCGTCCGACGCCGCTGGCCCTGTATATCTTTAGTCAGGATCGCGCGGTTCAGCAGCGCTTTGTGCGCTACGTGCCCTTTGGCGGCGGCTGCGTCAACGACACGATCATGCATCTGGCTACGAGCCATATGGGCTTTGGCGGCATGGGCGCGAGCGGCATGGGGCAGTACCATGGCCGCGAGAGCTTCGATACGTTTAGCCATAAGAAGAGCATCGTGAACAAGGCAACGTGGCTGGACGTGCCGTTTCGGTATGCGCCCTACGCAAGCTGGAAGCACAAATTTGTGCGCATGTTTGTGCATTAGGAAATGGCAGGTAATACGAACAAGTGTTCCTATTACCTGTCATTTACGTTAGACTACTGCTATGGGGTACGGATGGGCCAACTCCCTTTAGAAGGGAATTGGTATGAACGTAAGCGATGTTATTTCGTTACTGGCGTTGTTAATCGCGGCTATCGAACTCGGCCTGTTTATCGGCCGAATGAAATAGCCGCCCCCGCGTAAGCGAAGACGGCCACTTCTCACGATGAAAACGTGTATCGGAGTTGGCAAGACCCGCTGCCACGGGTGCCATCCGTACCCCTATCTTATCTGCAAGCGCTCTGTCTCGCAAGCGTTGCGGCAACTGGGTGAAAGGCGCGAGCGGGTGAATTCGTGTCCGCACGGGCCCGTAAACTTCTCAGTGAGGTTAAGCGTTGGTTTATCCGGCCGTTAGAGGAGTTGCCATGTACGAGCCTTCACGTGTTCTTCTGTCATTTCATATCGCAGGATTTCAATATGCCGACGGCGCTTTGGTCCTAGGCGATCTTAAAGTGGGCGATAAACTGACGCTGTGCGCCGAGCGCGATAATCCCCATGATCCCGAGGCGGTTGCGATTTACTATGGCAACACCAAGCTTGGCTATGTTCCGGGAAACGAGGTCGGCCCGCTGTCCTTGATGATGTATTACGGCCATGAGGACGTATTTGAGGCCCGCGTGCAACAGGTTGCTCCCGAGCGCAGCCCGTGGCATCAGGTGCGTGTTGGACTCTACGTGGTGGATGCTCGCTAATCGGTAAGGGAGACTGCCATGTTTGATGACGACGACCAGTTCGATCTGACAGACGATCCGTTTGAGTGGGATATGCTACTCGATGACGATGAGTTGGAGCGGGATCGTAAGAAGCGGCAGGATAAGAATACCCAGGGTGACGCTTCGAAAAAGCAAGACAAGCGCCGCCGCGGACTGTTCGGCGGGTTCTTTGGATAACCGCCGCATCGCTGCGTCTGTATACTTAGCACGAGTTGAACACGTTGCGAAATGAGGACAGAGACGATGATGTGGTTTACCGCCGATCTGCACCTGGGCGATACGAATATCTTGCACGACATGGACCGGCCGTTTGGCTCGGTCGAGGAGATGAATCGCAAGGTCATCGATGCCATCAATGAGTGCGTGGCTGTGGATGACCGTCTCTACATTCTGGGTGACTTTACCTATCGTTTGCCCCTGGCGGAGGCGGTGCGCCTGCGCGAGCGTATTGCCTGCCAAAACGTGACGCTCATCCGTGGTAACCATGACGGCGATTGGGAAGATCCCGACGTGCCGCAAATTTGGGAAGACGTGCGTGATTATCTGGAGATTGCCCCCGGCTATGCCAAGGGCCATCGTCTGGTTATGAGCCACTACCCCATGCTTAGCTGGAATGGCAAAGCGCGTGGTGCCATCATGCTGCACGGACATATCCACAGCAGGGGAGACCGCACCAACGCACGCAACCGCGATCGCGAGCGCCCTATCTTTCGCTACGATGTCGGTCTCGATGCCAACGAGTACAAGCCCGTAAGCCGGGATCAAATCCTGGGCTTCTTTGGACTGTAATGCTCGAACCACCACAAAGGGGACAGGCACCTTTGTGGTGGTTCTGGCGCCGTTGCCATTATGGCGGCGGCGCCTTTTTTGTCCGCGTGGCGCGGTAGAGTGTAGGCGGTTGAAATTTGCGTCCATCGAGGAGCTGCTATGAACGAGATCAAGTGCCCGCATTGCGGCGAAGTCTTTAAGGTCGATGCGTCCGGCTATGCGGATATCGTCAAGCAAGTACGCGATGCCGAGTTTTCGCGCGACCTGGATGAGCGTGTGAAGGCAGTCCAGCGCGAGGGCGAGCAGGCGCTGGAGCTTGAGCGCTCGCGTTCGTCGGCTGCCTTGCAAGAGGCAGAGTCTCAGCGCAACGCTCAGCTTGTCGAGCAGAAGAACGCTGCAGCTCAGCAGCTGGCGCAAGAAGTCGCCAAGCGCGATGCCGAGCTTGCCGAGCTGCGCGCCAAGCTTGAGGGCGCTGCCGCAGAGCGTGAGAGCGCAAGCCAGCGCGCGGCGGTTGAGGCCCGTGCCGACGCTCAAAAGGAGAATGCCGAGCTTCAGCGTGAAATTGATAGCCTGCGTGCGCAGCTTGGGCGCAAAGATGACGAAGCAAAGCTTGCCGAGTCGGCGGCGCGCAACGCCGCTCAAAACGATTTAGCTGCACGTGATGCTCAGATTGCCGAGCTGCAGGCCAGGCTTGCCGCTGCGGACAAGGCCCAGGAGATGGCGCTTGCCGCTGCCGCGGCAGAGTCGCAGCGTGAGCTCGATGCCGCTCGCAGCGAGGCCGAGCGCGCGCTTGCTGACTATCGCGCGAAGGTACAAGAGAAGTTTTCCGCCGCAAAGGCTCAGTCCGAGCAAGAGGCCGAGGGCCTGCGTGCCCAGCTGCGCGAACAGGAGCTGACGGCCAAAATGAACCTATCGGAGGCGGTCGCCGCGGCGGAGCGTGAGCGTGATGAGGCGCGTGCCAAGCTGACGAGTGAGCTGGCGGTGCGCGATTCGCGTGAGGAACAGGCCAAGGCGGCGCATGAGCTCGAGCTTGCGCAGGCCAAGCGCGCGAGCGATGACCTGATTCGCTATAAGGATGAAGAGATTGAGCGCCTTAAGGACATGAAGGTTCGCCTGTCCACCAAGATGGTGGGCGAGTCGCTCGAGCAGCACTGCGAGACCGAGTTTAACCGTCTGCGCATGACGGCGTTTCCTAACGCGTACTTCGAGAAAGATAACGATGCGTCCGAGGGTACCAAGGGCGACTTTATCTTCCGCGAGTGCGACGCGAGCGGCAACGAGGTCATTTCGATTATGTTCGAGATGAAAAACGAAAACGACGAGACCGCGACCAAGCACAAGAACGAGGACTTCTTTAAGAAGCTCGACCACGATCGTCGCCAGAAAGGCTGCGAGTATGCGGTGCTCTGCACCCTGTTGGAGCCCGAGAGCGAGCTTTACAACGCGGGAATCGTGGACGTGAGCTATCGCTACGAGAAGATGTACGTGATTCGCCCGCAGTTCTTTATTCCCATGATCACGCTTCTTCGCAACGCCGCCATGGGTTCGCTTCGCTATAAGCAGGAGCTGGCGGAGTACAAACAGCAGAATATCGACGTCACGAACTTCGAAGCCAAGATGGAGAAGTTCAAGAACGACTTCGGCCGCAACTACGAGATCGCGAGCCGCAAGTTCCAAACGGCGATCGATGAGATCGACAAGACGATTAGCCATCTGCAGAAAACCAAGGAGGCGTTGCTGTCCTCCGAGAACAATCTGCGCCTAGCCAACAAGAAGGCCGACGATCTTACCATTCGCAAGCTCACGTGGGGCAACAAGACCATGAAGGCGGCGTTTGACGAGGCGCACGGGGCTGCGGCGGAGGCAAACGATGAGCCCGCCGAGGCGGATTCATATGAGATCGAGGATGCCGAGTAGGGGATAGCGTATCGCACAAAAGCGGGGCCGCTGGCGATGTTGCCAGCGGCCCCGCTTCGTTCCATTGCGCCCGGCTAGTCTTCGAGCAGGTCCTCAATAAAGCCGACGCGGTAGTTTTTGAAGATGACCTCGCCGCCATCTTGCGTGGCATCCAGATCGACATCGCCCATGATGCCAAAGTCGTGGTCGCCATCTTCGTCGGCAAAGATCTGGTGCACGTGCCACACGTGATCGGTCTTCTCGTCGGATTCATCGATGGAAAACATCGCGGCGCTGCGGGCATCTCCGTCGGTGAGGATTTCCTCGTGCTGCTCGTGGTAAGCGTCGAGTGCTTTTTGCCAGCGGATCTCGCTCATGCCCCAGTCGTCGTCGAGCTCGCCCAAGTCGCGAACGTGTCCGCGGGCTGCAAGGGTTACGCGGCGGAAGAGTGCGTTGCGCACCAGCAGCGTGCAGCCGCGACGGTCCGCCACGACCTCGTCGATGCCCTGCGGCGGCGCAGTGTCGAGGGCTGCCGGGTTGCCGGCGTTCTCCCACTCGTCCACTAGGCTCGAGTCGACCGAGCGCACCACAAAGCCCAGCCACGAGATAATGTCGCGCAGGCGCTCGTCGCGCTTCTCGATGGGCACGGTGCGGTCGAGTGAACGGTAAGCCTCTGCCAGGTAACGCAGCAAAATGCCCTCGGAGCGGGCGATGCCGAGCTTTTGGATATAGCCCTTAAAGTCGCTCGCGCTCTCCAGCATGTCGCGCAGGACGCTCTTGGGCGAGAGCTGATAGTCGTTGGCCCAGGGTACTTCCTGACAGTACTTGTCGAAGGCGGCATCGAGTAAATCCTCGAGCGGCTTTTCGTAGGTGACATCCTGGATGCGCTCCAGGCGTTCTTCATATTCGATGCCGTCAGCCTTCATTTCGGCCATCGCGCGGTCGCGCGCGGCGCGCTCCTGTGCGCGCAATACCTGCTTGGGGTCCTCGAGCGTAGCCTCGACCATCGAGATGAGGTCCATGGTATAGGTCTCACTCTCGGGGTCGAGCAGCTCCAGCGCGGCAAGCAAAAACGGCGAGAGCGGCTGATCGAGCGCAAAGTCCTCGGGCAGATCGACCGTCAGTGCATAGTCGATGTCTGGTGCGGCGTCAGTCGGGGCGTCGGGTGCGGGCGGCACCTCGGTGCGAACGACGACGCCGGAATCGATGAGCGTGGCGAAGATTTCGTCGGCGCGAACCTCGAGCTTGGCCTTTTCCTCGGGGGTCTGTAGGCTCGTCTCGATGAGGTCGTGTACGCGGGCACGGGCGTCGCCGCCCTGCTCGACCACGCTAATCACCATGGAGTGCGTGATGCGCAGGTGCGGCTTGAGCGTTTCGGGCTGCGTCTCGATCAGGCGCTCAAAGGTCTGCTTGTTCCAGGTGACAAAGCCCTCGGGGGCCTTCTTCTTTTTAATCTTGCGGAGCTTCTTGGGGTCGTCGCCCGCCTTGGCCATGAGCTTGGCGTTCTCGATCTCGTGCTCCGGGGCCTCGGCGATGACCATGCCCTCGGTATCGAAGCCCGAGCGGCCGGCGCGACCGGCAATCTGATGGAACTCGCGGGCGCGCAGACGACGCATCTTGTAGCCATCGAACTTGGTGAGCGCGGTGAGCACCACGGTATGGATGGGTACGTTGATGCCAACGCCGAGCGTGTCGGTGCCGCAAATGACGGGCAGTAGGCCCTGCTGCGCCAAGCGCTCGACCAGCAGACGATAGCGCGGCAGCATACCGGCGTGGTGCACGCCGACGCCACATCCGAGCAGGCGCTTGAGAATCTTGCCAAAAGCCGTCGAGAAGCTCGTGCCCTTGGCCGCCTCCTTGATGGCCTCGCGCTGCTCCTTGCTGGCAATGCCAAAGTTGGCGAGGGATTGCGCCGTCGCAAGGGCGGCGTCCTGGCTAAAGTGCACGATATAGAGCGGGGCCTCTCCACGGCGCATGGCGAGCTCGACCGTGCCCTCGAGCGAGGTCGTCACGTAGTCGTAGCTCAGCGGCACGGGGCGCGGGGCATCGACGACCAAGTCGCAGGTAGCACCGGTGTGTTCCTCGAGTGAGGCGGCGATCGCGGTGACATCGCCGAGCGTGGCGCTCATGAGCATAAACTGCGTGTGAGGCAGGGTGAGCAGCGGCACCTGCCAGGCCCAACCGCGATCGGGGTCGGCAAAGTAGTGGAACTCGTCCATGGCGACGCAGCCAACATCGGCATCTTCGCCCTCGCGCAGTGCGTCGTTGGCAAGGATCTCTGCCGTGCAGCAGATGACGGGCGCCTTGGTGTTGATGTGCGTGTCGCCGGTGATCATACCGACGTTATCGCGGCCGAGCACCTGTACCAGGTCGAAGAACTTTTCGCTGACCAGAGCCTTGATAGGAGCCGTGTAGTAGCAGCGCTTGCCCTGCGCCATGCCCATAAAGAGCATGCCCAGCGCGACAAGCGACTTGCCCGATCCGGTCGGTGTTCCCAAAATGACGTGATCGCCGGCGGCAAGATCCATGAGGGCCTCTTCTTGGTGGTCCCACAGCTCAATGCCGCGGTCGCTCGTCCATTCAAAGAAACGTTCGAAGGCCTGATCGGGCGTGAGCCATGGCTCGGGCTCGCTACCATCCTCGGGCTCCCACCAGGTGGGGGAGAGCGCGCCGAGCGAGCCAAACTCGGCTTCGGTTCCCGTGCCGCCCGAGAACGAGCTGGCGGCGCCGGCGCCGGAGACGGTGCTGGCGGCGGTATCTGTCGTGGTCTGTGCCATGTGGTTGCTTTCTCTCGCGTTTGTCCGCCAACTATTATGGCGTAGCGGCGGCGCGGGGTACCAGCGCGCGAGAAAATGCAGGAAATGGGCGTTCTGCCCAGCCGTTTGGTGCGGTTGCCAGCTAAGTGAGTAGACTTTTTGCGATGTCGCGAGCACATGGCTTTTGCACAAGGGCTCTACCTGCGGTTTTAGTATTGGTTATGCGGGTTGTGCTTGGCTATTGCAAAAAAGTCTACTCACTTAGATTTGAGGGTCGTTCGCTGGCGCCTATTCGCGCTTGTTTGCCGACGTCGCGACCATCAGAAGCCCCTAGGACTCTTGCGGCAGGCGTTTCTTGCCTTTGCGGGCGCGGTTTTTAAAGTTCTCGACGGCCTCTTCCATGCCGAGAGGCACGTAGGTGAGTTCATCGAGGTTTTCGGGCAGGTAGCAGGCAAGGCTTTGCTCCTGCGCGCGGCCTACTGTGAGCTGTTCGTCGGTTGGCTGCGCTCCGGGCGTGGCGCAAATGCCATAGACAGCGGCACCCATCTCGCGCGTGCGGCACTCGTACTCGGTCTCGGGATGCTCGGGATGGTCGCGGCGGACGTCGTCACTAACCCAAAGCGTGTCGTAGCCGGCCGCGGCAAACTGCCCCAGGGCGTAGTCGCGCAATGGCTTGCTATCGGTTCGCAGCGTGACGGTAGCGCCGGCTGCAAAGAGCGAGCGGTAGAGCATCAGATGGTCGACATGGACGAGTCGTTTTTTGGCGTACTTGGCCTTGGGCTGTGGCGTGGGAAAGTTAATGGTGATGGCATCGAGCTCGCCTGCGGCAAACAGCTGCGGCAGCGATGCGGCACCTCGGGGCAGGACGAGTGCGTTGGACAGCTCCTGCTCGCAGATTTTCTGTGCGGCATAGGCGATGCAGATAGGCTCCTGGTCCATACCGATAAAGAGCGTGTTTGGCTCGTGGGCCGCGCGCTCTACAAGGTACGTTCCCTTGCCACAACCAAGATCAAGGTGAAGGTGCTCGAAGGGCTTGCCGCCTGCGGGCGCGCAAGCCTCGCGCCAATCTCCGGCATAGGCCTCGGGATTCGTCTCAATCGCATCGGCGTAGCGCTCCAGGCGCTCCTCGAGCACAAAGTTCTTAGGCGTGCGAACGTGGACGGCTCCCATGAGGCTCCTTGGTCATAAGTATGGAACGCATGGCTGCGCGTTCCGTCAATGGGTTGAAAAAGAGTGGGCATAGTTTGCCCGAAAGACGCGGTGCGGCTCGGCGGCGAGTCGTCGGTGCCTACAGGCGCTTGAGAATCACATAGCGGTTGAGCTCTCCGCTGCGACCGTCGGCATGGAAACGCTCAAGCTCGCGCACGGGGACCTCGCCGCTCTTGTAGAACGTACGGACGCCGCGCACCAGGTCGGTGATCTGCTGATCGTCAAAGTGATGACAATAGCGGTAGGCGTGGCGGTCGTTTTGCCAGCCAATGAGGTGGTCGCCGGCTTCAAACTGCGCGGAATCGTAACCCTCAAACGGTGGGGTGAGCTCGGCGCGGGCTTCGGCTCGAACGGCCTTGCGCGCCATGCGCTCGTCGTTCATAAACTCCCAAAAGCTGATGGCGATGATGCCGCCTGGGCGCGTCTGGCGCACCAGGGCGTCGAGCACGCGTACACGGTACTCGCACGACGGCACATGGTGCATAAAGCCAAAGCAGACCGAGATGTCGGCGAGCGGGGCGTCGAAAAGCACATCGGGTGTCTCGGCGGGATTGAGCTTCATGAGGGCGTCGAGCACATCGAGTTCCTGGAAGTGCAGGTTGGGAATGCGCAGGGCGTGACCGCGTGCATCGATGGCCAGGTCTTGGCACGAGTCGACGCCATAGAACTCAAACGGGCAGCTGGCATCTGCCGAGGGGTTTGCGCCGTCGACGCCCTTGGCGGCAAGTGCGCCGCCGGCGGCAAAGTTTTCGAATCGCATATTGCCGCAGGCGAGATCGAAGACGCGGACGGGATGCTCGATCGTGGCGACGTCGAGCTGTTCGAGCGCGATGTCCATGGTGCGCACCCAGCCGGGCCACGGGGCCTGGCGCGTATCGGAAAAGGAGGCGGAGTGCTCGCGATAGAACGTGTTGTTGAGCTGGATGAGCGATGAGGCGAAATCGCGGTTCACGGCGCGGAACTCCCTCCGTTGGCGGTGCGGTATAAACAATATGACCATACTACCGTTAACGCCGCAACGGGGACAACTGAGCTAGGCCCCATTGCTTTGTTTGGACACATTTCCGCAGCTCATATGCACCCGCAACCGCCGGTTGTCAAAAATCTCACTAGAATAGGTGGCATGCTTTTGGCGGTGGCGGATAGATTTTTAACTGTGCAAGGCGCCTTAAGAACAAAAACGGTCCGGCGGCACGGCTGGCATCACATAGGAGGAACCATGAATGTAGAAACTGCGCAGCGGCTCGCCGACCTTCGTCGCAGCAAGGGCTTTAGCCAAGAAGGGTTGGCGCGAAAGTTAGGGCTGTCGCGCCAGGCGGTCAGTAAATGGGAGCGCGCGGAGAGCTCGCCCGATACCGAGAACCTGATCTCGCTCGCCAAGCTCTATGGCGTGAGCCTGGACGAGCTGCTCAATCCGAGCGATGAGATCGAGGACGATATCGAGTTTGAGAACGAGGACCGCGCCCGTCAGCGCGAGGCCGAGGCAGCAGAGCGCGCTCGCACCCATGAGGCGGCGGCGCGCGCTACCGAGGCGGCAACACAGGCGAGTGACGCCGCCGCCAAGGCGGCGCAAGCGGCAAGCTGGAGTGCACAGGCCGCCAATGCCGCTACGGCGCAGGCGACGAGTGGCGGCGCAGTTGGCTCGACTCCGGTGAAGGGTCCGTTCCAGTCGTTCCCGTATTGGGCCGTGTGCTGGCTGCTGTTCTTTTTGCTGATGTTCCCGTTTGGTGCCGGCCCCTTTGCCGCACTGATCTTCTTTACGATTCCCATCTATCACTGGGTGGCGCGTGCGCTCGATGGTGATTGGGCGCGCGGGGATATTCAGGTTGGTTCGGCACCGGTGACATCTAGGGCTCAGAATGTTTCCGCTTCGGTTGATGCTGGCGTGGCTACCGCGACTACCGCTGACCCGATCGCCAAAGAGGGTGATGAATGATGAAGCTTTCGCATGAATCCAAGGTACGCTTGGGCGTTGGCATCGGAGCGTTTGTACTGATTATCGGGCTTGTTTTTGGCGTTTCGCGGACTTTGATTCATTTTGATGGCCCGTGGGATCTCGACGATGTTATACCCGGCTTGTCCGGTATGGACGATGTGGTTGATGACGACGATTTTATGAACGATGGCGGTAAATATTCCGCTCAGCCTCAGCAGCTTTCGAGTGCGACCTTTGATGCCGATCAATTTCGCTACCTCGATTTCGATATCAATGCGGCTACGGTGGACGTCAAGGTTGTTGATGGCAACAAGGCTCGCGTTATCGAGCGGGGACGCGTTGCCAATGGTATGGATGCCTCCAAGGCCGCGACGCAGAACATCGCATCCGTCGAGGACTCGACGCTCAAGGTTTCTCAGTTTGGAAGTGATGACGGTAAGGCAATTGACCGCTCGGTTACGGTTGAGCTGCCGCGCCGTGTTGCCGAACATCTGAAGGGAATCAACGCGCACGTGGGCTCGGGTGATCTGCAGATTGCCGGTGTCACCTGTGATGGTTTCGACCTTTTCCTGGGTGCGGGAGATGTAGAGTTTGCGGGCAGCGTGACTGATGCGCTTAGTGCAGAGGTCGGGTCGGGCGATGTAACGTTCGAGCTCTACCAGGCCCCCGCGAAGTCGATGGACGTGAGTGTGGGCTCGGGCGATGTGGAGATGACGGTCCCGAACTCTACGGGCTTTAAGGCGAGCCTCACCTTGGGCAGCGGCGACTTCGAGAGCGATTTCCTTCCGCTTGACTACGACGGCGAGACCATTTTGAATCTTGAATTCGATAATGGCGATAAGTCCGCCACGTATCGTTTTGAGGTTGGTTCGGGCGACATGTCATTTGATTCAGAGTGACGGGCGGTTATCGAAGACTTATACACCATAGCTGCGCTGTTTGATGGAGGCGCCGGAGCCGTGACGGGCTCCGGCGCCTTTGCCTTTACAATGGGGTCATGGAACAGATTATCTTGAACATACTCGAGGCTCTGCGTCGCGGCGAGACCGTGGACGACAAAGCGCTCGTCAAACTGATACATGCCGAGGCGCGCCGTGAAGGTGCCGACAAACGCGATTTGGCCAAGCGCCGTCTGCTGCCGTTCTGCCAGCGGGTAAAACGTGAGGAGCCGGCTCGTTGGGCTGGGTGGAATGTCGATGCCGAGCTGGAACGTCGACTGCTGCAGGTGCTGCGTATGAAGCCTCGTCGCACGGCTTCGGGCGTGGCGACTATTACCGTCATCACCAAGCCCTGGCCGTGCTCGGGCGATTGCCTGTTTTGCCCCAACGATCTGCGCATGCCTAAAAGCTATCTGCATGCCGAGCCGGCGTGTGCCCGTGCGGAGCAAAACTGCTTCGACCCGTATCTGCAGGTGAGCGCTCGTCTGACCGCGCTTTCGCAGATGGGGCATGCGACCGACAAGATAGAGCTCATCGTGCTCGGTGGCACCTGGAGCGACTATCCGCAAGGGTATCAAACGTGGTTTATGTCGGAGCTTTTCCGTGCGCTCAATGACGATGCCGTCGCCGGCGTGGCGGCCAACCCCATGTTGGCGCGTCCGGGCATCAGCCGTGCCGAGGCAGGGCGCCTGCTCGATGACGCTCCCGCCGATGCCCTGCCGCCGGTGGTAACAGAGCGCCGCGAGCGCTATCGGGCTGCCGGCATTGCGACAGACGAGGCTGAGCTTGCTGCCGGCGTTGCCGACGAGCAGGGGCGTGTGGATGCTGTCGTTGGTGGCTATAACCGCGCGGTGCGTCGTCTGTACGGCCCTGGTACGCCATGGGGCGAGGCTGCCGAGTGGCAGACGGCAACGATGGAGGAGCTTGAGCGTCAGCAGCGCATCAACGAGACGGCGAAGCATCGCGTGGTGGGGCTCGTTATCGAGACGCGCCCCGATGCCGTAACGCCGCAGGCCCTCACGCTCATCCGCCGCCTGGGTTGCACCAAGATTCAGATGGGTATTCAGAGTCTCGACCAACATTTGCTCGATATCAACGAGCGTCGCATTTCGGTGGCGCAGATCGAGCGGGCGTTTTCGCTTGCGCGCTTGTTTGGCTTTAAGATCCACGCGCACTTTATGCTCAACTTGTTGGGCGCTACGCCCGAGGGGGACAAGCGCGACTACGAGCGCTTTATGACCGAGGGCGCTTTTATGCCCGACGAGGTCAAGGTCTACCCGTGCGCGCTCATCGAGGGCTCGCGTTTGGTGGGCTGCTACGAGCGCGGCGAGTGGCGCCCCTATACCGAGGAAGAGCTGCTCGATGTGCTGGCCGACGACATCGTGGTGACGCCGGCGTTCTGCCGCATTAGTCGCATGATCCGTGACTTTAGCTCCGACGACATCATGGTGGGCACCAAGAAGCCTAACCTGCGTCAGCTCGTTGAGAACCGCTTGGCGGCTCGTGGAGAAGGCGCGACGGTGCGCGAGATTCGCTATCGCGAGATCAGCACGGCGGGTGCCGACTTGGATGAGCTGACCCTTGACGAGGAAGTGGCGTACGAGACGCCGGTGACGCGCGAGCGCTTTTTGCAGTGGGTGACGCCGCAGGGCAAGATCGCGGGCTTTTTGCGCCTGTCGCTTCCCGATCGCGCCTTTGTCACCACGCATGCGGACGAGTTGCCGACGACGCCGGACGAGGCGATGATTCGCGAGGTGCACGTCTATGGCATGGCGGCGCGCGTGGGGTATCAAGGCCAGGCGGCCCAGCACCATGGGTTGGGGCGTCTGCTCGTAGAGCGTGCGTGCGAGATTGCCCGGGATGCGGGTTATACGCGCATCAACGTGATCAGCGCGATTGGTACGCGCGAGTACTATCGCCATTTGGGTTTTTACGATCATGGACTCTATCTGCAAAAGGAGCTCTAGATGAACAAGCCGAGTGTTTCTGCTGGCGTCGTTGCCGGCGTTGCCCTGGGAGCCGCGGCGCTTGGTGCGGCCGCCGTCGCTGTTCGTGCTGCCTGTCTGCAGGTTGCGCGAACCCGCAATGGGTTGGCGCGTGTGAAACGCGTGCACGATGAGAGCGGCGACGAGGTCCGTGTGCTCGCGCAGGGCGGCGTCTACCAAAGCGCGAGCTATGTCGGCGATCGTTGGGCGGAGCCCGTCTTTGCGTACTATCGTGCGTTTGACGACGTGTTTGAGTCCGAGGATGCGATGCGCGACGCTTATGGCCACGGCATCGACCGTATGCTTATGCTGGGCGGCGGTGGGTTTGCCTATCCCAAATTTGCGCTGATGTCGCACGAGAGTTTGCGCATGGACGTCATCGAGTATGACGCAGAGATTACGCGTCTGGCACGTCGGTGGTTCTACCTGGACGAGCTGGAGTGCACGGTGGGCGATCGCCTGCGGGTGATTACCGCCGAGGCGCGTTCGTATCTGGGCGTGACGAGCGTGGGCCATCGTCGCTACGACGTGATCGTGAGCGATTGCTTTGGCGGTGCCGAGCCCGTGCGCGAGCTGGCGACCGTTGAGGCGCTGCGTTTGGTGCGAGGCAGCCTGAACCTCGGGGGTATCTACGTTGCCAATATCGTGAGTGCAAACGAGGGGAGCGACGTGACGTTCCTGCGTGACTGCGCTGCCACGGCACTCGAGGTATTCGCCCACGCCTGGGTGGTCCCATGTGGCGATGCGGAGTTCGGCGGCGAGGAGAACTACCTGCTTATCGCCAGCGACGGCGACTACGCCTTTGCCGAAGCCGTGCCCTTCGACACCGACTTCCTCGGCACCGTCCTTCACGACAAGTAAGTCTCTCCGTCCCAAAAAGACTGGTCTTAGGCGTGGTCGCGCCAGCTGAGGACGCGCTGCTTCATGCCCTCGATGTCGAGCACGCCTTCGGCGAATCCTTTGCGCACGAGCTCCTCGGGAACGTACTCGTCGTAGCGATCAAAATAAGGCACCTCGCCGGGATAGACGAGCTCGATGGGGTCGAAGTCCTTTTCGGCCTCGGCTGCGAGCACCTCAAAGAATGTTTCCTCGTCGGCCTTCATCTTGAACTGCATAAAGTATGGACGCGACGGATCGAGCCCGCGAAGGCCCAGCTCCGCGGCGCATTTAATCTTGAGCATACGTTCGAGCGCCAAAAAGGCGTAGCTGCCTAACCAAGGGAAGAGCACCCAGGTGTCGCCACCCAGGTTGATGAGCGGCTTGGTTCCCGCGCCCGAAATCTCGGCCGTATGACGAGCCTGCGCCAAGCGGGCCCGTGCGTTACCCATAAGGTACGGATATGTCGCGTGCTCGTTGAGCGCCTTGCGCATGCGCTCGAGTACGTGTGTATTGATGTCGCCGGGGCAGTCGCCAAAGTAGGCCGGCACCCGGCCTTTGACCTGCGTGGCAAAGACGGTATGACGCTTCCAGTCCACTTCCTCGACAATCCAGCAGTGTCCGGCGATGGCGATGCGCTCACCGGGCGGGGGCGGATTGACAATCGTGCCCAACTCGGCCGACTCGCTGCGAACGGTGAACTCCTCGTTTTCCTGGAACACGGCGTAAAACTTAAAGTTGTTAATGATGCGCTCGCCCGCGAGACCCACGATGAGCCCGCCGCCCTCGGTGACCTGGATATGGTCGATGTCAATGAGGTGACGCAGCAGCACGCGATAGTCATCGGCCGAGATGCGATGGAAATAGCTGAGCGTGAGCACGCGCTGGGCAAGCTCTGCTGGCGTGAGTTCTCCGGTGCTGGCGAGGGTCGACATGGTCTGGTGATAGAGCAGACTGTAGGGGAGTCGATCGAGCTCGGGCGGCTCGACCCACTTTTCCTCGCGATAGAGTTGTACGAGCGCGATGCCCTGGAGGAGCTTCCAGGGAATGGTCTCGGGCATCATCGTGCGCGGTTCGGGCTCTTCCTCGCGCATGACAAACCACATCTCGGGCGGAAGATCACGGCGTCCCGTGCGCCCCATGCGCTGCAGAAAGGAGCTGACGGTAAACGGCGCGTCAATCTGGAACGCACGCTCCAGGCGACCGATATCGATGCCAAGCTCAAGCGTAGAGGTGGTGACGGTTGTCTGTGCCTGTTCCTCGTCGCGCATGAGCTCCTCGGCGGTCTCGCGTAGCGATGCCGAGAGGTTGCCATGATGGATAAGGAAGCGGTCTGGCTCGTGCCGGTTTTCACAGTAGCTGCGCAGCATGGAGCACACGGCCTCTGCCTCCTCGCGCGAGTTGGCAAAGACCAGGCACTTGCGGCCGCGGGTATGTTCAAAGATGTAGGCCATGCCGGGGTCGGCGTTGTCGGGTGCGGTGTCGGTGGGGTTGAGCAGTGCCTGTTCGGTTGCCTGCGGGATGTCGACTTCGCCCTCGGGGGCCGAGGAAGTTCGGCAGTCCTTGGGAGCGGCCTTGCCCCGTGCCCGCTCACGACGTTGACGGCGCTCCTCTTGTGTGAGCTGTCCGCTGTGACGCACGTCTTGGGTGCCGGCGGGCAGTGCCGCGGGTGCCGCTGCCTCAATGCGCTCGCACGCAAGTACTTCGGCCTCTTGAGGACCCATGCTCTCGAATCCTCGCTGCTGCGCCTGGGGGCCCGAGTTGTAGAAGTGCTCCATGGAGATACGCCACACGCGGCGCGGCTCCTCAAAGCGGGGGATGACGCAGTCGCGTCCCGTCCCCTGCGACAAGAAAGCGCCCGTGCGTTCCGGGTCCCCGATGGTGGCCGAAAGGCCGATGCGCCTGGGCCGCACGCCCGCCATGCGCGAAAGACGCTCGATAAGGCAGAGCGTCTGCCCGCCGCGGTCACCACGCATGAGCGAGTGGACCTCGTCGATGACCACATAGCGCAGGTCGCAAAACATACGCGGAATTGCCATGTGCTTGTGGATCAGGAGTGCCTCGAGTGATTCGGGCGTAATCTGTAGGATGCCGCTTGGCTTTTTGATGAGCTTTGCCTTGTGCGACTGCGAGACATCGCCGTGCCAGTGCCAGACGGGGATATCGGCCTCTTCGCACAGATCGTTGAGGCGAACGAACTGGTCGTTGATGAGTGCCTTGAGGGGGCCAATATAGAGGGCGCCAACGCTTGCGGGCGGGTTCTCCCAAAACTCGGTCAGGATGGGAAAGAAGGCCGCCTCAGTTTTGCCAGATGCCGTGGATGCCGTCAGGAGCACATTGTCTTGCGTGTTGAAGATGACATCTGCCGCCGCAACCTGGATGGAGCGCAGACTCTCCCAATCGTGGGAGTAAATGAAATCCTGGATAAACGGGGCATATCGGTCAAAAGCGTTCATGGGACCTCCTCTCATCAACGGGCCGATCAACGCAACGGGCAACGGCTCGATATCTTGCAACATCGGCGTTTGCCCAGATAAAACCTGCCAAAATAAACCTGTCCCTTTTTGGCAGGTTAGATGGTGAATTCGGCGAAGTTGCGGTCGTCGTCTGCGGTGCCGGTGTCGTCTGTTGCGGCTGCCGGCGCCAGCGCGTCGCCACCGACGCTTTGCAGTAACTCGGCCACGTTGGCATCGGGGTTCTGACACAGGATGTCGAGCAGCTCGATAAAGTCGCGGATGACCTCGCGGGGCGTCAGATGCGTGTCGGCCCCCACGCGGCCAAACTCAATCTTGAGAAAGTCCACCAAGTCGTTCTCGGTAAGCGTGGGCGTCCAGCCAAAGTAGCCGGCATGGATCTGCATGAGCTTTTCGATGAGCACCAGCAGCTCCTCGTAGGTGAGCGGCTGCAGGCGGATGATGGGCGCGAGCATGTCTTTGAGATCATCTCGCGCAAAACGACCCTGAGCGAGTCGGCTGCGCAGAGCTTCGTAGGAGAACACGCCGCGGCGGCGGTCTTCGATGGAGGTTGGCGTGCCGCCCATGATCATGCCCAGGTACTGTGCCTTGCCCTGGAGCGTGTCGTTGTACATGGTCAGGATTTTCTCGTAGTTGTACTGGCGCGTGATAGCGTTGGGAATCTTATACAGATTCACGAGCTCGTCGATGAGCACCAGCATGCCCTTGTAGCCGCTGCAGACCAAAAAGCGCGCAATGAGCTTGACGTAGTCGTACCAGTCGTCATCGCTGATGATGGTCGAGGAGCCCAGCTCGGCGCGTGCCTCACTCTTGGTGCGGTACTCGCCGCGAATCCATTTGGTCGCGCGGCTCATAGCTTCTTCGTCGCCCTCGGATACGGCCGCGCGGTAGCGGCGGAGCATACGGGAGAAGTCGAAGCCGTGGACCATTTCCTCGAGCGGGGCCAGTTGGGCATTGACGGCAGACTCATCGGCATCGGCACACGAGGCGACCCAGCGATCCAGGATAAGGTTGAGCGCACCGCCCTCGGGGCGCGTCTTGGTCGATATATTGCGGATGAGCTCGCGGTAGGTGGCAAGGCCCTGCCCCTGACCGCCCTGCAGGCGGCGCTCGGGCGATAGGTCAGCATCGGCGACGACGAATCCCTCGCCCATGGCGTGCGTACGGATGGTCTGAAGCAAGAAGCTCTTGCCGGCGCCGTAGCGACCGACTAAAAAGCGGAAGCTCGCGCCGCCATCGGCGATGAGACTCAAATCGGTGAGCAAGGCGCGAATCTCGACCTCGCGTCCCACAGTGATATAGGGAAGGCCGATGCGCGGGACCACGCCACCCTTGAGCGAGTTGAGAATGACGGCGGCGACGCGTTTAGGTACGCGGGGTGCTGCGGATGCGGTATCACTCATGGTCTAGGTATCCTCTCACGTCTGCTTCGTAGTCCTCGATAATTTGCGGTCCTGCCGCGCCAAATTCAATTACGGTGTCACCCACCAGGTCAAAGAGCGTCTCATTGATGCTGTCGACGAGCATGTCCTCGCTCTGGCCCGAGTGCGCTACTGCCGATGCCGCTTGCGCTGCGTTTTGCTCGAGGAGTGCGCGCAGATACGCGGTTGCGGCAGGCGCGAGTTCGGTCGCGGCGTCAGTGGGCGCAGCCGCTGCGAGCGGGGGCGTCGGCACGAGAAGCGGCGCCACGACACCAAACTGTTCGGTGGAAATGGTTGGCTCGTCGGCCTCGTCCTGCCCTGCGGCCGTCGTGATCGGCTCGACAAACGCGTCTGCTGCGGGCTCGGTTTTCGGCTGCTCGGAGTCCACCGTATCGACCTCTGCAAGCGCATCGTCCTCGCGCTCCTCATCGATCAAAAGCGCCTCGCGCGTTTGTGCGGCGGCGCTCCGAATGTGCCCCAGCTGGCTCAGGTCGATATCGATCTTGACGGGCTGGTGCGCGGCATCCCACGAAAGCCATGCCGTGATCTCGTCATCGATAATCTTAGCCAGATATTTGGGGACCTTCTCTTCCTTAAGGGGATGGCCGGGATCCAGTGCCAAGCGCAGGCGCTGATCACAAGCGCGCATCATCTCGCCGAGCTTGCTGCTCTTTTGCCTGCTGCCGTGAATCCGCATGCATTCCCAAAAGCCATTTTGGCAGCGGTAGATGTGAATGGGGTCCAGGCGATATTCGCAGTCCTCGTGGCGCTCGGGCGCAAAGAACACGGCCGAGGCAAACATGGTGTAGGGCATGGCCGTCTCCTCCCCAAACAAGCTCGCTACGATGCCGGTCTTTCGGTGCGTGTCATAGTAGCGCGCCATGCGGACATACACGGCGCATGCCACGTGGCGCAGGTCGCGATGGTGGGAACGGTCGAGCCGTGAGTTATTCAGGTTGTACGTCGAGAGTGCGTCGATGGCAGCCATGAGCCGCTCCTCATGCGCCTCATCGGGCGGAAGGGGAAGCGTGGGCTCGGAAGTCTTACGACGCGCAGGCGGCAGGTCCGACGGCGCCGGCGCGGGTACAAGGTCTCGCGCCGCACGGCGCAGCTCGATGAGGGCGTTGTCGAATGCGACGGTTTTAGAGTCGCGAAGCAGCTTGGGGTCGAGCTCATGGAACACGGCGTAGTCCTGCAGCCACACGCGTGCGAACCGGTCGATGCCGGGTTCAAAGGCGCGATAGGCATCCCAAAATGCCTTGATCTTGCTAAAGCCATCGAGCGGATTATCTACGCCAATGCCGCAAATCAGCTCATAGAGATACAGAAAGGCAAAGGACGTAGACGTTTCCTCGACGGTTCCGCGGCGCACTTGGGCACGCCAGGTAAAGTAGCCGCGCAACTGTCGATCGCTCATGGCATTGTAGGTGGGAAAGTACGACTTAAAGGTGCCGCTATAGGGGTAATCATCCTCGAAGTCGGCCATCAGCAGGCCTTGGCGGTAAAAGAGCTCCGCCTCCGATAGCCAGCGGCCCGCGCCGCCCTTGGGGTCATCTTGCCAGCGTGATATCTCGCGCATCTTGCGGTACTGGTCGGGGAGGAAGTTCTGCATCTGACGACCGGTCTTGAGAATCGGCTCGTCAGCATAGATTTCGTTTGAGAAGCGGGCGGACTGATGGGTCCGGGCCTCGGCCATAATGCGCTCGATGAGCATCTTGACGTCCTGGTCGGCCACCGCCCTCTCCTCTCCCTATATGGTGTCGGTGACCTCATATCATAGCACAGCATCAAACAGGTGTTCGAGATAGCACTATGCAGATAGTTTAGAACAGGAGGGCGTAGATGACCGCCACGACGACGGAGGGGAGCATGTTGGCCGTGCGGAAGGTCTGAGGCCGAATAAGGTTAACGCCAACACAGAAGATGAGCATGGAGCCCACAAGCGAAAGGCTGTTGAGGGCTGCGGTGGTCATGATAGGGGAGAGTGCGCCGGCAAAAAGCGTAATCGTGCCCTGGAATACGGCAACGGGCAGGGCCGAGAAGATGCAGCCGCGGCCAAGCGAGGCCGTCATGGTGCAGACGATGATGCAGTCCAGCGCGCCCTTCAGGGCAAGCGTGGACCAGTCGCCGAGCAGACCGTCCTGAATCGATCCTACGATGGCCATGGCGCCGATACACACGGTGAGTGATGCCGAGACAAAGGCGTTGGTGAACTCGTTGTCGCCCTCACTGCCGGTTTTGCGCTTGAGCCATTCGCCGAGGTTCTCGATGGCGGCCTCCAGGTTGATGGCCTCGCCGATGAGCGAACCGAGGGCAAATGAGACGATAAGCATGGTGGTGCCGGTGGTCGCCAACGCCTCTCCATCGATAACGAGCATATTTTGCATGGTGCCGCCCAGGCCGATAAACAGAACGCACAGCCCCGACGCCTTCATGAGCGTGTCTTGGATGCGGGGCGTAATGAAGCGCCCGCCCATGAGGCCCAGCAGACCGCCCGCGATCAAAAGCGCGACGTTGATGATCGTTCCTAAACCCGGCATGAACCCTCCTGTAATTGATGCCAACGCGGCAATCGTAACAGAACGGGGAGGGGAGCGCTCAGTGTCCGAGCCAAGCGGCGGTTAGCGGTCTAGGATAGGACGGGGCTAAAGTCGAAGCGCAGCGTCATGAGGTGCTGTGGGGACTCGATGGCCGCGGCAATGATGTCGGCATCTCGTGCGCGATCGAACCCTTCGAGTTCCATTTGATAGGGGAAGTCTTCTTGGATACCGATGCGACGAGGAGCCAAAAGCTTGGTTCCGTCGAATTCTTCGGTTCGCGTTCCGTCTGCTGCAACGGAATAAAGGTGCAACTTGGCGGTCGTTGTGGCATCAAGTGCCGAGATAGCTTGGATGTCGTTCGATGCGCTCCTGGCTCCCACTGCTGTAAGTGCCGTAGGCGCGACGACTTCACCCGAAGGTAAAAAGACGAGCTCGACGGTATTGGGGAATGCGATGAGGATATTTTTGCGGCGGGGCGCATTGGCAGCAACTGGCTCAATGCTTGCGGCATCGACGGTTTCCGTGTGGTCGAGCGCGACCATCATGCAACAGTTGCCTTCGTCGACATCTGGGGGAGCGGCAAAGTCCAGGCCGTCTTTCGGTTGGGGATTGCCTGGTTCGGTGGCGGTGCCGCCTGGCTTCTCGAGAGGGGCCGCAGCGTTGTCTTCTGATGATGCATCGTCTGTATCGTCAACATGTGCCGGTGCGTCTGCGATCTCGTCTTTGGGGGATTTGTCACTATCGCTCGATATAGGAGCAGCAATCCCGACGGACCCCACTCCGTGCCATGTCATTTGGAGCAGCGCCGGATCGGCGAGAATGCGCCGCACGCCCGGCTCCTGGGCATCGATATTGATGGGGGCGGATTCTGATCCGCGCGTGAGGTTAAGCGAGCCCTTCTGTCTATTGCCTTGAGCTTCTTGGTCGTCCGCGTCGCCAGCGTAGAACAGCAAAGGCGCATCTCCCGTTGCGATGGCTTCGGTGTTCGCCTTGGTCAGTCGCAGCGATGCCGTAAAGGAGATGATGGGCTGCGCGCCATCGACATTCAAGGGAACGCAGCCCAGGCATACACCCCCTTCTTCTTCATAGGCCGCGCTGTCGAAGACGACCTTCGCCCCGTTCGCCGAGTCATCGACCGAGGCAATATCGATGCGCAGCTCTAAGTCGCATGGGTCGCCATCGGCGTCGACCGCAGCCGATTTCCATGTGCAGATGGCACAACCTGTCTGGGGGCCGTTCTCCTTGTCCGGTCGCTTGATATCCACGACTATCGAGCCGACCGTATTGCGGTGAAGGCATCCCGAGGTTCGGACCGTGGCGTGTGCGAGCGAAAAACGTTGGCAGGCGACGATACCCGACGAATTCGCCACGGGGTTCAGAGCTTGCGGTAAGGAGTTTGCCGTGGCGGGCGTCGCCCAGGCGGCGAGAGGCGTACCGCTCGCCAGTGCGCTGCAGAGCGCGGCAACGGGCAATAGATTTTTGGGTGCCATGGTTCTCCTATCTATTCCGCGCACTCCGGTTGTGCTTGGCTATTGGTTGCGTCTGATGTGCAGGCCAAGGCACGTCAGCCCTGCTCCCGCCGTTGCGACGCCTACCGCAATGAGTTGCCGGGTGTCGCTCGTCTGAGCGAGCGGCTCGTTACGGCTGCCGCGATCAAGGCCCGAAAGGTCGACGGTCACTTCTGTGGCCGCCTGCGCTTGCTCTTGTTGAGCAAAGGCCATGGCAGGTGCGGACGCCAAGATGCCGACGATGGCGGCCAGTGCGATCGCCTTAGGACGTGGCGTGCGCACCGGGCTCGACCGTCCAGGTGATGCTTGCCACTTGATCTCCCGTACCGGTGGCGTGGTAGATGTCACGCGTGACGCGGGCGACGTGGCCACTCACATTGAGCTTGATTTTGTCCGTTCCGTCGGCAATGCCCTGGTACTTCATGTCGAAGCTTGCGTCTTTGGAAAGATCGAGGCCCGTAGTCTGAGTCGCCGAGCTGGCATCCTTTTCTGCCTTATCGGGGCCAACCTTAAAATCGATGGAGTTCTGGGCCGAGCCCGTCTTTGCGTCTGCAACGATTGTCCAGTCGTTCTTGGCCGTGACCTTCATGTTGGTGACGTGGATGCCATATGCCGAGAGGTTGTCGATGGTAATCGTCTTGTCGGAGGGTCCTACAAGCGTTCCGTCGGCGTTGGCGGCAAAGGGGATGACCGTTGGCGCCTTAAACGAAACATTGCTAATGTCGGCCTTTACCGTCACATCGGTGGTTCCAACGCGCACCTCTGCCATGGCCGCCGTTGGCGCGGCGCCCATCGCAAGTGCGAGCGTAAGCCCTGCGCCCACGGCGAGTGCCCTGGCTCCGCTCAGGTTCATGGGTGTGTTCATAATCGATCCTTTCTGCTCGTCACGGACTGTTTCCGTGATGGTTGGACGAATGGGGACAGGGTGTGGCCCCTGCGAGCGCGTAGGCCACTAGCCTTCTGCCTGGGCCACTCGCACTTTGACGCGCGTCGGATTGCCGTGAGTGTCGTAGGTCTTGGCATCGAGTGCCTGAATCTCGATATATGCCTCGCCTTCTTGGATATCGCCGGCGGGGCAGGTCTCAACAGTCTTGCCGGCTTCGACCACACCGGACTCATAGATGGTCTCGTCGTTTTGAATTACGCGGAAGCGCTGGGGAAACTTGTTGTCTTGGACGTTTTGCACGTTGACGCGCAACTTGCCGCCTTCCTGCAACTGTGCGACCGGCGCGACCGAGATCGTCATCATGTTGTCGCGGACGATGGCGTCGAGCTCATCCTGGATTTCTTGGCGTGATTTACCCTCTGCCGTCGTGACTGAGGCGCCCGCTTCGGGCACGGGCTGCGACTGCCAGGCGTATAACCCTACGGCGATGAGGGCGCAGACGATAGCCAGGCAGACAACGACGAGTTTCTTGCGACGCCCCAGTCCTGCAAGGCGGGGCGGCTTCTTCGCACTCATGCGGCGTCCTTGGTGGTGTAGACGCGTGCGAACGTGGACGGGTCCGCTCCAAAGAGCATGTGAAGCATCAGGCGGCGCGAGTAGATGAGCTCGTCGAAGTCGTGAGGAAGCTCGATGTTGTGGATACGCGCGATGTGGTGGGCGAGCGCCGAGAACGACTCGGGGTCGCAGATAACATCGGTGGTGACGTGGTAGACCGCCGTATCGGGGAACGCCTCTTCGTCGAAAGGCAGGAGATAGGGATCGTCGTCGACCTCGATGGCGACGCCGTACTGGGGCCAGTAATATGCCATGGGAACCTCCCTGCTTCTGGGGCCAAAACTTCCATTGGTTTTGGCTGTCGATGCCGACCGTATCAGTCACTACTTGACCAATTTCTGACCAAATGCTTGACGGATTGACATCTCCGCAGGTAAAAGATGGTAAAAATTACTTCAACTTTTTTCGAGCGACAATTGCGTGGTCGCTGGCGGTAAAGCGACATGTGTCAAAAGCATCGTCTGCCGAGGAAACCTTGCCGCTCGCCGAATTGCACGAACGTAAAAATCGCCAATTATGGAGACGGTCTCGAACACGTCGACGAAACGATGCGGTAACATCTCCCTGCAAACACTGTAGTTAGCTAAAGGGGGAGTTCGCGTGTCGGCAACCATCAAACCCTTCACCGACGAGTTCGAAGAGTGTGGCCGCGATGAGTCTCGCACATCGGGCGAGGCCTCGAGCATCTCGTTTCCGACAACGGAGGACGAGGTACGCGCCATTTTGAAAAAACTCCATGCCGAGCGTGTCCCGGTGACGGTTCAGGGCGCCCGGACCGGTCTTGCCGCCGGCGCCGTGCCCCATGGCGGTCACATTCTCAATACTTCCCGCATGAATCGCTACCTAGGCATTCGCCGCGATGAGCAGGGCCGCTTTCTTTTGCGTGTGGCGCCCGGCGTCGTGCTGTCTGAGCTGCGCAAGCAACTGGGCAAGAAAGTTCTGCCGACTGCCGGCTGGGACCAGGCATCGCTTGAGGTCTACGAGGAATTCCAGGAAGCTTCCGAGCAATTCTTTCCTACCGATCCCACCGAGGCATCTGCCTGCCTGGGCGGGATGGCGGCATGCAACGCTTCCGGCGCCCGTAGCTACGCTTACGGCCCCATGCGCCCTCACGTCACGGGCCTTCATGTCGCGCTGACCGATGGCGACCTGCTCGAGCTTCACCGTGGCGAGGTTTTTGCACAGGGTCGTCGCCTTTCGCTCGTCACGGTGCAGGGCCGCACGCTCGAGCTCGACCTTCCCGACTACACTATGCCCAAGACCAAAAATGCTTCGGGCTATTTCGTTGCTGACGATATGGATGCCATCGATCTGTTTATCGGTGCGTGTGGCACACTCGGCGTCATCACCGAGCTCGAGATTGCCCTGCAGGCGGCACCTGCGGTCGTTTGGGGCGTGAGTTGCTTCTTTGACAGCGAAGACAAGGCTGTGTCCTTCACCGATTCTGTGCGCCCCGTCCTGTCCCACGCGGCTGCCATCGAATATTTCGATGCGGGCGCCCTGGATATCCTGCGTCGTCAGCGTGAGCAGTCGACCGCGTTCGCCTCGCTGCCGGCGCTCGACAAAGACGCCAAGGTCTGTGTCTACGTGGAGCTCGACTGCGACGACGAAGCCCAGGCGACTGAGGAGCTGTATCACTTGGGGTGGGTGCTAGAGCTTGCGGGCGGCAGCGACGATGCGACATGGGTCGCGCGCACCGAGGCCGATCGCGAGTGCCAGCGATTCTTCCGCCATGCGGTGCCCGAGAGCGTCAACATGCTCATCGACGAGCGTCGCCGCACGGATCCCACCATCACCAAACTGGGCTCGGACATGTCGGTGCCCAACGCACACTTGGCCGATGTCATCGCCCTTTATCGCCGCACGTTGGCCGAAAGCGGGCTTGAATCTGCCGCCTGGGGGCACATCGGTAACAACCATCTGCATGTGAATATTCTGCCGCGCGATGCGCAGGATCACCGCCGCGGCGGAGAACTCTTTGCCCAGTGGGCTTCCGAGGTCACGGCTATGGGCGGCGCCGTCTCCGCCGAACACGGTGTCGGCAAGATCAAGGCGGGCTTCTTGGAGACGATGTACGGTCACGAGGCCATGGTCGAGTCGGCGCGGCTCAAGCTCCAGCTCGATCCTGCCGGGCAGCTGGGTCGCGGTAACCTGTTTTCGGAGAAGCTCTTGGATGAGCTCGTCCAGAAAGGGGGCGCGTGAAGATGAGCGATTTCCATATGGTGGTGTGCGTCAAGGCGGTGCCGGGAAGCACCGAGGTCAAGATGGACCCCAAGACCAATACGATTGTGCGCGATGGCAAACAGGCGGTCATTAATCCCTTTGACGCGAGCGCTTTGGAATGCGCGCTGGCACTGAAGGACGACTTTATCGGCTTTGGCATGGACGTGCGCGTAACGGTGGTGTCGATGGGCATCCCCGCGACCGAATCGCTATTGCGCGACTGCATCGCCCGAGGCGCCGATGACGCACTGCTGCTGACCGACCGCGCCTTTGCAGGTGCCGATACCCTGGCAACCACCTATGCCCTCAAGTGCGGCATCGAGGCGCTCGACGAGGACTTCGACCTGCTCATCTGCGGCAAGATGGCGGTGGACGGCGATACGGCCCAGATTGGTCCCGAGCTTGCCGGTGCCTTTGAGATTCCCTGTGTGACCGACGTGAGCTGCGTGCAGAGCGCGGGCTTTACGACCTGTGGTTCACTGGCGCTTGTTCACGGCTGCGATGCCGGCGAGGAGACGGTCTATCTTGAGATGCCGTGCGCGATGACGACCGCCAAGGAGATTGGCCAACTGCGCATGCCGAGTATTGCCGGTATTCGTGCGGCCGAGGAGGCGGACGTGCGCGTGGTCAACGCTGCCGACGTGAACGCCGACCCCGCGCGCTGCGGCCTTGCCGGCTCGCCGACACAGGTCATGCGATCGTTTGTGCCCGACCGCGACCAAACGTGCGAGACCGTTGACGGAACGGCGTCCGAGCAGGCGGCAAAACTTGCCAAGATCATCGAGGGGATGGCATAGATGAGCGGACTGATTATCGATAGCGAAGCCTGTATCGGCTGCGGTCGCTGCGTTCGCGCCTGTGCCTCGGGCGGCATCGTAGTGGAAGGCGAGCGGCCCAACCGTTGCGCCCGCGTAACCGACGGCTGCATCCTATGCGGTGGGTGCGTCGATGCCTGCCCCGTCAACGCCATCTCGATCGAGCGTGACGAGGCCGCTGGCGCGGTGGACCTTGATGCATATCGAGATATCTGGGTATTCGTTCAGACCGACGAGCACGATACGGTGACTCCCGTTGCCTATGAGCTCATGGGCAAGGGCCGCGAGCTTGCCGATGCTCGTGGATGCCGTCTGGTGGCATTGGCCGGCATGAGCCCCGAGAGCTCGCTCAAGGACCTGGAGCATCTGGTTTGCGCCGGCGCGGACGATGTTCTGGTCTGTCGTGACGAGCGCCTGCGTCAGAACGACGCGGAGGTCTACGCGTGTCTCATCTGCGATTTGGTAGCCGAGCGTAAGCCCGAAGCCATTCTGTACGGTGCGACCGCCTTTGGCCGCGAGCTGGCGCCTGGCGTTGCCGTGCGCCTGCAGACGGGCCTTACGGCCGACTGCACCGTGCTTTCGATGGATACGGAGACGGGGCTGCTGCAACAGACGCGTCCGGCGTTTGGCGGCAACTTGATGGCCACCATTATCTGTCCCAATCATCGTCCCCAGATGGCAACGGTGCGTCCCGGCATCTTTAAAGCGTCCGACTTTGACTACGGCCGCTCCGGCACGATCACCCAGATATCACTTGCGGATGATGCTAAGGCTCGTGTCGAGATCTCGATTCCCGCCGAGGAGTGGGGGCAGCAGGCATCAATTGCCGATGCCGAGCGCCTGGTCGTGGTGGGTCGCGGCATTGGTTCTAAGAAAAACCTGCCGCTGATGCGAAGGCTCGCTGAGGCTCTGGGAGCCGAGCTTGGCTGCACGCGACCTGTCGTGGAGGCCGGCTGGTTGGAGTATCGCCATCAGATTGGCCAGACGGGCGTATCGGTTTCGCCCAAGCTTCTCGTGAGTATCGGTGTTTCGGGCGCCATCCAGCATCTTGCCGGCATCGGTGGGGCGGAGTGCATTATCGCCATCAACGAGGACCCGGATGCCCCCATCTTTGGTGCTGCCCAGTACAAGGTTGTCGGTGATGCCGTCGAGGTCGTCGAGGAGCTGCTGGCCCAGCTTGAGCGCTAGGCGCGCGCCAGCCAGTCGCGTATCTCGTTCTTTAGGCGCTCCCAGGTCGCTCGCGTGGCGGGATCGGTAAAGGGGTGCGTAATGCCAAAGGGTGCGTCGAGCAGGCGGTAGATATCGCCCTGCTCGCGCGCTAGCGCGCGGCTCGCTGGATAGACGAGCTCAAACATAAAGCAGATGAGTCCCACCAGGTAGTCTGCGGGCTCGTTGCGTTCATCGCGTGCGACGCAGCGGCGCTCGTCAAAGGCAGCGAGAGCCGGTGTCGAGAACCGGCTGGCGAGAAATGCGTCCTCATCAACCTTGAGGATAGTGTCGACGGTGCTGTCGGCGATGGTGCGCATAATGTCGATCTTGTCGCCATCGCGCACGATATCGCAGAAGCGCCGTGTACGCTCGTCGAGTTGTGCCGGCAGGCGAAAGTCGCTGTGATAGGCGATGCTCGCGCGGATGAGCTCATCTTCTGCCGGATCATCGATAAAGTCGCGGATGCTCGTTACGGCGGGCGCATCGGCGGGGTTCTCGCCAAAGAGGACCCCGACGCCCAACGCTGCGTGGCTCATACTCTCGGCGTCCTTAAAGGTGTCCCAGCGCCGCAACTGTTCAAAGCGTCCCATATCGTGTAACAGGCCGCAAAGCCAGGCCAGGTCAATATCCTCTGTCGACCAGCCCTGCTCGCGCGCCACGGCATCGCATGCCTCGGCAACGTGGTACGTATGCTCGATTTTGAGCGCGATGCGTGGGTTGGTGGCGTCGTAGGCATCGGTATAGCGTTTGAAGGCCGCGGTCGCCCGGCCCCGATCGATAGCTGTCATAATGACTTCCTAAAAAGCTGTGTCTTTCGATCCGGTGGCAATTGTAGGTGAACTCGGTTGCCACCGGGCGATGATTCTGCCGCGTCGTCGAATGCGGCTCGGAAATCTTGTCGGGACGAGGAACCCTATGGTGCTCAAAATCGTTAAAACCGTCTGGCCGGTGATGCTTACCTATGTTGCGATAGGCGCGCCGTGCGGAATGATTATGGCGCAGACGGGAATGGAACCCTGGATGGTTTTTGCTCTGAGCAGCACGTTTGTGACGGGTAGCGGCCAGTTTATGGCCTGCAACCTGTGGCTGGCAGGTGTGCCTGCGGCATCGATTGTCGCAAGTGTGGCCGCAATCTCCTCGCGCTTTGCACTTTATTCGGCATCAATCGCGCCCCATCTGAGGGGTGCCTCGAAGCGTCAGGCGCTGGCCGTTGCCGCGACGCTTACCGAGGAGGCATACGGCATCTCGCTTGCCAAGTTGGTTGAAGGGGAGGATTGGGGTCCGCACGAGTCCTTTGTGCTCAACACGATCCTCATCGCGACATGGGGCGTTTCGTGTACGACGGGCGCCATCGTCGGCGCCGTTGTCGATGTTCCAACCACTATTGCGGGTTTTGTCTGCACCTCGCTCTTTATCTGCCTGCTCTTTTCGCAGAGGCTGTCGCGCGGCAATGTCGTGGCTGCCGTTATGGCTGCGGTATCTGTCGCCATATGCAAGTTCTTGGGGTGGACGAATATCGCCGTGCCGGCAAGCGTGCTCGTCGGTGTTGCCGCGGCGCTTGCGCGCGATACTCTCGCCGAAGGAAGGGGTGCTCGCGATGCCCGTTAATGAGTTTTTGGTCCTGTGGCTGTCGTCTTGGGCGGCCATCGCGTTTTTCCGCATTGCCCCGGCGTTTGCCTTGCGCGGGAGAACGCTGTCGCCCCGCGTTACCGAGGCCTTGGGTTATATTCCGCCCGCCGCCTTTGCGGCGCTGGTCGCTAACGATTTGATAAGCCCTGGCGCTTTCGACGCCGGCTTGTGGCAGGGCTTGATTCCCTGGATTGCGGCTGCCGGTGTCGTGGCGGTGGCAATCAAGACAAAGTCGATGTTGTGGTGCTGCGTCTCGGGCATCGTGTTCTATATCGTTTTGAGCCTTGTATAAAATCAAGGGTGCGTTTAGCGTCCCGGCCCAACGAATCGAATTTCTCACCGAGCCGGTCTGCTTCTTCTGGTACCATGGTCAAACTTTACTGTAGCAAAGCGTGACGTGGGCTTTTGTTCTGCGTCAGCGGAAATGGGGGTTTCATGGCACAGGAAGCGACCGCCAACGAGCAAAAGAAATTCAAGGTACCGCGTATCCCGGGCGACATCATGATCTATCCCATGATTGTTGGCCTTTTGCTCAACACTTTCTGTCCGCAGGTCTTTGAGATCGGCGGCTTCTTTACGGCTGCCTGCCGCGGCGGCTCCAATACCATCGTCGCTGCGATCCTGCTCTTCGTGGGTGCCGGCATCAGCTTTAAGTCCACGCCGGGCGCTATCAAGACCGGCATCGTCGTACTGATCCCCAAGCTTGTTGTTGCGGCCGCCCTTGGCTTGGGTGTGGCATATTTCTTTAACGACAACTTCCTGGGCCTGAGCTCGGTCTCAATCATCGGCGGCATTACGTTTTGCAACATGGCGCTCTATACGGGCATCATGGGCGAGTTTGGCGATGAGTCCGAGCAGGGCGCCGTCGGTATTCTGTTCTTTACGGCCGGCCCCGCCGTCACCATGATCATCCTCGGTGTCTCGGGTCTCGCCAACATCCCCGTCGGCACCATCATCGGATCCATCCTGCCGCTTGTTATCGGCATGGTTCTGGGCAACCTCTTCCCGTTCATCAAGAACCTGCTAGTCCCCGGCGCCAATCCCGCGATCGCTGTTATCGGATTTCAGCTCGGTGCGTCCATGAGCCTTTCGAGCTTTATCACCGGCGGCATCTCGGGCATCCTGCTGGGTCTCATCACGCTCTTTATCGTCGGCCCCATCACCTTTGCGTTCGAGCGCCTGTGCGGTGGTAACGGCAAGGCGGCCGTTGCCTGCTCCACTATCGCCGGCACGGCTATGACCACGCCGGTCGCCCTCGCCGAGGTCGCACCGCGCTACGCCGAACTTGCGCCCACCGCGTACGCCCAGATCGCCACCGCCGTCATCATCACGGCAATCATGGCTCCGATCCTGACCGGCTGGGTCGATAAGAAGTTCTGCCACGGCAAAGAGGATCTGTCGGTCGAAGGCGTCGAGGCTATTGAGGAGGCCGTCGCGACCGACATCGACGGCGAGTAGCAATCGCTACCAATCAATGATGCCGGCGTGCAATTCGCGCCGTTTGAGCGCCCGAACGAAAGCTGTCTTGCAGTGTCGTTCGGGCGCTCTGCTATTATTCCCCTTACCCCTGCGGAGTAGGGGGTGTTTATTGTCCAGACTCGAATCGGGCGATTCTGACCACTTGGATATTGAAGGGATGGCGTCTAGTGGTTAAGGCACTCAAAATTGAGATATTCCTGCTATGCATGATTGTTCTTATCGGGCTTGCCGCACGAAGCCGCCGCTCCTTGTTCTCGAGCACCCAGCAGCTCTTGTTTAGCATGCTGGGCTACACGTCTGCTGCCTACATTTTCTTCGATATGATCTGGACGCTCTCGGACGGCGTGAGCACTCCTGTAGGCATCACGGCCAACTGGATTTCCAACGCGGTCTCGTTTTCGCTGTTCGCCATCGCGTGCCTCATTTGGTTTTTCTATTCCGAGACAGTGCAGGGCTCTCGCCTTTTGACCGCGCGCTATAGGGTGGCGCTCGTGACGTTGCCAACCGTATTGGTGGTCGTGCTGGCATTTACCAGCTACTGGACGCACGCTATGTTCTATATCGATGCGCAGGGCGTATATCGTCGCGGAGCGCTTTATATGATTCAACCTATCGTTAGCTACTGCTACATCATATATACGTCTTTGCATGCCTTTATTCAGACTCGAAAAGTCGAAAGTCTGCAAAAGAAGGCCATTTATCGCACCCTCGCCTTTTTTGCGGTTCCCGCTCTGGTGGGTGGTACCTTCCAGGTTTTGTTTTCGGTACCGGGCCTTTGCGTCGGTATAACGCTGAGCATCCTGCTGCTCTACATCATCTACCAGGAGCAGCTGATCTCGACCGACCCGTTGACTGGCCTCAACAATCGCAACCGTTTTGAGACCTATATGCTGTCGCTGTTCTCGGGTGCTGACCAGGCCGATGATGTGTATCTGCTTATGATGGATGCCGACGGCTTTAAGCAAATTAACGACCGGTATGGACATGTTGAGGGCGATCATGCCCTCCAGGTCATATCTGCTACGCTCAAAGAGGTCTGCTCGGCGTCTGGTGGTTTTATCGCACGTTATGGCGGCGATGAGTTCGTGGTGCTCCAGAAGGCAGCGGCGGAACAGGACATCATAGACCTGTGTTCGGCGATTAACGACGAGCTCGCTCATGCCGAGGTGCCGTATCTGTTGCGGATGTCCATCGGCTATGCACGGGTCGGTGATGATGTCGATACCTGGCAAGACTTACTTCGCGCTGCCGATGCGGAGCTCTACCGCGTCAAGGCCGAGAAAAAGAAAGCCGGCGCCCAGATACGCTAGAAAAAGGGCGCACGACCGTTGCGATGGTCGTGCGCCCTTTTTGCGTTTGCGGGGGCCACCGGCCATAACGCCCAGGCGCGGTGCGGCAAGACGAGCGTCTGCCGCCGCGGCTCGGTACGAAATTAACGAGAACCAGTGCACTCCATTAAGCTGAAGTGTGCGAACGCCCTCTCTAAAAAAGTGAGCTCGCTAGGCTTTTTTGGGTTTGTTGACGATGATGATGCCGCCGCAGACCAACAGCAGGGCAACGATGACGGTAACGGGGCTTGTGCCAGCACCCTCGCCGAGCAGCAGGGCGCTCAGCAGCACGCCAAAGACGGGGTTCATAAACCCAAAGACCGAGACGCGGCTGACGGGGTTGACAGCAAGCAGGCGCGACCACAGCGAGTAGGCGACCGCGGAGATAAGCGCCATGTAGATGATGAGCGCGATGGCGGGGGCAATCGCCGTGGGGGAGAGCGCGCCACCCATCAAAAAGCCGATGGCGGTGAGGACCAGGCCGCCGACCAAGAACTGCCACCCGGCAAGCAAGACGCCGTCGTGCTCACGCGAGAAGATACCGATCAGGCAGGTCGAAAGGGCACCTGCGACGGTGGAGGCCAGGATAAAGCCCTCGCCGTCGAGCGCAAAGCCAAAGGTGCCGTCCGCGCCCGAAAGGTTGACGAGCGCGACACCGGCAAAGCCCAGCACGCAGCCAAGCATCTTGGCCGCATCGAGCTTTTCGGTGCGAAACGCCAGGGCGGCAAAGAGGATTGCGAGGAAGTTGGCGCTGGCTTCGATGATGGAACTCGACATGGCGCTGGCGCGCGAAAGTCCCAGGTAGAAAAAGAAGTACTGCCCGATAGTCTGGAAGAGCGACAAGATGCAGATGGGCTTGATATCACGCGCTTGCGGAACGAGCGGTCGGCGCTGGGCCACGCTCATGCCAACAATGACCAGCATGCCGGCAAGCGTGAAGCGCAGACCCGCGAAGAGCAGCTGAGAGGCGCTGTCGTGCGCGGGAATGCCAAAGAGGCCGTAGCCGATCTTGATGCAGGGGAAGGCGGAGCCCCAGAGGGCGCAGCAAACGAGACAGCCCAGGATGAGTCCGGGCAGGGTGGCGAGATACGGCTTGCGGCTTTCCATGATGTCCTTCCTATATGCGCGAAGCAAAAAAAGAACCCGCCACCTGATGTGTCGGTGGCGGGTGTTGTTACCCGAAGGGATTGTACCCGATGGGAAAGGTTTAGGCGAAGTAGGCTACGCCGCTCTCAAAGATCGGCATGAACTTGTCGCCGGGGACATGCTCGGGCACGTTGCGGTACAGGTTGTCGCCGCGACGCTCGGCATGGCCCATCTTGCCCAGGACGCGGCCGTCGGGGCTCGTGATGCCCTCGATGGCGAGTGCGGAGCCGTTGGGGTTGACGGAAAGGTCCATGCTGGGCTTGCCGTCCTCGCCCACGTACTGCGTGGCGACCTGGCCGTTGGCGATAAGCTGGGCGAGTACCTCGTCGTTGGCGACAAAGCGGCCCTCGCCGTGGCTGATGGCGACGGTGTAGGGGTCGTCGAGGCTACACTGCGACAGCCACGGGGACAGGTTGGACGAGATGCGGGTGCGCACCAGGCGGCTCTGATGGCGACCGATGGTGTTGAACGTCAGCGTGGGCGCATCGGGCGTGGCGTCGACGATGTCACCGTAGGGCACCAGGCCGAGCTTGATCAGGGCCTGGAAGCCGTTGCAGATGCCCAGCATCAGGCCATCGCGGGCCTTGAGCAGGTCACGGACTGCCTCGGTGACCTCGGGAGCGCGGAAGAACGCCGTGATGAACTTGGCGGAGCCGTCGGGCTCGTCGCCGCCCGAGAAGCCGCCGGGGATCATGACAATCTGGCTTGCACGGATGCGGCGGGCAAGCTCGTGGGTGCTCTCGGCGACGGCCTCGGGCGTGAGGTTGTTGATCACGAAGGTGTCAGCCTCGGCGCCGGCGGCGCGGAAGGCGCGGGCGCTGTCGTACTCGCAGTTGTTGCCGGGGAACACGGGGATGACCACGCGCGGGCGGGCGATCTTGGCGCCGCCGTACACGTGGATGTCCTTGGCGCGGAAGTCGATGGTCTCGACCTCGGCGGTCTCGCCGGCGCTGCGGTAGGCGAAGACGCTCTCGATGCCGCTCTCCCAGGTCTCCTGAAGCTCGGTGAGCTCGATGACCTCGGAGCCAGTATCGATGACGTAACCCTCAACGGTGGTGCCCAGGGGCTCGACGACAACGCCGTCGGCGACCTTGGGCAGCTCGGCATCCTCGGCGAGCTCGACGATAAAGCTGCCGTAGAGCGGGGTGAAGAGGCTCTCCACGTCCACATCCTCGGCAAGCTCGATACCGATCTGGTTGCCGACGCACATCTTAAAGAGGCTCTCGGCGCCGCAGCCGTAGCCGGGCGTGGAGACGGCCAGGGCGTCGCCGGTAGCGGTGAGCGCCTCGACGGCGTCAAACGCGGCGAGCAGCTGCTGGGCATCGGGGCGGTAGTCCTCGCCATAGGTGGCGGGGGCGATGCGCACGACGCGATGCGTCAGGCCCTTGAACTCGGGCGAGACGGCACGGGCGGCACGGCCCACGGCAACAGCGAAGCTGATTAGGGTCGGCGGAACGTTGAGCTCGCCGGTCTCGTCCTCAAACGAGCCGCTCATGGAGTCCTTGCCACCGATGGCGCCGGCACCCAGGTCGACCTGGGCCATGAGGGCGCCCAGGACGGCTGCCGTGGGCTTGCCCCAGCGCTCGGCCTCGGTGCGCAGACGCTCGAAGTACTCCTGGAAGGAGAGATAGGCGCGCTTGTGCTCAAAGCCGGCAGCCACGAGCTTGGCGATGGACTCGACCACGGACAGGTAGGCGCCGGCAAACTGGTCGGCTTCCATCAGGTAGGGGTTGAAGCCCCATGCCATGGCGCTTGCCGTGGTGGTCTCGCCGTCCACGGGGAACTTGGCGACCATGGCAGAGCTCGGGGTGAGCTGCGTCTTGCCGCCAAAGGGCATGAGCACGGTCGCGGCGCCGATGGTGGAGTCGAAGCGCTCGGAAAGGCCCTTGTTGGAGGCGACGTTGAGGTCGGTGACAAGCGAGGTCATGCGCTCGGCAAGCGTGGTACCGGCCCAGCTGGGCTGCCATACGCTGCGGGCGCACACGTGAGCGACCTGGTGCTTGGGCGCACCGTTGGAGTTGAGGAACTCGCGGGACAGATCGACGATGGCGACGCCGTTCCAGGCCATGCGCATGCGCGGCTCGGCGGTAACCTCGGCGATAACGGTCGCCTCCAGGTTTTCCTCGGCGGCGTAACCCATGAACTCATCGACGTCACCATCGGCGACGGCGCAAGCCATGCGCTCCTGGGACTCGGAGATGGCGAGCTCGGTGCCGTCCAGGCCGTCGTACTTTTTGGTCACGGTGTCCAGGTCCACGTACAGGCCGTCGGCAAGTTCGCCTACGGCGACCGAGACGCCGCCGGCGCCAAAGTCGTTGCAGCGCTTGATCAGGCGGCAGGCGTCGCCGCGGCGGAAGAGGCGCTGCAGCTTGCGCTCGACTGGGGCGTTGCCCTTCTGGACCTCGGCGCCCGAGGTCTCGATGGACTCGGTGTTCTGGGTCTTGGAGGAGCCGGTGGCACCGCCGATGCCGTCACGGCCGGTGCGGCCGCCCAGCAGGATGATCTTGTCGGTGGGGGCGGGGCACTCGCGGCGCACGTGGTTTGCCGGGGTAGCGCCCACGACGGCGCCGACCTCCATGCGCTTGGCCACGTAGCCGGGGTGATAGAGCTCGTTGACCTGGCCGGTGGCAAGGCCGATCTGGTTGCCGTAGCTGGAGTAGCCGGCGGCAGCGGTGGTTACGAGCTTGCGCTGCGGCAGCTTGCCCTCGAGCGTCTCGGACACGGGGACGGTGGGGTCGCCGGCGCCGGTGACACGCATGGCCTGGTACACGTAGCTGCGGCCCGAGAGCGGGTCGCGGATGGCGCCGCCCACGCAGGTGGCGGCACCGCCGAAGGGCTCGATCTCGGTCGGGTGGTTGTGGGTCTCGTTCTTAAACAGGAACAGCCAGTCCTGGTCCTCGCCGTCGACATCGACCTTCACCTTGACGGTGCAGGCGTTGATCTCCTCGGACTCATCGACATCGGTCATTACGCCGGTCTTCTTAAGGTACTTAGCGCCGATGGTGCCCATGTCCATGAGGCAGACGGGCTTGGCGTCGCGGCCGAGTTCGTGGCGCATCTCTATGTAGCGGTCGAAGGCCTGCTGCACCACGGCGTCGTCGATCGTCACGTCGTCCAGGACGGTGCCGAAGGTGGTGTGGCGGCAGTGGTCGGACCAATAGGTGTCGATCACGCGGATCTCGGTGATGGTGGGGTCGCGATCCTCATCGCGGAAGTACTGCTGGCAGAAGGCGATGTCTGCCTCGTCCATGGCAAGGCCGCGATCGGCGATAAAGGCGGCGAGGCCGGCCTCATCGAGCTCGCGGAAGCCGTCGAGCACCTCGACGGGCTGGGGCTCGGGGGTCTCCATGTACAGCGTCTCGGGCAGGTCGAGTGAGGCGATGCGCGCCTCGACGGGGTTCACCACGTAGTGCTTGATGGCCTCGATGGCGGCTTCGTCCAGAGCGCCCGAGATCATATAGACCTTGGCGGAGCGCACGGCGGGGCGCTCGCCCTGGCTGATGAGCTGAACGCACTCACTGGCGGAGTCGGCGCGCTGGTCAAACTGGCCAGGCAGGAATTCGACGGCAAAGACGGCGCCATCGCTTGCGGGGAGCTCGTCGTAGGTCACATCGACCTGGGGCTCGCTAAAGACGGTCGGCACGCAGGAGCGGAAAAGCTCCTCGTCGATGCCCTCGACGTCGTAGCGGTTGATGATCCTCAGGGCCTCGATGCCCTTGATGCCGAGAATCTCGGTCAGCTCGCCCTTGAGCTGCTGAGCCTCGACGTCGAACCCGGGTTTCTTCTCCACGTAGATACGAGAGACCATTGGTTCCTGCCTTCCTGATCGGTTGGGCGTACGGTACGGTATGCGGCAGCGGTCGGTTTGCGGGGCCTGCCCTGCGGTCGCCTTGAGCCACATGTTTGTAAACCTCACTATGATACGACAGCTCGTGGCGCGTTGCGGACGGCGAGGGTGCTACAGTGAAGCGCAAACAAGAGAAAGGCATCACATGGCATTTGTTTCGCTCGCCATCATCGCGCTCGTGGCCTTTGCAAGCCCCTTCATCGCCTCGGCGATTCCCGGAAAACCCGTTCCCGAGACGGTCTTTTTGCTCGTGCTCGGTGCGGTGCTGGGACCTCATATGCTCGGCGTCATCCATGTAGATGCCGAGGTTTCGCTCGTGTCAGAGCTCGGCCTGGCCTTTTTGTTCCTGCTTGCCGGCTTTGAGATCGACCCTAAGAACATTACGGGTGTGGAGGGGCGCTACGGCTTGGCGACGTGGGCCGTCACGTTTGGTATCGCCTGGCTTGCCGTGCGCTTTACGCCGTGGTTCTCGGTCAGCCATTTCGACGGTATCGCCGTGACGCTCGCCTTGACCTCGACGGCGCTTGGAGCGCTCATGCCCATCTTGCGCGAGCGGTCGCTTGCCGGAACGCGCGTCGGTGATTCGATTCTCGCCTATGGTACGTGGGGCGAGCTCGGCCCCGTGCTCGCCATGTCGGTACTGCTGTCTGCCCGTACGGGCATCGAGACGCTGCTGATCTTGGGCTTATTTGCCGCCGTGTGTGTACTGCTTGCCGTGGTCCCCGGCCGTTCCAAACGCATCGGCAGCCGGTTTTTCGCCTTTATTCAGGAGCGCGCCGACACCACGTCGCAGACCTTCGTGCGCCTGACGGTGCTTATTTTGGTCACGCTCGTGGCGTTTTCCGCTATTTTTAGCCTCGATATCGTGTTGGGCGCTTTTGCCGCCGGCTTTGTCCTGCGCTACATCATCCCCGAGGGCAACCATACGCTCGAGACCAAGCTCGATGGCCTGGCCTATGGCTTTTTGATTCCGGTGTTCTTTACCGTATCGGGCGCGAAGATCGATCTGACGGCCGTGGCGTCGCGCCCGGGCTTGCTCGTGGGCTTTATCGTGGCGCTGCTGATTATTCGCGCGGTGCCCATTCTCATCTCTATGAGCATTTGTCCCGTGACGCGCGATGTGTCGGCGTATGGTCGCATTACGGTGGCCCTGTACTGCACCACGGCGCTGCCGATCATCGTTGCCGTGACAAGCGTTGCCGTCAACGCGGGCGCGCTGTCGCAAGACATTGCGTCGGTCATGGTTGCCGCCGGTGCCATCACGGTGTTCTTGATGCCATTGCTCGCGCAGCTCTTCTACCGCGTGGTCGACGCCGCACCGGTCGCCGCCGTGGCAGAAGTTGCCGAGCATCCATCCGATGCGCTCGACATTCTGCGCGCCCATCACGATTTGGCGAGTCTGCTCGCACGCGAGCACGAGCTGCTGACCTCGCATGGACATGGTCGTGTATTCGAGGGCCTGCCTACGCTCGATACGATTGCCGAGCGTCTTTCCGCCGAGGCAGCGAGCGGCCACATCGATGCCCGCATCGTGGACGCGGCGCACCTGCTTGCCGATAAGACCTATGGAGACGAGGTCGACCCGTCCAAGCTGACTCCGCGTGAGCGCCGCCGCCTGGAGCGCGCCAAGCTCGCCGTGCACGAATACCGCCGCCGCATGCTGGAGCTCTACGCGCGCGATGAAGCCCAGGACGACGACGGCAGGTAGCCGATACCCTCTCGGGGAAGCCGCGTCCCGCTTTGAAGGCTCGGAACGGGATGCGGTTTCCGCATCGGCCCCCATCGGGAAGCCACATCCCAGAATGGACGCTCAGAGTGGGGCGCGCTTTCCGCGAGAGGTCCGTTGCGGAAAGCGTGTCCCAGAATCGGCGTTCAAAACGGGGCACATTTTCCGAAACATGGCCCTGAGGGAAGCTGCGTCCCGATCTGAGCCGGAATTCTGGGACACAGCTTCCCTTTCAAACAGAATAAGGCGCGCTGCCTGCGGTTGATGCAGGCAGCGCGCCTTTTGCGTTGAGCTCCGTTGAGGTTCGAAGTAGTGGACTAGTTGGCCATGACGCCTTCGGTCCAGGCCTCGACGTCCTCGATACGCAGGACGTTGGCGACCTCGGCAACGCAGTCGACGCTGGCAAGCTCGGCTGCGGCAGCCTGGACGTCCTTCTCGAGTGCGCGGTGCGTCAGGAAGATGACCGAGCAGGCATCGCTGACGCCCGACTTGCCGTCCTCGACCTGGTTGATGAGCGAGATCGAAATGTTGTGCTTGGCAAAGATGTCGACCGTCTCGGACAGGGCGCCCACGCGGTCGGCGACCTTCAGGCGCACATAGTACTTGGTCTGGAGCTCGTCCATGGGCTTAAAGGCGAGGTTGTGACCATAGGGCTCAATCTCGGGCAGCGGAGCCACGCCCCGGCTGATCTGCTCGGAGAGCGACAGGATATCGCCCACGACGGCGCTCGCGGTGGGGAAGGAGCCTGCGCCGGCACCGTAGAACATGGTCTCGCCCACGGCGTCGCCTACCACGTAGACAGCGTTCATGGCACCGTTGACCTTGGCAAGCATGTGGTCGGCGGGGATCAGCGTGGGATGCACGCGGACGTCGACGCCGGCGTCGGTGTTGCGGGCGATGCCCAGCAGCTTAATGGTGTAGCCGAGCTCGCGGGCCTGGGCGATGTCCTCGGCGCCGATGGTACGGATGCCCTGCTGGTACACATCGTCGGTGGTCACGCGGGTGCCAAAGCCGATGGAGGCGAGGATTGCCGTCTTGCTGGCGGCGTCGAAGCCGTCGACGTCGGCGGACGGGTCGGTCTCGGCATAGCCCTTGGCCTGCGCGTCGGCAAGTGCGTCGGCGTAATCGGCGCCTTCGGCGTCCATGCGCGACAGGATATAGTTGGTGGTACCGTTGAGAATGCCGGCGATGGTCAGGATCTTGTTGCCCACCAGGTCGTGCTCGAGCGTGCTCACGATGGGGATGCCGCCGCCGCAGCTGGCCTCGCACTTAATCTGCACGCCGCACGCGCGCGCCTTCTCGGCGAGCGTCTCGACGTGACGGCCCAGCAGAGCCTTGTTGGCGGAGACGACATGCTTGCCGTTCTCGAAGGCAGTGGTGAAGATCTCGGTTGCGGGATGCTCGCCGCCGATCAGCTCGACGACGATGTCGACGGCGGGGTCGGTGACGACGTCGTGCCAGTCACTTGTAAAGGCCTCGCGCTCAATACCGGCTGCTTCGGCCTGCTCCCAGGCAAGCGCGCAGGCGCGGGTCAGCTTAAGGTCGATGCCGTAGGCTGCCAGGTACTCATCGTGGTGGCTCTTGATCAGACGGGCCACGCCGCCTCCGACGGTTCCCAGACCGATCAGACCGACGTTCACGGTGCGCAGGGGTTCGCTCATAGATAGCTCCTTCGTGCATCTTATGGATGGATTACCGCTTAAAGGTTGAGTGCATTCTAGCGTGAACCGAGGGCGCGTGCTCGCCAGGCAACAGGAGTCGCACAAAACGGCACCCCCGAAACGCTGCGGAAACATTGGAAACATGCTCACTACATACGACCTACAGCCTATGTGATTCAGGACGGCAAGTACATCGCCGCCTAGGTGCGTACAAAACGCGACCGGTGAGGCTGTTTTAATCAGGGCAGGGGCGCTTGTAACAGAATGGAAATATTACTTTCACACAATAAAGTGGCTAAACTGTATAAACCGATAGAAATACGCATAATTATGGATAAATGGACAAAGCAAAAGAAAAGTTGAAATAATCGCCACTTTTCTCAACTAAAGCGTCTACTATTTTGCGAACGCCGAACACGGCGAAGGATGGCCTGTCGGGTACCCGAAACCCGACGAGATTTGAGAGGAGAGCCGCATGTCGAGCCTCACCGGTAAGTCATTGAACCCTGTTATGAATCGCAGGAGCGTTATCGCGAGCGCAGCAGGTCTGGGGGCGATGTCCATTCTAGCTGGCTGCTCCTCCAACGGCGGCGACAGCGGTTCCGCGTCGGGCGACGCCTCGTTTAAGATTGGCACCATCGGCCCGCTGACCGGCGCCAACGCGTCCTATGGCAAGTCCGTTACCCAGGGTGTCGAGCTTGGCTGCAAGGATTTCTCGACCAAGGAGCTGCCGCTTGCCAGCAAGGCCGAGGATGACCAGGCCGACGGCGAGAAGGCCGTCAACGCCTTCAACACCCTGCTCGACTGGGGCATGCAGGCCCTCGTCGGTCCGACCACCACGGGTGCGTCGGTTGCCGTTGCCGCAGAGTGCGGTAACGACCCCAAGACGTTCATGATCACCCCATCCGCGTCCTCCGAGGACGTCACCGACGGCAAGGATTGCGTCTTCCAGGTTTGCTTCACCGACCCCAACCAGGGTGTCAACGCTGCCAAGTTCCTGGCAGAGAAATATGCGGACGAGAAGTTCGTGCTGTTCTATAACTCCGGCGACGCCTATTCTTCGGGCATCGCAGATTCCTTTAAGGCCCAGGCCGCTGAGTCCAAGCTCGAGATTGTCGACGAGGAGACCTTTAAGGACGACTCCGCCACGAGCTTTACCAACCAGCTGACCAAGGCCAAGCAGGCCGGCGCCACCATGATCTTTGCGCCGATCTACTACACGCCGGCGTCCGTCCTGCTCAAGAACGCCAAGGACATGGGCTACGACGTCAAGATGATGGGCTGCGATGGCATGGACGGCATCCTGGGCGTTGAGGGTTTCGACACCTCTCTTGCCGAGGGTCTGCTGCTCATGACCCCGTTCTCCGCCGACGACGAGAAGAACGCCGACTTCGTTAACGCTTACAAGGATAAGTACGGCGATACCCCCGACCAGTTTGCCGCCGACGCCTACGACGGCGTGCACGCGGTGGCCGAGGCCGTCAAGGAGGCCGGTCTTGGTGTCGACGCCGATCCGACCGAGGCCGCCGAGAAACTGTCGAAGGCTATGCTCAAGATTACCGTTGACGGTCTGACCGGTAAGCTCACCTGGAACGATAAGGGTCAGGTCCAGAAGGAGCCCACGGCGTACATCATCACCGACGGCAAGTACGTACAGGCCTAATAGACCGCCTTACATAGAGCGGTTTTGATCCCAAGCAGGGGAGGTTTGGCCTTCCCTGCTTGCTTGGTATCTAGGGACGATGTAACGTCCCTGTTTCATACATTAACTGGAACCCTATTCGAAAGGGGGATGTGGAACATGACGGTCTTTATCCAATACCTGGTCAACGGCCTGTCCATGGGCAGCGTCTACGCCATCATCGCGTTGGGCTACACCATGGTCTACGGTATCGCCAAGATGCTCAACTTCGCTCACGGCGACGTCATCATGGTCGGTGCCTATGTCTCGTTCTGCGCCACGTCGTATCTCGGCCTCCCAGGCTGGGCATCTGTAGTTCTCTCTTGTGTGGCCTGCACGGTTCTCGGTGTTCTCATCGAGGGTCTGGCCTATAAGCCGCTGCGCCAAGCAGGCCCGCTGGCCGTTCTGATCACGGCCATCGGCGTGTCTTACTTCCTGCAGAACGCCGCGCAGCTTCTGTGGGGCGCCACGCCCAAGAACTTCACTTCGCTCGTCACCTTCCAGGTGCCGGAGTTCTTGGCCAAGTTCAACGTAAGCGCCGTCTCGCTCGTCACCATCGTCGCCTGCCTGGTTATCATGGCCGGCCTGATGTTCTTTACAGGTAAGACCAAGATGGGCAAAGCCATGCGCGCCGTGTCCGAGGACAAGGCCGCCGCTCAGCTCATGGGCATCAACGTCAACCGCACCATCTCTATGACGTTTGCCATCGGCTCTGCCCTTGCCGCCATCGCCGGCGTGCTGCTGTGCTCTTACTCGCCGGTGCTGCAGCCCACGACGGGTGCCATGCCTGGCATCAAGGCCTTCGACGCCGCCGTCTTCGGTGGCATCGGCTCCATCCCCGGCGCCTTTGTCGGCGGCATTCTCATCGGAATCATCGAAGCGATGGCGCAGGCCTACATTTCCACGAGCCTTGCCAACTCCATCGTCTTTGGTGTTCTGATCATCGTCCTGCTCGTCAAGCCTGCCGGCCTCTTGGGCAAGTACGTCCCCGAGAAGGTGTAGGTGAGCGTTATGAAGTTTCTTAAAGACAAGCAGACGCGTCACGACTTTGTTACGTACGCCATGTGCCTAGTGGCGTTCGCCATCGTGTTCTTTATGCAGTCGAACCACATGATTCCGCGCATGATCGCCGGTCAGCTGGTTCCCATCACGGCCTATATCGTCATGGCCATCTCCCTTAACCTCGTCGTCGGCATCGCGGGCGACTTGTCGCTGGGCCACGCGGGCTTTATGAGCGTCGGCGCCTATACGGGAATCGTCACCGCGGTCGCCCTCGAGAGCGCCGTTCCCTCCGATCCAATACGTCTTGTCATCAGCATCGTGGTCGGCGCCATCGCTGCCGCCATCCTGGGCTTCTTGATTGGTATCCCGGTCCTGCGCCTGAGCGGCGACTATCTGGCCATCGTGACCCTGGCTTTTGGCGAGATCATCAAAGAGATCGTCACCTGCCTCATTGTGGGCGTCGACTCCCGCGGCCTGCACGTGATCTTTAACATCACGGGCAACTCTACGATCGATGACCTGCACCTGCTCGAGGACGGCACCGCCATCATCAAGGGCGCCCAGGGCGCCTCGGGCGTGTCGACGTACTCGACCTTCCTCGCCGGTGCCATCCTGGTCATGGTCGCACTCGTGATCGTGCTCAACCTGGTTCGCAGCCGTACCGGCCGTGCCATTATGGCCGTGCGCGATAACAAGATTGCAGCCGAGTCCGTAGGCATCTCCGTCACCGAGTATCGCATGATTGCCTTCGTGGTTTCCGCTGCCCTCGCCGGTGCTGCCGGAGCTCTCTTCGGCGGTAACTTCTCGCAGCTCTCCGCCACCAAGTTCGACTTCAACACGTCCATCCTCATTCTGGTGTTCGTGGTCCTGGGCGGCCTGGGCAACATGCGCGGTTCCGTCATCGCGGCGGCGTTGCTCACGGTGCTTCCCGAGCTGCTCCGTCAGTTCTCGGACTACCGCATGCTCATCTACGCCATCGTGCTGATCCTGGTCATGATTTTTACCAACAACCCGCAGCTCAAGGCGTTCTTCGGTCGCGTCAAGGACCGCTTTGCTTCCAAGAAGGAGGTGGCAGCCGATGCCCAGTAAATTTGAGTTCAAGAAGGGCAAGATGGTCCCGTATCCTTCTGGCGCCATCGTTCCCGATCGCGACCTGGGCGAGCGCCCTGCACTCGAGTGCATCCACCTGGGCATTGAGTTCGGTGGCCTTAAGGCAGTCGACGACTTTAGCCTGACTATCGGCAAGACCGAGATCGCCGGTTTGATCGGCCCCAACGGTGCCGGCAAGACCACGGTCTTCAACCTGCTCACCAAGGTATACCAGCCCACGCACGGCACCATCCTGCTCGACGGTGAGGACACCTCGGGCAAGTCCGTCTACCAGGTCAACCGCATGGGCATCGCTCGTACCTTCCAAAACATCCGCCTGTTTAATACCATGACGGTGGAGGATAACGTTAAGGTCGGCCTGCATAACCAGGAGCGTTACTCCGGCTTTGAGGGCGTGCTGCGCCTGCCGACGTATTGGAAGCACGAGAAGGCCGCCCACGAGCGCGCCATGGAGCTGCTGTCCATTTTTGACATGGAGCACCTGGCAAACGAGCAGGCTGGATCGCTGCCTTACGGCGCTCAACGTCGTCTGGAGATCGTCCGCGCGCTTGCCACCAACCCCAAACTGCTGCTGCTCGACGAGCCTGCCGCCGGCATGAACCCGTCCGAGACCGCGGAGCTCATGGAGAACATCGTCAAGATTCGCGACACCTTTGGCATTGCCATCATGCTTATCGAGCATGATATGTCGCTCGTCATGAATATTTGCGAGGGTATCTGCGTGCTCAACTTTGGTAAGGTCATCGCCAAGGGCACGGCCGAAGAAATCCAGAACAACGACGCCGTTATCGAGGCATATCTGGGCAAGCAGGATAAGGGGGAGAACTAAATGGCAGAGCCGATGCTTTCCGTCTACAACATCAACGTCTGGTACGGCGCCATCCACGCCATCAAGGACATCTCCTTTAACGTCAACGAGGGCGAGATCGTTGCTCTGATCGGTGCGAACGGTGCCGGCAAGTCCACGACGCTTAAGACCGTCTCGGGCCTGCTGCGCTCCAAGACCGGCTCCATCAAGTTTATGGGCGAGGACATTACCCATACGCCTGCCGACAAGCTGGTGGGTAAGGGCTTGGCTCAGGTCCCCGAGGGCCGTCGCGCCTTTTTGCAGATGACGGTCGAGGAGAACCTGGAGATGGGCGCCTACACGCAGCCCAAGTCCACGGTTGCCCCGGGCCTTGAGCGCGTCTACGAGCAGTTCCCGCGCCTGAAGGAACGCCGTCGCCAGGTCGCCGGCACCCTTTCGGGCGGCGAGCAGCAGATGCTCGTTATGGGCCGCGCCCTTATGAGCAACCCCAAGCTGCTCATGCTCGACGAGCCTTCCATGGGCCTGGCGCCGATTCTGATCGAGCAGATCTTCCAGATTGTCGAGGACCTGCACAAGGCCGGCACCACGGTGCTCCTGGTCGAGCAGAACGCGCAGATGGCGCTCTCGATTGCCACGCGCGGCTACGTGCTCGAGACCGGCAAGATCACCATGACCGGCACGGGCCAAGAGCTGCTGCACGACGATAACGTGCGTAAGGCATATCTCGGAGGCTAACCCATCCAACAAAAGGGGCGCTGACTATCCCGGTCAGCGCCCCTTTTTAAGTTGCGGTGAAATAGGGACTAATTGGGGGTTCCAGACGCCAAAACAGTCCCTATTCCACCGCAACTTCATGGGAGCGTGCGACAATGCCCGTCCCAAATTAGCAACCCTGCACCAAGATAAGGCCCCGTTCTGGAGTGTGTCGGAACGGGACCTTGGTGGTTGAGATCTATCGAGTTTTGTTCGCTAGTCTACCTTTTGTCCGCATGTTGGGCAGAACTGGGCTTCGGGTACGAGCGGGGTTCCGCAGTGACGGCAGAAGCGGGCGGGCTCGGCCGGAGCTGCCGGTGCCGTCGGCATCGCAGGTGCTGCGGGTGCCACGGCGTTCTGCTGGGCGCGCTTTTGGCGACGACGCTGCTTGCGCTGGGGCTTGGGCGTTGCGGCTGCCATGCCGTTTGCTGCCCTCGTGCGCTTCTTGCGGATGCAAAGGATAACGATCGCGCCACCGATGATGAGGACGATCGCCACGCCACCGCCAATAACAAACGGCAGGTGAGTCTGGACAAAGTAGAGCACATCCTCAGGCAGGGAATGGGGGATATTGGACTTGTAGATGTTTACGTGAACTGTGGAGGGGTCCTCCTCATCATTGTAAGTCGTCATTATTTTGCGATCGACATTCAGGAATGATAGACGACATTTATGGGGGTCAAACTCGTTTTTCGCCCCAGTATTTGTATCGACGAGGCATGCCGCGAATTTGTCGTCGTTTGAGCTTACACCGAGTAGGGTGCTGCCATCTTGCGATGCATCGGCAAGCCCTCCATCGATGAAGGGGAAAGCGATCGAGCTGATGATCTTATCGCTTGCACAATCGTAAACACCGAGGTTCGCGTCTTTTTCATTCAGGCGGTAATACCCATCTTCATCTTCTTCAAAAAGATCATTCGTGCCTTTTTTAATATAAATGAAATAATAATCAGTCGATGCCGACGGACTGTGCCAGCCGGGGGCGTGGTCGTCATCGTTAAAAAGAACACTCATATTTCCGTCGCTGTCAGCTTTTATTAGGGCTGTGTCGCTTTGAAGATATATTTCCTCCGATTTAGAGCTGGGGTTAATGTATTCAATGTCCGAAGACCTGTCGTCATTTTTTACACTAACGGTTTTCAGTTCCGTCGATCCCGTATCACAGTTGAAAACTCTAAGTGAAACAATGCCTTTCTCAGTATTGTCTGGCAAAGTATAGAGACGACTCATGTCTTTTGAGTAGCTGTACGAAGAGTCCTCTTTATCTGATTGATATGTCTGGATCAGTTTGTCGGATTCAAGGTCATAGATTTCGACCTTTCTAGGATCGCCTTCATTGTCATAGTGTTCCACGGCTGCTCTTTTACCGTCATCGGAGACGGCTACTTTGCTGTAGGCATATTTGGCCGAAGCGATGGGGTGCACTGCTTGGGTCTGGTTGTCTGGAGAGAATACGACCAAATTGTTGCCGTCTACCCAGTAGAGCTGATCGCTGTGCGTGCGGTATACGGAATCAAGGCTTTTCTCAGGGATGGCAATGGGGCTCGAACTGCCATCATTGAAATTGATGAGAGAAATGCTCTTTACGCTATAACTATCATCGCAATCGTACAGGTAGCCGAACTCAGTATTGCCGTTTGTGGTGATGAACGAGTTTTCGCTACTGGTCTTAAAGCTGTACGACTTCTCCAGCTCAGGCGTTGGTACGCTGCCGCTGGCTAATGCTGCTGGAGGGGCTGCGAACGGAGACAAGGCCGCGATCAGGCCGATGGCGACTGCCGCGATTCTTCCGCTCTTCTGGATGCTCTTAAACATGGCAATCCTTTCCTCTAAATACGAATGCGATACTGCCATGGTTAATCGGGATTCCGAAATCTTGTTGCGCAACATTCGCCATCGGCAACATTTTTCGGCCAGCTGTGCCGTCCCCAAGAGATCATTCTGAGTTGCGGTGAAATAGGGACTAAATGGGGGCTCCAGAGGCCAAAACAGTCCCTATTCCACCGCAACTTCATGGGGATGTGTGACAATGCCCGTCGGAAAACATCTGCTGTCTTTGGGGGCCTATCTATGCTGTACGAGTTTTGTGCCGAGAACTTTGAGCGAGTGCCGGCGGCCATCGAGGCCGGTGCGGGGCGCATTGAGCTGTGTGACAACCTCGCCGTCGGTGGCACCACGCCTTCCGCTGGCGTTATCAGCGCTACGGTCAGCTACGCTCACGAGCATGACACGCGAGTGATGTGCATGATTCGTCCGCGTGGTGGCGACTTTCATTACAACCAGGACGAGCTGCGCATGATGGAGATGGACCTGGGCCTTGCTGTGAGCGCCGGCGTTGACGGCCTGGTCTTTGGCTGCTGCAAGCCTTGCGCTGGCGGCTGGGCGCTCGACGAGCTCACCCTCGGCGCCCTCGTTATGGCCGCGGGGTGTGCGACCGAGGAATGCAAGCGCGAGCCCATCGACATCACCTTCCACATGGCATTTGACCAGCTCTCGCCCGAGGCTCAGCTCGATGCGATTGATACACTTGTCGACTGCGGCGTTACGCGCGTCCTCACGCATGGCGGCGCTGCCGGTGCGTCGATCGAGGATAATTTCGATCACCTGGCTCGTTTATTCGAGTATGCGGGCGATCGTTTGACCATCCTTCCCGGCGGCGGCATCACTACGGCAAATCGCGACGCGGTCGCGGCGGCGCTAGGCGTTTCCGAGCTCCATGGCACCAAGATCGTGCCGCTGGAGGTATAACCCGTGGCGCTGGTATTTGACGTTCAGCAGGCGAGCGGTAAGCCCGACGATAATCGTCGCCCTGGCACCGCGTGCCCCTTTTGCGATACCGAGGAACTCGCCAACATCATCCAGCGCGATGGCGACTGCATCTGGCTCGAGAATAAGTTCAAGACCTTGCGGGCCACCCGTCAGACCGTATTGATCGAGTCGGCCAATCACGATGCCGACCTGGTGACCTATGAACCGGATGAGCTGCATCATGTGATGCGGTTTGCCCTGGGCTGCTGGCAGCAGATGATCGATTCCCAACAGTACCGCAGTGTGCTCATGTACAAGAACAAAGGCCCGCTTTCGGGCGGCAGCCTCATCCATCCGCATATGCAGATTGTGGGTCTGGAGCGGGAGGACGGTTATGCAGCACTAGCCCCCGCCAACTTCGAAGGCATCGATGTCTGGCGACACGGGAGGGTCGCGGTCAACATCTCAACCGAGCCGATCATGGGATTCTTTGAGGTCAACGTCTCGGCTCCACAGGGAATCGCCGCCAGCGATGACGCCCGCGACCAAGCCGAAGCGGACCTGTTTGCCGATGCGATTCAGGTGGCCCTGCGCTATATCCTGCACGAGCACCATGGCGGTCGCGCGGAGTCGTACAACTTGTTCTTCTATCACCTGGACGGCCGGACCATTGCCAAGGCTCTGCCACGTTGGGTGGTTTCGCCCTACTTTGTGGGCTATCGTCTGGCCCAGGTCAATGCCGAGACCACGCTCGATATCGATGCTGAGCGCCTGCGTGCGCATCTGGAAACGCTCGCGTAGCAAGGCGAGCGCTTGCGAAAAGAGTGCTGCTTAGCGTGCCATCGCGTCGCGCCCGGCCTCGACCCGCTTGCGCTGTTTGGCGCGCTCCTCGCCGGTCAGACGTTCAAAGAGATGTCCGATAAGCGAGGCGAGTACCTGCTGAAACAGCGTGCCGCACATGACGGGGAACACGACTTCGCCGGGAAAGTACTGCGTGGCGATGACGGCGCCCGAAGAGATGTTGCGCATGCCGCAGGTAAAGCACATGGTGGTCGTCTCGCTATACGGCAGATGCAGGGCACGTGCGACCAGGATGCCGATGATAAAGCCACTGATGGCGAACGAAAGGATAAAGAGGGCGACTTCCAGGCGCACCGCGTTCATGTGCAGCACGTACTCGCTCATGGCGGTGGAGTTGGACGCGATGACGCCCATCATCATGAACTTGCAGGCGGGCGAAAGCGCGGGGGAGAGTTTCTCATGACCCCAGCCGCGCGTGAGTTCGTTAATGACGATACCGAGCACGGCGGGTATGGCGATCATAAAGGCCATATTTTGCATCATGCTCGGCACGTCGATCGAGACGGTGGCGCCCAGCAGGAGCTTGAGCGTAAGAGGAATCGTCACAGGTGAGATGACCGAGGACGTCAGGATGATGGTGAGCGCGAGCGGGCCGTTGCCGCCGAACATGCTAATCCACATAAAGGCAGTGACTGCCACGGGTACGCTGTACTCGAGCACGATGCCACAGACAAGGTTGGGATTGGAGCCAAAGAACAGTGAGCCCATGGCATACGCTGCGATGGGGATGATCACAGCCGAGACAAATAACGCCAAAATCAGATGCAGGGGACGGCGGAACACCTCAGCCACCTGATGAAAGGTGTTGCTGAGCGCGCCTTGGAACGTCATAAAGGCAAACAGGGTGGGAACGATGGGCTTAAGTACGCCGATCTGCTGGGGAAAGAGCACGCCGAGCGCCACACAAATCGGAACGATGACCTGCATGTGCCCCGCGAGAAACTTGCCCAGTCCAACCCATTGCTTCATATACTCTTGTGACTCCCTTTGCTCGTGAATCCGTTTTGAATGGATATGCTAGACGCTCGCATGCGTCCGTGCGTCAGAAACGCTCGAATATTTCGAGGTTATTACCGGCATCGTTTACCGAAACCGCGGCGTGCTGCGGTGATTTGCGTCCGCGCTGCACGGTATAATAAATCCGTTCAACAGATCTGCCTGCCGAAGCGGGCATACACAGAGGACTCATCGCTATGAACCGTGAGAGGTATCGCGGCGACCTGCCCCTATCGGGGGTGGGCGCCTATGTCATCGCTTAAGACGACGCATCGCTGGGCGGTCGCTCAGCAAAACCCCGAGCTCGAAAAGGAGCTTTCGGCTGGCCTGGGCATACCCGGGCTGGTGGCGCGCATTATGGTTGCGCACGGCATTACATCCATCGAGGAAGGGCAGCTGTTTTTGACGCCTTCGCTCGATCGCGACTGGGCTGACCCACTCATTATCCCGGGCATGTCGGTCGTTGCCGACCGCGTCGAGCGTGCTATTCGCAACCACGAGCACATCGCCGTCTTTGGCGATTTTGACGTCGACGGCATTACGTCGACTTGTCTGTTGACCGAGGCGCTACGTTCGTTTGGCGCCAACGTCACGCCGTTTATTCCGCATCGCTTTGACGAGGGCTACGGCTTGTCGCGTGCGGCGCTCGACCGCGTCAACGAGCTCGCCCGCCCTCAGCTGATCGTGACCGTCGATAACGGTATTGCCGCCAAGGAAGAGGTCTCCTATCTGGAGAGCCTGGGGATCGATTTGGTGGTCACGGACCATCACGAGCCGTCCGACCAGGTGCCGCAGGGCGTGCCCCTGACCGACCCCAAGCTCGAGGACGAGGGCCCCTCGCGCGAGCTTGCCGGTGCCGGCGTGGCGCTTAAGCTGGTGCAGGTCCTGGGCGAGCGTTTGGGCAAGCCGTCGTATTGGCGTTCGCTGATAGAGGTCGCGGCGCTGGGCACCGTGTCCGACATGATGCCGCTCACGCCCGAGAATCGCGCACTGGTCGCCGAGGGCATCCAGCAGATGCGCGTGACGGCCCGCCCCGGTTATATCGCGCTTGCCGCACTTGCCAAGGCCGACCTTTCTACCATTACGGCCGATGGCCTGTCGTTTTCGCTCATTCCCCGCTTGAACGCCGCGGGTCGCATGGCCGATCCCAAGCTGGCGCTCGACTTGCTGCTTGCCCGCGACCCTATCGAAGCGAGCGCGCTTGCCGCCGAGCTCGAGGAGATCAACCGTCAGCGTCGCGAGATCGAGGCAGAGCTCACGCGCGATGCCATGGCAAAGGTCGAGGAGACCTATGACGGCGGGCGCGCAATCGTCGTGGGTGGCGAGGGCTGGCACGAGGGCGTCAAGGGTATCGTGGCGAGCCGCCTGACCAACCGTTATCACGTGCCGGCGCTGCTGTTCTCGATCGAAGGCGGTATCGCTCGCGGTTCGGGTCGCTCGGTGGGCAAGGTCAACCTGTTCGACGCCGTAGAACGCTGCTCCGATCTGCTGATTCGTCGCGGCGGGCATGCGGGTGCGGTGGGCGTGACCATCGAGGCGTCCAAGCTCGACGAGTTCCGTCGTCGCCTTTCCGCCGTGCTGTCCGAGCTTCCCGCCGAGGACTTTGAGGACACCGACGAGGTTGCCGCCACCGTTGACCTCTCCGAGCTGAATATCGAGACCATCGAGCAGATCTCCCGTCTTGAGCCGTTTGGCCAGGGCAACAAGGTGCCGCTGTTGGCGGCCGAGGGCGTGACGATGTGCGATCGCGCCGTGGTGGGCAAAACCGGCGAGCACATGCGCTTCGTGGCGACCGATGGCGCCGCGAGTGTGCCGGCCATTATGTTCCGCGTGCCGCAGATCGATAAGCTCATCAATTGCGATAGCGCCGTCGATTTGGTGTTCGAGGCCGTGGCCGAGCATTGGCAAGGTCGCGTAAAGCCAAAGCTCATGATCAAGGATGTCTTGGTCCGCGATACCACGGCTCCCAGCGTTGACGACCCGGCATGTGAGCTTCGCCGCGGCGTGGAGCCTGCGGACGTCGGTCTTCGTCTGGAGTCCCGCAAGCGCCAAACGCTCGCCCAGCTTTCCTATACCGAGCTGACGCGCTCGCTTATTCATAGCTTTATCGGCTCGAACCAGCCGCACCGCGCGCAGGTCGAGGCGCTCGATGCCCTGGCCGATCACCAAAGTGTTCTGGCCGTTATGGGAACGGGGCGCGGCAAGTCTCTTATCTTCCATGTGCATGCTGCGCGCGAGGCGGTCCTTCGCGGGCGTGCGAGCATCTTTGTCTATCCGCTGCGCGCGCTCGTTGCCGACCAGGCCTATCACCTCTCGTCGACGATGGCCGCGCTCGGCATTGGCGTGGGCGTGCTGACTGGCGAGACCGTGGAGGCGGCGCGCGATGACGTGTTTGCCGGCTTGGCTTCGGGCCGCACCGGCATCGTGCTCACGACGCCCGAGTTCCTGTCCATTCACCGCGACCGCTTTGCGCGTTCGGGGCGCATCGGTTTTGTCGTTATCGATGAGGCACATCATGCCGGTCTTGCCAAGGGCGGCGACCGCAGTGCCTATCTCGACATGCCCGATATCCTCAAGGCCCTGGGCGATCCGGTCGTTATGGCCGCGACTGCCACCGCAACGGCTCCGGTTGTTGCGGAGCTTGCCCGCGTGCTGCCGATTACCCGTACGGTGGTCGACGAGACGGTGCGCGAGAACTTGCAGCTCGAGGATGACCGAGACCTTGCGAGCCGTGAGAACCGCCTGGTGTCAATCGTGGCGACGGGGGAGAAGACCGTCATCTACGTCAACTCGCGCGACCAGTCTGTGGCGCTTGCCAAGACGCTGCGCAAGCGGGTGCCCGATTGCGCGACCCGCATCGCGTTCTATAACGCGGGGCTTGCGCGCTCCGATCGTCGCCGTGTCGAGGAAGCGTTTCGTGACGGAAGCCTCAGCTGCATCGTTTCGACCTCTGCCTTTGGTGAGGGCGTGAACCTGCCCGATATCCGCCATGTCGTGCTCTACCACATGCCGTTTGGCGCCATCGAGTTCAACCAGATGAGCGGACGCGCCGGTCGCGACGGCCGACCTGCCGTGATTCACCTGCTCTATTCGTCGCGTGACGCTCGCATTAACGAGCGCCTGCTCGACTGCTACGCGCCCGAGCGCGACGAGCTCGTCACGCTCTATCGCGCGCTGCAGACTATGTGGCGCTCCAACCGCGGCAAGACCGGAGACGACTCGTTTAGCGCGAGCGATATCGACATCGCGCAGATGTGCCTTGCCATCGACGCGCGCACGCCGGTTGACGAGCGCTCGGTGGCAAGCGGTCTGGGAATCTTCGAAGAGCTTGGTTTCTGCCGCGTTTCGGGATTTGACGATACGCGTCGCATCTCAATGGCCGAAAACCCGGGCCGTGTGCAATTGAGCAGGTCAATCCGCTATTTGGAGGGCTTACGCTCGCGCATGGAGTTCTCGGCTTTCCGGAGCTGGGCGCTCGATTCGTGCGCTTCTGATATGCTAGCCAAAGTTAACCGCCCGATCGTACCGCGGGCCTAGGGGAAGGGGACCTCGATGGATGCCGCAGCCCGTACCGCCCATGATTCCACCCTCCAGCCGTTCTCGGAGATGGAGCACTATAAGCATGCCGATGAGCTGCCGCCCGAGATTATGGCGGACAGCTACGACAAGCTGGAGCGCCTGTGCCTCAAATATATGAATGAGGACGACTTTTCTAAGGTGGAGCAGGCCTATTGCTTTGCTGCTGAGAAGCACTGCAACCAAAAGCGGCGCTCGGGTGAGATGTACATCAACCATCCCGTCGAGGTGGCCATCATTTTGGCCGACCTCAAGATGGACTGCGATGTGGTGTGCGCCGCGCTGCTGCACGATACCGTCGAGGATACCGAGACCTCGCTTGCCGATGTGTCCGGCCTGTTTGGCGATACGGTAGCCGAGCTCGTCGATGGCGTGACCAAGCTCACCAACATCGAAGTCGACAGCATGGACGAGAAGCAGGCCCTCACGCTGCGCAAGATGTTCCTCGCCATGTCCAAGGACATCCGCGTCATTATCGTTAAGCTTGCCGACCGCCTGCATAACATGCGTACGCTGGCGGCCCTTCGCGAGGACCGTCGCCTGTTTAAGGCTCGCGAGACCATGGACGTGTATGCGCCCCTGGCCGACCGTCTGGGCATGAGCTCCATTAAATGGGAGCTCGAGGACCTGTCTTTCTTCTACCTGGAGCCCGATGCCTACCAGCGTATCGCGCGCATGGTGGCTGAGTCACGCGAGGTTCGCGAACGCTATCTGGCCGAGACCATCAAGACGCTCACCGACGAGCTCAACCGCATTGGCCTGGAGGGCTTCCAGATTAATGGCCGTTCCAAGCACTATTGGTCCATCTACCAAAAGATGAAGCGCAAGGGCAAGGAATTCTCCGAGATCTACGATTTGGTGGCGCTGCGCGTTATTACCCATTCGGTGCGCGATTGCTACTCCACGCTCGGCGCGGTGCATACGCTGTGGCACCCCATGCCCGGTCGCTTTAAAGACTATATCGCCATGCCCAAGGTCAATAACTACCAGTCGCTCCATACGACGGTTATCGGCCCCACGGCCCGCCCGCTCGAGATTCAGATTCGAACCTACGAGATGCATGAGCAGGCCGAGTACGGCATTGCCGCCCACTGGCTCTATAAGAAGTCGGGCGGATCGTCTGCGTCTAAGACCAATGATGCCCAGCGTCTGGACGACCAGATTAACTGGCTCAAACATTCGCTCGATTGGGCTGCTTCTGACGAGATTACGGACGCCAAGGAATACCTGCATTCGCTGAAGGTCGATCTGTTCGACCAGGAGATCTTCGTCTTTACGCCCAAGGGCGAGGTTATGGCGCTTCGTGCCGGCTCCACGCCGCTCGACTTTGCCTATGCCGTTCACACCGAGGTGGGCAACCACTGCGTCGGCGCTAAGATCAACGGTGCGGTGGCCCCGCTCACGCACGAGATCAAGACGGGCGACCGCGTTGAAATCCTTACCAACAAGAGTTCCAAGCCGTCGCGTGATTGGCTCAAGATCGTCAAGACACCTTCGGCTAAGTCAAAGATCCGCCGCTATTTTGCCGCTGCAACCAAAGACGATGACGCTGCTGCCGGCCGCGATATACTGGCCAAGGACCTGCGCAAGCGCGGGTATGGCATCTCTACGCCGCGATCCACGCGTGCGCTCAACGCTGTGGCGGAGCAGTTTAACTACAAGCAGCTCGAGGACCTGTTTGCCGCCGTCGGCGCCGGCAAGGTTGCCCCGCGCGCTGTGGGTAACAAGGTCGAGCAAATCTTGGACCCCAAGCCCGAGGAACAGGTCACCAAGGCCGAGGCTATCGCCGAGGTCGTGAAACAGCCGGCCCGCGGCTCCAACCGCAAGCCGCAAAAGCGTGGCAAGAGCGCCAGCAACGGCATTATCGTCAAGGGCGAGAGCAACAGCGGACTGCTGGTCCGTCTGGCGCATTGCTGTAATCCGGTGACAGGCGACGATATCGTCGGCTTCATCACGCGCGGCCGTGGCGTTTCGGTGCATCGCGCCAACTGCCCCAACGTCAAGGGCCTTATGGAGCATCCCGAGCGCATGATCGAAGTGGAGTGGGACGGCGCTGCCGACACCCTCTTCCAGGTCGAGATCGTAGTCGAGTGCCTGGACCGCATGGGCCTTCTCAAGGATGTCACCATCGCCATTGGCGATGCAGGCGGCAACATCCTTTCCGCCGCCACCTCGACCAACCGCGAGGGTATTGCGACCCTGCGCTTTATGGTCGAGATCTCGGACGCGAGTGGTCTGGATCCGCTGCTGGCCTCTATCAGCAGCGTTGACTCGGTCTACGACGCGCGCCGCCTGATGCCCGGCGAGGGTGGAGCCCAGCTTAAGCGCCGCGTTTAGTCGCGACGAACGTGCCACATTATCGATATTCGCTACACTCGAGGCATCGTTCGATGCCTCGAGTTCTATAGAGAGGAGAGGGACATGAGTGCTGTGTCCTTGGATGTAACTCCCAAGGGATCGGTCGAGATCGAGACGCTCGTAAATGGTCCCATTCAGACCAATAGCTATGCTGTTATTTCGGACAATGAGTGCGTGATTATCGACCCCGCATGGGAAGGCGAGCGCTTGGTAGAGCATATTCGAGCCAAGCATCCCGGCGTACACATGCTTGGCGCCGTATGCACTCACGGCCATGCCGATCATGTTGGTGGTGTTGCCGGCGTGCGAACCACCGTTGGCGAGGGTTGTCAGTATGAGCTGTGTGCTAAGGATGTGGCGGTGCCGCATGCGAACATCGAGGAACAGCGAGCTATGTGGGGCATTGAGACGCCCGACCCCGGGGAGCCGACGCGCCTGCTCGCCGAGGGCGATGCTATCGAGGTGGGCGATATCTGCCTGCAGGTGATCGAGACACCAGGGCATACGCCGGGCGGAATCGTCTTGTTTGCTGCCACCGAGCAGGGGAACATTGCCTTTGTGGGCGACACCCTGTTTCCGGGTGGGCACGGCCGCACCGATCTTTCTGGAGGAGACGAGGCAGCGATTCTGCGCTCGCTCTCCAAGCTCGCCCGGCTTCTCCCGCCCGATACCGTTTGCCTAACCGGCCATGGCGATTCGACCACTATGGCACGCGAGCTCATGCAGAACCCTTTCATGCAGGTGTAGCTTTACAGTCGGCTTCTGAAGCACGAGAAGCGTCCAAACGTCAAGCTATTTTTCCCCAACGGGTCGATTTCGTAGGGCAAACGGTCAAAAAAGTCTGTTTGGACGATATTCGTGAACAAACGAACGTTTATGCTCGGGTGCGCCGTGGTAAAATCACAGGCGTTATCGGAGCAACCTTACAGGAGGTTTCTTTTATGCTCGTCAACGCAGCAGACATGCTCAAGAAGGCCGAGGCCGGCAAGTACGGTCTCGGTGCCTTCAACACCAACAACCTCGAGTGGACCCTGGCTATTCTCCAGGCCGCCGAGGAGGCCAAGTCTCCGCTGATCCTTCAGTGCACCGCTGGTGCCGCTAAGTGGATGGGCGGTTTCAAGGTCTGCGCCGACATGGTCAAGGCTGCCGTCGAGGCCACGGGCGTTACCGTTCCCGTCGCCCTTCACCTCGATCACGGTTCTTACGAGGACTGCTTCAAGTGCATCGAGGCCGGCTTCACGTCCATCATGTATGACGGCTCTCACGAGGAGACCTTCCAGCTTAACCTCGACCGCACCAAGGAGCTCGTTGAGCTTGCCCACTCCAAGGGCATGTCCATCGAGGCCGAGGTCGGCGGCATCGGCGGCACCGAGGACGGCGTGACCTCCAACGGCGAGCTCGCTGACCCCGCTGAGTGCAAGCAGATTGCTGACCTGGGCGTCGACTTCCTCGCCTGCGGCATCGGCAACATCCACGGCGTGTATCCCGCCGACTGGGCTGGCCTTTCCTTCGAGCGTCTGGGCGAGATCAAGGCCCAGACCGGCGACCTGCCCCTCGTTCTGCACGGTGGCACCGGCATCCCCGAGGATCAGATCAAGAAGGCCATCTCCCTGGGCATCTCCAAGATCAACGTCAACACCGACCTGCAGCTCGTCTTCGCCAAGGGCGTCCGCGAGTACATCGAGGCTGGCAAGGATCAGCAGGGCAAGGGCTTTGATCCCCGCAAGCTCCTCAAGCCTGGTCGCGACAACATCGTTGCCCGCACCAAGGAGCTCATGGAGGAGTTTGGCTCCGTCAACAAGGCGTAAGCGTCGCTAAACTTCCCGTCGGAAGCCCCGTCCCCCTACACTGTTTCCTTTGCGCTCACCTGGCTTCGCCAGAAGTCGCGCCAAGGAAACAGTTCCGGGGGACGGGGCTTCCTTCGTTTAACGCCGCAGGGTTACTGGGCTGAATTTATTTATTGACTACCGTTCGGCGGCGTTGATGGCTCCCTTGTTGGGGCTTTCTTTTTATCTCGCTACAATGGGCTTCAAGCGTTCTAGTGACTTGGAGTTTGGTATGGCTGTTATTGATGTGCTGCCTTCGGATGGGAAGGTTATTGACGAGGGTCCTGTTGGTTGCTCTGTTGATGTTTGTTGTGATGATTTTCGTCATCTCGATATTGGTCTGCCGCCTGAGATTCTTCGACTTAAGGATGCCGGGTATTTGACGCAGGCTGTTGCTGCTTGCGATCGCCTTTTGGAGCAGAACCCTGAGCCTTCGCTGGCGGCTTGTGTCCGTGCCGGGCGGTATCGCATGCTCGAGACGCCGCTTCATTTTTCGGTGTCGCGCGATCAGGCTATTGCGATGATTCGCGAGGAGTGGCCAGAGTTTACCGAAGAGCAGTTTGATGACCTGATTAATCGTAAGCGTATTGACTGGCGCTTTATCGATGGCGAGCTGTTCGTTCTCGACAACTTCCTCGATTCGCTTCGCGTGTACCCTAAGGAGGTTCCGGGCCTGCGTCCCGATTCTACGGACGGCATCGCGCTGCGTAACCAGATGCTCAGGGAGATGGAGTCGCAAAACGGGTTGACTCGTGCCATCACGCTTAAGGCATCCGTGTCTGTCCCCGGGGCTCTGAAGGGAGAAGCTGTTCGCGCGTGGCTACCCGTTGCCGCCGCCTGTCGTCAACAGTCTCATATCGAGGTTCTTGATATGACGTCGGGGGGTACCGTTGCCTCTGAAAATGTTTCAGCTCGTACTGCCTCTTGGACATCTTCGACTGAACATTCATTCTCGGTGACCTATCGCTATCACATCGATGCCGCCTATTGCGATATCTATGGTGGCGCGCTCCCATCGCATACGTGCATGGACACGCCACTGCCCGAGGACACTTCCGAGGATCGTCCGCACGTTGCGTTTACGCCGTACTTGCGACAGTTGACGGAGCGTGTTATAGACGGGCTCGAGGATCCGCTCGATCGCGCTCGTGCTATCTATGATTACCTGACGCAACATATCGACTATCGCTATCAGCCACCGTACCTGCTTTTGGGATCTATTGCCGACGACTGTGCGCATTCGCTCCGCGGCGATTGCGGCGTTATGGCGCTCACGTTTATCACCATGTGTCGCATCGCGGGGGTGCCTGCTCGTTGGCAGAGCGGCCTATATGTTGCGCCCGATTCGGTGGGACCGCACGATTGGGCCGAGTTCTACACACCCCAGACCGGTTGGCTTAACGCCGACGTTTCGTTTGGCTCCTCGGCACGCAGGATGGGGGAGGAGTGGCGCCGTCGTCACTACTTTGGCAATCTCGATCCGTGGCGTATGGTGGCCAACGATCGATTCCAGGCTGAGTTTGTGCCTGCTTTCGATGGTATGCGCGAGGACCCCTATGACAACCAGATGGGCGAGGCCTCGGTTGACGGACGTGGATGTCGTAAGCGGGAGATGTTGCGCAAGGTTGAGCTTATCGAAATGCTCGAAGTTCCATTTTCGGACTAATCAACAGAAAGCTGTGATAAACTAACTCACGCATTACGTGCCCGAGTGGCGGAATTGGCAGACGCAGTGGACTCAAAATCCACCGTTGGCAACAACGTGCGAGTTCGAGTCTCGCCTCGGGCACCATACATGCAAAAGAGCGTTCAAGGGGGTCAAGGCCCCCTTTTTCGTGCCGAACTCGCGTGAGCGCGCGGAGTGTTAAGCAAACAGGCCTGTGGCCTGTTTGTAGCGGAGCGTGGCGAGGGCGCCATGCGACCGAAGCCCGGGGCTTCGCGAAGCGAAGTCCCTTCGAGTCTCGCCTCGGGCACCATACATGCACCTTTCAAGGGGGGTCAAGGCCCCTTTTTCGTGTACGTAATGTGATAGCGCGCGGTACGTGTTATTATTCGCAAGGCGTTGTTCCCGCAATGCCCTAAAGAGGAACCCGAGGGTTCCCACCTTTTGGCGCCAATGAGCAGCTGACTGGTCATACAACTTAGATTCCCTTCCTCATACCGAGGATGTCTATGTGTACGACCTGGTTGCAAAGAAGCGCCGGGTTATTTTTTTATGAATGGAGGTAGGGAAAATAGCTAAGTCTGATGACACCCGCATCAACGACGAGATCACTGCATCTTCGTGCCGTTTGATTGGCGTCGATGGCTCTCAGCTCGGCCTGTTCGCCATCCGCGATGCCCAGCGCGTCGCTGACGATCAGGGTCTCGACCTGGTCGAGATCGCTCCCAACGCGGAGCCGCCGGTCTGCAAGGTCATGGACTACGGTAAGTTCAAGTACCAGCAGGCCATGAAGGCCAAGGCCGCTCGTAAGAACCAGTCTAAGGTCGAGGTCAAGGAAATGAAGTTCCGACCCAAGATCGACGTTGGCGATTACGAGACCAAGAAGGGCCACGTTCTGCGTTTCCTCAAGAAGGGCGCACGCGTTAAGATCACCATCATGTTCCGCGGCCGTGAGATGGCTCACCCGGAGCAGGGTCTTAACGTTCTCGAGCGTCTCGCCGAGGATCTCAAGCCTTACGCTACGGTCGAGTCCAAGCCTAAGATGGAAGGCCGTAACATGCTTATGCTGCTCGCCCCGATTAAGGGCGCCTTCGATGAGGATAAAGCGGCAAGCGATACCAAGTAACTAGTGTTCTGTAACCGATTAAGGAGTATTTCATGCCTAAGATGAAGTCCCACAGCGGCACCAAGAAGCGTTTCCGCAAGACTGGCACCGGCAAGCTTATGCGCGCCAAGGCTTTCAAGAGCCACATCCTGAGCAAGAAGTCCACCAAGCGTAAGCGTGGCTTCCGTCAGGAGACCGAGATCGCCGCTGCCGACCGCAAGGTCATCAAGTCGCGTCTCGCCTAAGTTCGCGTTCCCGTTTTTCGTTTTACCGTCTAGGAGTTGATAGAACATGGCACGTATTAAGCGCGCTGTTGCCGCCAAGAAGAAGCGCCGTACCGTTATGCACCGTGCGAAGGGTTACTACGGTGCCGCTTCGCGTACTTACAAGCATGCTAAAGAGCAGGTCCAGCACTCCCTGCAGTATCAGTATCGTGATCGCCGCAACAAGAAGCGCGAGATCCGTTCTCTCTGGATCACCCGCATCAACGCTGCCGCTCGCCTGAACGACATCTCTTACTCTCAGTTCATGCACGGCCTGAAGGTTGCCGGCATCGAGCTCGACCGCAAGGTTCTGGCTCAGATGGCTTACGAGGACATCGAGTCCTTCAACGAGCTGGCTGCCATTGCCAAGAAGGCTCTCGAGGCTTAATTGCTTCTTGCATCTTAAAGGGGCGCTTCCAATTCGGAAGCGCCCCTTTTTGATTGATTAGGGATGTGATCGATTTGGGACGTAGCCAAACCGATCAATTCGATAGCGTCCGAGTTGCAAGAAAGAGCAGGTAGCGTATGTGTCAAAGATTTTTGACACTCTAATCTGCGCGCAGCCATCCGTATGGGTTTGATTTTGGGATTACGCTTTGCGTGCCGGCTTCTGTTGTGTAGCCGCCCAATAAGAGTTGAGATGCATTCGAAGGGAACGCCATGCAGCTGCCAAAACACCTTAAACAGTATCGACTCGATGCTGGTTTGTCCCAGGAGGATCTTGCAAGGCGCATTTTTGTAACACGTCAGACCATCAGTAATTGGGAGCGCGGTAAAACGTACCCCGACATCCAGAGTCTCCTACTGCTGTCTGAACAACTGGATGTAACGATTGACGAGCTTGTTAAAGGCGACATTTCAATAATTAGAGAAAGGGTTGAACGCGATAGGGGCACGCTCTATCGCTTGGGTGCGGGGATGTTGGCTGGGCTTCTTGCGTTTACCGTCTCTATGGCCTGGCTCATGTGGCAAGAAAACCACGGGTGGGGGATGGTCCAGTGCGTTCCGACGATGGTGTTGGCAGGCGTCTTTGGTGCTGGCGCAATGTGCTGCGCGCTTGCAGCGGAACATATCAAGAAGAAGAATGATTTGGTGACGTATCAAGAGATATCCGACTTCTTGGACGGAAAGAAGGCGGACAGCGAAGAGACGAGGACGGGCTGGGCTTATGAGCATCCACAGCTTGCGAATGCCATCAAGTTTGCCGCAGCGGCTCTTATTGGACTAATCGTTTTTGAACTCGTTAACGCTGCTATGTCCCATTTCTAATGGGTATACAGCCATTAATGCGGCCGAAGCTTAACCGTTGGAAAACCGAAGGGCCGTTCTAATAGGGGGCCGCGGCCCTGTTCTTTCTAGGCTCTCACAGAGAGGGTCCCATCCTCATTTGTGTAGGAACCGTGGAGTCCCAGATTCCCGCCCGCGGGGGCCCTCCGGTCTGGCAATATATCTCCTTGCCGCGCGGCCCGGTCGAACCG